>JACXTT010001532.1_pt1 | contig 38292 bp, 38 predicted proteins | sample 9270951 | NCBI WGS metagenome assembly JACXTT01 (sample SAMN15532306, study PRJNA645909) | rock metagenome | isolation source: weathered quartz diorite | place: Puerto Rico | collected 2017-06-21
TGATGGAAAACCAGTCGTCAATTGGATGCCGCGTCCACAAATCTCGTGTGCGCAGGATATCGCTGACGGGATGGGCGTACGGACCGCTTCACCGCTGGTCAGGGAATGCCAGCGCGGCGTGATGGAGTTCTTACTCATCAATCACCCGCTTGATTGCCCGATTTGCGATCAAGCCGGCGAATGCGAATTGCAGGAATTCAGCGTCGAGTACGGCACAGCCGCGTCACGCTTCCTCGAAAACAAAGTAAAGAAGCCAAAAAATGTGGCCCTTGGCCCGCGCGTCACCCTGGATGACGAACGCTGCATCCTCTGCTCGCGCTGCATTCGCTTTTGTCAGGAAATCGCGCACGACGACGTGCTCGGTTTCGTTGAGCGAGGGAGTCACACCGTGCTCACAGCCCATCCAGGCAAGCGATTGGAAAACAATTACTCACTCAATACCGTCGACATTTGTCCGGTCGGCGCACTGACCTCGACCGACTTCCGTTTCAAGATGCGGGTTTGGTTTTTAAAAGAGACGAAAAGCATCTGCACGAGTTGCGCCACTGGTTGCAACACCATCATTGGCACACGCGAGGACATCATTTACCGGCAAACACCGCGTGAAAACGAGGCAGTGAACTCCTGTTGGATGTGTGATTACGGCCGGCTCAATTTCACCTATCTCGAGTCCGAGAAACGCTTGCTCGAGCCGCGTATTTTTTCCAACGGCAAACTGGTGGCCACGGATTGGAAGACAGCGATCGGCCAGACGGCGCTGCAATTGAAATATTTCGGCAGCTGGGGGACTGCAATCGTCGCGTCCGCCCGGATGACGAACGAAGAGCTTTGGTTAACTTCACAACTGGCAAGATCGTTAGGCGTCGAACGAATCGACATCGTCCCGCGCCGGAGTTCCAGCGACGACATTTTGCTCAGCGAAGACCGTAATCCAAACACAAATGGCGCGCGCCTGATTCTTGGATCGGCCTCTGAACCAGGTGCAAACCTGCTGGCCATTGCTGAGGCGGTGAAATCCGGGGAAATCAAGGCGCTGGCCATTCTTGGAGAAAACCCGATGCATTTGGGCATACCGGTTGAGCAGCTTGCGCAGCTTCCCGTCCTTGTAGTGATGGATATTCTGGAAAACGAAGCCACCGAGAAAGCCACCGCCATTCTTCCTGCCTGCGGGTTTGCCGAAAAACGTGGCTCGATGATCAATCGTATGGGCCGACTGCAGAAATTGAACCGCGCAGTCCGTCTGCCCGGAAATGCGTGCGACGATTGGGAAATTCTGCGCGACCTCCTTCAAGCCGTAGGCGGAGGCGATGGACTTTATTCCATCGAGGATGTTTTTCGCCAGATCAGCGAATCAGTCCCGCAATTCGACGGCTTGAGCTTGACCAAGATCGGAGACAGCGGCGTGCACATTTTGCAAATGGAAGAATTACCGCCGACCCATCCGAGTGACGAAGAAAAGATCGCGCAAGCCGTAGCCATTCAAGCGCAGCGTCGTGCCAGTCGACCAACATCAGCATGAACTTTTTCTTCATCGGCGTTTCGCTCCTGAAAATCATCGCCATCATTTTCGTGGTGATCCTGCCGATGGTTTCCTACGTCGTTTATGCAGAACGGCGTGTCAGCGCACTGATCCAGGATCGCCTCGGGCCTAACCGCGTTGGGCCGGCCGGGTTATTTCAACCGATCGCCGATGCCGCTAAATTCATCTTTAAGGAGGATTTTACGCCCGCGACCGTGAACAGATTTTATTACTGGCTCGCGCCCTGTCTGGCGATGGTCCCGGCAATCCTTACCATCGCGGTCGTCCCATTCGGGAGCACCCTTTTTGGGGTACCGATGGTCATCGCCGATATCAATGTCGGCATCCTTTACGTATTCGCCATCGCCTCGTTAGGCGTTTATGGCATCGTCCTGGCTGGATGGGCTTCGAATTCCAAATATCCGTTTCTCGGTGGTATCCGCTCCAGCGCGCAAATGATCTCGTATGAGCTTTCCCTGGCACTCGCTGTCATTCCGATCTTCTTGATCGTCGGAAACTTGCGGCTGACGAGCGCCGTTCAATATCAAATCGATCACGGCTGGATGATCACCGCATTCATCGGCGATTGGGCAAATCCCCAGAAATGGCTTCTTGCTATTCCGATGCTGATTTCATTCTTTGTTTTCATGATTGCCGTTTTTGCCGAGACCAACCGGTTGCCATTCGATCTGCCCGAGGCCGAGCAGGAGCTGGCCGGAGGGTATCACACCGAATATTCGTCGATGAAGTTCGCGCTCTTTTTTCTGGGGGAATACGCTGCGATGATTACTGGCTCGGCAATTGTGGTGACGTTATTTTTTGGTGGCTGGCATTTCCCGGGAATTCCAGACGGTTCCCACGGCTGGATCTTTGGCTTGATCAACATCGCGGTCTTTTTCGCAAAGGTAGCCGTTTTAATTTTCATCTTCATGTGGGTACGATGGACATTGCCGCGCTTGCGCTACGATCAACTCATGCGTCTCGGCTGGCTTTTCTTCTTCGAAATCGCGCTGGTGAATATTTTTATCGTGGCTGGAATCCTGGCGTTCTTACCAAATTAATGACGAAGATCGAATGACGAGGGAAATCCGAATGACGAAACCGTGAGCACGATGCATCGGGGATCAACAATTCGTTATTTGTGCTTCGTCATTGATTCGTCATTCGCCTGCCGCGCCGTAGCCGCGCGAAGGCGGGTCATTCGTCATTCGTCATTGTAGTCATGGCCTTCACCGTGCCACGCCCGAAGCTGAACTGGCGCGAGCGCCTTTACCTGCCCGCTGTTGCCACCGGCCTCGTCATTACCTTCAAGCACTTAAAAAACATGCTCTTCGGCCGAACGAAAGTGACCATGCAATATCCGGAGGAAAAATGGGACCCAAATTTACCCGATCATTATCGCGGTGCGCCAGCCCTGGTGCGCGATGCGGACGGCCGGGTGCGTTGCGTGGCTTGCCAGCTCTGTGAATTCATTTGTCCTCCGCGCGCCATCAAAATCACTCCCGGTGAGATACCGCAAACCGATCGATTCGCCAAAGTCGAGAAATTTCCCGACGCGTTCGATATTGACATGGTGCGCTGCATTTTCTGCGGCATGTGCGAGGAGGTTTGTCCCGAGCAGGCGATCTTTCTGCGGAAAGATTATGCCATCACCGGATTCACCCGTGAAGAGATGGTGCATCACAAAGACAAACTGCTCGAGATCGGCGGAGTGATGCACGGCGTCGTTCTTAAATGGAACGAAAAGAAGTGAGCAGCACTGGAGTATTGGAGTATTGGAGTGATGGAGTATTGGATTGGGGGCACTCAGTTCGGCCATTACTCCATTATTCCATTACTCCATTACTCCATTAACGACCCATGCCACCGATTCTCTTCTGGTGCTTCGCGTTGCTGATGCTCGGTTTCGGAGCAGGTGTCGTCGTTAGTCGAAACCCGGTGGCAAGTGCGCTCAATCTTGTTGTTTCCTTTCTCGGTCTGGCCGCGCTCTTCCTGTCGCTCGATGCCTACTTCATCGCCATCATCCAGGTGCTCGTTTACGCGGGCGCAGTCATGGTGTTGTTCCTTTTCATTATCATGCTGCTCGATCTGCGGGCGGAGAGACTGCGAAAGCTTAACTGGATCGCGCTCGGCGGCGGAATCGTCGTGGCCCTGGCCTTTCTCGTTCAGATTTTCTCTGTCGTCGGCAAGTTCAAGGCGGCCCGCGAAACTTTATCGCCGTTGCCAAGATCGACAATCGACGACGTCCACGACGTCGGGATCCTGTTATTCTCGAATTACAACCTACCCTTCCAAATCATCGGCCTGGTCGTGCTGGTTGCCACCATCGGTGTGGTGGTGCTGAGCAAACGCGAACCCCGGTAAATTTAGGCCACGAAACACACGAATGATACGAAAAGAAGAGCTTCAGTTCCTGCGAGTTCCTATTCCCGTCTCTGAAATGTTCGGGTCGTTTCGCGTGTTTCGTGGGCCAGAAAAATAACATGGTAACATTGGGCGATTATCTCATTGTCAGTGGCATGCTTTTTACCATCGGCTTTGCCGGTGTGATGTTACGGCGGAACATCATCATCATTTTAATGGCGCTGGAGCTAATGTTGAATGCGGCCAACCTTTCCCTGGTTGCATTTTCCAGGTTCCATCTCGTTCCCGCGAGCGGCACACCTAATTATAACGCGCAGGTTTTTGTCTTTTTCGTTATCACCGTCGCCGCCGCTGAAGTTGCGGTTGGCCTGGCCATCGTTGTTGCGCTCTACCGTCTCCGCCAAACCACCCACGTCGAAGACATTAGCAGTTTGAAATTCTAACGATCCGCCAAACACATCGAGGGCAATGACGAATAGTGAAATCCTAATGATGAAGGAATGACGAAATCCCAATTCCATAGAGAACTGCCCACTGCTGCTTCGCCCTTTAAGCATTCACGCTTAATTCGTCATTCGTCATTCGTCATTCGTCCTTCTAATTATTTGGCATTAGCGCCTGCCGCGCCGCAGCCGGTCGAAGGCGGGTGATTCGCGGGCGAACCTGATGAACTCAACCTTACCCTGGCTTGTTCTGCTCATGCCGTTGATCTCGGCGGCTGTGATCACTTTGTTCACGCGCCGGTCAAAGAGCGTTAGCAGTTTTATTTCCATAGCAGCGGTCCTTGGCAGTTTCATTTTCAGCTGCGTGACCTTCTGCAAATCCGGCATCTCTGCTTCGGAGCGCACCTGGGTCGACATTCAAGGCGTATTCACGGTGCCGCTTGGGTTTGTCCTGGATCAACTGAGCAAGACGATGCTCCTAGTCGTGTCAGGCGTTGGTCTCCTCATTCATATCTATTCGCTCGGTTACATGCGCGATGATGCTGGTAAATCCCGCTACTTCGCTGCGCTCTCGCTATTCATGTTTGCCATGCTTGGCATCGTGCTCTCCAACAATTTCGTGATGCTTTTTATTTTTTGGGAGCTCGTCGGATTCACTTCCTACGTTCTGATTGGCCACTGGTTCGAACGCGACGCCGCCGCTGAGGCGATGAAAAAGGCGTTTCTCACCACCCGGGTGGGCGATTTCGGATTCATGCTCGGAATCCTGATGGTCTGGATGGCGACTGGCTCGATCGTGTTTGCCGATATTGTCCCGCAACTCTCTAAATTAACCAGCAACCCCGGTTATCTCACCGCCGCCGCGCTTTTGATTTTTTGCGGCGCTGTCGGCAAGTCGGCCCAATTTCCACTCCACGTGTGGTTGCCGGATGCGATGGAGGGTCCAACGCCGGTCTCGGCGTTGATCCATGCCGCAACCATGGTTGCCGCCGGTGTTTATATGCTGGCGCGGGTCGGGTTTATTATCCAAGCGTCCCCGACTGCGCTCGAGGTCATCACCTGGGTCGGAGGAATCACCGCCTTGCTCGCCGCATTGATGGCGACACAGCAGGACGACATCAAACGGATTCTTGCTTACTCGACGGTGTCACAGCTTGGTTACATGGTAATGGCCATCGGTCTGGCTTCTAATGAAGCGGCCATGTTCCATCTCTTCACCCACGCCTTTTTCAAAGCCTTGCTCTTTCTTGCTGCCGGCTCGGTCATCGTCATGCTTCATCACGAGCAAAACATTTGGAAGATGGGCGGTCAGGCGAAAAATCTTCCCATCACCTTCTTCACTTTTTCGGCCGGGGTTCTTGCCCTGATTGGCTTTCCACCGTTTAGCGGATTTTTTAGCAAAGACGCGATCCTTGCGCTCGCCTGGCAACGCAACGGATCGATTTTCGCCGTCGCGGTGCTGACGGCTTTCCTGACCGCATTTTACGTCTCGCGTTTGCTGGTTGTAGTCTTTTTCGGAAAACCGCGCAGCCAACCGGCTCGGGCAAGTGGAGAATCGCCATTCGTGATGACTGGGCCTCTGATCGTGCTTGGTCTGCTCTCGATTTTTGGTGGCGTGCCGTTTTTCGCGCAGAATTTTCTTGTCCTTCCACACGAGAAAGAATTCCTGGCTGTTGTTCCCGCTCTTGCCTTGCTCGCGATGGTATTCGGCGCCGGCCTAGCGATCTGGCTTTATCGGAATCGTGCCAGTGACCCGCTCGAGGTCGATCTTTTTCGCAACAGATTTTACATCGACAATTTTTACGATTGGCTAATCGACTCCACCCAGGGCCTGCTCGCGCGGGTCTGCGCATTTGTTGATCGCTGGATTATCGACGCCGGTGCGGTACGCGGCACAAGTGGCGGCACCTGGGGATTGGGTGCGCTCCTGCGTTTGTTCCAAGTCGGCAATTTGCAGGCGTACTCTTTTCTTTTCGGTCTCGGAATTGTTGCTCTCATCTATTTCGCCATTTTCCGATAGCCCACGAAACACACGAAATGACACGAAACGAAGAAAGAGCAGAACTGATTTATAAAAACGAAAGCTACACCATCATCGGTGCCTGTTTTGCCGTCTATAAGGATAAGGGCTGCGGTTTCCTTGAACCGGTGTACCACGAGTGCTTGGAGCTCGAATTGGAATTCCAAAGCGTTCCATTTCTGTCAAAACCGCCCCAAACCCTGCAGTATCGAGGACGTACATTGGTACAAACGTTCTCCCCTGATTTCCTTTGCTACGATAAAATCATTCTTGAGATCAAAGCTCTCTCCGCATTGTGCGATGAGCACCGGTCACAACTCTTGAACTACCTCAGTGCCAGTAGCTGTAAATTGGGCCTGCTGGTCAACTTTGGCCATTACCCAAGGCTGGAATACGAGCGCCTCCTGCCTAGAAAACATGAACTCGCCGAGTTCCACCTCTGAACCCTTTCGATCTTTTCGTGTGTTTAGTGGGCGAATAATTCTCTAAGCTCTTCACCTTCTCCCGATGCTTCTCGTCATTATCCTCTGTCCGATCGTCGCTGCGATTATTATTATGGCGGGCGCGCCGGCGCGGTTGACTGCCTTGTTCGCCTCGGCCGTTACGCTGCTGACTACGCTCCGCGCCTGCAGTCACTTCAAATGGTGGGAATCCGGATTTCAATTTGTTCATTCACTCACAGTTTCCGACACTTGGGGAATTCACTTTGCCACAGGACTCGACGGTCTCAGCCTCATTTTGGTTTTGCTTACGGCGATCGTGACTTTGGCGAGCATCTGGTTCACCGGCAAAATCGAGAACAACGAAAATGCATTCTACGCATGCCTTCTTTTCTTATCCGGCGGCGCGCTCGGCGCATTCGCTTCGCTCGATCTTTTCTTCTTTTATGCATTTCATGAGCTCGCTCTCATTCCTACTTTTTTGCTCATTGGAATTTGGGGTAGCGGCAATCGGGTGGCTGCCGCCTGGAAAATCACGATCTTTCTCGCGCTCGGAAGTTTTGTCCTGTTGATCGGTTTAATCTTGCTCTACCAAAGCCTGCCACCCACTTCGCGCAGTTTCGATGTACGGGCTTTGCAGGCCGCCGTGGCTGCGCAGCAGATTCCACCTCAGGCGCAGCGGGAGATTTATCTTCTCCTCCTCATCGGTTTCGGCGTTCTGGTTTCTCTTTTTCCATTTCACAGTTGGGCCCCGGAAGCTTATGCCGCCGCACCAACTCCAGCGGCGATGCTTCATGCAGGGGTGTTGAAGAAATTCGGACTTTATGGCCTGTTGCGAGTAGCCCTGCCGTTGCTCCCGGAAGGCGCGCGATACTGGACCAATCTGCTCCTCGTGCTTTTGCTCGCCAACATCATCTACATCGGCCTCGTCACCATCGCGCAAAAGCGTCTCGATTGGATGCTCGGTTATTCAAGCGTGATGCATATGGGTTACATCTTTCTCGGCATCGCTAGTGCGAATATGCTCGGCACCGCTGGCGCAGCCGCGTTGATTTTCGCCCACGGCCTTTCCATCGCGCTGCTCTTTGCCATCGCGGGTGAGATCCACAAGCGGACTGGGTCACTCGCTTTCGAGGATCTGGGAGGTCTCGCCAAGGTGATGCCGTTTGCCGGACTGGCTTTCGGCTTGGCCGCGTTCGCCGCCATCGGTCTTCCCGGTTTCGCTAATTTCGCCGGTGAAATCATGATCTTCTTTGGGGCATTTCAGAATGGCTGGGAGATGCAGCGGTTCCACTTTTTCCAGGTCGCTACCACGCTTGCCTTGTGGGGGGTCGTCATTTCGGCGGTTTATATGTTGCGCGCTTATCGCCAGACGTTCATGGGGACAATTGCCGAACGCTGGAACAACCTTCCCGATCTTCGGGCAAGTTTGCGCATCCCGGCATCGTTACTGATTGCTGGCCTGCTCTGGTATGGATTTTTTCCGCAAAAATTGGTGAAGCTCATCACCCCGAGCTTTAAAACTTATCTTGGCGCCGACGCGCGATGAGGATTCCGCCACCAAATCTCGAGATTGCCGTAGTCCTCCTCGGCTTGATTGTTTTGATGTTCGAAGCTTTCGCTCTCAGGATCGACAAACACATTCTGGCCTTCGCTGGCATCACCGGGCTCACCATCGTTTTGATCGCCACGTTTTTTCTCGCTCCGAATGTGTCCGAGCAGGCGAATGGTTTCTGGAGTTTTTATTTTTACACAGCTGATCCGCTTTCGATCTTTTTCAAACGTTTCATGCTGGTAACAACAATCCTGGTCCTGATCATGATGATCGACTATGAGCCGGTGCTGCGCAGTTTGAGTGGTGCGGCCACAGGACGACCTTCCTTGGGTGAGTTTTTCGCTCTGCCAATCCTGACTTGTGCCGGACTCATGTTCATCGTTTCCGCGATCGATCTTGTCATGATCTTCGTTTCGATCGAGTTGGTAGCGGTTTCGTTCTACGTCCTCGTTAGTTTTACGAAAAGGGATCCGCTAACGCTCGAAGCCGGAGTGAAGTATTTGATTCTGAGTGCGGTGGCGACCGCGTTTCTGGTTTATGGAATCGCCTGGATTTTCGGCGTGACCGGAGAAACAAATCTGCAACGCGTCACCGCCGCCTTTGCCAACGCCAGCATCGATCAGAGCGCTGCGGTCTTTGGCGCAGTCCTCATTCTGGTCGCGCTCGGTTTCAAAATTGCCGCGGTGCCATTTCAAATCTGGGTGCCGGACGTATATCAGGGCGCGCCAACTCCGGTAACGGCGTTTCTTTCGGTTGGATCCAAAGCAGCCGGTTTTGTCGTGCTCCTGCGCGTTCTGCGACCATTCATGATGCTGCCGAAGGTGGGACGACTGATAGTTTTGATCGCGCTATTGACCGTTATTTACGGAAATCTCGCAGCTCTCCCTCAAAACAATCTCAAGCGACTGCTCGGTTATTCCAGTATCGCGCACGCCGGCTATTTGCTAATCGGCGTTGCCTGCTTCGCTGGGCAGGCCGTCACGTTTTATCTCGTCGCTTATTTGCTGATGACGTTGCTGAGTTTTGGGGTCCTGATCATCGTCGCACAACACACTGGCGAGCAGATTTCGAACTTCGACGGTTTGGCAAAGCGATCGCCTTTTCTCGCCTTCGCGATGCTGATCGCCATGGTCTCGCTTGCGGGAGTGCCGTTTACTGCCGGATTTTTCGGCAAGTTTTTCATCTTCGCTGCTGCGGTTGCCAGACACGAAACCGCCCTGGTCGCTGTCGGCATCGTCACGGTCGTCTGTGGATTTTATTATTACCTCAAAGTCGTCCGGTCGATGTACTGGCAGCCGGCTGCTGAAGCTGAGGGGATTCCAGTCAGTCGCTTGTCGCGTGTCGCGATAAGTGCCCTAATCATCGCAACCATCTGGCTCGGAATTTACCCGGGGCCAATTTTGCATGCGATCGAGCCGCAGCGCGATAACATCGCCATAAAATCGGCATCTACTCGTTAACTCGGATCAGCACGGATGACCCACATCAGATTGAGATCGCTTCTATCCGTTTAAATCCGCGTAATCCGCGGTTCAAGATCTTCTGAGCGAACGCTAGTCGCTCAATTCGACGTTCCAGTACGCCAGATCGACGAAGTGCCGCCAGCTTTCGTGCTGTGGCGATGAAAATGTGACCTGAACAAATGGCCGCCACTTTGGCCGCTTCGGCTTGCGAATCAGCGTCATATGCGCTTCCTGGGGGAGCCGGTTCCCTTTTTGGGTGTTACAGGCAATACAGGAGCAGACTACGTTTTCCCAGGTGGTGGTTCCGCCGCGGTCGCGCGGCACGACATGATCGAGGTTCAGATCGCTTCGGTCAAAGGCGTGGCCGCAGTACTGGCAGGTGTTCTTATCCCGCTCGAATACGTTGTGGCGGGTAAATTTCACTTCCTTCTTCGGAAGGCGATCGAAAAAGAGCAGGACGATCACCCGAGGCACTCGAATCCTCCACGAGATGGTGGTTACCATCTCATGTTCCGGCGCGCTGGACGAGAAGTCGCGCCAGCTGTTGAAATCGTGGGTCAGGAAGTTATTCGTTTCATCCGAGGATACGACATGCGCGTGGCCTGCGTAAACGAGAGCGAATGCGCGCCGCACCGTACAGATATTCACCGCCTGCCATAGGCGATTGAGAACCAAAACCTGGCTATTTAATAGGGAATGCATTTGTCGATCCCACGGCGTGGCAACGGTTTAACCTGCCAGATCGCCGAAAATCCCGCGAAATTATCACTGGCGTTTTTCCCTGTCAACGCACCCAGGAGAACCACGGATTACACGGATGGCACAGATCAGAGGTCTATTTTTGCCCACGAAACACGCGAATTGACACGAAAGGTTCAGGCAAGCACCGGCGTGTTTCGCGGGCTAAGAACTCTCTACTTTTCGAAGTTAGCGATTACCGCCTTGCGGGACGCGAGAGACGTTTCACAAAGTCGCCTGGCTGACGCTGCTCGTCGTCCGGAACTGCACCGGCAGCGTCGCCTAGGTGTGCTTCTTCCGGTGGCAGGAGAGTTTTGAAGCGGTTTTTATCGATTGCCTTCATGAACGCTTCGTGCGGACTCACGATGCCCTGCTGCAAGAGAGCCCAAATCGCGTCGTCCATGAACTGCATTCCCTGCGCTCGCCCGGAAATGATCACGTCCTGCAGCTTTTGGGTGGCGCCTTCGCGGATAATGGCAGAGACAGCGGCATTCGCGATCAAGATCTCATTGACGGCAATTCGTCCGGAACGATCGGCCCTTTTCAAGAGCAATTGCGCGAGCACACCGCGCAGTGAGTTCGCCAGCATGGCACGCGCTTGCGGTTGCCGCGGCGCCGGGAAAACGTCCACCATCCGATCGACCGTCTTGCGCGCGTTATTGGTATGCAGAGTTCCGAAAACCAGCACGCCGGTCTCAGCCGCCGTCAGTGCGAGAGAAATCGTCTCCAGATCGCGCATCTCACCGACGAGCACGATGTCGACGTCCTCGCGCAATGCGGCCTTGAGCGCGACCGGGAAAGAGATCGCGTCAGCAGGCACTTCGCGCTGCGTGATCACGCTGCGCTTGTTGTCATGGATAAACTCGATTGGCTCTTCAATCGTGACGATATGTCGCGAGAAACCTTCGTTGATGTAATCGATCAGCGCCGCAAGAGTGGTCGATTTACCGGAACCGGTCGGACCGGTGACCAGGACGAGACCGCCGCGGAGATTGGCGAATTCTTTTACGACGAGCGGAATACCAAGCTCTTCGAGCGAGGCAATCTTTGTCGGAATGAGACGAAAAACCGCGCCGTATCCGTTTGACTGCTTCAAATAGTTACAGCGAAAACGTGAGGCGGCGTCCATCTCGTAGGCGAAATCGAGATCGCCGCGCTCCTCGAAGATTTCCCAGTTACGCGGCCCGCAAACTTCGCTTAACATCGATGATGCCTCATCATGCATGATTGGTTCGGGACGAATGGGGGCCACGTCGCCATGCTTGCGCATCTTCGGCGGTTGTCCCTCGCCGATGTGCAAATCCGAGCCACCTTGCTCGACAATCACTTTCAGAAACTGGTCTAAATAAGGCATCGGAAGAACCGCGGATTACACGGATAACACGGATTAGAAGAACTAAGCATGAAGATCGGGGACTCTTTCGCTATTACCGTCCTCCTTGCGCACAACTCGCTTCCAGTCCAAGCGAGCATTTCTGAAATTCAAGAGTAGCGCCAACTCCAGTCCCGTTACATTCAGATACCCAATCATTTGAGCTACGTGCGTTTCGGTAAAGCACGAAACCACTTTAGGATCGACGATAATGGCGTCATCGACGATTAGGTCGGGGACCAGATTGCCGATCAACTCTGCACAATAGAAGACGGGAAATGAGCTTTGAATCGCGACGGCATGGCCCCGACGCCTCAGTTCAATGACCACAGCTCGTTCGTATAACTTTTCATCCAATCCCGGCCTCAATTCGTTCAGAACTTCCATGGCGATACCGATAATTACGCCGCTTAACTTCTCATGAATTATTTTCTTCATCCGTGCTATCCGTGTAATCCGCGGTTCAGATCTTTAGATGGGCGCGCATCTCGGCCTTTTGTTCAGCCCGGGCGTAGGCTTCTTCGGCACTGATGAGCGCGCGATTATAAAGATCAATCAATGAATCGTCCATCAACTGCATGCCTTGTTTCTTGCCGGTCTGAATAATTCCGGGCAGCATGTACGTTTTCGCTTCGCGGATGACGTTCGCTACCGCCGGTGTATTACTGAGAGTTTCAAGTGCCAGCACCCGGCCTTTTCCATCGCGGCGCGGAATGAGTTGTTGGCTGATCACGCCGCGAAGCGATTCGCTCATCATGATGCGAATTTGCTCTTGTTGATCAGGCGGAAAGACATCGAGCAACCGATCCAGCGTGCGCGATGCATTTCCGGTGTGGAGCGTTGCTAAAACAAGATGGCCGGTTTCCGACGCGGTGATTGCAAGGGAAATTGTCTCCAAATCCCGCATCTCGCCGACCATGATCACGTCCGGGTCTTCGCGGAGGGCGCTGCGCAGCGCCGCAGCGAACGAACGCGTGTGAGTGTGCACCTCGCGCTGGGTGATGTGACAACCTTTCGGCTCGAGCACGTACTCGATCGGGTCCTCAAGGGTAATGATATGCTCGTACCGCTCCATGTTGATGTGATCGACAAATGCGGCAAGCGTTGTCGATTTTCCGCTGCCGACAGACCCGGTCACGAGAATCAAGCCGTTTTGATAACGCGTCAGCAATTTGAGATGTTCCGGCAAACCGAGCTCATCCATCGTCCGCACGTTTGTGTTGATGATCCGAAAGACAATCTCGATCCCGAGCCGCTGCCGGACCACGCTTGCGCGATAACGACCGGCGGCATTAGCGTAGGCGAAATCGGTGTCGCCCCGCTCGTCCAACTGCGATTTGTGCAAAGGGGAAAGAAAGCCTTCTGCCAGTGCCAGGGTATCGTCGGAAGTGAGGCGGGGCGCATTTGGCCAGATTGGTTGCAAAGTGCCGTGCAAACGCCAAAGCGGAGGCACATTGACACCGAGATGGACATCCGAGACGCCGGCACTCTGTCCGATCAACAGGTAATGATCGACATGTTTAAACGTGCTCGGTTGTTCCGGGTCAAATCGACTCATCTCTGCAGGCCGAGATAATTAGCCCGCGACAGAGCTACGTAAACTGAAATTCAAATCACCGACTGTCTGTTTCGCGGAGCACGCCCGGCATATTCGCGCACTTTTTCCTGGAGAAATGGAACAATCACCGGCTTAAATACGGTCGCCGCGACTTTCAATGCGCCTAGCAAAAAGCCGGCCTGAAGCAGCTGCTTGTTCGGTTTCGCTCCCCTTTTTACGTCGACATGGACCTTCTTCCTCCGTATCGAGATGGCGCTCAAGGCCAGTCCCAGGGTGATCGCAGCCAGCATCCACCCGGCGGGTTGACGCCGAAATGATCTTTGGATCTTTCCCGGGAGATCCAACTCTTCGCGCATCATCGCAAGATTGCGCGAGACCCGCTGACGCGAGCGCTCGATTTCTTCGATCAACTCCGCGGCTGACTTGTTGTGTTCAGAGTTCTTAGCCATTCCGCATCTTTTTTCAGTTCAGCCGAGGTGGCGCGAAACATGGGTTTGGTGATTTTCGAGCGCGCGACGAGCAGGCAAAACAGGGCGAAAATAAAATGGAGAGCCGCCGCGCCCAGTGCGGTCGACAACCAGGAAACGTGGACGGCCTGCGCTATTCCGACGATGACGCTGGCGACCAGAAAGATATATCCTAGAACAAAAAGCATGAGGGCCACGAGCAGGCAGATCGCCAACACTACGCATTGGACGAGCGCGGCCCTGGATTCCGCGGCCACGAGGGCGGCACGGTGCTGGAAGAAATCAACCAGCGCGGTGATCACCGCCAGCAGACTATTAAACAAACCGCGGTGCCCCGCAGGACGGCGGGAGCGCGTGGTCTCGTCGGCCATTGAGCGAGAAATTATCGCCGAAAGATCAAGCCGAGCACGAACCCTATTCCCAGTGCAGTGAAAACCGCTTTGGTCGGATTCTCGCGCACGTATTGTTCGGTCTCCTCTTGAAACGAACGCACGCGTACCTTGGCATCGCCCCAGGCATGCTCAGCTTTTCCGCGCGCCTGGTCCCACGCCTGCTCGGCTTTGCCGCGATATTCGCTCGCGAGCGCGCCGGCTGCGTCTTTTAAATCCTCAGCGGCTTTCCGCGCGTGCGTCTTGCTACTCTCGAATTTGTCCTGCGCGTCCGCCGGGGCGGACGTTCGGTGTGTTTTGTTTTCTTCAGCCATGATCTCCTCTCCAGTTAAATTCCAGCTCGATTATCCGCGAGCTTGCCACTTTGAGCAAACGCGGCACGCCTAAATCTTCCAGAAATGGAAACGGAAATCGAGCGTCGCGTGGGCGTGTGAATCGTTAAAGCATCGTGATTCGTTAAATCGTTAAATCGATTCACGAATCTCGAATCTCGATTTTCCGAGCAGCTTCAACGGTTCAACGATTGAACGACGCGCGCCGGTGCGCTCATTGCTCGCGAAAAATGATCCGCGCTTTGGTCAGATCGTAGGGCGAGAGCTCTACTGAGACCTTATCGCCCGGCACAATCCGGATGAAATGCTTGCGCATTTTTCCAGAAATATGCGCCAGGACATTGCGCTGCCCGGCCAGATCGACACGGAACATGGTGCCCGGCAACACCTCGGTAACGGTGCCTTCCGTGACAATCTGTTCCTCTTTCGGCATGCCGAAAGTATAACCGCGCGCCACTTATTGTCGATCTGGCCCGAGGCGTTCGCTCGAGATTTCGAGAAAATATTCGCCGAGCAACTGGCGTTTCCACCAGGCACCGGTGGCGCGATGCTCTTCGATCGTAGTAAAGCGATATCGATAATACTCCGCGCGAATGTAACGCGGCGGCAAATCTGGAAATGGATTGTTCTTCAACAGGCGAATGACATCTGGATTGTTTCGGAACAGCCGAACTACCAGGCCGACAAGCCATCGGTTTTGCTCGGGCGATTCGAGAGCAGCGAACCACATCTGCCAGTCGAGCCGAGGTTGATGGGGCGCGCACCACCCGGGCGCGCGCATCACGTCGCCCGGTTTCCACTTGAACTCATACGCCCGCCAATCGATCCCATCGGCGCTGCCTTCGATGATAATTTCGCCCCGGTCCTTTGTCATTACGCGGAAAAGGCCGTAACCGTTGACAATTCGGAATGGTTCGATGCGTTCGTAAGCCGATCGAATTATTCCCGGCATTTCCGCCCGCGGCTTGAAGGCGTCGAAGATGAGCCCTCCGTTGATCGGCAACGTAGCAACGATCACACTGGCCGCGGTCCAGGTCGGCAGGTTGTAGCCATGGCGCTGTGCCGCCGTGCGGTAGTAGCCACCAAACAGAACGCCCCGGCCCGCCTTCGCTCCGCTCCGGCGTGGCAAGCACAGCGAGGCGACTACAGCGTCATCGATCAGCAATAAACACAGTGCGATGGTGAGCAGATTGAAAAAACAATAATTGCCCGTGATCGCGATGGCGATCTGCAAGAAGATCAACAGGCCGCAGGCGGTCAGCCGCAGGCGGCGTGGCGCCCAAATAAGAAACGGGATGATGATTTCAACGACCAGGCAAAACGCGCCTGAGAAATGCTTGAACCACTCTGCGCTCTTGTCTGCATACCACGCAAACATAGTCGGCAGCGGTTGCGACCAGTAATGATAATCGAGCGCAGTCAAGTTCCACCAGCAATCGTCTCCGCTGGTTAGTTTCACCACCCCCGACATCAGCATGAGTTTAAAAAAAAGAAATTTGAGTAAAAACATCCCGGCACGCGAAACGGGCGCGGCTGTAGCCGGGATCGTTGATCCTAGCCACAAGACCAGCTCCTTCGGCCAAAGTTGCCACGGCGCGAGAAAGATCGACAAAAAGCCGGTCTCAAGCAGCAGGATGTCCCACTGAAAACTGAGGAACACTTGCCCGGCAATGGTGAGTGACAGATAAGACACGAACAGCATCAACAAGCAGACCGCTGGCGCGATTCCAGCCATGAGCAGGATCGAGAGGACAACCCCGCTGCCGCAAAGAAAATGGAGAAATGCGTCACTTGCGTTCAGCCAGCAAAACGTCGGCAGGATCGACCATGCACGGGGACCGAGCTGATGGTGCGCAGCCGAAAGAAATTGGCTCACCGGCAAAATGCCGTTCGATCCGATAAGCCCATCGGCCTGAACCCAAAACGAAATAAACGCGATCAGGTAAACGAGACCGAGCGCACGGAGAAACCATTTCCGCGCCCAAAAATATTTTGGCGGACGAACATCCTCGCCCCACAACAATCGCGTGATGACCGAGCCAAGGGAACGATGGCCCGCAATAAATTTATACGCGAGCTCCGAAGCGGCGGCGAAGCCTGGAACGCGACCGTAACTCCACGATAGCCATCGTCGGCCGGGCCGGCCCTGTAACGACTGATAAATCGCCTCGGCTCCGAAGGAAACGTTGCCCTCTTCATTGATGAACGCGAGAGCGCGCTGAAAATGCTCGCGCGGAATTTCCGGGAATTTATCCGCTACTTCCTGATAGGGAGCGTAATCGACCTCGCCGCGTGTAATCTCACGCCAGCGCTCGATCCATCGCCGGCAAAAGTGACATTCACCGTCCCAGATTATGAGCGGCTTGGGCGGCGGATTGGCAAGGCGGAAACGCGAGTCGTTAGTCATCAACGTTCAACGTCCAACGCTCAACGCTCAACGTCCAATATCAGAAATTCGAGTTCGATGTTGGGCGTTTCGGTGTTTTGTTACGCCTCAAACTCCGCCCAAACCGGCGCATGGTCGGATGGTTCTTTTCCTTTACGTAGCTCGCGATCGATTCCTGAGGCGCTGCATTTCTGTATCAAGTTTTCGGTAGCGAGAATTGCGTCGATCCTCAGCCCACGATTTTTTGGAAAGCTGAGCATTCGATAGTCCCACCAGCTAAAAAGGCCACTTTCCACATGATGAAGCCGCAACGTATCGGAAAGGCCGACATCACAGAGTTGCCGAAATGCCGCCCGTTCACCATCTGAGCACATGATCGCACCCCGCCATAACTGCGGATCGAAAACATCGATGTCTTCCGGTGCGACGTTGAAATCGCCGCACACGATGAAATCGACGTTTTTCTCTTTGGTCAGGCAATTGCGCAACCGTGCGTACCAATTCAGCTTATACTCATAGGCGGGCGAGCCAACCGCCTGACCATTCGGGGCGTAAACCGAATAGACGCGCATTTTCTCAATAGTCGCGGCCAGGACGCGGGCCTGAGGATCAACAATTTCGTCGCAAAGTGATGGGCACACCTCACGTGGTTCGATTTTCGAGAGGATCGCGACCCCGTTGTACGATTTCTCGCCATGGTAGGCGGAGCGATAACCAATCGCTTCCAACGCCAACGCCGGAAACTGATCATCTGGACACTTTGTTTCCTGCAAACAAACAACATCCGGTTTGGCGGTTTCAAGCCAGGCAAAGAGTCGGTCCTGGCGTTTGCGCAGCGAGTTAATGTTCCAGGAGGCAATTTTCATGCTCGAGGTGAGAAGTGAATAGTGAGAGGTGAGAAGTAAAGGGTGTCGCGCCCACTGGCCACCATGCTAATCACTATCTACTTCTCACTTCTCACCTCTCACAATTCCAACTCCTCCCCCGGTGTCGGCACAATGATTTCCGAATTCGTCAAATCCAAACTCAGCCGCGCCCGCATCCATTCCACCGCAGGCGAGTCTCCGTGGACGAGGAGGATTTTTTTAGATTTAACTCGCTCCACATATCGCACGAGCGATTCGCGCGAAGCGTGAGCGCTGAATTGAAATTCCTCGATGTGACAGCGGAGCGGCTGTGCCGGTTCGTCCGGATCAATCGTGATTTGCTCCTCCGGCCTCGCGCTTTTCAAAATTCCCGCGGCCGATTCCGGATCGGCATAACCGACAAAGAAAATGGTGTGGCGCGGACTTCCCAGAATACGGCGCGCAAAAATGTTAGAAAGTGTCTTCGGCGTCATCATCCCACTGGAAAGGACATAGACGCGACCCGCGCGCGCAGGCGCCTCGTGAATCGTTTGCCCATCCAAAACGAAAGGTTTCGGCTCGCCTAGCAATTGCAGCCGCGGCAACTGGCGACGACTCATGTGGGCGCGGCGGTCATAAATCTCGCACAGCTTCGAACTCAGCCCGCCGATATAAACGGGAAAAGCGCCCAGCAACTTTGCCCTGCGAAACTTGTGAAGCATTGCCAAAACTTCCTGCGTTTTACCGAGCGCAAAGACTGGAATGAGCACGCAACCGCCACGCGCGAAAGCGCTGTCGATAGCGCGAGCCAGGCGTTGCTCTTCACTGGCGCGCGACCAACCGGCTGGCGCAGGCGTATCACCGCGGGTGCACTCGATAATCAGGACATCGATCGGTCCCTCGGGAAAAATCGCCGCTCGCGCGATCGTTTGATCGTCGAAATTGACGTCGCCGCTATAAAAAACTGCGCGACCCTCCGCACGGACCAGAATCCCAGCGGAGCCAAGCACATGGCCAGCATCGAAAAATTCAAAGGTTAACGGGTTGGTTGAGCGCGGATTCGCGCGCTCGCCCGAAAGTGTGTAGGCCTGGCGCACCGAACACGATTGCCAAAGATCGGTCGCGCGATCCGTTTCCCGGTGGGTGAACAGCGGATATAACGACGTTCCGATCTGTTCGCGCTGTCGCTTCATCACGTTCACCGAGTTATGCAGCATGGCGCCGCCGATTTCCGCCGTCGCTTCCGTCATGAAAACACGCGCAGCGGGCTGGCACCGCATCAATACCGGCAGGGTCCCGATGTGATCCTGGTGCGCATGAGATATGAGAATCGCGTCCAGCCGCCGATCGGCAATCGCTTTCAGGTTGGGAAGAGCTTCATCCCCCTCAAACTTCGGATGCATCCCGCAATCCAGGACCAGTCGCTTACCAGCGGCTTCGATGTAATAGGAATTGGCGCCAATCTCAGTCCGGCGCGCGAGATTAATAAATTTCAATCGTGCCTTTTCTGTTGCGACTTTAGAACCCATCTGGCCCCGTTGAAAAGCCGACGATCGAGCGCGGTCGTTCTCGGCCGCAAATTTCCAGTACTGGCGATTGTATGACTGTAGCGGCGCTCTGTGAGCGTCGCACTAATTCGACCGACGGTCATAGACCGCCGCTAGAGCAGCTCTTCCAGAATCCGCATCCAGTTTCCACGAAGAACCTTCTCGATGTCTCCGTCGCTAAATCCGCGCCCGATCAGTTTGCGTGTCAGATTTCGAGCGTGGGAATGATTCGTCAGATCGGGAATGAAATGGGGCGTCGTTAATTTGGCCGCCAGTTCCTGGCGCACACTGGCCAGCAGTTGCTCGAAGAGATACTCGCAAAAATCAAAACCGATGCCGACGCCGTCGATCCCGATCAGCCCGATCACATGCTCGATGTGATCGATGTAGCGGTCGAGCGTACTCTCCTCTGGATTCGGGCTAACCAGAATTGCGTTGATTCCGATAACACCCCCGCGCTGGCCGATCGCTTTGATCTGTTCGTCGCTGATGTTGCGTTCGATGTCGTAAAACTTTCGCGCATTCGTATGCGAAACAATCACCGGCCTCGTCGAAAGGTCGGCAATGTCTTCAAAGCCTTTTGGGTTAATATGGGCAACATCAACGATAATACCGAGCCTCTCGCACTCGCGCACAACATCGCGACCAAAAGCGGTTAGTCCGTCACGAGGCGAACCGGTGGGGCCAAAAATACCGCCGCTGCCGGCAGCATTGCGACGGGCATGAGTCAGACCAACCATCCGCACGCCTAACTCGTAAAAGACGCGCAACATATTCAGATCGTCGCCCAGTGGCTCCACGCCCTCCATCGTGATGAGCAGCGCGATCTTGTTCGCGGCACGCGCTCGGGCAATCTCGCCGAACGTTTTGCAAATCGCGAAACGATCCGTCTGCTCAACTTCGGCATAGAGCCGCGCGATTTGATCGAGCGCAACCCGCAATCCAAGCTCCGGTAGATACCGATCTTCGACATAAATCGCCACACCGATCAGGCTAATATCGCCAGCTTCGAATTCCGGCAGAAAATGCGAGATGAGCACGCCAGGTTGATTGCGTTTTTCGTACAAATCGATCAAGAGATCGAAATGAAGATCCACAATGCCATGCGCATGCAACCGGCCGATCCGCGGATCAAGTAATTCCCGCGTTTCGCTCATGGTGCTGGCGGCGGCGCGGCGACCGCAACAGCGCGCGACGCGTCTTTTGTTCTGCGATCAACCAGCAAGAAAATTACCAGCAACCACACTGCCCCCAATGGTAAACAGCCAGGCAGCCAAACCGACCAGCGCGAAAGAATGGCAAGATCGAGCAAGCAATAGCTCGCCGTGAACGCAGTTGCGGTAAGAACGATATCGACCGATGAGAACCGGCGCAGACTCCCGCTTACCGCCGCGACCAGAAGAATGACCACGCAATCAAAAACCCAGCTCACTCTGCGCAGGAATAAACGGCTTTGAATGGAAGCAATCGTCGCTGCAATAAGATCCGATCTGACTGGGTCAGTCGACATGCGAGCGAGCACAAGTTGTTCATCCGTATCGTCAAGGTGCTGAGTTGAGGGCCTGCCGGTTTCGTGTTGCTGGGCCGCCAGAAGAAGTTCATTCAGGGTCATGTGACGTGCTCTCTGCGCCAGACGTGAATTGACCAGAGCAGTACCATCGGACCGAATCGGAATCTTCATCCCGTTTGGAAGCGAAATGGCTGAGCCGATGTCGACCTTCACTTCGCTTAGCGGGATACGCAGCCAAAGGAGAGCCGCTTCGAGCGCGAACGACGGAATCACTTCTCCACGATATTGGAAGACCAAGGGTGCATGCACTTCACCAGTGATCTCCCGAGGAAGATTGATGAACCCCAGAGTGGAGATGACACGCACATCTTCGCCTGGCTGGCGCGCGATTCCGGAAAATTCCGGAATGTCGCCGCGTTTTCCAGTCACCTGGGTGAAGCCAGGAATCTCCGCTACCGGCACATCAGGATCAGGGGTCGGCGTTAGCTCCGCAGCGAGCAACAGTTTCGGCACACGCATGGCCTGATCGATAAAAATTTGCTCCTGTTCTTTCTCACGCTCGCCCCAATCCAGAACCGGTTCGATAGCAACTACAGTTGGTTTAAAATCGAGAATGCCCTGCAAAAAAAGCGCCAGTTCAACCGGCAACGTGTTCCCGGTGAACCTGCTGGCAGGTGGTTCGCCGGCTTTTTGCGTCGTTGATTCGGCGCCGACTTCGACTACAGTCAACGGCACCGGCCGGGCTGGCAGCGTCGAGTTCTTGACCAGCCAGCGCAAATAAATCTCCTCCAAACGCTGGAAGCGCGGCTCCCGCAGAAAGAGCAAACCGACGAGCAAGACAACAAGAAGAGGCCAGAAAGAGCGTCGTTGCATTGCCCCGCAAACTGAAAAGAGACGACCGATCAGTGACAAGTGAAAAGATCGTTGGTGACTTCCAAAAGGAACCTTAGCCGATTGTCGGTTTCGATAGTTGGATTATGGAATGCTCTGCAGGTGCGTGGCCACGGCCGTGCAAGCCCGAGTCATCTGCTCAGTTCGAGCATTTTCAAAATGGGCGCCTCTGCCTTTTTACGAATGGTTTCCGATAAAGTGATTTCCGGCTCCATTTGCAGAAGCGCATTGTAAGCCTTCTCCAACGTGTTCATCTTCATGTACCGGCATTCGCCGCAGAAGCAATTCTCGGTCGGCCCAGGAATGAACGTTTTGGCGGGAATTTCTTTCTTCAATCGATGCAACATTCCAGCCTCAGTTGCGACGATGATCTCATGCGCCGCCGAATTCCTGCAAAACGCGATCATTTTTTCCGTCGAGCAGACTTCATCCGCCAACATCCGCACCGCGTAAGTGCATTCCGGATGGGCAACGACCGGCGCGGCTGGAAATTTTTGACGAATCTTTGAGATACTGCGCGCGGTGAACTCGACATGCACGTAACAAGTACCCTGCCATAAGTCCATCTTCCGCCCGGTCCGCTCCATCACCCAGGCGCCGAGATTCTGGTCGGGCACGAAAAGTATGTTCCGATCTGGCGGCGCCGCTCGAACGATCTTGTCCGCATTGCCACTGGTGCAAATCACGTCCGCCTGCGCTTTCACCCCCGCGCTGCAGTTGATGTAAGCGATGACGTAATAGTTTTTGTCGGCGTTCTTTCTTAAAAATGCCGCCAGTTTGTCCGGCGGACACGACTCCGACAAAGAACAGCCAGCATCGAGATCGGGCAGGATCACTCGCTTGGTTGGATTAATGATCTTGGCCGTTTCGGCCATGAAATGGACGCCGCAAAACAAAATCACATCGGCACTTGTTTTTGCCGCCTGATAGCTCAAACCTAACGAATCGCCGACAAAATCCGCCACATCTTGCAACTCCGGCACCTGGTAGTTGTGCGCGAGGATCACAGCATTTCGCTCGCGCTTGAGCTCGTGCAACGCCTGGGCCAGATCGAGACTGGTCCGGCTCAAACCGTGATTCCGGCTCGGAGCAAAATTTACAGCAGTGGCTGCCATTGATTAATATCAGGCCAACCCATGGATTCTCAAACTCATCGTCTTGGCTTCATCGGCGCCGGGAAGCTGGCTGGCTCCGTCATCCGTGGCTTGGTCCGAGCAAAGTTTTGTGAGCCATCTCAGATCATCGCAAGCGAACCAAGCGAACAGACCCGGGCAGTATTGCAGTCTGAAACCGACGTAAGGGTAACCACCGAAAACGCGGAGGTCGCAAAGGAAGCGGAAATTATTTTCGTTGGAGTAAAACCGGGAGTCGTTCTGACCGTTTTACGCGAGCTTTCGGGCAAGATCGACAACAAGCTCGCTATCTCGCTCGCGGCTGGAGTGCGCCTGAAGAGCATGGAGGAAGTCGCGAATGCCCGGTTTATGCGCGCGTTGACAAATACGCCTTCAGCCATTTGCCGTGCGGCAACCGGGATTGCCCGCGGGACACGGACTACAAATGAAGATGTCGATCGTGCGCGAAACATTTTTGGCGCGATCGGTCTCGTCGTTGAAGTCAAGGACGACCAAATCGATGCGGTTACCGCGCTGGCCGGGAGCAGCCCGGCTTTTGTTTACACCGTGATCAAGGCGCTCGCCGAAGGTGGAATAAAATGCGGACTGCCGGCCGGGGCGGCCATGACCCTTGCCACACAAACCGTTCTCGGGGCAGCCCAGCTTGCGCTTGAGAGCAAAAAATCGCCTGAAGAATTGATCAAGATGGTTGTTACGCCTGGAGGCACAACCGCCGCCGGGCTCTCAGCGATGGAGAAACTTAAAACATCGGAAGGTTTGATCGAAGCCGTTGAAGCCGCGACCAAGCGCGGCCAGGAAATGGCCAGAGAGAATTTGTAGCGCGTTTCTGCGAAACGCTGGCGTCTGGCACAGACGCCCTACAACGCTAACGCCGCTCGCATCACCTCCAACGGTGCCTCCCGCTGAAACCAGATCTCAAACGAGAGCGCCCCTTGGTGCAGCAACATCGACAACCCATTTGCCGCGCGGGCGCCCGCCTCCGTCGCGGCTGATACGAACGGCGTCCGACTCTCCGAGTAAATCGTATCGTAAATCATCAGGTGCGGCGCAAGCAATTGCGCTGGAATTGGTGAGGAGTCAGACCGATTCAATCCGATAGGTGTCGCATTCACGATGAGGTCGACATGTCCAATTTGAAAACGGATTGCCTGTTCTTCCCAGGGGATTGCGTGCAGACGCGGCACCGGGCCAAAGACTTTTGGACCGGCGAAAAAACCGACCAAATCGTCCGCGAGTTTCTTCGCCTTGTCGAAAGTCCGATTCGCCAGGACGAGCCGCTCGCAGTTTTCCTGCGCGCATTGCAAAGCGATTGCACGGCCCGCCCCACCCGCGCCCAGTATCAGCACGCGCAGGTCGCGCAGGTCCACCGAAAACTCTTCTCGAATTGCGCGCGAGAATCCGCGGCCATCGGTGTTAAGGCCGATCAACTTTCCCTGGTTGATCTTTACTGTGTTCACGGCGCCAATCCGCTTCGCGTTTTCATTCAGTTCATCAACCAGGCCAACCGCCGCGATTTTGTGCGGCACGGTCAAATTGACCCCGGCAAAATCAAGCCCGGTCAAAAAACTAACTGCAGAAGCTAATTCGTTAGGCCGGATATGAAACCGAGCATACTGCATCTCGATCTGGCAGTGCTTGAGCGCCGCGTTTTGCATCTGCGGTGAGAGCGAGTGCGCTACAGGATCGCCGAAAACGCCGAGCCGAATCGGCGGATCGACCTCACGCACGATCGCCTGCCAGTTCTCGATATCGGCAAGCGTGTAGCGGTCTGTCGTCGGCTTCTTTTTCATGTCATCCCGAGCGAAGCGAGGAATCTCACAATCGAAGCGAACGTCACACTAATCCAATTGTGTGATCAACAAGCTTGTGTGAGATCCTTCGCTCCGCTCAGAATGATACGCTCGAAAATCTTTCGACAGCGCGGTCCAATCGTTTCAGGACGCCTTCTTTGCCCATGACTTCGAGCATGTGATACAAGCTCGGGCCAACGCTGCGGCCGCTCACGGCCAGGCGCGCAGGATGAACAAGGTCGCCGGTTTTGCAGCCAAGTTTTTGTGCAAGAGTTTTTAGCGTCGATTCAATCGTGACGATGTCCCATTTGTCGATCTTCGCGAACTCATCGCGTAAGGAGATCAGCCGCTCGGCGGCCTCTCGTTTGCCGAAAACCTTTTCTACCGCGCCAGAATCGAATTCGTAATTTTCAGTAAAGAAGTAGCTCGTCCACTCAGGCACATCTTTAAGAAGCTTGATCTTCTCCTTCACGATGGCGAGCACCTTTCTCAGATACTCCTGGTTGGAAATGTCGATCTGCGCTTTCTCCATGAATGGACTTGCGAGTTCAACGAAGCGATCGAGCGACATCTGGGCGATGTATTGGCCGTTGAGCCAGAAACATTTGTTCAGATCGAACGCGGCGTTCCGGCGATTGATTTTTTCCAGCTCAAACAGTCTGACTACCTCTTCAATGTCGATCTTTTCACGGTTGTCCTTGGGCGACCAGCCAAGCAGGCAAAGATAATTGCGCACCGCTTCGGGCGCGTAACCCTGTTCGATGTAAGTGGCGAGCCGCGCGCCTTCATCGCGCTTGCTCATTTTTGAACCGTCGTGGTTCAAGATGAGCGGAATGTGCGCATAGTTTGGCGGTGTCGCACCGAGGGCTCGAAAAATTTCGATGTGCTTCGGCGTGTTGGAGAGATGATCCTCGCCCCGAATGACATGGGAGATTTTCATCTCCATGTCGTCAATCACGTTAACGAAGTGAAAGATCCAGGATCCGTCCGGGCGTCGAATCGTCAGGTCAGGATGCGTGCCGGGGTTGGTCAGATCGAAATCGATTTTGCCGCAGACGAGATCGTTTACTCTGACATGTTCGCGCGGCGACCGGAAACGCAGGGCGCCTTGATCTTCGAAAATGTGACCGCCCTCCTCGAGTTTTTTTAAATAACGCTCGTAAATCTCCGTGCGCTGACTTTGGAAATAGGGCCCAAAATCACCACCGACGTGCGGGCCCTCGTCCCAATTCAGACCAAGCCATTCCAAGCCTTCATAAATCGCAGCGGCGGCCTCCTCGCTGTTTCGCTTTATGTCGGTGTCTTCGATCCGCAAAATCAACTTGCCGCTGAGGTGCCGTGCGAAAAGCCAGTTGAAAAGCGCGGTGCGCGCGCCGCCGATGTGAAGGTAACCGGTTGGCGACGGAGCAAAACGGACGCGGATCTCAGCAGCCATTGGAGTGATGGAGTTTTGGAGTAATGGAGTAATGCATCTGATTGCCAACTCCGCCACCCATTACTCCAACACTCCAATACTCCGTTACTCCACGAAGAGTTTGCCCGCTCGACGACGCACGTGTCGATCTTGGGGTAAATTGATTTTAGCGGTTTGTGACCGGTGGTCGAGAAGCGAACGCACGCGCTCAGTCACGTCGAAACCCGTGTTGGCAATGTTTTGCCTGCGTAACCATTTTAAGATTTGCCGACGTTGAAGGGCGACAGGTAATTCCCGCAATTTCCTAGTCGAGAGCTCACGCTCTTCCGGCTCGAACAATTGATGTTCGATCCAGTTTTCTTCTTCCGCGGTAATCACCGCAGCGCGCCAAATAGTTTGCCGAATATTTCGGCTAAGCGCCCTTTCCAAGTAAGGAATGATGCGTCGACGAATCCGATTTCGCAGCGGGCCAGGGTCCTTGTTCGAAAGATCCTCGCGAAATTGTAACCGGTGTTTGCGGACATATTGGTCGATCTCCCGTCGCCAAAGCCCGAGGAATGGGCGGCCGATAGTAAGCTCGGTCCCTTCGATCCGACGCGTGGAAATTTCACGCATTCCGGCCAAACCAGCGCTGCCTGAGCCGCGAAAGAGATTGATCAGAAACGTCTCCACCAGGTCGTCGGCGTGATGAGCGAGAAAAATTGTCCGGCATCGCCGGCGCCTCGCTACCCGCGCAAAAAAGTTGTAACGAGCCTCGCGCGCGGCCATCTCGATCGACACGTTTTTTTTCTTAGCCAGCGTCCGAACGTCCACCGAACCAAGTTCGAGGTCGACGTCCGCGAGTCGCATTGTAGGGCGAGCGCACTTGTCGCGCCGTAGTGGAACAGAGGTGGACCGCTTGCCCGTCTGTGAACTCGGCAGGCGGAGCGCCTGCCCTGCAATCCTATCGTTGTACTTTGCGATTAGCCGTTCCACGAACCGCGCATCGGTATCGCTGGAGCGCCCGCGTAGACGATGGTTGAGGTGACAGACGGTGAGCTTCTCGTAGCCGTGTTCGATCAGCCAGTGGAGCAGCGCCACCGAATCGCGCCCGCCGGACACACCAACAAGGTAGCGGGCGTCGCCAGTGAACCGGCGAAACAAACTCGAATTATGAATCCAATCCATGCGGTCTCCGCATCCAATCTCCGACGCCACCATGAAACTTCAAAGCGCAGTTAGACAAAGTGACATCTCGACGGCGTCTTCAGTGAGGCGACCGAAGGTCGCAGCAACACGAGTCGCTGCGCGCACAGAAAGGAATTGATTATGAATAAGGAAATCGAATCCACCTACACACTTCTGGTCCGATCAGAAGACAGGAGCCGGAATATCATGGAAGTTGGGGGTTTCAGCTTGATCGCGCTGAGTGCTTTGGTGGCGGTATGGCAGTTCGCCCACCAACTGACGACGTTACCGTTGGATCGGGTACAAGCGGTGAACCAGGGGTGTATTGAGCAGATTGCCTGTTAAAGGTAAGGGATGTTTGACAATGAATGAACGTTCATTCATTGTCTTGGCCTCATGGCCAACATCCCGTTAGATCCAGCTCAAGATCGCCGCGAGCAAATCATGCAAGCCGCCATGGCTTGCTTCGCCAAGTGCGGCTTCCATCAAGCCAGCATGCATGATATCAGCGCCGAAGCCGGAATCAGCGTCGGCCTGATTTATCGCTATTTTGAAAACAAAGATGCGGTCATTTCCGCAATGGCCGACCGCCACAAACAGGAAATTCACGAGATGCTGGAACGCGCGCGTCAAGCACCGACGCTCCTCGAATCGCTTGAGATTCTGTTCACTGCGCACTGCTGCGAAAATGAGCCGCGGGTGGTGTCGGCGTTCGTAGTCGATCTTTATGCCGAGGCGTCACGAAATCCGCGCGTAGCCGATCTGGTGCGTGATGTGTTACAGACAGCCATGGATGGTTTGGTCGATTTGATCGCACGGTCTCCCGAAGCAGCAACCGCACCGCACGGTCTCACCCCTAACGAATTAGGTGAGCTGATCTTCGCGGTCGGCCGCGGAATGTTGATGCGAGACACTTTACAACCGCCCGAGATGACAGCGGCGGAAAGACGCGCGAGACAACTGGAAGTGACGCGCAGACTCTGGCGCTTGTTGTTTAAGCCGCAACCCGAACCGGCCTATGCATGACGTAGCGAAAACCCGAGAATTTCAAATGAAGCCAATCCCGAAAAACGTGATCAGAGCCGGCATCGGCGTCCTTGCGATTTTCGCGGTCCTTGCGGCAATAAAGACATCGCAGATCGTGAAAATGACATCCGGCGGCGAAGGCGGAATGCCGCCGATGACGGTCACAAGCGCTGAGGTGAAGCAGGAAAACTGGGCGCCGTTGCTCTCGGCCGTCGGTTCGATTTCGGCGGTGCAAGGCGCGATCGTCAGCACTGAGCTTCCAGGGACGGTAGCGGAAGTCGCATTCGAGTCGGGCGCAACCGTAAAAAAGGGCGATTTACTGGTGCGACTCGATGCCTCGGCGGAAGAAGCACAGTTTCGCTCGGCTCAGGCTGACCTCCAACTGGCACGCAACGATCTGGAGCGTTCGCACGGTCTGGCAGGGCGGAAAGTGATTTCCAAAGCCGAGCTGGATGCCGCCGAATCCAAATTCAAACAGAAGGAAGCGAGTGTCGATCAAATGCACTCCATGATAGAGAAAAAAACGAGCCGCGCCCCCTTTGACGGTTTGGCCGGTATTCGTCAGGTCAACGTCGGTCAGGTAGTAAAAGAAGGGACACAGATTGTTTCGGTGCAATCGCTCAACCCGATCTACGTCGATTTTGCTTTGCCCGAGAAAAGGCTTCCCGACCTTTCGACCGGCCTCGAAGTGCATGTGCGGACGGATGCTTTTCCGGATCGTGAATTTCCCGGCAAGCTGACCGCGCTGAATTCCTCGGTCGACACAGCGACACGCAACTTGCCTTTGCAAGCAACGCTCGAGAATCGGGAGCATTTGTTGAAACCGGGAATGTTCGCAAAAGTGGACGTTGTTTTGCCCCAGAAACAACCCGCCCTGGTGATTCCGGCGACGGCAATTGCCTATGCGCCGTACGGCGATTCGGTTTTTGTAATTGAAAAGAAAAGGGACCCAAAGAGCGGCAAGGAATCGCAAGTGATCCGGCAGCAGTTTATCCGGACAGGCGAAACACGCGGTGATTTTGTGGCCGTGACCCAGGGATTGAAAGCGGGTGAAACGGTGGTCAGCTCCGGCGTTTTTAAATTGAGAAACGGGATGCCGGTGGTGATCAACAACGCACTCGCGCCCAAACCGGAAGTTTCGCCGACGCCAGCGCAAACGTGAGGAAAATGTCGAAGCACCCGCCTTCGCCGGGCTACGGCGCGGCAGGCGAATGACGAATGACCAAAACCATGAGAGAGCTCGCTGAATTTCGGGGAGCGCACGCATCCTGCGTGCAGCGTTCGGCATCCTGCCGAACGACTGCTTCTCGTGTAGTCCGATCGCGGCAGGATGCCGCGATCAACACACGCTGGAAGCGTGCGCTCCCTAAATGAAATCGTTCACCGACATTTTTGTGCGGCGGCCGGTGCTGGCAATGGTCGTGAGTTTCGTCGTCGTCATTGCCGGTCTTCAGGCGCTCAAGACGCTGAACGTGCGCCAATACCCACGCAGCGAAAACGCGTCCATTACGGTCAGGACAATTTACGTCGGTGCGAGCGCGGATTTGGTGCGCGGGTTTATCACCTCCCCGCTGGAACGCGCAATTGCCGCCGCCGATGGCATCGACTACCTGCAATCCACAAGCCAGCAAGGGCTTTCCACGATCACCGCACGGTTGCGATTGAATTACGACTCAGGCAAAGCACTCTCGCAAATCAGCGCACAGGTGGAATCAGTCCGTAATTTTCTCCCGGCCGAGGCGGAAGTTCCCACGATCAAAATCGAGCAAGCAGATTCGCAGTACGCGTCGGCCTACCTCAGTTTCACCTCCGACATTTTGCAGCCTAACCAGGTCACCGACTACCTCGTGCGAATCGTGCAGCCGCGTCTTTCCGCGATTTCGGGAGTGGAAGCGGCGGACATTCTTGGAGGGCGCACATTTGCCATGCGCATTTGGCTGCAGCCTGCCCGGATGGCGGCTCTGAACATTAGTCCGGCGCAAGTTCGACAGGCGTTAGTCGCGAACAATTATCTCGCTGCCGTCGGTCAAACCAAAGGCTCGCTGGTGAAAGTCAACCTAACGGCAAATACTGATCTGCACACGGCAGACGATTTCAAGAATCTCGTCATTCGACAGCAAAATGGGAGGCTCGTCAGACTCAGCGACATCGCGGACGTTGTGCTCGGCGCCGAGGACTACGATACAGAGGTGCGCTACTCGCAGCAGCGTGCTGTGTTCATGGGGATCAGGGTTTTGCCAAACGCAAACCAAGTGGACGTGATCAAGCGTGCTCGCGCCGAGCTGGAGCAGATCAAGCACGAACTGCCGACCGGAATGCAGGCGAGTGTCGCCTACGACGCGACCGCGTACATCAACGACGCGATGCACGAAGTTTTCAAGACGTTGATCGAGACGCTCTGCATCGTGATGCTGGTGATCTTTTTGTTCCTGGGTTCGTGGCGTTCGGTGCTCGCGCCAATTATCGCCATCCCGGTCTCGCTAATCGGCGCCGTCTTTCTCATGCAGGTCTTCGGATTCACCCTGAATCTGCTCACCCTGCTCGCGATCGTGCTCTCGGTTGGGCTGGTGGTGGACGATGCCATCGTCGTGGTCGAAAATGTCGAACGTCATTTGCGCGAAGGAATGCGCGGGATCGAGGCGGCATTGCTCGGCGCGCGCGAGTTGATCACGCCGATCGTTGCGATGACCATCACTCTGGCCGCGGTTTATACGCCGATCGGTTTGCAAGGCGGACTGACCGGCTCGCTCTTTCGCGAGTTTGCCCTCACCCTGGCCGGCGCGGTCTTCATCTCCGGTGTCGTGGCCCTGACCCTGTCACCGATGGTCTGCTCAAAGCTGCTCCACCGCGGCGGCACCGAAAAAGGATTTAGCGGAGTAGTTAATCGGAACTTCGATAGGTTCCGCAACGCGTATGGCCGACTGCTCGATCGCACCTTGCAGGTGCGTCCGGCCATTTACGTCGTATGGATCGGTCTGGCGCTGCTCACGGTTCCCATGTTCAAAATGTCCACCCACGAGTTGGCGCCGACCGAAGATCAAGGGGTAATCTTTGGCTTCATTGATTCACCGGCCAATGCAACCCTCGACCAGCTGCAACCTTTCGCCGACGCGGCCGGTAAAGTTTTCCACAGTTTTCCGGAAACCAATTTCTCCTTCCAGATCACGTCGCCGGACGAAAGCTTCGCCGGAATGGTGCTGAAGCCGTGGGGCGTTCGGAAGAAACCGACTTCAGCCTTTGTCGGTCCGGTGATGATGGGGCTGATGCAGATCCCGGGCATCGAAATATTTCCAATCATGCCGCCGGCACTTCCTGGCGGCGGATTTATGCCGGTCGAGTTTTACGTCTGTTCCACCGCCGAGCCGGAGCGAATTCTCGAATTGGCAGAGCAATTAAAAATGCGCGCGATGAAGGCTGGCGTTTTCCGATTTCCGCCCCCGATAGACACCAAGATCGACCAACCCGAATCTCAGATTACGCTCGACCGCGACAAGGTCGCTTCGCTCGGTCTCGATATGAAGCAAATCGGGGCCGACCTTTCCGCCATGGTCGGTGGCAATTTCGTTAACTGGTTCAATATTTCTGGCCGCAGTTACAAGGTGATCCCGCAGGTGCAACGGGTCGATCGATTGAATGCGGACCAGCTTGCCAACATGTACGTGACCGGGCCTAACAATCAGCTCGTCCCACTGAGCACGATCGCGACGATTCAAAACCGAACAGTGCCGAGATCGCTCAACCGTATCCAGCAGCTCAATGCTGTCCGCCTGATGGGTGTTCCAACCCGTGGTCTCGATCAAGCGCTAAGATTTCTCGAGGATGAGGCAAACAGGATTCTGCCGAAAGGTTATTTGATCGATTATACCGGCGAATCGCGCCAGCTTCGAACCGAAGGCAACAAGTTTCTGCCGGCTTTTGCCCTCGCCATCGTGTTAATCTTTCTGGTGCTGGCCGCGCAGTTCAACAGCTTTCGCGATCCATTCATAATCCTGCTTGGCTCGGTCCCGCTGGCCTTGTTCGGCGCCTTGATCTTTACCTTTCTGAAAATGCCGAACCCGAACATGGCGTTCTTCACTGACAAATGGACAACCACGCTCAACATCTATTCGCAGGTGGGCCTGGTCACGCTGGTCGGCCTGATTTCGCGAAATGGCATCTTGATTGTGCAATTTGCCAATGAATTGCAGCGGCAGGGGCGCGCCAAACTTGCTGCCATTGCAGAAGCATCACGCACGCGATTGCGTCCGGTTCTCATGACCAGCATCGCCACCATCTGCGGTCACCTTCCTCTCACCCTGGTGAGCGGGCCGGGCGCGGCGGCACGAAACTCGATTGGTCGCGTGCTGGTCGGCGGAATGACCATCGGAACTATTTTCACGCTTTTCATCGTTCCCTCGCTCTACATGCTTATCGCCAAGGAACATCACGAAAAGTCCGCCGCCGAAACCGAAGAAGAGTCGGCCGGCCAGGACGTCGATCTTGTTCCAGATTACGCACCAGCCCTGACGCCAAACGAAAACGGCAACGGCTGGAAGCAGGCGTAGAGTACTGCAAGCTTCCAGCTTGCACGCGTGATTCGCGATGCGTGAATCGTGAATCGAAAAAGTAACAGGACTTATTATTTTTCCAGTGCGGCAGACGTCTCGGTCCGTTGCGGGGAGACTCGCCGTGCGGAGTCTGGCGTCTGCCTTTTAATCCCGACCCCGATCTCCGCCCGTTCACAGTCCCAGAAGTCTGGGATCAAAGCGATATTCAATTGGTTTGCCGATTTTTATTTCTTTGAAATCAGGATGGTTTGGATTCAGCAAAAAATTGAGCTCGCGCGTGCTGAGAATGCTTGGCACAGCCAGGGCCACTGACCGTTGTTGAAGCCAATCATCGCCAATTGTCCGACTGGCGAATGTCGGTGGCTGCTCATTCCAGCCACGGGGAAGCTTTTTGCTTGGAAAATATTCCGTTAACCTGTCGTCCCAGTCGACGCGAAACGAGAGATACCGTTCCGTCGCAGACAGGTTTCTAGTGTGCACGAGGATCTCAAGCGCAGCGAGCGATTCGTGCTCGCTCAGATAAATGACCTCTCTTCCGCGCGAGTTCCAACGGCCCGGATAAAATCGGCTACCTTGCCCGGTAAATGCATCGTGAGCACGCGCCGCGCGAACGATCTGCCAAGCTGAAGGCATCCGTTACGAATAGACGCTGTAGTCGATGCGCCCCAGGAGATCGTCAACTTCGCGGGCACCGACTTCGGTTTTCGCGAACTCAGGTGGAACAGCGCCACCGAGACCGAACTGCGGAAACTTCAACCACTGGCGCGCGCGTTCCACGCCCCCAAAAACCTTTGTTGCGTGCTGAAGGATCCGCCAAAAACGCATCACGCGGTCGGATTCTTGCGGGGAGAGACGGCGCTCGGCTTTCCGGCGTTGCAAGGTCGATCTTGAGATCGAAAGCTGGCGCGCCAGGGACTCGAGCGGTTCGTCAATGTCGTGGCGCAAATGTTCCAGTTCACTGAAGGGCAGACCTTTGCTGATGCGTGCTATCGCTTCGGCGGGCTCGACATGTTTTCTCGCGAGGAGCGCCGCTCCTTTCGAGCCATAAGCGCGGGTCGGATGTTCGCGAACGACGCTGCGCTTCGAAACAGCATCCTTGCGTTTACTCATTTGGATATTTTGAATGATTCAAATGGTACAGTCAACCGCCCCCAGCGTGCGCGGCGCTACTGGACTTTACGCAATCGGAGCCACCAACCACGAATCGACCCTCCTTCGCAAGGCTACGGCGCGGCAGGCACGAATGGGCATGAATGAAGAGAAGCTATTGCACCAACGAAGTCTTTGGGATCGTTGGCTGTGCATTCGGAGTTCTCAATACGGTCGGCCACAGTCTGGTTGAGAAGCCGATGAAAATGCAAAGTTGCGTGTGGGAGTGATTCTCAATCCTAAACGCCGCACTTAGAAGGAAAGTTTTCGCAGCCTGCGCGAATTTTAGGTTGAGCCACAGATGAACACAGATTTTCACAGATTGAAAAGACATGCCTCTTCCAATCGGTGTTTCATCTGTGTCAATCTGTGGCTTACTGTCCTCTGGTAATTCCGTGCCATCCATGTCATCCGCGGCTGGTTCCCCTTTTTGGCTGTGGCTTCGCCGCTCTGGGTCCATTCGTGGTTAGTTCTCCGCTGTTTGATCGTTCCATCTCTTATCAACCACTGCGTCACACAAGAGCGTTCCCGGCGGGAATGGAGCGAGCGGGGACGCCGCGACATAGATTGCAAAACCCGAGGGGCGAGGGTGAGCGAGCGGGCCTGCCACGCCGTAGCCTCGGCGAAGGCGGGAGTGAGCGAGTCAATCGAAGTGCGCGCTACCGCATTTCCCGAAGAGTCTCATGCGCATTAAATCACACGAACACGTTCCCGGCGGGAATCGAACCCGCATTTAAGGTTTAGGAAACCTCCGTTCTATCCGTTGAACTACGGGAACTGTTGATTATGAGTCACTTACATCTATGACAGCTGGCAAATCACGCCGAGTTCTACTCGAAGTTCTACTTTGTTTGTCTCAATTCGGCGTCGTTCGTGGCCATCCAAAACAGAGAAAACTAGCACGCTCTGCGGTGCCCGTTAAGGATAAAAGTGTGCTCGACATGGCCTGTGCGATACGATTTGCTCAACGAACGACCCTGAAGAATTAAACGATATACTCAAGAGTCATGGAATTGCCTCGTCAGTCAAAGGCCTCACAAACGGGCAAGGGCGGCTCCTTGCCAGCTTCGGTTCCCTTGACGCGCTCCGAGATCGAATCGTTGAGGAAGAACAAAAAAGAGGCATTGGCGCGACTCAGATTTCTGAGCCGTCAAACGTATCTGGGGAAGAAGGACGTGCCAGTCAAAGCACCCCGCCTTCGACCACGGGAGAGCGCATACTTCCACGTGGTAAGGAAACCGTGCGACGCCGCTCAGCGTGCCTCATCCGGTCCTTTGACGCCGTCCGAGGTCGATTCCTTGCCCAAAAACAAAAAGAGGCATTAGCGCATTGGCCAAAAAACTGCGTCCGTATCTGAGCAGCGTTGCTGACAGCCGGTTTTTCTGCACGAAGCCCAAGCGAACGACTATCCAGCGGATTTTCCTAATGCTCGTCTCTGTGATGTGTTTCGGCTGCAAGTCACAAAAGCGCGTGATTGTATGGGGGGACGCAACGGCTGGGACCAATAAAATGGTGCCCCGCCGTTTTTGCCGCTGGCGCTCCCTTAAGCCGAGACACGAAATTAGAGAATTCACCGTTAGGCGCTGGGCTGCGTTCGAGCGTCTCTTAAATATCCAACGCGCGTCGCTTCTCTTCTTCGGTTCGCGGCAAAATCTTCGTGATCGCGTCCATCAGCCGCACAAGATTGTCCCCGCCGAGTCCGCCACCGCTCTTGTCTGATTCGGTCGCTTCTGATTCGGCTGTTTGCCGCAACTCACGATAGGCGCTCGTTTTGTCTTTGCGGTCGCTCAGAGCCGTTTCGGCCATCGACTCGATCAGACGCCTAGCGTTCGTTTTCCCATCTACTTTCTCCGCTAAAAAGCTCGCGCTTTCCTCACGCAGGATTTTAGGCCGACCACCAGGATTACCACTCTGGCCTGCTTTCCATCGATATTCGACTGGTGGAATATTGCCGTTCTTGCCAGGCCGAAGCGATCTTTCTCGCCTGTTCTGAGGCGAGAGGCTGTTCCTTGGGACGATAGCGGCGTTGGAGTTGTCGTGCCCTTGCGGCAAGAGAGACAAAGGTGCCTTCTTTTTAAGAACAATCGTAGGTATTTTGGCGCTTAATCTCGACTGACCGTTTTGTGATTGATCCACGTTCACATGAACACTTAGCCTGTTTGTGGAGCAATGCAAAGTAAAGCCCGCGACAATCACCGAAATTAGGCCATTCCGAAACGGCTGGGAGGTGGGCGAAGCGCGTGGCGTTCAAGGTCGCGCCTGCTTCCGCCCCGGCGAGATTCGGATTCTTGATTCGCTAGGCTCCGTCAAGCGCGTGATTCCATTTGCGGATAGAGACCGAAGCCTGTGACGGACCGTAATTACTCAGCGCAACAAGGCGCAGCCCTTTATAATTTCCAGATTGACAAGTTGGCGGGCTTTCCTCCAAGCTCCGTATCCTTAATTAAGAATCTGAATCCGGGGTAGGGCAAAGAAGCTCTCTCTCGGGGTTTCTTCCCCTCTTTCAGACCGAGCGGTCGCAGGGTTAAACAACCGGGAGAAAAGGACAACAACTATGAACTTATTCGGATCAACAACGACAACTCCAATCGCAACAAATTCAATGGACTATGCGCCTTTGCCGCGTGGTTTTCTTCTGATCCCGCTAGCGCTTGCCTTCTTTGCATTTTCGCCAGCGGCGCAGGCGCTAAGCTGTCCTACTATCTGCGATTCCAACGGCAACACGGCTATCGGTGGTGCCGCGCTCGAAAGCAACACCACCGGCACCAGCAACACGGCCACCGGTGTCGAGGCGCTCAAGAACAACACCACTGGCCCTGACAACACCGCTACCGGTGCTGGTGCGCTCTTTAGCAACACCACCGGCAACTCCAACACAGCCACCGGTGCCGATGCGCTCTCAAACAACACCACCGGCACCACCAACACGGCAACCGGTCACGAGGCGCTCTTAAACAACACAACGGGCATCGTCAACACGGCCACCGGTGCTGGTGCGCTCTTTAGCAACACCACCGGCAACTCCAACACAGCCACGGGCGTTAGTGCGCTCTTACACAACACCACCGCCGATGACAACACAGCCGACGGTTACTTTGCATTGTTTAACAACACAACCGGCGGCGGCAACACAGCCACCGGCGTTATAGCGCTCATGAGCAACAACACCGGCAGCTTCAACACTGCCACCGGGGATAGTGCGCTCTTAAAGAACACCACTGGCAACGATAACACCGCCACGGGCGTTAGTGCGCTCACGAGCAACAACAAAGGTAACGACAACACGGCGACGGGTCTTGATGCGCTTTTTAGCAACAACTCCGGTAGCAACAACACAGCCACCGGTTTTGAAGCACTTGAAAGCAACACCACTGGCATCAACAACACAGCCGAGGGGTTCCAAGCGCTGGCACATAGCACCGGGTCAAATAACATCGCTTTGGGTTCCAGTGCTGGCTCTAAGCTGACTACAGGCAGCAACAACATCGATATTGGCCACGTCGGTGTCGCTGGAGAAGCGGCCAAGATTCGCATCGGCACAGCAGGAACTCAGAAGGCCACATTCATTGCCGGCATTAGTGGCGTCGCAGTTACAGGAGCAGACGTGTTTGTAAGTAGTAGCGGTCAACTTGGAGTCACGCCGTCGTCAGCGCGCTTCAAGCAGGAGATCAAACCGATGGACAAAGCCAGTGAAGCGATTCTGGCGCTCAAGCCGGTGACCTTCCGCTATAAGAAAGAACTTGACCCCGAAGGCATCCCGCAGTTTGGCCTGGTAGCCGAGCAAGTCGAGAAGGTGAACCCTGATCTGGTAGCTCGCGACGAGCAAGGCAAGGCTTACACTGTGCGCTACGAAGCGGTGAATGCGATGTTGCTTAACGAGTTCTTGAAAGAGCACCGCAAGGTCGAGACACAGGAAGCAACGATCATGCAGGTAAAATTAACTGTCGCAAAGCAGGAAACCATTATCGCGCAGCAACAAGCGGAAATTAAGGCTCTCGCCACAACAGTGAAAGAACAGGTAGCGCAAATTCAGAATGCGAGCGCACAGCTTCAAATGAGCAAAGCAACTCCGCAGTTGATCGTTACTGATTAGCCGCGGTTGAGCGAAGGTCACGTCAATTGTTGTGTGTAAAAGTTTTGAGAGGGTGTTTTCTCCAGTGGGTGTTCATTCGCTCAAAGACGCTAAAGAGGATGCGTTCGCAACTGTCGCGGGTGGTAAAGGCGCAC
>JACXTT010001533.1_pt1 | contig 38250 bp, 34 predicted proteins | sample 9270951 | NCBI WGS metagenome assembly JACXTT01 (sample SAMN15532306, study PRJNA645909) | rock metagenome | isolation source: weathered quartz diorite | place: Puerto Rico | collected 2017-06-21
CAGCAGAGCGGATTTTGTTTGGTAGGCGCGATTGGACTCGAACCAACGACCCCCACCATGTCAAGGTGGTGCTCTAACCAACTGAGCTACGTGCCTGCTGTGAGGCGGCATTTTACGGAATTCCGAAAGGCTGTCAACCCCTTTTCTTTCCGCTAAGCCTATGAATATGCGTATTTTTTAGTGAACACCCGGAAAACGAAAAAGGGCCAACCTTTCGGTTGACCCTTTCTGACCGCCCAGCAGAGCGGATTTTGTTTGGTAGGCGCGATTGGACTCGAACCAACGACCCCCACCATGTCAAGGTGGTGCTCTAACCAACTGAGCTACGTGCCTGCTGTGGGGTGACATTTTGCGGATTTTCTCAGGAGTGTCAACCCCTTTATTTTGCTAACTCTTTGAATATGCGTATTTTTTACTGAGTTCTGCAGGCGTCGGCTTTTTCCCGGTGGCTGGCGGGGGTATTTCATCTAAGGTAGGATCAGAGCACTCGTAAAAAATATAAAACAGAGATTGCAGGATGACGCACACTCCCTACCCCCAGTCCTATTACGCTGCTTCGGCGAACCCGGCTCCTCAACGTCCTGCCTTGCAGGATGAGGTCGAGACCGATGTGTGCGTGATCGGCGCCGGTTATACCGGGCTGTCCAGCGCACTGTTCCTGCTGGAGAACGGTTTTCGGGTCACGGTGCTGGAGGCCGCCAAGGTCGGCTTCGGCGCGTCGGGCCGCAACGGCGGGCAGATCGTCAACAGCTACAGCCGCGATATCGATGTCATCGAACGCAGCGTTGGCCCCAAGCAGGCGCAGTTGCTCGGGCAGATGGCCTTCGAAGGCGCTCGGATCATTCGCGAGCGAGTGGCCAGGTACAACATCCAGTGCGACCTGAAGGACGGGGGTGTATTCGCCGCCCTTACCAGGAAGCAGATGGGGCATCTCGAATCCCAGAAGAAGCTCTGGGAACGCTACGGCCATACCCAGCTCGAACTGATGGACCAGCGGCGCATTCGGGAAGTGGTCGGCTGCGATCAGTACCTGGGCGGCATGCTCGACATGAGCGGCGGCCATATTCATCCGTTGAACCTGGCGCTGGGCGAAGCGGCCGCGGTCGAGTCGCTGGGCGGGACGATCTACGAGCAGTCACCGGCGCTGCGCATCGAACGCGGCGCCAACCCAGTGGTGCATACGCCCCAGGGCAAGGTCAGGGCCAAGTTCATCATCGTCGCCGGCAACGCCTACCTGGGCAACCTGGTGCCGGAGCTTTCAGCCAAGTCGATGCCTTGCGGAACCCAGGTGATCACCACCGAGCCCCTGGGCGATGCGTTGGCGAAGTCGCTGCTGCCCCAGGACTACTGCGTCGAGGACTGCAACTATCTGCTGGACTACTACCGTCTTTCCGGCGACAAACGCCTGATCTTCGGCGGCGGCGTGGTATACGGCGCACGGGACCCGGCCAATATCGAGGCAATCATCCGGCCGAAAATGCTCAAGGCCTTCCCGCAGCTCAAGGATGTGAAGATCGACTACGCTTGGACCGGCAACTTCCTACTGACGCTATCGCGTCTGCCGCAGGTCGGTCGCCTGGGCGACAACATCTACTACTCCCAGGGCTGCAGCGGTCATGGCGTGACCTACACCCACCTGGCGGGCAAGGTGCTGGCCGAGGCCCTGCGCGGCCAGGCCGAACGCTTCGACGCCTTTGCCGACCTGCCGCACTACCCCTTCCCCGGCGGCCAGTTGCTGCGCACGCCGTTCACCGCCCTGGGAGCCTGGTATTACACGCTGCGGGACAAGCTGGGCATTTAAACAGCCCAGCCTGTTGCAGACCTTGCCATCAGTGCCCGACCAATGCCTTCGTGGCCTGGGCCGCCGCCTGCTCCTGACCGGCCTGGGCCAAATCGTTGGCGGCTTTCAACCAGCGCTGCCGATCAACCTGGGCGGGCAATTGCGTCGGCGCCTGGACCAGCACCGCCCAACTGCCGGCATCCTTCCAGGCCGAAGCAAATGCCGTGAACTCCATCGGCATCCGGCGGTTCATGCCCGCGCGCAACAAGACGGTTTGTTTGCTCCGGTTGTAACCGACCAGCACCGCATAGCGCGGGGTCGACCACACCCGGCCCTCGTTGAACCGCACCAGCACCGGATACCCGGCCGCGACCTGGGCCAGCAACGCCGACAACTCGGGGTCCAGCGGATACACGACCATGCCGTACTCACGCGCCAGGACCTGCATGTTTCGCTCAAGCCCCTCTTCGGCACCCGGCAATTTCAGCGGTTTCTCCAGCAACCCCGGCGTCACGGTGACGCCCTGCTGCGACAGCATGCTGGCCAGGGCCATGGTGCCACCTTGATAGGCCTCGCCACGGAAAAACGGCACCGCATTGAGTTCAACCCGTTCCGGCAGGCGCTGGACGTCTGGCGCAACACCGCCGGCGCAGCCGCCCAACCCCAACAACAATGCGCCCACCAGCCACAAGCGCCGCCCCGGTACCGTTTGCAAACCTGTTGATCCCTTGAACATCTTCACTCTCTTGGTCAATCGCCAAGCCGCTCAACACCTGGCTGGGTCCCTGATCATAGGTCGCAGGTGAACGAGGGTATAGCCTTTCGTTGCAGATTGCCTGACGCGATAGAGCAAAATGACTGCACCCACATGACCATTGGTCAATGGACTGAAACACGGCGGCGTCTAGACTGGACCAGCAGGACAGACGAAGTGAGTGAGCCCGAACGGGCGAAGGAGGCACTGATGAGCCTTGTAGCGATAATTGCACTGTTGGTGCTCGGCTGGGTAACCGTCGCAGCGGCCATGTTATGGGGAGTCCTGAGAATCTCCCGTCGGCATCACACCCCTGCCCTGCCTGCGCAACCCAAAACCAGCGAACAGGCCCAGACCCGTACCGCCGCTGTCCACTGATGGGCTTCCAACGAAAAAGGCCGCCTGAATCCAGGCGGCCTTTTCATTACGCTACCACTATCAGGCTTCTGCCGCCTGACGCTTGTGCCGGGCACGTCGGGCCAGCATGTTCAAACCTTCGATCACGGCTGAGAACGTCATCGCCGCGTAGACATAGCCCTTGGGCACATGGGCACCGAAACCTTCGGCGATCAGCGTCATGCCGATCATGATCAGGAAGCCCAGGGCCAGCATCACCACCGTCGGGTTGTCGTGAATGAACTTCGCCAGCGGCTCGGACGCCAGCAACATCACCAGAACCGCCACCACCACCGCGATCACCATGATCGGCAGATGCTCGGTCATGCCCACGGCGGTGATGATGCTGTCGATGGAAAAGACCATGTCGAGCATCAGGATCTGGCCGATTGCCGCCGCAAAACCAAGGGATATACCGGCGCTGCTGTCTTCGGCCTCCTTGGCCTCGGGGTCCATGCTGTGATGGATCTCGGTGGTGGCCTTCCACACCAGGAACAGGCCACCGGCAATCAGGATCATGTCCTTCCAGGAGAACGCCTGGCCGAACAGCTCGATCACCGGCGCGGTGAGCTTGACGATGTAGGCGATGGTGCCCAACAAGCCCAGGCGCAGGATCAGGGCCATGCCGATACCAATGCGCCGGGCCTTGGTCCGAAACTGCGCCGGCAGCTTGTTGGTCAGGATCGAAATGAAGATCAGGTTGTCGATGCCCAGCACGATCTCCATGATGATCAGCGTCGCCAGGGCAATCCAGGCGGTGGGGCTGACGGCGAGTTGCAACAGGTATTCCATGGTTCAATCCTGGTTCCGGGGTGAGGTGGCCACGTCCTGGCACACCGATAGCGGAGCATTCTAAGGAAGCAGACACTTCAGGAAAATTCGTATTTTTAAGCGCTATACTTCGGTTTTTACGAACTGAATACTCTCCATGCTCAACTATCGCCAGCTTCACTATTTCTGGGTCGTGGCCAGGACCGGCAGCATTGTCAGGGCCTGCGAGCAGTTGAACCTGACAGCGCAAACCATCAGCGGCCAGATCAGCTTGCTGGAACAGACCTTTGGCGTGGAGTTGTTTCGCAAGGCCGGGCGGCAGTTGGAACTGACCGAGGCCGGCCGCCGGACCCTGCCCTACGCCGAGCAGATGTTCCAGCTGGGCAATGAACTGGAAGCCATGCTGCGGACCCAGCCGAACGAGCAGCAGCGGCTACTACGGGTCGGGGTCGCGGATGTGGTACCCAAATCCATCGTCTACCGCCTGATCGCGCCGACCATGGAGCTGGATGAGCCGATCCGCATCACCTGCCGCGAAGACAAGCTCGAACGCCTGCTCGCCGACCTGGCGATCCAGCGCCTGGACCTGGTGATTTCCGACAGCCCCATGCCCAGCCACCTGGACATCAAGGGCTACAGCCAGAAACTGGGGGAATGCGGGATCAGCTTTTTTGCCACGGCGTCACTGGCGACGCGGCATATCGATGATTTTCCGCGCTGCCTGCACGGTGCGCCGCTGCTGATTCCCGGGCAGGACAGCGTGGTGCGCAGCCGCCTCTTGCGCTGGTTCGCCGACCAACAACTGCATCCGAAAATCGTCGGTGAGTTCGACGATAGCGCCCTGATGCAGGCATTCGGCCAGTCCGGCAGCGGGATCTTCATCGCGCCGAGCGTGATCGCCGAGGAAGTGTGCCGACAGTACGGCGTCGAGCTGATCGGCCAGACAGAGGCGGTGAGCGAGTCGTTCTACGCGATCTCGGTGGAACGCAAGGTCAAGCACCCTGGCATTGTCGCCATCACCGAAGGGGCTCGACGCGAGCTCTTTACAACGCTGGAGGACTAGGCGCTGACAGTACGGGATTTGGCTCCCATCAGTGCCAGCGCGAGCAGGATCGACAGCAGGATAAAGCCGGCGGCGGCAAAACCGAGGCTGCCCAGGCCCAGGTTGTCGATCACCCGACCGCCGACCATCGCCCCCAGGCCAATCCCCAGGTTGCCACCGGCAATGTTCAGCGACGCCGCGAAGGCCGGCGCATGGGGCGCGACCTTCATCAGGCGGACATGGCTGACCAGGAACAGGGCTGCCTGGGTAACGCCCCAGATGCCCATGGCGGCCGCCAGGCCAAGGGTGGAGTGAATGCTCGGCACCAGGGCCACCATGCCACCGATCATGAAGGCGCAGAACACCATCGACGCGATCAGCGGATGGCGATCGACCATGCGTCCACCCAGGGAGTTGCCAATCAAGCCCACCGCACCGAAGCCCATCAGGCACCAACCGACCACCGCCCCGTTGAAGCCGGCCAGGCGCTCGAGGATATCGGCCAGATAGGTGTAGGCGGTGAACATGCCGCAGAACACCAGGATCGACAGCAGCACATGGCCGATCATCAGCGGACGCCGCAGGATGCCGAACTGCGAGCGCAAGGACACTTGCTCCAGGTGCAGGCGCGTGGCCGGCAGGTAGCGCCAGAGCAGCAAGGCCTTGACCAGGGCCACCACCGCCAGGAGCGCAAAGGCACTGCGCCAGCCCCAGGCGTCGGAGACCAGGGTGCCGACGGGAATGCCGAACACCGTCGCGCAGACAATGCCAAAACCGATTTTTTCGATCGCGCGTCCGGCGTAGTCGGGGCCGACAATGTCCACCGCCGTTTCACTGGCCAGGGCCCAGAAGACCGGGAGCCCCAGTGCCGGTAGCAAACGGGCGATGGCCATCACGCCGATATTCGGCGCCAGCGCCGCCATTGTATTGGCCAGGCCGAACATCACCAGGATGCTGATGAACAGGCGCCGGCGCTCGAAACGCGAAAAGTACGCGGTCAGGAAAGGCCCGAACACGGCGACGGTAAAGGCGAACAAGGTCACCAGCAGGCCCGCCTGGGGAATGCTGACGTCAAGGTCACGGGCAATCGACGGCAGCAGGCCGACAATCACGAACTCCGTCGTCAGCACGGTAAATCCGGCGGCTGACAACAGCAGGATGGGCAACAACATGAACACTCCAGAAACGACAACGTCAGCGATAGCCCGAAGGCCCGCTGAATAAGAGATGAAGACAGAGGGGAAGTGACCACTATAACAGAAGGTGTGTGGCGAGCGGTTTTGCCCGCTCGCCACACAATTACCGGCACGTCAGATGTGGACCGGTAACGAAATCAGAACGCGCCCATGTAGTCACGCTTGCCGATTTCCACGCCGTTGTGGCGCAGGATCGCGTAGGCAGTGGTCACGTGGAAGAAGAACTGCGGCAGGCCGTAGGTCAGCAGATAGGCCTGGCCACTGAAGCGCTTCTCTTTCGGGGTGCCCGGACGGGTCACGATCTCGATACCTTCCTTGCCGTCGACCTGTGCCGGGGTGATCGTATCGAGGTGAGCCAGCACCTTGCTGATCAACGCCTGCAATTCAGCGAAGGTGGTTTCGGTGTCCGGGTAGGACGGCACTTCGATCTCGGCCAGACGCGAGGAAACGCCCTTGGCGAAATCAACCGCGATCTGCACCTGACGGTTCAGCGCGAACATGTCCGGGGCCAGACGGGCTTGTACGAAAACGCTCGGATCGATGTTCTTCGCCGCCGCGTGGGCTTCGGCCTTGTTCAGAACGTCGCTCAAGGCATTGAGCATTTGTTTGAAAACCGGAATGGAAGCTGCGTACAGGGAAATGGTCATGAGGATCTCGCAGTGAAAATGGCAGGAGTGAAGCTGGACGATTATAGCCAGGGTGAAGCTCATCGCGGCTTGTCTTTTTACGGCTGAAGGCCCTACGCTGGTGACTTTTCTACGCACAGGGAAACGCACAATGGGCAGCGAGCAAGAGACTTCCGTCGATCAACCCCAGTTGAACAGCACGGAAATCCGCATCCTGGGCTCCTTGATCGAAAAACAGGCCACCAGCGCGGAAACCTATCCCCTGACCCTCAACGCCCTGGTCCTGGCCTGCAACCAGAAAACCAGCCGCGAGCCCGTGACGAACCTCAGCCAGGGCCAGGTCGGCCAGAGCCTGCGGGCCCTGGAAGGCCGCGGTTTCACCCGCCTGGTGATGGGCAGCCGCGCCGACCGCTGGGAGCAGCGGGTCGACAAGGCGCTGGAGCTGGTGCCGGCCCAGGTGGTGTTGATCGGCCTGCTGTTCCTGCGGGGCCCGCAAACGGTCAATGAACTGCTGACCCGCAGCGGTCGGATGCATGACTTCGAAGACAGCGAGCAGGTTGTGCACCAGCTGGAGCGCCTGATTGCCCGTGGCCTGGCCCTGTTGATTCCGCGCCAGTCCGGGCAGCGGGAGGACCGTTACACCCACGCGCTGGGCGACCCGGCGGATATCGAGGCGATCCTCGCGGCCCGTCAGCAAGGGCCGGAACGCAGTACTGTCGGTGCTGTGTCCGTGGAGCGCATCGAAGAGCTGGAAGCGCGAATCGCGGCACTTGAAGAGCGTCTGGCGCGGTTGGAGTAATCCGCCCGCGGGCCTTCAGCTGCGCGCAAATGCCACCGCTTTCTGGAACTGCTCCTCATCAGGCCGCACGCCGGTGTACAGCACGAACTGTTCCAGCGCCTGAATGGCAATGACCTCAAGCCCGGTGATCACATGCTTGCCCTGGGCCCTGCCCCGCAGAATCAGCGGGGTTTCCGAGGGCACCGCGACCACGTCGAACAGTGTGTCGGCCGCGTCCACCGCCGCGGCCTCGAAGGCCAATTGATCCGCCTCCGGACCACCGCTCATGCCGATCGGCGTGACATTGACCAGCATCCGTGGGCGCAACGCCCCCAACTGCGCCTGCCATTCATAGCCGCAACTCTGTGCGAGCGCCCTGCCCGCCACTTCGTTGCGCGCCACGATCACGCCATTGCGGTAGCCGCCGTCACGCAGCGCCGATGCCACGGCCTTGGCCATGCCGCCGCTGCCTCGCAGCGCAAAGGTGATGTCCTTGGGCACCGCATGGCTGTCGAGCAATTGTGCAATGGCGATGTAGTCGGTGTTGTAGGCCTTCAGGTGGCCGGCGGTATTGACGATGGTGTTGATCGACTGAATCGCCGCAGCTGATGCATCCAACTCATCCACCAAGGCGATGCACGCCTCCTTGAACGGCATCGACACCCCACAGCCACGAATGCCCAGGGCCCGAATCCCAGCGACCGCACCGGGCAGGTCCTGGCTGCTGAAAGCCTTGTAGTAAAAGTTCAGCCCTAGTTGTTCATAAAGGTGATTGTGGAAACGCAAGCCGAAATTCCCGGGGCGCCCCGACAACGACATGCACAATTGGGTGTCTTTGTTGGGGTTCATCTGCATGTTTCATCTCCTGAAGGGTATTTCGGACAAATGGGATTAGGCATTTACCCAACTTTCGTCGATCATAGACACCCGCTGCAAGGCTCTGGCACCTACCTCGGACACCTGTGATAGACGCCACGCCAGGAACCTTACAAAAAATTTACTCAACGGCTTCGCAATTTTTCGAAAAGTCGTTGTCATAGAAGTATCCCCGCGACAGTCCTTGAGTCTATTGCAGACAACAAGCGCTGGGGTTGGAACCCGAGGAATAATCATGATTCGCACAATTCCCAAGATAGCCTTGCTCGTTGGTGCACTCGCTGTCGCAGGTCAGGCCTCTGCCCACGGCGGCGGTGGCTGGGTTGGCCCTGCCTTGTTGGGTGGCGTGATCGGTGGAGCCATCGTCGGTTCGATGGTCTCTCGCCCGGCTTACGTCGAGCAACCGGTGTATGTGCAACCGGCTCCGGTCTACGTGCAACAGCCGCCTCCTGTCTATGTCCAACCCGCACCGGTCTATGTCCAGCCGGCCCCGGTCTACGTCCAGGGTGGCTATTATGGTCGTCCGGTGTACTACGGTCACCCGCATCATTGGCACGACGGCCCACGCTGGTAATCGACAATCGTAATGCCCAGGCCCTGCTCGCAAGAGCGGGGCTTTTTTTGCAATGTCTGAATTACGCCACCAAAGGTCGCAGGCAAGACAACTGCCCGCGCCTGATAAAAGGCATGATGTGACCTGTCGTCGCCCAGGATGGGCGTTAATACGATTGTCATATTTCTGCCATGCCCGATCAGCAAGATCGGGCTAAATGATAAGAACAAGGACGAGCCATGCCTACACAGCACCCGCATCGTACCGCTGGACTCTGCACCTCGAGCAAGGTCTACAGCGCCCTCACCGAGCTCAAGCAGCTCGAAGGCCACCGCACGGCCAAATTTCTCTCGTTGCTGGCCGAAAACCTGGTCCGCAAGGGGCTGTTGAATGAGCTGGAAGTGCTGAAGATGCTGGATCAGGTCGTCGACTGACGCACCCTTTTACAGCCTGTCGATCTCGTCGATGTCCACTATCGAGCGTGATGATTTTCCTCGAACACGAGCGAGCCTTAAGGTAGCGCCATAGATCGATGGAGGTCCTCATGGCCAAGGTTCAAATCATGTCCGTTATCGGCAGCGCCGTTCCCACCTCGCTCAGAGAGCTGGGCCTGCTCGCCTGCTGGTACCTGGTTCGAGACGGTGTACCGGTCAGCGGGCCGTTCACCTCGCTGTTGGCGGCAAAGGCTTCGTCACAAAGCCTGAACCTGCGCGCACTGAGCGCCTGACCACCCCAGAATTCCCGAAACGTGCGTTGCTCCGCACACCCCTTTGCCCGCACACGTTGCGGGCTTTTTTATGCGCGCGCGGCCATCAGCCGCGCTCGGCCAATGCAGCATTGACCTGAGCACGGTGCGCGAGTTTCTGCAGGCGCTTTTCCAGCTCGATCATCACCACGCGGTCGCTGCGGCCACTTTCCAGCTCGTCGATCAGGGCCTGGGTCACCTGGCGCAGTTCGTGGCTGATAACAATCCGATCGTCGTTAAGGTCGTGCTTGTGGGACTCGAACAGACGGTGCAGGAAATCCTCGAGGGTGCGCTGGCAGCGATGCCGATCCGTGGCCCGCAAGTGAGCCAGATTCGTGCTGATGCGCCCTTGCAGGTCCAGCAGCTCGATGCCGAAATAGTGCAGCCGCCGCGCATACCCCACGTCGTGCTCACGGCGCTGCTTGCGCAGTTCCAGAAGCTCCTGCTTGCGCTGGATCGCCGGCACGCTGATGGCCACCATCAGGCCAACAATCAAGCCCAGCGCCTGGATCCAGCCATACCAGTGCGCCGACGTCGGAAAGAATGCAACCGCCAGTAGCAGCACCGCTACTATCCCCGCCCAGACCACCATGGGCAGGTAATCCTTGCTGATCAAACCCTTCGGCATTGCCGGACTCCTGAATCATTGGATTGCGCCGATGCTAATCGGTGCGCAAGTCTGGCACCACAACATGTCAAGCCGGATACACAATTCAGGTGCTGGAAGCCCTGAAATAAAGGGTCGCAATCCATACAACTACCGCCATACCTGAGCTAACATATGTCTTATGGCCAGTATGAGGCGAACCTTCATGCTGGCCAGCCAGGACACAGTGTTCAGGTCCTCTTGTCAGCCTATGCGCGCTGGCTGAACTCAACCACGGATTGGACGGAGATCGGAAAGCTCGAAAAGAGAATGGGAGCCCAATTGGCGCAAAGGTAAATTTTGTGTCAGTTAAGCTCAATGTCTACAGAGGTGTGGCAAGTTTCTGAACTATATTCATAAAATGTAACGATTTTTTTCAGAACGACCCGTTGCCAACGGTTTACCCATTATATTTTTGCGAGTCCACCCGCGTGAACATTCGTCATTCCATTTTCGGCCTGGTTTTTGTACTGGCAGGCGCCGTTATCACCCCCAGCGTAGAAGCCCGCGAAACCGTCTCAGCCCCCCGTGACACCAGTCATCTGCAAATCGCCTCCGGTAGCGCCCTGGTCATCGACCTGCAGACCAACAAGCCCCTTTACTCCAGCAACCCGGACGTGATCGTGCCGATCGCCTCGGTGACCAAGCTGATGACCGCCATGGTGGTGCTGGACGCCAAGCTGCCGATGGACCAGTACATCTCGGTGAACATCGCCGATACCCCGGAAATGAAAGGCGTGTTCTCCCGGGTCAAGCTCAATAGCGAACTGCCGCGCAAGGAAATGATGCTGATCGCCCTGATGTCGTCGGAAAACCGTGCGGCGGCCAGCCTCGCCCACCACTACCCGGGCGGCTATGCGGCATTTATCGCGGCGATGAACGCCAAGGCCAAGTCCCTCGGCATGCTCAACACCCACTATGTGGAGCCCACCGGCCTGTCGATCCACAACGTCTCCACCGCCCGCGACCTCAGCAAGCTGCTGATTGCCGCACGCCACTATCCGATGCTGAGCGAGCTGAGCACCACCAAGGAAAAGACCGTGGCGTTCCGCAAGCCCAACTACACCCTGGGTTTTCACAACACCGACCACCTGATCAATAAAGCCAACTGGGACATCAAGATCACCAAGACCGGCTTCACCAACCAGGCCGGTCATTGCCTGGTGCTCGTGACCAGCATGGGTGGCCGCCCGGTGGCCCTGGTGATTCTCGATGCGTTCGGCAAATACACCCACTTCGCCGATGCCGGTCGCATCCGCAACTGGATCGAAACCGGCAAGAGCGGTGGCGTGCCGAATGTCGCCTTGCGCTACAAGGCTGACAAGAACCTCAAGGACCGGGCCCAGGCGGCAAAGTAGAGCCTGATGCAGCGGCCCGATACTTCGGGCCGCGTGCCATCGTGCTTGAGTGCCTGTTCCTGCGCACCTATCACTTGGCCGAATGGGGCCCATCGGCCTGCGCCGGTAGTGCTGCCGTGGCGCAACCTGTCGTACTCGATCTGCAGCAGACGGGATCGAGCACGCCTCCCTGAGCCCGCAGGTGCCGCAGCGCCGCTAAACCTGCATAATCGCGTTCCGCCTCCGTCGTACAGGACGTCATCCGTGAGCGCCGCACGCAACCAAAGCCGCGAGAACACCAGCATCGGCCGCCTGCTCCTCGAACTGCTGTGGCAGGTCCTGGTGCTGGTGGTGCCGATTTTCTTCGTGACGATCCTGCCACCCTTGCTCGCCCTGGCCGTGATCATCGCCTGCGCCGGAGCGATGTGGGCCTGCGTGAAGCTCAGTTGGCCCAGCGGCGGACGGGGCTTTGCCCGGTTGATGATATCGGCGGTCTTCGGCCTGGGCTTCAGCCTCGGGCGGGCACTGCCCGAATACTGGAACATCGCTGCCGCCTTCCTGGCGATTTTCCCCGGCCTTGCCTGCGTGAGCGTCTGGGAAAGACGCCTGGGCCTGGTGACACCCACCACGCAAAGCCCGACCCCGGGCAACGGTGCCAGTGCGTGGGGCGGCCAGGAACCGACGCTGACTCCCGAAGGCGAGCCGATCCGGGTGTTCAACCAGGGCGAAATTGCCATGGGCGGTCCGGTGATGTGCGACTACCTGTTTCCCGACGGCATCCTGCTCGAAGGGCTGGGAGCCTCGGCACGCTTTTCCAACGACGCCCGCTACTTCGCCGCACCTATTCCGTCGCGCGGCAACTGGGGCCTGGTGATCCTCGACCGCTCCTTGCGCCGTCTCTATCGCTGCCCGGCTGACCAGTTCTGGGAGCTGGACACCTTCAACGAGCAAGGCCTGGGAGGACGTTACAGCCCGCTGGTGGACAACGGCTCCCACCAGCGCAGCCTCGAAGACTTGCTGCAAGATGCCCAGGCCATCGACCTGATCCCGGTCGGCGATCTCTGGCTGGAACCAGGAAGCTGGCAACAAGCCATGGCCCGCCAACAGATCGAACATCGCTCCCCCGATGGCCGGCATCTGCTGGAAGGCCAACTGACCCTGCCCGTCAGCCTGCGGGAACTCGACCAGCCGACCTGGCCGATCACCCATCCCGATTACCGGATCAGCCTCGACGGCGCCCCCTCCCCCTTGTTGATCACGGCCCAGACAGCAATCGTCTGGAGCGCCGACAGCCGCAGCCTGGTGTGTATCGCCCGCACGCTCGAACCTGCAGAACCGCACCGGCCACTCTGGCTCTGGCAGCAGGACCACGGCTGGCGGGCACTGCGCAGCCCCTGGAGCGCCGAAGACCGTGGCCCCGGCGGATACTGGAGCGATCCGGTGGCGCTGGATGAGCAACAGGTCTGGCTGGAGAGCTACCTGCCCCTGTCGCAACCCGACAATGGGCGGTTCGGCTACCACCTGCAGAGCATCCACAGCGACTCGCAAATCCCGGTCGGTCACGAGCCCCTGGGTCGCGAGCAGAATGCCGAATGGAACCGCCCTTGCACCCGCCTGGTCCTGCCGTTGGACAGCGACGGGAGCGCGGCAAGCGTGATAATCGAGTCAGAGCCGCTGTCGGATGGCGCACGCGCCCACTTCAGCCAGGAACAGCTCGACCAGGACGAATCAGCTGGCTACCGCTGCCGGATCGGCGACTGGTCGCTGCCTGGCCTCTGGCGCCTGGATCATCGGGTCAGCGACTGTTCCCACTACCTGGCGCTGGTGCCGTTTACCCTGTATCCGGCGATACCCGACCGTGTGGTGGTGGCCGATTCCCGGCAACGTCGGCTGATCGACGGTCCACCGATGCGGGTAGCCGAGCTGGTGGATTTCCGGGCCGCGACGCTGAGTGTATCGGTGATTGTCGGACGCCTGTCCCGGGACGTCGCCAGCACACCATTACAACGCTATACCGAAGCTGCTCCTGAAGCGTCCCAAGCCGCCGAGTTCTGCCGATACCGCGAAGACTCGCGCCTCTACTACGAACTGCACAGGCTGCAAGTCGGTGCCGACAGTCTGCACGACTTGCCCGCCTGGCGTCTGATTCATCAACCACAAATCGCCACCGCCGAAGGCGACTTCATCCAGCCCTCCCCGACCGGCCAGGATGCCGCCTGGTTGTTTGGCAGTACCACCGAATACGGCGACGACCTGGGGCGCGGCCATATCGCCCGCCTCGGCGGGCACCTGCTGACCGCCTCGGGCTGCGCCCTGTCAGACCTGGCACCGTCAATGGCCTGGTCGCCGAATGGACGCTACCTGGCGTTGACCCGGCTGTACCTCGACCACCCTGACTTCGCCGACAGTTACAGTCGCCGCGCCTGGAAACTCCTGCTGCTGGACATCGAGGCACACACCTTGCGCACCGCCCCTGGCTGGCTGGGCAACCGACCGCAATTCATCGACTTTGGCGCCGACGCCTTGCACCTGCGCCAGTTCGAGGCGGACTGGGACCTGAGGGATGGTTCCGATCCCGGCAGCCGCGTAAAGATCGCCTTGAAAGAGATACTGGAGTGGCCCTGCGAACCCTTGCAGCCTCATGCAGACCTTTGGCTGACAGCAACCGAGTCCCCACATGCACAGGCGTGGCAATCCCTGGAAAGACCGGAACCGCTTCGGCTTCTGTCGTAGGAGCAGCCGGTCGACGCTCGATTGCTCGCGATGAATGCGGCGCGGTGGTTCTGCTGGACCGCGTTATCATTCATCGTCGGAACGCCGCCCGGAGCAAGCTACGCTCCTACAGGTCAGTCACCGCCCCCAACATCCCGCACCGGACCCAGCAATGAGCAACGCCTCCCCAACCACTCCCGATGACAAGGCCCCCTACTTCTGGCGGGACGAACGCCTGCCCTTCATCGAAGCCCGCTCGATCCAGGACGGCCGCAAGGTCTGCTATTCCCGGCATTCCCACGAACATTTCTCGATCGGCGCAATCACCCAGGGCCAGAGCACCTACATCAACGAGCAGAACCAGTGGCAAGTCGCTGCTGGCACCCTGGTGCTCATGAATCCGGGCGAGGTGCATGCCTGCAACCCCATCGACGACCAGCCCTGGGCCTATCGCATGTTCTATGTCGAAACGCCCTGGCTGACCTCACTGCAACATGAGTTGGGCTTCAGCCCGGATCTGGATTTTCGGGAATTTTCCACCCCGCACACCACCGATCCGACACTCTACGCAGGCTTGAACAACCTGTACGAGACCCTGGTGGACGACGACCTTGCGCTCCTGGAAAAACAGTGCGCCCTGGTCGAGTTCTTCACCTTGTTGCAACACCGCTTGAACCCGGCGCCACGGCCCGCCCGGGAGATCAACCAGAAGCTGGAGCGAGCCGCGGCCTACATTCATAAACACTGCACCGAAGCCCTCAAACTGGAGGACATCTGCCAGGCCGCGCAGTTGTCGGCGTCCTACCTGACCCGTGCCTTCAAGCAGTACTACGGCATGACGCCCCACGCCTTCCTGGTCAACCGGCGCATCCAGTACGCCCGCAATCGGCTACGCCGTGGCGGCCTGATCGCCGACGTCGCACTGGAGGCCGGCTTCGCTGACCAGGCGCATTTCCAGCGGGCGTTCAAGCAGCACCTGGCCGCGACACCGGGACAATATCGCGGCTGATCCGCCTCAAGGCAGCAACAGGTAGATGGCACTGAGCGCCAGCAGCAATGCCATCAGCCGGTTGAACAGGCGCATGCCCCTGGGGTTGTCCAGATAGTGACGCAGAAAGGTCCCAGCAAACGCCCAGCAGGCAATCGAGCCGTAGCAGATCACGAAGTACACCACCGCAAACTGCCACACCAACCGCGCCTCGCCATTGGCCACAAACGCCCCCATCCCCGCCACGCAGGCCAGCCAGGCCTTGGGGTTGAGCCACTGCATCACCGCGCCGACCGTCATCGTCGGTAGTTTGCCGGGCTGGCTGGTATTGAGGGCGCCATCGTCGGCTGCCAGCTTCCAGGCCATGTACAACAGGAACGCCACGCCGGCCCACTGGATCACCCGGGTCAGGCTCGGCACAAGCAGCAGCAGCTCATTCAAGCCAAGGCCGATCAGTACCAGCAACAGGGTGAACCCCAGGGTCGCGCCGGTCACGTGGCGCAAACTGGCGCGCCAGCCGAACTGCGCACCGGAACTCAGGGCCACGATATTGACCGGGCCGGGTGTGATGGAAGCGGCCAGCGCAAAGGCCGCCATGGAAACAAGAACGCTCATCATCTACCTTCCGCATGAATGGATGTCGGACCTGAAGGTACCCATGCGTGCAGGTAGCGGTATTGAAGAAAACTCCCCTGGCCAGCCTTTTATCCCCCTGGCGCAATGTTTCATCCAGTCGCGCGATCAGGCGGCGTAAGATGGCGAAGGCCTTATCCGCACATTGCATCCAGCCTGGGGAAACCGAACCATGAAGCCGAACCTCGTCAAAGTTGCGCTGGCACTGAGCGCCGTGTTGTTAAGCGCCTGCTCCGGCACCAGCACGATGACCAGCAACAGTGCCTGCTCTACGGAAAGCTGCAATCAACACTACGACAGCAAACCCGTCACCCAGAGTTTTGGCGGCTCGAACCTGGGCAGCAGCTTCCGTGAATACGGCACCAACATGCTGCACGACGACTAAGTTCAATCGCGGATCGGCGGCTGGCTGCATCCCTGGCAACCACGTTGATTTGCACGCAAAAAACCAGGCTTGGTCCTGCCATTCCATAGGAAATGTCCGACTTTCCACTCAATAGCTTTGCGTCGATTATCTGAATCTGGACCGCTGTCCTCGACAGCGCCTGCCCAGCCTCCTTTTGACGGGCGCCCACCGTCAGGTGGTGCCTTCTGGTCACTTGTCCCTTGCAGGAGATACGATGAAGCTATCGATGAACTTATACGACGCACTGACAACCATCAGCGTGCCCCCGAACAAGGCCAAGGCGGTTGTAAATGCCTGGGAGTCGGATATGGAAAAATTCGCGACAAAGTCTGATCTGCTCCGCACCGAGACACACTTGCAAGCGTCGATCACGGAGTTGGGCTCTGAAGTTCGCTCACTGGGTACTGAACTGCGCTCACTGATCAATCAACAGGGGATAGAACTGCGAGCCGCCATCAAAGAACAAGGTGCAGAACTGCGAGCCTCGATCAAAGAGCAAGGTGCAGAACTGCGATCCGCCATTACAGAACAGGGTGCAAAATTCCAGATATCCACTGCTGAAATGGACTCACAGAACAAGATCCTGCGCTGGCAACTCAGCATTCTCCTCGTCTGCTTCAGCATTCCCATGCTCAAGCTGGCTTACGACATGCTGGTCAAGTTCACCTTGAACTGATTCACCCCGGCTGCGTACACACTTGCCGAAGGCACCCGCGCAACCAGCGATGCGCGGGATCGGCATCCAGTCTCGGATGCCAGAGCATCGCCACCGTGAACATCGGCAACGAGAACGGAAGTTCAAAACTGTGCATGCGGGTACGCAGATTGCCGGTATGGCGTTCGGGCACGGTGGCAATCAGATCGGTGGACCGGGCCAGTGATAGCGCGGTCGAAAATCCGGCGACGAATGTGGCCACTTCCCGCGACACCCCAAGCCGCTCCAGCGCCTCATCGACGGCGCCCTTGTCGAGCTCCCGCCGCGAAACGCCGATATGCTGGCCGGTCGCATAGCGGGCCGGAGTGATTTCACCCTGGCTCAGCGGATGCTCCCGACGCACCACGCCAATAAAACGATCGCGAAACAGCGCCTGGGTCAGCAACTCAGGACCTTGGCTGCTACCCACCACACCGGTTTCCAGATCGACACTGCCATCGCGCAGCGGTGCGCTGTCCTTGTCCGGCTTCTGCAGGAAACGCAAGCGCACCCCCGGGGCCTCTTCGCCGATCCGGGCAAGCAGCGCAGGACCGAAGTTCTCCACGAAACCGTCACGGGTGCGCAACGTGAAGGTGCGAACCAGTTGCTTGAGGTCCAACTGCCCGACAGGCCGCAGCACGGCTTCGGCATCCTGTACCAACTGAGCAACCCGCTCGCGCAATTCCAGCGCCCGAGGCGTGGGCACCAGACCGCGCCCGGCCCTGACCAGCAGCGGATCACCGGTGGTTTCCCGCAAGCGCGCCAGCGCCCGACTCATTGCCGAGGGGCTCAAGTGCAGACGGCGGGCCGCGTGCGCCACACTGCCTTCGGCCAGCAGCACATCCAGGGTGACCAGTAGATTGAGATCGGGTGTGGACATGGATCGGCCCTTTGGCATGGCGTGATCGGATAGCGCGTCAAACGCACGAGTAGAGTGCAAATGATGCATCTTCCGCCATGTTAGGCGTCGGCGTAGATTTCTGACAGCTCCGTATTGGGAGTGGCCGAAAAGAGAGTCAGGATGAAACCGATCATTGCAGGACAAGACGAGATCGCAACGGACAATGCGCTACACACCCCTTCGGCTCACTGGGCACTGGCCGGCTTGTCGCTGTCCATGCTGCTGTCATCCCTGGGCACCAGCATTGCCAATGTCGGCTTGCCCACCCTGGCACAGGTGTTCGACGCCTCCTTCCAGAGTGTGCAATGGATCGTCCTCGCCTACCTCATGACGATCACCACCCTGATCGTCAGCGTTGGCCGGCTCGGCGATCTCAGCGGTCGCCGCCGTCTGCTACTGGCCGGCATCGCCCTCTTCACCCTGGCCTCGGCGCTGTGCGGTTTCGCCCCGACACTAGGCCTGCTGATCGGCGCGCGGGCGCTGCAAGGTGTGGGCGCAGCGATCATGATGGCCCTGACCCTGGCGTTTGTCGGCGAGACGGTGACCAAGGCCAGGACCGGCAGTGCCATGGGCTTGCTGGGCACGATGTCCGCCATCGGCACCGCCCTGGGCCCGTCGTTGGGTGGCTTCCTGATCGCCGGGCCGGGCTGGCGCGCACTCTTCCTCATCAGCGTGCCACTGGGCGTGCTGACATTTGCCCTCAGCTACCGCCACCTGCCCGAGGATCGCCAGCGGAGGCAGCGCGAACGAAGCGGTTTCGACCCCTTGGGCACGCTGTTGCTGGCACTGACATTGGCAGCTTATGCACTGGCCATGACCTTGGGACGCGGCCACTTCGGTCTGCTCAATATCAGCCTGCTAGTCGCGGCAGTCCTCGGCCTTGGCCTGTTCGTGCTCACCGAGGCCAAGGTCGCCTCGCCACTGATTCGCCTGGCGATGTTCCGCGATCTCAGGCTGAGTGGGAGCCTGGCCATGAGTGCGCTTGTCTCGACGGTGATGATGGCGACGCTGGTGGTCGGTCCGTTCTACCTGGCACGAGGGCTCGGGCTGGACGCCGCCGGGGTCGGGTTGGCCCTTTCAGTCGGTCCCTGCGTCTCGGCGCTGACCGGGGTGCCGGCAGGCCGGCTGGCGGACCGCTTTGGCGCACAGCGCATGACCATTGCCGGGTTGATGGCCATGGCGGCCGGTTGCCTCGCGTTGTCACTGTTGCCGCAGACACTTGGGCTGGGCGGCTACATCGGCCCGCTGATCGTTGTCACCTTCGGCTATGCCCTGTTCCAGACGTCCAACAACACTGCGGTCATGAGCGAAGTCGGCACGCAACAACGAGGCGTCGTCTCCGGCCTGCTCAGTCTGTCGCGCAATCTCGGGCTGATTACCGGGGCATCGGCGCTGGGTGCGGTGTTCGCGTTCGCCTCCAAGGCAGCCGACATCGCCAACGCATCCCCCGAGGCTGTCGCCAGCGGCCTGCGGACGACCTTCGCCACGGCACTGGCGCTGGTTGTCGTCGCACTGGCCATAGCGCTTGTCGTTAAAAAGAGATGAACACCCATCCTGTAGGAGCCGGCTTGCTGGCGATGGCGGCCGAACAGACGGAGCAAGACTTGCTGGCCTCATCGCTGCGATGCGGCGTCCCGACAAGCCAGCTCCTACAGTTTCTGCAGTGTTTTCAAGATCCCATTTCATCGAGAATCTGCGCGGTCTTACCCACTACAGCGCAGGACGTTGAAACCTGACCCACTCCTGCACGGAAGGCCGCTGCCATTGGCGCTGCGCGTATTCCACCAACGCGGGTGGCACGACGTCACCGTTGAGTACCAGGCGGTTGAGCATCAGCGCCAGGTCGACATCGGCAATCGACCATTGACCGAACAGGTGCTCGCGGCCATCCGCCAGCAGCACCTGCGCAGCCGCGAACAGCTTGCGTGTCGCCGTCTCGGCCGCTGGCGACAAGGGTCCCGACTTGATGCCATAAAACACCACCAGGGTGGAGCGTTCCTGTCGGATAGGCATCAGGTCGCTGCGCAGCCAGGCCTGGATCTGCCGGGCCTTCGCACGCTGTTGACGGTCTTGCGGATAAACCGGCACCTGCGGGAAGGCTTCTTCCAGGTACTCGGCAATCGCCGACGACTCGGACAGGGCAAAGTCGCCATGCACGAGCGTGGGCACCCGCTGGGTCAGCGACAGGCTGGCGTAGCCATCGGCCTGGTTTTCCAATGTGTCGAGGTCCAGCGGAACGACTTCGAAGTCGATGCCCTTTTCCCGCAGCACGACGAAATCCGACATGGCATAAGGGCTGGTGAATTGAGCATCAACGTACAGTTGCAGGCGGGATTCACTCACGACACATCTCCAATCCATAGGTGGGAAGAGACACGCTACGAGATTCGGCGGCATAAATGAAATGCATGATTTTCATGCGCACATTCCCGGCGGGAATACTCTGCTTTCAACGGTCCAGGGCGCGCTGTACGCACCAGGACAATGGCAGCGTCATCAGCACCGTGGCGGCCAGGGTCATCACCGCGACCGGAATCCCGCTCACGTCACCCAGCCCCCCGAACAACACCGGCGCCAGAGCCCCGCCGCCGATGGTGCCGGTGTAGAACAGCGCGAACGCCTGCTCGCGCCTGCCCGCCTCCGACAACTCCGGCACCACGCCATAGAGCACCGACGACGTCCCGTTCAGGACCAGCCCCAGCAGCGGCAGCATCGCCATCATCCCGGACAGCGGCAGGTACACCGCCAGCACGATCAACACCGACGTGACCGACTCCGTCAGCCACACCGTCTTCATCATGCCGATACGCGCGCCCAGATAACCGCAGAACAATTTGCCGAACGCGCCGCCCACGAACAACAGCATCAATGCCAGGCCAATGCCAGCCGTCCCGGTGCCCTTGCTGGTCAACAGAAAGGGCAGGAAAGTGAGAAAGCCCATCCGCACCGCACTGTCCAGCGTGCCCGTCAGCAGCAACGCGCGCAGCCCGCTGGTGGAACCTTTGCCCGTCACCGCCGCAGAGGCTTTGTGCGACCCGAGCGAGGTGACAGCACGCGCCGGGACCAACCACCACAGCAACGCGGCGGCTGCCAGGCCAATCACCCCCATCAGCGTGACACTGGCGCGCCAGCTGACGACCGTCAGCAACAGGCCCACCAGTCCCGGTATCAGCGTCTTGCCGATATCGCCGGAGAAATTGTACTGCGACAGCGCTTCCTTGACCCCACCGCCCGCCTCATGGGCATCGGCAACCAGCGAGGAGGCCAACGGGTGCTGGGTGCTGGCGCCCAACCCACCCAGCAACAGCGCCAACATCAGCACCGTCAACCCGCCGGCCTGGCCGGCGAGCAAATAGGCCAGACCGACCAGTGCCGTTCCGCCCACCAGCAAGCGCTCGCGTCCCCAGCGCCTGGCGACCCGGCTCGCCAACAGTTGGAAACCGGCCATCATTCCGGAATAGGCACCGCGCAACATCCCCACCTGCGCGTAGCTCATGCCGAACTGTGCCTGCCAGATCGGCAGCAACACATAGATCACGTCGGTCAGGCCGTCATGCACGGCGTGGGCGCTACAGGCCGCCACCAGGGACCGGCGACGTAAAGAGGTTTCGGCGGGTTGCGCTTCACTCAGCGTGAGTTGGTTTTCCAGATCATTCATCGCGCTACCTCGCAAGACCTCTCGTTTTATGACGAAAAGGCTTTATAGAATACGTGGGCTGGCGAAGACCAATACCGAATTCGAACCGATCGATACCCAAGGACCAGGATGCTAGATCTACGCAGGTTGCGTTACTTCTTGACCGTAGCCGAGGAATTGCACTTTGGCCGTGCAGCGTTGCGCCTGCACCTTGCCCAACCGCCCCTGACCCGACAGATTTCGGCCCTGGAAATCGAACTGGGGTTTCGCCTCTTCGACCGCACCAGTCGCAGCGTATCGCTTACCCCACAAGGCCGCGCCTTCCTGCCTTACGCCCGTTCCGTGCTGGAGCAGGTCGATCTCGCCGCAATCATCGCCGGCAAGTTGGCGGCTGGCAGCGCCGGCCAACTGGTCCTGGGGTATGCCAGCTCGATTGCCTTGTCGGATATGTTCAGCCAGGCTATTCGAGTCTTTGCCCAGCGCTTTCCAGAGGTTCAACTGACACTGGTGGAAAGCGCTTCAGGCGCCCTGGTGGCACAAATCGCCGATGGGCGCGTCGATATCGGCATGAGCCGCCTGCCGCCGCCCGACGGACAAACCGAGGTCCAGTCACTGTCCCTGGGCGAAGAGCAACTGGTGGCCGCTCTTTCCAGCGACGACCCGCTGGCCGAACACACCCAGGTCACCCTGGCGCAGCTCAGCGTACGCCCGCTGATACGCTATCCGACCGATTACGGCTCGGGGCTCAACGCGATCATCGAGCAGCTCTACCAACGCCACGGCCTGCCCTTGCAGCCCGGACCGGCCGGGCGGCAGATCACCTCGATCATCGCCCTCGTGGCCGCCGGCCAAGGCGTCGCACTGGTGCCCCATTGCACCCGGACCCTGACGAAAAAAGGTGTGACCTACCGGCCCCTGGCCGCCCCCGATGCCGGCGCACCGTTGCTGGTACTCACCCGCGCGCAAGAACGCGGCCTGCTGGTCGATGCGTTCATGGGGGTGATCGACGAGTTCCGACAGGTCCGGGAGAGCCTATGAAAGAAGACCGAAGGACCTTCAGGCAACCAGTGCCAGGCTCGACCGTCACCAGCCGCAATTGACGTGAATATAGGCCGAAAACCAAGATCGCATCGCGATATCAGAAGTGCCTGGTACCGGGTCGCTGCCTTTCTTCTCCCAATTGGCAATGCTCTGCACGTCCACACGAAAAAGCGCTGCGGCTTCTTCGTGGACCAAGTCCTGCTCCTTCCTGAGAAATCGAAACTGATGCCCTGTCATGGGCGTTTTCTGCCGAAGGATATCGAGTGCAATCGCACGATGCAGGCCTTCGACATCCTCGACTTTCACACCCTGACCATAGGACGACTCGACAATCGTATAACCGTTTTTCAGGTAGATGCCTTCCAGGCCACTACCTGTGTATTCAAACACCATTCACCTCGCCCTCTGTGCCCTGCTCACCTTCGGCTGCATCAGGAAATGATGGGTTGAGACGACGCAGGAAGAGTCCTGCAAGATAATTCCTCAACCAGGGCTTTCGCGAGCACTTAAGTGTTTCTGCTGGTCTCTGAAAAGGTCCCTTTTGGTATTACTTCAGTTGAGACGATGAACTCGCCAGGTATACTCCCGACGAAAGATCTCTTTCGTTTGACGGACATTTCCTAGAAAATCCCAACCCGTTGCGCCCGCCTGAATCGATGACTAGTCTGCGTACCGTCACTGCATATTCAGTGATCGGTTTTGACAGACCGAAACTCACAGGCGCCAACAGCGCCCCAACACCTTGCAGGCGCTTTTTTCATGCCTGTCGTTGTGTGTCATGGCGGCTGTGCGCAGGGCATCTTCGGATGCGCCGGGTATCCTGTGTCCGGTCTGTCAACCTACGTACAGCAGCCACCCAATCCTGTTTGACAGCAGGGAGTGGCAGCTCCTTCAACACAGGAGCGACACCATGTTCAAGATCACCCCTAATCCACCCACGGATGACCTCGCCTCGCCAGCCTTCCAACTCGCTGCCGAACGCGCTTTCGCCCATTACGAACTACCGCCTGCTGGCAATCGCTCTATTCCAAGCCTCCCGCGCAGTGTGGAAGAAACCCTGGTCCATATTTACGAGATCCTTCAGTGCGCCTCAGCCAACGCCTACGAATGCGCGGATAACCTCCAAGGATCGAATCGTAAACTTGCGCTGGGCGCGGTGCACCTGATCGATTTGGCGCAGCAACATATGGATTCGCTACTTGATAAGGAAGTGGCCAAAACAACCGTGACAGACTGACAAGCTACGCCCTCATCGCTTCTGCGCCTATGTGCAGGAGCGATCGTGAAAGTTGAAAACAACCAGATCCTCTCGCTGGCAAGCGCTCCTTAGGGAAAAGACAGAGCGATTCCAAATCGCTATCATCCTGGTAAAAAGGAATGTACGGCCCCCTGCCGATACGAATCGCCCCTCCTGTTCACCAAGGATCGGTCAGCCAATGAAACCCACCTACCTGGCGCTTGCCGCCTGTTTGATTTTCCAGCCCGCTTTCGCAAGGTCCGATACCGATCGTCAGGTAGTCACCCCCGACGAATCGCAACTGATCGAGCACGGCTCGTATACGAATAAAGACGGAAAAACCGTACACAGCCCTGCCCACACCAAGTCAGATCGAGTACCGGAGGGCGCCACGGCCAAGTGCCGCGACAAGACCTACAGTTTCAGCCAACACCGGCGTGGTACCTGCTCACGGCATGGCGGTGTGATGGCTTGGTTGTAGAGAGCGTCCAGGGAATGACGAAGCGCCTATTCGCAACCCCTCAGGTAGCCAGATATGACGAAACCCTTGTGCATCACCATCGCCTTCACATTGCTCCTCGCGCTTTCGAATGCAGCCGCTGCTGAAACGCCTCATGAAGCAGCCCGCAGTTTCATTGCCCAATCGCATGCTGGTGATGATCTCGCCGCCATTGCACTAACGGCCGCCGAGCGAACGCAAACCTATGGGATGCTCGTCACAAAGCTGGGGGCTGCCGACGCCAATACTGCCTTGTCGAGCGAAATCAATGCGCTACTCCCGCAGTACCAACCGAAATGGGACGAGAACCTTGCTGCCGCTTATGAGAAATCCTTCTCTGCAAAAGAGTTGTCATCACTCGCCTCTGAAGGTCGAGCATCAAAATACGCCAGCAAAGTGATAGAGCGACAATCCGCAATCGGAAAAGACATGCAGTCCAGTTCAGGCCCCATTTTGATTTCCCTGATAACCGAGGCACTCAAGGCAAGCCTCTCCAAACATGGCTTGTAAACCAGGGCTACGTGTTCATTGCCTGGCCGAAGGGTGACTTGTCACCCTTATAGGTCTCGCACAATTTCTTGAATATGCCCGCCTGCCCACATTTTTATCCGGAACCTGATGTCAGGCCCCGTCATTTCTGGCAATAATCCATCTGTTTCGCCAGTCAGCGGTTTCTCCTCCTCGCCGGAGTCCCCCGGCCCCGCTCACCGCCCTCGGACAAGGACCGTCGTCGCCATGCCTTCAATCTACCAACTCAAGCCTCGCTTTCAGAACCTGCTGCGGCCTGTGGTCCAGCGCCTCTTCGACAATGGCACCAGCGCCAACCAGGTCACCCTGAGCGCCGCCGTGATTTCCTTGCTGGTGGGCGCCGTGGTCGGCACCTTCGCCGGACACGCCTGGGTGTTCCTGATCATCCCGCTATGGATGATCGTGCGCATGGCCTTGAACGCCATCGACGGCATGCTCGCCCGCGAGTTCGGCCAGCAATCCAAGCTCGGCGCCTACTTGAACGAGCTCTGCGACATCGTCGCCGACAGCGCGTTGATCCTGCCGTTTGCCCTGCTCCCCGAGGTCAGCCTGCTGACCGTACTGCTGGTAACCCTGCTGGCACTGTTCAGCGAATACGCCGGTGTATTGGGCCCGATGATCGGTGCCTCGCGGCGCTACGACGGTCCCATGGGCAAGAGCGATCGCGCCTTCGCCCTGGGCGTTATCGCCACCGCAGTGGCCTTCGGCCTGATCAATGCCCAATGGATAAATGGACTGTTCGCGCTAATGGCAGCGCTGCTGTTGGTCACGCTGGTCAACCGGGTACGACAAGGGTTGAAAGAAGCCGGGACAACTACAGAACAGCCGGCCGAATAACCTGAATATAGAAACCGCCCCCACAGAGATTGGCTTCACGCCCCCTACTTTCCAAGATTCGGCAAAAGGACATTGCAATGCGCGACGAGCAAACCCAGACCTTCAGTACCCATGATGGCGTCGAGCTGTTTTATCGCCATTGGCCGGCCACCGCGCCGGTTGCCGGCGAGCCGCGCAAGGCCATCCTGCTGTTCCACCGGGGGCATGAGCACTCCGGGCGGATTGCCCATCTGGTGGACGAGCTCGACCTGCCCGCCTTTGACTTCTTCGCCTGGGACGCCCGTGGCCACGGCCAGTCGCCGGGTGCGCGCGGCGACAGCCCGAACTTCGCCACCAGCGTGCGTGATGTGCAGACCTTCTGCGACCACCTCGGCACCACATTCGATATCGCCGAAGAAAATATCGCGGTGGTCGCCCAGAGCGTCGGCGCGGTGATCGTCGCCACCTGGGTGCACGACTACGCGCCCAAAATCCGCGCCCTGGTGCTGGCCTCCCCCGCCTTCAAGGTCAAGCTCTACGTACCCTTCGCCCGCCCTGGCCTGGCCCTGATGCGACGCTTTCGCGGCAACTTTTTCGTCAATAGCTACGTCAAGGCCAGATTTCTCAGTCACGACCCGCAACGCATTGCCTCCTATGACAGCGATCCGCTGATCACCAAGGCCATCTCGGTGAACGTCCTGCTCGGGCTCTACGAAGCCGCCGACCGCGTGGTCGCCGATGCCAACGCGATCCAGGTGCCGACCCAGTTGCTGATTTCCGGCGCCGACTTCGTGGTCCACCGCAAGCCCCAGGAGCAATTCTTCCAGCGCCTGGGCAGCCTGAAAAAAGAACGGCACGTGCTGCCCGGTTTCTTCCACGACACCCTCGGCGAGCGCGACCGGCATCTGGCCCTCAGCCGCGCCAAGCGCTTTATCGAACAGAACTTCCTCTCGCCGGTTAACCGACCGGCCCTGCTCGACGCCGATCGCATCGGCGAAACCTGCGCCGAATCCGAGGCGCTGGCAGCGCCCCTGCCGCACAACTCGCCACGCGATCTCTACTGGCGCCTGACCCGCGCCAGCATGAGGCTGGGCAGCCAGCTATCGGACGGGGTCAAGCTCGGTTTCGACACCGGTTTCGACTCCGGCAGTACCCTGGACTACGTCTACCGCAACACCCCCACCGGCCGCACCGCGTTGGGTCGGATGATCGACCGGAACTACCTGGACTCGATCGGCTGGCGCGGTATCCGCCAACGCAAGCTGCATGTCGAAGAGCTGCTGCGCCTGGCCATGGCCCGGCTGCGCGAGCAAGGCCGCGAAGTCCGGATCGTCGACATCGCCGCCGGCCACGGGCGCTATATCCTCGAAGCCCTGCAAGGGGTAACACCGCTGCCCGAATCGATCCTGCTGCGCGACTACAGCGATATCAACGTGCGTGACGGCAGCGCGCTGATCGTCGAAAAAGGCCTGGGGGAGATCGCCCGCTTCGTCAAGGGCGATGCCTTTGACCGCGCCGACCTGGCTGCGCTGGACCCCAAGCCAAGCCTGGCGGTGGTGTCGGGCCTGTACGAACTATTCGCCGACAACAGCATGGTCGGCGACTCCCTCGCCGGGTTGGCCGAGGCCTGCGAGCCGGGCGCTTATCTGGTCTACACCGGGCAGCCCTGGCATCCCCAGCTGGAACTGATCGCCCGCGCCCTGACCAGCCATCGCCAAGGCCAGGCCTGGGTCATGCGGCGACGCAGCCAGGCGGAAATGGACCAGTTGGTGGAAGCCGCCGGGTTTCGCAAGATCAGCCAGCGGGTCGATGAATGGGGGATCTTCAGCGTGTCCCTGGCGCAACGCGTGCAATGATGGACACCCTTACCCGCGAAGCCGGCCTGCTGAAACGGGCCGTGCTGTGGCTGATCCTGCTGGCGCCTTTTTTCTTCGCCAGCTACGGCTTTGCCACCTGGTACACCGCCCGGCGCAGCGATGTCGGCAGCTACGTGTTCGGCTGGGAAAGCCACATGCCGTTCTGGGCCTGGACCATCGTGCCCTATTGGTCCATCGACCTGCTTTACGGTTTGTCGCTACTGCTGCCCAGGAGCAAGCGCGAGCTCGATCGACACGCCTTGCGCCTGCTGACGGCCCAACTGATCGCCGTCTCCTGCTTCCTGCTCTGGCCGCTGACCTTCACCTTCCCCCGACCACCGCTGGACGGCGTGTTCGGCTGGCTGTTCGCGGTGCTGGCGGGCTTCGACAAACCCTTCAACCAGGCGCCTTCGCTGCATATCGCGTTGCTGGTGATCCTGTGGGTCATGTACCGCCGGCATTTCAGCGGCGCCGGGCGCTGGCTGGTGCACGGCTGGTTCACGCTGATCGGCGTGTCGGTGCTGACCACTTACCAGCATCACTTTATCGACGTCCCCACGGGCGCCCTGGCCGGCTGGTTGTGCGTATGGCTGTGGCCGGATGATCGTGCCAACCCGTTGGCCGTAGCGCGCCTGGCACGCGATGACAAACGCCTCGCGCTGGCCGCGCGCTACGGGCTGGGGGCGGCGCTGTTGGCAATCGCGAGCTTCGGCTTCGGCGGTGTCGCGTTGTGGCTGCTCTGGCCGGCGCTGGCACTGGCGCTGGTGGCACTCAATTACGCAGCGTTCGGCGCCCAGGGCTTCCAGAAACGCGGCGACGGCAGCTTGAGCCCCGCCGCACGTTGGCTGTTTGCGCCTTACCGGGCAGGCGCCTGGATCAATTCGCGACTCTGGACAAGATCTCATCCCCAGCCCGATCAGGTCGTGGAGAACCTTTGGCTCGGGCGCCTGCCGAGCCGACGCGAACTTCAGGCCAGCCCGTTCGTGGCGATCGTTGACCTGTGTGCCGAACTGCCGGTGGCCGCCCAAGGCCGGGCCTATTGCAGCATCCCCGTGCTCGACCTGATCGCACCGTCAGCGGAACAATGCCGGCAGGCCGCCCTGAGCATCGAGGAACTGCGCCCGCGCGGACCGCTGCTGGTCTGCTGCGCCCTGGGTTATTCGCGCAGTGCCACGGCGGTCGCCGCCTGGTTGCTGCACAGTGGTCGAGCGACGGAGATCGATGCGGCCATGGCGCTGATCCACGCCGCGCGCCCCGGCGTGGTCTTGCATCCACAACATCGCCAGGCGCTGGAAGCCATGAACCACCTCGTGCCCAGCCAGTCGTCCGCTCGCCTGAGGAGCGCCGATGCCCGCTGACCTGCAACTGCACGTGGTCGCCAGCCTGCTGCGGCGCGGCCGATCGCTGGACCAGTTATCCACGGGACTGAGCCTGCTGGGTGTTCTGCTGGGCCTGGCCCCGCTGCTCTTCGGCACGGTGAGCCTGTGGTGCCTGGTGATCAGCGCATGGCTGGTGCTGCCGGGCCTGCTGCAAAAATACTGGGCCTTTCGAGTTGCTTTCGACGCCGATCTGTTCCAGTTGATGGCCCAGGATCCCAGCCACCTGAACGACCGAACCGAAGCGCTGGACCACGCCCTGCAAGACCTCGGCCTGCAACCGCGGCAATCCGCGGCCCGCCCCTGGACCGAGCGCAGCCGGGGCGCGCTGGGCCTGCTCAAGCGTCAGGCGTTGCTGGTGCTCGTGCAAGTTTCCCTGCCACTGATCGTCATTCTGGCCAGCCCCTGGCTGCCCTTCGCCGGATAAGGAATCGTCATGTTCGAACCCGTGGTTGCCACCCTCATCACCTCCGGCGCCCGCCTGATCACCGGTGCCCGCAGCCTGTGGATCGGCTGCGGACCCGATCCGGTGCAACGCATCTACTTCGCCAACCACAGCAGCCACGGCGATTTCGTGCTGCTCTGGGCTTCGTTGCCACCGGCGCTGCGCACACTCACACGGCCGGTCGCCGGTGCCGACTACTGGAATAAAAGTGCCCTGCGCCGCTACATCATCAAGCGCGTCTTCAATGGCGTGCTGATCGACCGCGAACGCAAGGAGCCGGGGGACAACCCACTGCAACCGATGCTCGACGCGCTGGAACAAGGCCACTCGCTGATCATTTTTCCCGAAGGCACGCGCAACCAGGAGGACGGCCTGCTGCCGTTCAAGAGCGGGATCTTCCACCTGGCCCGGGCCTATCCGCAGGCGCAGCTGATTCCGGTGTGGATCGCCAACCTCAACCGGGTGATGCCCAAGGGCCGTGTATTGCCGCTGCCCTTGCTGTGCACCACCAGTTTCGGCGCACCGCTGCGACTCGAAGAAGACGAAAGCAAAGAATACTTCCTGCAACGCAGCCGCGATGCGCTGCTGGCCCTGGCACCGGAGCAACACTGAAATGGATAGGCAGACCCTGATGTTGTTCGCCGGGATCGGCATGATCCTGGTCCTGGCTTCGTTGATCGGCTTTGTGCTCAAGTGGCGTACCCGGGGCACCCCGAACGCGGTCATCGACAACCTCAACGCGCGGATCAATGCCTGGTGGGTGATGGTGCTGGTGATCGGTATCGCCTTCTGGCTGGGTACTGGCGCGGTGATCTTGCTGTTCTATGCGGTGTCCTTCTACGCCCTGCGCGAGTTCCTGACCCTGACGCCGACCCGGCGCAGCGATTACCCGGCGCTGGTGGCGGCGTTCTACCTGGCGCTGCCGCTGCAGTACCTGCTGATCTATAGCGACTGGTACGGACTGTTCTCGATCTTCATTCCGGTCTACGTGTTCCTGCTGCTGCCGATCCTCGCCTCGCTGGGCGGTGACAGCACGCACTTCCTGGAACGCGCCTCGAAGGTCCAGTGGGGCCTGACGATCGCGGTGTACTGCGTGTCGTTCGTGCCGGCGCTGTTGACCCTGGAGATTACCGGCTACGAAGGCCGCAATCTGCTGCTGATCGCTTACCTGGTGATCGTGGTGCAGTTGTCCGACGTGCTCCAGTACGTTTGCGGCAAGCTGTTCGGCAAACGCAAGATCGCGCCTAACCTGTCGCCGTCGAAAACCGTCGAAGGCTTTGTTGGCGGTATTACCCTGGCCTCGCTGATCGGCGCTGCGCTGTTCTGGATTACCCCGTTCAATCCCTGGCAAGCAGGGCTGATCGCGTTGCTGATCAACCTGCTGGGTTTTGCCGGTGGCATCGTCATGTCGGCGATCAAGCGCGACCGTGGGGTCAAGGACTGGGGCCATATGATCGAAGGGCACGGCGGCATGCTCGATCGGCTGGACTCTGTGTGCTTCGCCGCGCCGATTTTCTTTCATCTGGTGCGCTATTGGTGGACATGAGGAACATGACGGCTGTGACTGCAGCGCATCAAAAGAGAATGACCTCACAATGAAAAACGGGCACCTGTTCAGGTGCCCGTTTCATGCGTGTGTAACCGTTCTTGTCTTTGTAGTTACCCGGTCTATCTGGCCCTGGAACGGAACAACCCGCGTTCAGGGCCAGACACCGACTCACTGCCCGGTCATTGCCCCGGTCGTCGACAACAACGCCTTCTTGACCTGCTCGTCCAGGTGCAACTCGGAAACCTTTTCCTTGAGCAATGGCCAAGCCCAACTCTTCGCGCCAACGCCCAGAGCGCCCTCTCCGGCTGACGCCACGCCCCCCGACAAGCCTTGGGCAGCACCGGCCAACATCTCCAGCACCAACCGGGCCGTTCCACCTTCGGCCCAGGCAGCCTTGGTAGCGGGATCCTTGGCTTGGTCACGCTGGGTGTTCGCGTAATCGGCGATGTGCTTTTTCGTGTCGTCGGCCGTGGTATTGGCAACGATTCCCAGGGTAGTCAATCCACTTGCACCACCCAGCGCCGCTCCGATCAACCCGGTGGCAATATCAGTCGCTACGCGGTTGTTGCCACCTGCATCCCAACTGGCAGTCACTTCCTTGTAATTACGCTCTGCGGCCGCTTTCTCCTCTGGCGTCTTGGCAAGATACACCTTCATTTCTGCATCGTTTTTCGCATCCTCGGCCACCCGGTTCACAATATCCCCGGTCAATGCCATGGAGCTGTTGAGCAGCTCGATCCGGTCATTCAGGGCTTTCTCGCTCGGTTTGTCCAATGCCTCGTTGGCGTGGGCGGTGTCGCGGTTGAGTCCGACCAGATCATAAGCACCCGCGGCATCACGGACGATGATCGTACCCTCGCTCACCGCACTGCGGGTCCTGCTGCTCTCGGACTCACCCATCGCCAACGGCATGCCGCTTTTGGCACCGCCATCAAAACCTTTCGCGCTGTTATACGACCCCGAGAGCGACATCGACGCACTCTGGCTGTCGATCTCGCTCTTGTTCTTGATGTCGCTGGTGATCAGGCGATCGGTAATCAGCAGGTTCTTGTCGGCGCTGGCATCACTGGCAATCACCGCACCTTGCAGCGTGGTGTTATTACCGACATTGATGTTGTAGCCGCCCTTACCCGCAAACAACCCACTCTGATCGGTCACCGCCTTGTAGTCGTAGTTCATCTTGCTGCTGGAGAGATCCACGGAAGCGCTGGCACTAGGCCCGGCCGTGGCACCGTAACAGAACGGTGGAACGCATATGCTCGCCCCGAACCCCGCATCGGTCGTCTTGGTCGCTTTCTTATCAGAGTCCTGCCGCGAGGCAATGTTGAGGTCGCCGCCAATCACCGCATTGATAGTGTCCGCCTTGACTTGGGCACCCGCCAGGGTGGTGTCCTTTCCACTGTTCAGTGTCAGCTTGCCGGTCTGCAGCGTGCTGTTGACCTGGGTTACGGAACTACCGTCACCCTTGCCCAATCCCACTTTTGCCCCCAGATCCAGGGTGAAACCGTTCTGCTCACCCAGGTTGAAACTGACGCCGATGGCAGTCCGGCTGTTGCTGGTGTCACTGGAGCTCTTTTGGGTGTTTTGCGCACTCTCCAGAACAATGTTGTTTTTTGCATCCAATACCGTGGCACCGGCTTTCAAGTTGCTGCCCACCACATGGATGTCTCCCGCGGTACCCGCCGAGGCGCCCGTCGAAACGATTTTCAGGGTCTGCCCTGCATTGATCGAGCTTTGGTGGGCGGTCTGGGTCTGGGTCTCGCTACTGCTTCGAGTGTGGGAGTCCGCCAGCTCCGTGCCGATTTTTATCAAGGAGCCTTTCCCGCCCGTCTTATCCCCATATTTCGAGATAGCGACGCCGAGATCAATAACCATACTATCAAGCGCTGTCGCCGTGTCCGACAGTTTCAACCCCAACTGCGCCTCTTTGACCGCTCGGAGCCGAGGGTCCTCGATCGCCTCGACGGACTTGAGCGTGTCCTTGAGGTTGTAAAGCGTGTTGAACGTATCAATCACCGAACCGCCCAGCACCCGCCCGACACCTAGACTGGCGGTCTTGTCCTTGCTGGTTTCACTCGTGCTCTCCATGCCTGCGGCGATGGTGACATTGGAGCCCGTCAGGTTCATGTCCCTGGTGCTGACCAGATCGCTGGCCACCACCGCCAGTTCACGACCGGCCGTCAGGTTGACGTTGCCACGGGCAGACCCCAGGGTGCTGCCGGTCAAGGTCGTCTGGGAGGTCTGTCCGTTATGGCTCGCACTGTTGATGAACAGTTTCTGGTTACCGGTGATGTCATCGATCCCCAACTTGTTGCCGGTCACTATGCCGGTCAGGTCGCGGTTCTTTTCCTTGTGCATTTCATCGCGGCTGAAGGTGTTTTGCGCGGCAGTGATGGTCAGGTCGCGGCCGGCTTGTACCGTCAGGTCCTGCAGGCTGGCTACGGCTGATCCCGTCACGGCCACATCACGCTTGGCCGTCACTTCCACGGTATTGCCCGAGATCAGGCTGCCTTTCGCTTTGGTCTGGGTCTCCGCCACCTGATCCTGGACCTTGCTCGACTTCAGCCCCAACCAACTGCTTTTACTCTTGCTGCTCTCATGCCGGGCGCTACTGCTGTCGGTCACCGCCACGATCTGTACATCATTACCACCCGCCAGCTTGACCGCTCCCTCGGAGGTCACGTTACTGCCCTTGACCAGCAGATCATTGCCCGCGTCCAAGGTGGTCTTGGAGCCGCTGCTAACGGAGCTGGCGATGTTGGTCGTGCTTGCCACCTCATCCAGGCGGGTCTTCCTGCCCGATGAGCTTCTCTTGTCCATGCTGTGGAAGCTGTAATCGTCGTTGGCTGCCGTCTGCAGGGTCAGATTGGCACCCGCGCTCAAGTACGCCTCCCCACCTGCATTGACCTTGCTCGCCGTCAACCCGAGATCCTTGCCGGCCGTCAACACCACGTTGCCACCTGCGGAGAGACTGGTACCTACCTGCTGGGTATGATCCTCCTGACCGGTATACTTCCTGGTTCTACCGTACGAATGCTGCTCATCCGCCGCCGAAACCAGCATCAGGTTATCGACCGCCGACAGTGATGCATTGCGCTTGGCATCGATCTGGCTGGCAATCGCCGTCAGGTCACGTCCGGCACTGACCGTCAGGTCCCGTCCCGAGGTGACACTGGAGCCATTCTGAATAACGGTCTTGTCGCTGTGATGGTCACCCAAGGTGTTACTGTTCAATTGCTCGGCTGACGTGATATTCACATCGCGCCCGGCCTTGAGCGTGGTATCCAGCGTGCTTTTCAGCACGCCACCCCGGTTGTCGATATCGCGCCCGGCACTGACCGTCAGGTTGTTGGCCGCTTCGATCCGCGCCGCACTGTCAGCAAACCCGCGCTGTTCGTTCTTGTAACCCGTGCTGCTTTCATGGGTAGTGATGGTCCGTTCGTTGATCACATCACCGCTGGTGGCCGTGACGCTCACGTCCCGCCCGGCGATGATCCCACCGGCCTTGTTGGTCAGGTTGTTGTTCGCCAGTGCATCCAGGCGATTGTTCGCTTCCAGCAACCCACTGTTGACCATATCGTTGCCGGCGGTCGCCGAGAGGTTGTTGCTCGCCCGCAAGGTCCCGGCGTTGTTCAGGTCCTTGCCGGCAATCAGCGTCACATCACTGCCCTGGATCAGCGCACCGTTGGCCGCCAAGCGGTTATTGGCATTGGCCAGGTACAACACCGGCACCAGCACCTGCTCACCGTTCACCGTCGCGCTTTCCATCCAGACGATGTCGTGGGTCAGGGCCGCGACCTGTTCGGAGGTCAGGCTCACGCCCAATTGCAGGTTGAGGGCCTGCTTGCTGGCAATGGCGTTGTTCATCAGGTACTTGAACATGCCGTCATCGGAGACCTGGCCGTCGATGAAGCGTTGCCCAGTGCGGGCGACCACCGCCTGTTGGATCAGCTTTTGTTCATAGAAACCATCACCCAGCCGCTTGGCGCTGGTGTCCGGGTTGTAGCCCAGGTTGGACAGCAGGTAATCCGAGCTCATGAACTGCTTGAGGTCGGTCAGGACCGGGTTGGTTTCAATCAGGTACTTCTGCGGATTGGACCTGCCCGAGGTGTCGGGCAATCCCTGCACCCGGGCAATGCTGGTGGCCTGGCTACCCTGGGTGCTGTCTGCCGCGGCGGCGGCCAGGGAGCTCGGCGAGGAAAGATCACCCGGCGTTGGCTGGCGCCGCGCTGCGCCGAGGCTGGCGCCGCCCAAGGTCCAGCTCTGCGGCGCAACGACAGTCGAGGTGCTGCCCTCCCCGCTCAGACGGAACAGGCCGTTCTGGCCGGTCGGTAGCGTGAAGCCCGGCAACGTGATCGGATTGACCTGCTGCTGCGCCAGGTTCGGCGGCAGTTGCGCGTTGACGGTGATCCGAGTGGAGAAGTTGCTGCCCGAGGACTGGGTATTGGTGCGCGGACCGGCGCCTACGTAGGTGTAGCCCGGACGCACGACGCTGTTGTCGATGCCGTTTTGCGCCTGGACATTGACCGCACCGCCGGCCTGGATCACCGCGGCGTAGCTCTGGTCGCTGGAGGCCAGTTTACGGGTGGTACGGAACTGCCCCAGCTCGGTCTCGGTCATGCCGATAAAGGCGCTCATGGCCCCCTGGAGACCACCCAGGTTATCGGGGTTGTAGCCGGCACTCTGAAACCAGTATTGGTTGGTAAAAGCGCTGGCCGCGTCGTACCAGGCACCCGCGTCCCGGGTACGCTCGGACAGGAAGGTACGCGATGTCTCGGTCTCCCCGGTTTCCAGGCCGCTGTTGGTCAGGTTGTTGACCCGGGCACTGAAACTGCCGCCGGCGGCGATGGTACTGCTCTGGTTGAGCAGGTCCCCACCCTGGACACTCAGATTGGCGCCAGCGGTAATGCTGGAGGCCGCACTGGCCTCGGTCACCTCGAACTTGTCACGCTGGACGATCTGCCAGACGTGGTTCTGCTTACCGCTGCAGTCACCGGCGTTATAGCCTTCGATACATTGGACCTCATTGATCGAGGCGGTGTAGATACCCTGGTTGTTGGTGGTCAGCACGGCCCGCACGTTCTGGATCGTACTCGCCGCCAGGCTCATGCTGCCGTCGCTCTGGATCGAGCCGGAACGGTTGACGATGCTGCTGGCCAGACCGCCAAGCCCGTCGCGGTCTATCCGCAAGTTGCCGAGGCTGTAGATGTTGCCGTAGCTGTTGGTCAACGAATCGACGCGCAGGCCCATGTCGCTGCCGCTGAAAATCAGTCCGTGGTCGTTGAGCAGTGCCCCGGTGGTCGCGGTCAGTATCTGCGCGCTACCCAAGGTCCCGTAGTTGTTGATCGCCCCGGCGTTGACGCTCATGTTCGCCGCCGAGGTCAGGCGACCATAGTTGCTCAGTACACCACCGACATTGATCGTGCTATTGCCACCACCGGCGATGCTGCCGGTACTGCCCAGGTTCACCTGCGCAGCACCCAGGCCCAACGTACCCAGGCTGCTCAGACGGCCATTGCCGGCATAGCCGCCACCCAGGCTCAGGTTGACGCTGCCGTCACTGGCGATCAGGCCGTCGTTGTTCCAGTTGCCGCCGCTGCCGGTCAGGCTGGTGGACGCCAGCAACTGGGCGCCTGCCAGCTGATTGAGGGTGCCGATATTCAGCGTCAGCCGCCCGGCCTGGATCACGCTGCTGTTGGTCCAGCTATCAGCGGTCAGGGTCAGGCCGCCGCGGGTCACCAGATTGCCACCGGCGTAGAGTACATTGGCCGTGGCGATGTCGAAGGTGCCAAGACCGGTGTGCAGCAGGCTGCCGCCCTGGTTCAGGAAGCTGCCGGCGCCCAGGGTCAGGTCGCTACTGGCGATCTCCAGGTTGCCGCTGCGGTTGTCGAACAGCCCGCCGATCTGGAACGCGGTCTTGCCGCTCGTGCCCAGCGCATGCAGTTGGCCGGTCTGGTTATCCAGGCTCGCGGCCGTGATCGAAAGCGTGTTATCGCTTTCGATGATGCCCTTGCGGTTGTTCAAGGCTCCCGTGAGGTTCAGATTGATCTGGCTGCCGGCGATCTGGCCCCCCAGGTCGCCGCTGTTATCGAGGTTGTTGCCATTGACCTGGACCAGGCCACTGGCATAAAGGCCGCCATTACGGTTGTCGAGATTGCCAGTGGTGAGTGTCACATCACCGGCTCGGGCGGCGATTCGTCCACCGTAGTTGTCGAAACCGCCGAGTGCGTTGAGATTCAGGCCCTGGCCCTGGATGCTGCCCGCCTGACGATTGTTGTTGAGGTCATAGCCGTTTTTCAGCACACCGACGATACGGGTTTCCAACGCATTTCTGACGCTGGAAAGCACCCCGCCGCGGTTGTCGAGGTTGGCCGCCTTGACGAACAGGCTGCCGTCCTGGGCAATGACCTTGCCGCTCTGGTTGTCGATATCACCGCTGACATCGAGGCTGACCGCACCCTTGCCTTGCAGCGAGCCTTTGCCATTGCCAAGGCTGGCGGCGGTCAGTTGCAGGTCGCCGTTACGGCTGGCAATCAGGCCGCCATTACCGTTCTGTACCGCACCGGTCGAGGTGATCAGCAGTTTGTCGTTGGCACTGACAAGGCCGCCATTGCTGCTGTCCAAGCCGCCGGTGAGCAAGGTCATCAGGCCCTGGCTGTAGAGTTCACCACCCTGGTTGTTGATCTGACGGCTACGTTGCACCAGCAGCGGACCAACGCCGGAGAGCTTGCCGTGAGTGTTGGTCAGAGTGCCGAGCAGGTCGAGGGTAACGGCGGTGCCGCTGCTCAGGGTGCCATTGCTGTTATCCAAGTCGGTGCCAGTGAAGGTCAGCGCCTGTTGCGCCTGGACCGTACCGCTGTTGTTCAGCGCCATGGCGTTCAGCGTCAGCGCCGTGCCCGCGTCGATCAGACCGCCCTGGGCGTTGTTCAGCAGACCTGTAACGGTCAGGCTCTGGGCGCCCGCACTGGAAAGACTGCCGGCGCTGTTATCCAGGCTATCCGCCTTGATGGTCAGCACTTGCTGGCTGGCCACCGCCCCGGCATTACCGTTGAGTAGCGCACCGCTGAGGGTGACGTCGACATTGCCGCCGCGACTGGACACGGTACCGTTGTTGCGGTTGTCGAGCGTGCCACCGTTGAGCGTCACGCCCTGCCAACCCGAGAGCAAACCGCCGTTCTGGTTGATCAGGTTGTCGGCGGTCAGGGTCAACTGGTTGTTGCTGATCAGCTTGCCGCCGTTGCTGTTATCCAGCGTGCGTCCGCTCAGGTTGAAGCTTTGCGCGCTGGTGAGGGTACCGCCCTGATTGTTCAGGTCGCGCAGGTGGTTGAGGGTCAGGTTGCCGGCGGTGGTGATCTTGCCGGCGGCGTTGTTCAGATCGCCCGTCGTTGCACCGAAATCGAGGGCAATGGCACTGCCCAGCAGGCTGCCACCC
>JACXTT010001534.1_pt1 | contig 38248 bp, 34 predicted proteins | sample 9270951 | NCBI WGS metagenome assembly JACXTT01 (sample SAMN15532306, study PRJNA645909) | rock metagenome | isolation source: weathered quartz diorite | place: Puerto Rico | collected 2017-06-21
GAGGGCCATCACAAGGCCCGGCAATCCGAGAGCCGCTTCACTGGGAACCATGTGGAGCAAAACTCCCCAGGCCTGGGCCTGGATGCGCGTTCCCACGATGCGCGCGTTCACGAAGTACTCGAGTTTATGAATCAGCACGAGATAGGCCAGGCTCGCCACGGCGGCGCCGCTGCCGGCTCCCAGACTGATGAGTACGACGGCGCCGTTGGAGATCACGTTGCCGACGACGGGAATTAGGCCTGCCGTGAAGGTGAGTGCGATCAAGGTGGGCCGCATGGGGAGGTGGATGCTGCCTAGGGGCAAGGCCGCGTAAAGAAAGAGGGCCGTGAGGGTGGTATTGAGCGCACTGATCTTCGCTTGGGCGTAAACCACCGCCTCGAAGGATTCCAGCAGCCTTTTGACTCGGGCCACCAGCGCGTCCGCGAGGGGCTTGGGAGCGCCGCCGGCTTCGGGGTGGTGGAAGGCGGCCAGCGCGCCGATGGCCATGCCCGCAAGGAGGTGGGCTGCGGCTTTGCCGGCTTCAGCGCCGACGAGCCTCAAGGATTGGGAGTGCTCTTTCATGAGGTCTGAGAGCGCATCTGCAAGGCTCTCACCATCGGTGAAGGCCTCCGGGATCCACCGGTCGCCCAACTGATGACGCACGCCCTCAAGGGCAGAGGCCATTTTGGCGAGCAGTTCAGGAAGGGCGAGCGCGTGGGTACGCCAAAAGATGATGAGCCCCAGGATGGCCACCGCCCCCAGTAGGAGGGCTAAGGAGATCATGAGGGCGAGGGCCAAAGCCCGGGCTCGCCGTGGGCTTTTGACGTGCTTGCGCTGGAATAACCGTCCTCCATGGCGGAGCAGACTGAACATCAGCAATCCGCCCAAAAGGGCAGGGATGAGATGGAGCAGGAAGGCCGTCAGCAGCCCCAAGCCGAGCAGGGCAAGGGAGGCGTGATCCGCGAAGCGAAGTCGGGGCGAGGTCGAGGCGTTCATGCGAAAAGGATCGCATGAGGCGTCCACTGCTCAGCGTCTCGGTGGATGGGGCGGACTAATCCAGGCTTTTGCCCATGGCGTTTTTGAATTCCGCGGAAGCTTTTTTGGCCCTGGCTTGGGAGGCCGGATCCTTGGCGTTCAATGCCACCGCATCCAGGCTATTAATTGTTTTCTGAAGCCAGGTGGGATGGCGGAGCAGCACGGCCTTGTCCCCGATCTTTTGAAGCGCATCCACGCTCGCATCCGGCGCTGCTTTGGCGCCTTCGGTGCTGAGCGTCTTCAGCGCACCGTCAATGGCTGCGGCGCTCTCCTGAGGAGGTGTTGCCACTGCAAGATTCGCTGTGTCCTTGAGCAGTTCTACGGTCTTCCCGCCCAGATCACTTACCTTCTTGGCGGATTCCTCAGGGGCCTTCGCCTTCTCGAGATCATCTGACGATTGCCGCAGCGCTTGGGAGGCGTCCTTCAATTTCTGCGTTTGAGTGAACCCTTCGACATAGCGCTGGCCGCCATCGAGCACCGGCTTCCATGCCATACCGCAGAGCAGCGAGAAGACGGCGAAGCGCTTCAGATCATCCTCCTTCGTGTTGGAGAGGAAGGCGCCCACAAATGCAGCCATGACACCGAAGAAGATGAACACGAAGGGAATGGCCCAGGTGGGGATCTGTTGACCTCCGTTATTCGGGATCAGCGGCAGGTTGAAGAGGACGGCGAGCAGCCAGGAGGCGAACCCACCCATGGCTCCTGCGAGGGCCTGAATGACCGGACGTGACATGGTGTTCTCCTGGATAAGGCAAGGAGAAGATAGAGGCTAAGAAAGATGTCCGCAACATGGCATTCGTGGCTTCTTCGCTCTTTTAAGATGGGCTATCAACGCATATGCCGTGAGGAATGAAGCCGCCCGTTTGGCCTCATCCCCCACGGCATGTGCATTGGTCTGACCCGGACCGATTAAGGAACCTCTTCGAATCTAGGCCCTTCGTTTCCCGCCTCTAAAGTGATGGTCTATCCGGCCTGAGGCTCAGGGCGTTGGGGCACTTGGAAACGCTTGCGATTGGTCCACCCCGCGCCCCAGTTCGTGCCCTTCATGACTTCGATGAGAGGAAGATCCCTGCTGATCTTGTACAAGGCGCTCTCCGACCCACCCGGGACGATGGTGGTGCAGACCTTGAGGCCCGCATCGGCCAGCCAATGATGGAAAGACCGCCGGTCGGCCCAGAGATTCTCGGCCTCGTCCATCGGCAGGAAAGCGAAGGGAGCGTCCACGAGCGCATCGATGAGATCGTTGATGAGGCGCTGACGCATCACGTACAGAACAGAATCTTCCCGAGTTCTCATGGGAGACGCTCCTTGGACGCCCTTCGCTCTTATGGGTGAGCCGCAGCGTACCTCTGTAACGTCGTACCTGAACGCGGCGCGTCAAGGACGCCGGACGTGAACTGTTATGAATCCTTGTTAAGGAATGTGGCGTGCGCCCATTTGCCGACCTTCAAGCTCCTCCAAACTTCAGCCCGAGCTCGAAGGTGCCCGCATATCCGTCCTCGTTCTTCACCAGCGAAAGCATTAAGTTTCGTCCGCCTCGCCTGTAGATGTGGTCGTCCTCATTGCGCGTATCGCGAGTGCCATTGGAGATGTAGGGCGCCTGGGCGTGCACGATGTCCGTGAAGCGTTCGTCGAAGTAGAGCTGCGACGTGAAATCGAAGCCGCGGCGGGATCCCGGATGAGTGCGGACTTTGAAATGGAGGTGCACCGCGCGGCCTGAGTACCAGCCGGGGTAGATGGTGAGGAACTCCACATTGCCCTTGGCATCCGTCGTCTGAAAACCGCGGAGGAAGGTCTTCCCCCGAGTGTCGAAGCGCCCCTGGTCGTCCTCCACATCGGAATAGACGCCCTGAGCGTCGCAGTGCCAAAGATCCACGACCGCGCCTGGAAGGGGCGTGCACACAGAGCCCACGACCTTGGCGACGTGGAATTTCAGGCGGAGCGGCACCCCTTCACGGAGGAAGTCCCCAGTTGAATCCGAGCGGATATCCGATCGGTTCAGGTGCTCATCAACGAAATAGGGACCTTCGGTCTGCTCGGGCCTAACAACGCAGGGAGGTGTGGGCCGCTGGAGTTTGCGCGTAGAGGAAGGCTTTTTTGATTGGCCGGCCCAAGCTGATACTGCAGATCCGAGCACGATCAAGAGAGTGCGTCGCTCAGGATCAACGGGAAGAGTGTTGCGATTGCCGGGCCTCGCGCGCATGGATGCCTCCGAGGCCACAAGATTGGGCAGATGTTGTGGAGGCGCCAAGAGGCCAATGTTCGGATGGGGCCAGAGGATGAAGTTAGGGGGGATGAATCGTCATTTGGGGCCGCTCGCCGGATTTGAACGTGCGCGGCTGCGCCGCTCACCGGTCTTGCTCCCGGCCTCCACCTAACGCACCCTGCATTGCAGGGTGCTCCTCTTCGCCACGGGCTCAGAGAGGTGGAGCCTCCTCGCCGGTTCAAATCCGGGGGCACAGAAACAACACGGGCCCCTCTCGGGGCCCTATCTTTGGAGCCGCTTGCCGGATTTGAACCGGCGACCTTCGGGTTACGAATCCGATGCTCTACCAACTGAGCTAAAGCGGCGCGGCCTTTAAGTGTGCCTGGGATGGGGCTTGGATTCAAGTTCGGAAGCGATCCGGAGCACCAGCTCTTCCAGGCGGGCGGCATAGCCGGTCTCGTTGTCGTGCCAGCCGATGACTTTCACGAAGCGGTCGCCGAGGACGCGGGTGAGGTCTAAGTCCATGAGGACACTTTCGCTACAGCCGGTGAAATCCCGGCTCACGGCATGGTCATGGGCTAGGCCGAGGATGCCGGAGAGGGCTCCTTGGGAGACCTTGGCATAGGCGGTGTTAAGGGCCTCGACGCTGACAGGGCGATCCAGTAGGGCGGTGATATCCACCAGATTCACGCTGAGGGTTGGGACTCGAAGGGCGCTGCCGGAAAAGCCTTCGGGCAGCGTGGGCATGGCCTGATGCAGCGCGCCAAAAGCGGAGGATTTGGTGGGGATGATGGATTGGAAGGCGGCTCGGGCCCGGCGGAGGTCGGTGTGGGGGAGGTCGAGCAGGCGCTGGTCGTTGGTGACGACGTGGACCGTACTCATTCCGCTGGGACCGAGGCCGAAGGCATCCTGCAGCACTTTGAGCATGGGTGCCGTGGCATGGGCGGTGCAGCTGCCGTTGGAGATGACCCGGTGCTGTTGGAGATCGAGCTGATCGCCGTTCACGGGGGCAATGATGGTGACATCGGGATCCGGGCTCGGTGCGCTGATCACGGCGTGAGTGGTGGTGCCGCGAAGATGTCGGGCAGCGCTAGCACGGGCCGTGAACCGGCCGCTGGCCTCGACAGCGACCTGTACGCCGCTCCAAGGGATGTTGGCTGGATCAGTGGCGGTGGTCAGTGGTAGTTCGGCTTGGCCAATACGAAGGAACTCAGTGGATCCTACACGGCGATGGGAAACGGGCAGGGAGCAGCGTCCGTGAACGGAATCGAAACGGAGCAGATGTACGAGGGTTTCGGGATCCGCAGGATCGTTCAGCGCGGTGAGACGCTCCGGTGCGGCTGCGGCCATGCGGCGCAGCAGCAGGCGGCCGATGCGGCCGAGGCCATTGATTCCAATCATGGGGCCAGGCTATCGCCTTCGGCCGGCCTTCCGGTCACAGCTTTTCCAAAACGAAAAGGCAGAGGTCCTTGAGGCGCGCAGAGTAGCCCCACTCGTTGTCATACCATCCGAACACCTTCACCATGCGCGGTCCCAGCTGCTTGGTGAGGAAGGGATCGTAACTGCAGGAGGCCGGACTTCCGATGAGATCGGCGCTCACCAATTCTTCTTCCAGATAGGCAAGGTAGGGGGCCAAGGGGCCCTCGTGGCTGGCGCGGCGGAAGGCGGCGTGTACTTCTTCCACCGTGGCGTCCTTCTTCAGCGTAGCGGTGAGATCCGTGAGGCTCACGTCGGGAGTCGGTACCCGCACGGCGATGCCGTCGAGACGGCCCTTGAGGTGGGGCATCACCAGGCCGATGGCTTTCGCGGCGCCGGTGCTGGTGGGGATCATGCTCAGCGCGGCGGCGCGGGCGCGGCGCAGATCCTTGTGGGGCAGATCGAGGATGCGCTGGTCGTTGGTGTAGCTGTGTACCGTCGTCATGAAGCCGTACTCGAGGCCGAAGGCGTCATCGAGCACTTTCACCATGGGGCCGAGGCAGTTCGTGGTGCAGCTGGCGTTGCTGAGTACGGTGGTGGCTGCGACATCAAGGTCGGCGTGATTCACACCCATCACCACCGTGCGGTCGGCGTCATCCGCGGGAGCGCTGATGATGACTTGCTTGACGCTGCCTTGCAGATGGGCCGCGGCTTGCTTCTTCTTGGTGAAGATGCCCGTGCATTCCAGCACCACCTCGGCGCCCAAAGCGCCGAAGGGGATGAGCTGGGGATCCTTCTCTGCATAAACGCGGATGCGATGGCCGCCCAGCACGAGGTAGTTGCCATCGGCGGCCACGGGGAAGGGGGCCTGGCCGTGGATGCTGTCGTGCTTCATCAGATGCGCCAGGGTCGGGGCATCCGTGAGGTCGTTGACCGCCACCACCTGGATGTGGGGTGCCGTCATCAGATGGCGCAGCACCAAGCGTCCGATGCGGCCCAGTCCATTGATGGCGATCTTGCGCATGAATCCTCCGAGACCTACGAGTATGCGATAACGATCGGCTCGCGCAGCGTTACCCTTTCAAGATGATCAATCCGCTCGACTGGGATTTGGGGAATGTGCCGCCAGGGGTGGCGTGGGGAGGGGTGGACGAAGCGGGCCGAGGGGCCTGGGCCGGCCCCGTGGTGGCTGCAGCTGCCGTGCTTGATCCGGAGACGGTGCACAAGTGGGGGCATGTCCTCCGGGAGGCCCGGGATAGCAAGCAGCTTTCAGCGGAGCGCCGGGAAGTGCTGGCCTCCGAGCTCAAATCGATCCTTCCGGCCTGGGCGGTGGCGGAGTCGGATGTGCTCACCATCGATCGGGAGAACATCCTTGAGGCGACACTGGGCGCCATGCGGAAAGCCGTGCAGGACCTCCAGGTGCGCCCCCGCATGCTCTTTGTGGACGGCACCCAGGCCCCACGCACGGGCTTGCCGGAGCGCCTGCTGGTGGATGGCGACGCGACGAGCTGTGCAGTGGCCGCGGCCAGCATCCTCGCCAAAACCCATCGGGATGCCCTGATGCGGGCCTTGGATGATCAGGTGCCCGGCTACGCCTTCGGCCAGCATAAGGGCTACGGCACGAAGATCCATCAGGAGCGGTTGGCGGAACTGGGAGCCAGCAGCATGCATCGGCTCAGCTACGCGCCGGTGGCGGCGGCCCAGCAAACGGATGAGGAAGTGAGGGCCATCCTCATTCAGACCTTGGAGCAATGCCAATCCGTGAAGGCCCTCCAGGCCTGGGTGGAGTCGGACCTGAAGCCCAATTACGGCCGGCTCAAGCTGGTGTGGGTGGAGACGCTGCGCCGCCGCTATGCGGATCGCTTGGCGAAGCTCGCCTATCAGGAAGGATTGGAGGAATGACAAGCTCTGGGGAGGCGGCGTGAAGGCGATCGGACTGGCCCTATGGCGGAGAGGAGATCGCCTTTATCTCCAACGGAGAGATCCCAACGGCGCCATCCTCCCGGGCCTGTGGGAGTTCCCCGGAGGCAAGGCGGAACCGGGAGAAACCACTGAGCGCGCCGCTTTGCGGGAGTTCGAGGAGGAAGTCGGGTTACCTTGTGCGCTGGTCCGGCCGCTCGCCTGCCTGGAGCATCACTACCCCCATGGCTCGGTGCGCCTTGAGGCCTTTGAAGTTTCCGCACAGGGTGAGCCCAAGCCAGGCCTGGCTTGGGGATGGTTCACCCGGGATGAGATGGAGAAGCTTCCTTTTCTGGAGGCCAACCGCCCCCTGCTGGAGTCGCTTTGAGGTCGGTAGTGCCTGAGGTGCTGCGGGCCGCGAGTACCGTTCTTGCGGCGTTGGTGCTGGTGCTGCTGCTACCCCGTTGGATGCCGGGAGATCCCGCTCGGGTGGCGGCGGGTGAGTGGGCGACTGAACGGGAAGTGGCTGCCATCCGTCACGAGTTGACGCTGGATACTTCTTGGTCCCAAGCCTTGATCCAAAAGGGCCGAGCTCTGGCGCACGGAGATTTGGGCCTCAGCCTTCGGCATCGCCGTCCCGTGGGCGCCATGCTCCGTGAAGCCCTTCCCCGCACGGCGGCATTGGCGCTCTGCGCTGCGGCGATCAGCGCGCTATTCGCATGGGCGCTCGCTCTACCGAGAACGGAACGGATGGAAGGTCTGGTGGCCCTGGCCATCGCATCGCCCATTTTCGTTGCGGGGCCGCTTCTCCTGTGGGGCATCGCCCAACACGTTCCGGGTCTCCCGGTCTTTGGGTGGGCGGGGGGCCGAGGTTTGATTCTCCCGAGTCTCGCTCTGGCAGTGCCCTTGGCAGGACATCAAGCCAAGGTGCTGCGCGCGGGGATGGGGACTTTCCGTGATGCAGTGGGGACGCGACTTTGGATCGGCCAGGGCGTTCCGCCCCTTCTCCTCTGGCGCCGATGGTGGCTGCCTGGCTTGGCGGGTCCTTGGCTTACGGTGCTCGGTCTGCAAATGGGCGCACTACTGGGAGGTGCCGTCGTGGCGGAGAGCCTCTTTGGACTCCCCGGGCTGGGGCAACTTCTGGTGGGGGCCATCTCCAGCCGCGATCTGCCTTTGGTGCAAGGCTGTGTATTGCTGGCCACGACGCTGATGGTGGCCACGCTCTTTGCGGTGGAGATGCTCCAAAAGCGGATGGACCGGAGACTCCGTTGAAGCGGCGGTTGGCCCTGGCATTCCTGCTGATCCTCCTGCTGGGATTTTGGTTCGGCGGTGATGGAGCGGTGGATCTCGAGCACCGCTTACTCGGGCCCGGATGGGCCCACCCCTTCGGCACCGACGAGGTGGGGAGGGACCTGCTGCAGCGCTGCTGGCTGGGAGGGGCTCGTAGCCTTGTGCTGGCTTTGGGGATCACCTGCTTGCATCTTGCCGTCGGCATTTCGCTGGCCGCGGTCGCCTCGCCTTTTCGTTGGGGGCGTCGCACCTTGTTGGCCTTCGCGGATTTGCTTAGTGCATTTCCTGCGACGCTGCTGGCTTTGCTGCTGCTGGCGCTTTTGCCCCCAGGACCTGGAGCATTGGTGGCGGCCCTGAGCGTCGGCGGGTGGGTGCCTTATGCGCGATTGGGAATGCAGACCTTGGATCAAATTCGGGTGGAGCCTTCCACGCGCCAATTGGTGTTGATGGGCGCAGGTCGGCGGCATCGTTTCTTCCATCACATGCTGCCGAGATTGGCGCCGGTGCAATGGGCTCAGGCAGCCGCAGGTTTGGGGGCCGTGGTGCTCATCGAGGGAGGTCTCAGCTTTCTCGGACTAGGCCTCAGCCCTGATCGTGCTTCATGGGGCACCATGCTGGCCTCGGGCCGGACCTTTCTGTTGGTGCACCCCTGGGGCATTCTTTGGCCTTCGCTCGGCCTGATCGGGGTGCTGCTCGCCAGTGGTGTGCTGCAGGCCAGCAAGGATTAAGGGAACCCTCTGATAGGCTGGAGGCATTCCTTCGGGGTCCCGATGATTCGCCGTTGCCTGCCGGTCCTCCTGTTTGCTGTGCTCGCCTGGGCGCAGCAGCCCACCGATGTGGTGCTCAACGCCCGCGGCGGACGCAAGATGGTGGTGGGAATGGTAACGCCTACCGTGGCGGGAATGGATGAATCCCTCATCGCCAAGGATTTCACCGCGGTGCTTCAGAAGGATCTGGATGACAGCGGTGTCTTCACCTCATTGAAGGACCGCCCCGCGGGCACTGACGTCAAAGCGTGGAAAGAGGCCGGCGCCGATTGGATGCTCACGCCCAAGATCACCAAGAGCAGCGCGGAGTCCATCAGCGTGCTTATCCAGGTGATGGATACCTTCGCGGGCAAAGGCGTGTTCAGCAAGAACTACACGGCGGCCGACAACTTCAAGGTGGCGGGCGCGGTGCTCCGACGCACGGCCCACCTCATCGCCGATGATCTGGTGCAGCGTTTGACCAATGAGCGCGGTGTGGCCTCCACCAGGCTTGTGTTCATCAAGCAGGTTTCTCCGGGAGTGAAGGAACTCTTCCAGGTGGATCGGGATGGCGCCAATGTGCAGCAGCTCACCTCCTTCGGTAGCCTCACGCTGGCGCCGACCGTCGCACCAGACGGACGTTTGGCCTTCGTGACCTATAAAGGCGGCCCTGCTGAGATCTGGGGGCAGCGCAGGAAGGACGCGGCTTTCGAGCGCCTCTATCCTCAGGGGAAGCAGGAGGGCTTGTGCTCTAGCCCGGCCTGGAGCCCTGACGGGAAGCGCCTCGCCTTCGTGTTGGGCGATCGGCGCGGAAACAGTGATGTGATGTTGCTGGATATGGAGACGGGCCGCGTCCGCCGCCTCACGGATAACAACGGCATCAATACCGAACCTTGCTGGAACCCCAGTGGCACTCAGATCGCCTTCACCTCCGACCGCGAAGGGGGCCCCCAGGTTTTCCTCATGCAGGATGACGGCTCGAATCTCCGCCGTTTGACGGTGGAAGGGGCCTACAACGCCAGCCCCGCTTGGAGCCCCACGGGTGAGTACCTGGCCTATGTCAGCCGCTTCGAGGGCAAATTCGATCTTTTCATCTACAAGATGGGCGAGGGCAAGGCCTATCAGATCACCACCGGCGTGAGCTCTTCGGAAAGCCCGGCCTGGAGCCCTGATGAGCGCGCCCTTGTCTTCAGCAGCAACCGCTTCGGCATGATGCAGCTCTTCACCACCGATCTCTCTGGCCAGAACGTCCATCGCCTTTTGGAGGTGGGCCCATGCCAGAGCCCCAAATGGACTCGAAGCCGCTAAACGTCTGTTGGCCCGAGTCACTTTTTACCTGTTAGTCTTTTCCATTCGGAGGCGTCCCTCATGAAGACCACTAAGATCCTCTCCCTGACGACCGTTCTTGCGCTGTCTGCGGGCCTTGCCTGTAAGAAGCCGGAGCCGGTGGCGCCGAAGGTAGACACCTCCGCTGAAGACGCGAAGCGCGCTGCTGATGAAGCGGCCCGCAAGAAGGCCGAAGAAGAAGCCCGCATGAAGGCTGAAGCCGAAGCCAAGGCCCGCGCCGAAGCCGAAGCCAAGGCCCGCGCTGAGGAAGAGGCCCGCCGCAAGGCTGAGGCTGAGAAGGCCGCTGCTTTCAAGGCTGCTGCCGAGAAGGTGCTCGTCAACATCCACTTCGATTACGACAAGGCCGATATCCACGAGAAGGATCGCGCCATCCTCCAGGGCATTGCCGACTTCATGAAGGCCAATGCCAGCGCCCGCGTGACCATCGAAGGCCACTGCGACGAGCGCGGCACCAACGAGTACAATCTGGCCCTCGGCAACCGCCGCGCTGCCGCTGCTCTCGCCTACCTGAAGACCCTCGGTATCTCCGAAGACCGCTTCGAAACCATCTCCTTCGGCAAGGAAAAGCCCCTCTGCACGGATTCGAAGGAATCCTGCTGGAACCAGAACCGCCGCTGCGAGTTCAAGCTCAAGGGCTAATTCAACGCCTCTTGCTGAAAGCGGGGACCTCGGTCCCCGCTTTTTCGTTAGCATGGGACATCTCTCCGGTGACCTTATGAAGACGCTCGCACGCACCTCCCTTCTCGGACTGGCCACCCTCCTCACCGTGGCCTGCGGATCCGAGGATCAGCTCCGCCGAACCGAGCAGGAGCTCGGAGATCTCAAGGTCGAAGTCTTCAAGCTCCGCCAACAGCAGGAGGAGATGGCGAAGAAGGCCGCTGATGAGCAGCAGGCCGCGTCCCAGGCTCGTTCCCAAGATCGCCGATTCCAGGCGGATCTGCAGGAGAACCTCCGCCAGATTCAGGACACCGTTCGCGTCATCAACAACAAGGTGGGCGCGGCCCCTCGCCAGAGCAGTGCGGTGGCCACCCAGCCGACGGCAACCGCGCAAGCACCGACCACCGATGAAGACAAGGCCTTCCAGTCCGCGGTGGTGGATTACAACAAGGGCAGCTACGCCCTCGCCGCGGAGGGATTCCAGCTCTTCACCAAGACCTACGCGAGCTCATCGCGGCGGGCCGAGGCACTTTTCTATCTGGGCCTTTGCCAATACAACCAGAAGGCCTACGACAAGGCTCAGCCGGTCTTCGAGCAGATCCTGCGGGAGCACGCGGGCAGTTCCCAGTTTTTGGCTGCCAAATTGAAGCGTGGCCAGTGCCTGCTGAAGCAGGGTTTGAAGCCCGCCGCTGTGAAGGCCTTCAAGGAGCTGGTAGATGGCTTCCAGGGCACCCAGGAGGCCCGCACGGCTCAGCAGGAGCTGAGCGACCTCGGACTCTAGTTCCGGGCGGCCTGCAGCCACTCCAGGACTGAAGCGGGCAAGGTGAGCGGCGTCTCGCCTTGCCCGCTCAGCAATTCAAGCAATCGTCGATCCCGCTTGCCCATAGGCAGCCCATCTCGCTCTTTCTTGGCTACCCACTGAAGGCCTTCAGGAGGAGTGGCTCGTTGCAGAAGCTTCAGATGCAGGGGTGAGACTTGCTCCTTGCGGTGGGTGTAGACCTGCGTCCAGCCTGGGAATGCGCGAGTCTCGGTGCCGTAGGCGGCAACTTCCTCCGCAGCACCCTCGCTGATGGGGAGATGTGGCCAAGACCACAACCCTGCGAGCAGCCCCTTGCTGGCCGGGGCTCGAAGAAGCCAATGCCCATCGGCCTCCACGGCCAAAAGCCAGATGGCCTCTTGTTTGGGTACGGGCCGCTCCTTCGGCGGAGGGATTTGATCCTGCAGCCCCCGCGCACGGGCGATGCAAGCTGCTGAGAGGGGACATCCCTCGCATTGAGGGGTGCGGGGGAGGCAGACCGTCGCGCCGAGCTCCATGAGGGCCTGGGTCATGCGCGAGGGCCCATGGGCAGCAAGGATGGGGCGGAGAGCTTCCCGTAGCTCCTGGGCGTGAAGGGTAGGGTCGCCTGTGAGGGCTAGGAGCCTGGCCAAGACGCGGAAGGCGTTGCCATCCAAGGCGGGCTCGGGCCATTGAAACGCGATGCTTGCAACTGCGGCAGCGGTGTAAGGGCCCAATCCCGGAAGGTCGAGAAGTCCCTTGAGATCTGCGGGCCAACCGTCCTTCGCAATGCGAGTAGCGGCGGCTTGAAGGAACCGGGCCCTTCGGTAGTAGCCGAGCCCTTCCCAGGCTTTGTGAAGGGCGTCTTCGCTGGCGACTGCGAGTGAGGATGCCGTCGGGAATTGCGCCATCCAGCGTTGAAAATAGGGGATGACCGTGACGACCTGGGTCTGCTGGAGCATGAGCTCTGAGACGAGCACCGCGTAGGGATCAGGGTGCGGTGCGTCGAGATCGGCCGAGCGCCAGGGCATCTCTCGTCGCTGGCGATCGAACCAGGGCGCGAGGTGCGCGAGCGATGCGATGGCTGAATCCCGAGTCATGTCTTCAGTGTGCAAACAAACCCTCGATGGCGTCTCGTCTTCGCACAAAAGAAAAGAGCGCCGTGCGGCGCTCTTCCTGTGTTGGTGCCCGCGAGCAGACTCGAACTGCTACGGCTTGTGGCCACCACCCCCTCAAGATGGCGTGTCTACCAATTTCACCACGCGGGCAACGTGAATCATTATTGTGCCGCGACTCGGGAGTCGCGTCAATGCTTACTTCTGAAGAGGCTGCACCGGCGCCGAGGAAGAGGCGGGAGCGGAGCGCTCAACCACTGACAGGCCCTGGCGGACGATGAGGACTTCGATGAAGATGCAGGCGCCGAGGAAGAGGGCAGCCAGCCAATACGTCGCTTTGGCGAGAAAGGGCGTCGCGCCCTGAGCGCCGAAGGCGCTGTTCGCACCGCCGCCGCCGAAGGCAGCGCCGAGACCACCGCCCTTGCTGCCGGGCTGGAGCAGGATCACGGTGATGAGCAATACGCTGACAAGCACATAGAGGGTGTAGAGCAACGACATGAGGACTCCGAACTCAATAGCTTAACGGCAGGAGGGGCGAATGTCAGCTCTAGGGCCGCTCAGAATGCCAAGCCCACCCCTGAGGTGCTGCCCTGCAGGACCCGGTGGATGTCCCGGCACTGGTGGACCATCTGGAAAAAATCCGACGGGAGAAGGGCCTGGGGGCCATCGCTGAGGGCTTTTTCGGGATGGCAGTGGGTCTCCACCAAGAGTCCGTCAGCGCCTGCGGCCACCCCTGCGCGAGCGCACGGGATCACGAGGTCCCGGCGCCCGGTGGCGTGGCTGGGGTCCACCACCACCGGGAGGTGGTTGATGGCCTTGGCGGCGGGCACCACCGAGATATCCAGGGTGTTGCGGGCATGGTCAGACCAGGTGCGAATGCCGCGCTCACAGAGAATGACGTTGCGATTTCCCTCGGCGAGGACGTATTCCGCTGCATACATCCACTCCTCCAACGTGGCCCCAGGCCCGCGCTTCAGGAGGATGGGCTTGTCGCAGCGGCCGGCCTTTTTAAGGAGCGCGAAATTCTGCATATTTCGCGCTCCGATTTGGATGAGGTCCGCGGTGTGGGCCACGGATTCAAAAGCCTCAACTTCGGTGGCCTCGGTGACGATGCCCAGATCGAATTCCTGCCTGGCCTCTTCGAGCAGGCGCAAACCCTCCAACCCCAATCCTTGAAAGCTGTAGGGGCTGGTTCGAGGCTTGAATGCTCCTGCCCGGAGTAGCTTGAGACCGGCTTCGGCGACATAGCGGGCGGTGGCGAAAAGCTGCTCCCGGCTTTCGACGCCACAGGGCCCGGCCACCAGCGCCAGATCGCCACCTCCGAAGCGCACTCCCCGCACATTCACCACCGTGCGGGAGAGGCTGCCCTCCGCGCTGGCGAGCTTGAAGGGGCTGGTGATGGGCACGACCTTGCGCACACCGGCCATGGTTTCGAGGCGGTCCGCTTTGAAGGCTTTGGAGGCGTGGGGCGCGAGAATGCTCAGCGTTCCCTCAGAACCTTGCACCTGCAGGCGGATCCCAGCGCCTTCCAAAAGAGCGAGCACCTCGGAGACCTCCTCAGGCCGGGCCACCGGGGACATCAGGATCAGCATTGGACCTCCAGAGGTACGATTGTAGAAGGCCGAGCTGCTTTGGGCACGCTTCTGGCTTTTCTGTAGGGACATTCCTTCCGGAGACTCCCATGCGCACCCTTCGCAGCTTATCCCTGGTCCCTCTGACCCTGCTTCTCGCTTGCCAAAGACCGGATCTCGAAGCCTTCCGCCGCACGCCCGCTCCCGTAGTGGTGACCTTGGAATTGCCCGCTGATGTGCCTGATCGTGATGCCCACGCCGAGGAATACGCCGCGGCGCTTCGCGCCAAGCTGGCGACCCGGCTGGAGGTGGTTCCAGTCGGCGTCACGCCGCCCCCGAATGCGGACAAGCTCCACGTGGCCATCACCGGCTATGTGGCGGGCCACAGCCGCCCCTCTGCGGCGGCCACCGGCGTTGCTACAGGCGTGACCGTCGGCGTGGTGAGTGCTGCTGCGGGCAGTCGCAGCGCCGTGTGGGATGGTTTTTGGTGGGGTATGTTCGCGGGAAGCGTCGTTTCAGAATCGCGGCATCAGGAGGATCGCCTCGGCTTCCGGCCGATGAGGGTGGATGCTCGCGTGCTCATGACCCGCGGCGATGGGAAGACTGTGCTGGCGGATTTTGATGTGGATCCGCACGACATCATCAAATCCATGGAGCCGCTCCGTCGCAGCGAAGAGGATGATGCGAGCCGTATTGCGGAGGTTGAAGCCAAGGCGCTCGCGCGCGCCGTGGTTCGTGAGCTGGATGAACGCCTTGAGCTGCGCGTGAAGGACCCCCGCTGGTACCGCGATCCTGCTGCGAAGGACGAGAAGCCCGCCGACGCACCGAAGAGCCCAGATGCGAAGCCTGAGGAGCCGAAGAGCGAAAACGCTCCCGAGAAGAAGGATGCCGAGTGAAGCGCAGCTGGATCGCCCTATCAATTGGCCTGCTGGCCCTCGGCGTCGGATGTAGCCGTCCTGAGGTGGTGGCTCCACCGCCGCTGGAAGGTCGCCCGCTCCGGGTGCAAGTGATGTTGAAGGAAAGGCGGCCCGATCAAGAGGCCGTGGAGCGGCGTTTCTCGGAAGCGCTGAGAGACCGTTTGTCGGACCGAGCTCGCGTCTTACCCGCCAATGCCGAGGCCGTGCCCGCGGAGCTGAGGCTGGAGGTCCGAGTGGAGGCCAGCAAGGCGCGCGGCGATGTGGTGAAGGATTCCGCCTCGGAAGCCTTTTTGGGCAGCATGTTTGTGACGGCTGATGGCGTGGCTCACACGGTCAAGACCCCGGAAGAGGTCGCAGTGGGCGCCGTTCTCGTGGTGGCCGTGGGTACGATCGCGGCGCCAGTGGCGGCCACGAGTTCGGAAGTGCGAGGGATCTACCACAACGTTCGGCTGGGCTATAAGCCGCGTCACTTGATCTGTCGGGTGTTCGTGCTGAACAGTGATGGAAAGAGCGCGCGGGAGTGCTTCAGCCTGGGCCCTTGGGACGTGGTCAAAGCCATGCGCCCGATGAAAGACGAGCAGCTGAAAGATCCTCTGGCGCTCGAAAAAGAGGAGGCCGAAGCCCTGGCCCGCGTCGTCACCGACAGGCTAGAGGCGTTGGGCTGGCAAAAGCGAGGCTGACTTAGCCTTTCGCGATCGCGACGAGAGCACCGAACTTCTGCGCTTCAAGGCTGGCGCCTCCCACGAGGCCGCCAGCCACTTCGGGGATCGTCAGCAGCTCTCCGAAGGTTTCAGGGGTGACGCTTCCCCCGTAGAGGACGGGTACTTGCGCGCCAGGGGCGCCGAGGTGCACGCAGAGCTCCTCCCGGATGAAGGCATGGGCTTCGCGGATCTGCATCGCATCAGCGCGGCGTCCGGTGCCGATGGCCCACACCGGCTCGTAGGCCACCCAGAGCGGGCCGGGGGCAGCTTTGGCGAGGATGCCGAGCTGTCGCTTGAGCACGGTGAGCGTTTGTTCCGAATCCCGCTCATGGAGTGTTTCGCCCACGCATAACAGGGGAAGGAGGCCATGGGATTGGGCCACTTCGACTTTTTTCGCGAGGGCCTCATCGGTTTCGCCAAAGAGGGTGCGGCGCTCGCTATGGCCGAGAATGACGCCGGTGCAGCCGAGATCCCGCACCATGGCCATGCTCACTTCCCCAGTGAAGGCGCCTTTTTCTTCGCTATGGGCATTTTGCGCAAACACGCGCACGCCCTTGGCCCGCACCGCCTCGTGCACCCGCCGCAGATAAGGGAAGGGGGGGGCGATGACCGCTTGGACATCGTCCACCGGCTCGTGGTGCTGGAGGAAGGTCTCGCAGAATGCGTCCACCTCTTTGGAGAGGAGGTTCATCTTCCAATTGGCAACAACGCAGCGCATTCAGAAAGGCTATCAGGTGTGGGAAGCCTTCGCGTAGGCCGTTGGCGTACGACCGAGGAGAGCTTTGAAGTCGCGGATGAAGTGGGCCTGGTCGAAGTACCCAAGCTCCAATGCGAGACCCGGCAAATCGAGATCCTCGCCAGCTTCCAGACGGGCCATGGCCTCATGCAGTCGGTAACGCTGGATCACCCACTTCGGACTCACCCCCACGTACTCGCTGAAGAGACGCTGAAGGGCGCGCAGGGTGAGTCCCGCGGTCTCGGCGACAGCTTCGGCCCGCATCAGCGTACGGTCTTCGAGAATGCGGGAGACGATGCCTCGGGCCAGTTGAGCTTGAGGATCTGGCGGAGGCAAGCGACGCAGGAGGAATGCCTCTGCACAGGCAATGGCGGCTTCGAGATGATCGCCGCAGGCGAGCACCTCCTGTTTGAGCGCCTCGCCTTCCTCGCCAAAGGCCTCGCGGAGCGGAATGACCTGATTGGCGAAGGCGGAGACGGGACCGCGCCAGAAGGGGCGGAAGCATCCCGGATGAAACTTGATACCGAGGACGCGGCCCCGGCCCTCCAACTGGCGAACGAAGCGGGCCGTGCTTGGGCCAGAAAGGCCCGAACGCTCCTCAGGGCCATCCTCGATGACGAGGTGCACCGTGGGATGGGGCAAGGTCTCGACAGTCATCGGTTCGCGGCCCTGAAGATCCCAAGCTACCGACCAGATGTGCTCGACGTAGGCATCCAAGGGAGGCTCAGGGAGATGGCGACCAGCAGGCGAATCCTTGCGCAGGCTTTCGCCGTGCACGACGCCTCTTGGTTTCCACTCGATGGGTGTGGCCATTCAGGAACTCCTGTCGCGTTTCTACAATACCTGGCCAGAGGAGAGATCCATCCTGAGAGCTCATTTTAGGAGATCCGATGCTGCCGACGCCTCCCGCCCTCGTTCAAACGCCCCACGTGTCCAAGGAGACCGCTATGACCGCCCGAGCTCAAGGCACCTTTGACGTCAAAGTGAAGCCGCTCAGCGGGGACAACGCGGAATGGGGCGGCTTCGGACGCCTCTCCATCGACAAGCAATTCCACGGCGATCTAGAAGGTACGAGCCGGGGACAGATGATCGCCGAAGGTGGCGTCACAAAGGATTCCGGCGGCTACGTGGCCCTGGAGCGAGTCTCGGCGACACTGGCCGGTCGCAAGGGAACCTTCGCCCTACAACACAGCGGCACGATGGTGAAGGGAAAGGCCGAAATGACCATTACGGTGGTGCCTGATTCTGGGACGGACGCCCTCAAGGGCATCACGGGTCGCTTTCACATCCGCATCGAAGGTGGAAAGCACAGCTATGAATTCGACTACACCCTGCCCACAACGCAAGAACCCTAGGAAACCAGCTGTCTTGCATACGAGCCGAGGATTCTCCTCCAGGGGCGGCCACGGACCAGCAGAATGGCTCCATCCCGATGGTTGAAGTAGTAGTCGGAGCCACTCTTTCCGATGCTTCCTTCCTGTGCGGGATTCGAGCGGAGCGAGATCCGATTCACTTGCCATGAATACTTCGGATCAAGCCCATGCAGTACGCCATAGGCCAACGCGCCCTCAAGCATGTGAGCCACGTGGTGGATCGACTTGCTCCAATCCACCACGTGTTCCCGCGGGCCGACACGCCTCGCGCGAACAACAGGTTCTTCGCTACGATCAACGATTGCTTGCGGAGCCGAGAAGTCGGCCGATTGAATCACCTTGGCAAGGAGGAGGGGCCCCTCCTCCCGGAGCTGCGCGAGGTAATCGGAGATGGGAAGCCCCAATGGAATGGGTATCACCTTTTGGGCGATGACTTCACCGGCATCTTCTTTTTCGGTCACTTTGTGAATCGAAAGCCCGCCTTGCTTGGCGCACGTTAGGTAGTGCCAAAAATTGGGATTTGGCCCAGGGAATTGGGGAAGCAAGGACCCGTGGACATTGATGAAACCAAAGCGGGGGATGGCGAGAACGCGAGAAGGCAAAAGGGTCGAAAAGGAGGCGATGACGCCAAGATCCGGTTCTAATGCTTTGAGTTTCAGAAGCAGATCATCCTGATTGTGGCGACACCACATGCTTGATTCGATGCCTCTATCCTCACCCCATAGCCATGAAGAGTTATGCAGCAAGCGGCGACGGAGAAGGCCCATGGGTCCAACAAGGTTTGGGGGCACGCAATGGTGCGCTTCGTTCGTGCACTCCGCATCTTCAATCACGGCGCAAACGTCGCTGACCTGTGAAAGCGCCTCAAGGTGGAGGCGGCTATAGGAGGAACGCCCTCCAAAGAACACCACACGCATCTTAAATAGCCCCGATCAAATTTTGGAGGACAGCTTTGGCTGGCCCGTTCGGATAAGAATTGGAATAGTCGTTGTTTGTTTTTTCGAGTTTGAATCAAAGTGTCCACGACGACAAGAAAAGGGCCGCGCTGCGGCCCTTTTCTCTCAAGAAGGGAGAGCGTTAGTGGCTAAGCGCTGCCACGCCGGGAAGCTCGATCCCAGAAAGGAATTCAAGAGAGGCGCCGCCGCCGGTGCTGACATGGCTCATCTGATCGGCGACTCCCGCCTGGTTGACGGCGGCGACGCTATCACCGCCGCCGACTAGGACGTAGGCGCCCTTCTTCACAGCGCCCGCCAACTCCTCAGCCACGGTGAGGGTACCGCTGGCGAAGGCGGCCATCTCGAAGACACCCATGGGTCCATTCCACAGCAGGGTTTTGGCGCTGCGGATCGTTTCGGCGTAGAGGGCCACGCTTTCGGGCCCAATATCCAGACCCATCTTGTCGCTGGGGACAGCCACTCCATCCGTGATGCTGGCCTCCGCATCGGATTTGAATTCCGAAGCGACGAGATGATCGACGGGAAGGAGGAGCTTGGTGCCCTTGGCTTCGGCCTCCTTCAGCAATTGCTTGGCGAGGTCCAGCTTGTCTTCTTCGCAGAGACTCTTGCCGATCTCGATGCCCTGAGCTTTGAGGAAGGTGAAGCTCATGCCGCCGCCGATGAGGATGGCCTGGGCTTTCCCTAGGAAATTGTTGATGAGATCGATCTTGTCGCTCACCTTGGCGCCGCCGAAGATCACCACCAATGGCTGCTCGGGCTGATTCATCACGCGGCCGAGGGCCTTGAGTTCCTTCTCCATCAGGAATCCGGCGGCGACCTTGTCCTTGGGGAAGGAGGCCACCATGCCGCTCACGGAGGCGTGGGCGCGGTGCGCGGCGCCGAAGGCATCGTTCACGTAGGCTTGGGCGAGTTTGGCGAGACCTTCCGCGAACTCGGGCTTGTTCTTGGTCTCACCCTTATCGAAGCGGAGGTTTTCGAGAAGCAGGACTTGGCCGGGCTTCAACGCCGCGGCCTGAGCCTCTACTTCAGCACCGATGACTCCCTTGGCGAGGGTCACGTCCAGACCCTGCTCCTTCAGCCATGCAGCCACATGCTTGAGACTAAAGGCCTCTTCAAACCCTTCGCCCTTGGGACGGCCCAGATGGGAAGCGAGCACCACGGAGGCACCACCATCGAGCAGGTGCTTCAACGTGGGCAGGGTTTCGCGAATGCGCGTGGGGTCAGAAACTTTGCCATCCTTCAAAGGCACGTTCAGATCGGCCCGCAGGAAGACCCGCAGACCCTTCACGTTGAGATCCCGCACCGACGCGAAGCCCATGGCCGCCTCCGAAAGAGCAAAGGTCCATTGTGCCGAAAGGCGTCCGTCTTGTCAGTGCTTGCGTTGGAAAAGGCCGATCCAGCGGGGGCTTTCAGGGGTGTAGGGCGAGCCGGAATAGTCGCCCACGGCTTGGCGAAGCTGCAATCCCGCCCGAGCGGCTAGGGCTTCCACTTCCTCCGGATCGTAGACCCGCACGCTTTCCACGGCGTGGCGCTCTTCGCCCGTCTCGATGCGGGTGAGGGTCATCTCCTTCACCACACGGTGGTGCTCGAAGCGCCGGCGGCTATGGATGCGGATGCCGCAGCGCTCCACGATCTCCTCGGGAACGAGCTCCTGGGCGAGGTGGTGGGCGTTGAGGTAATCCATGAGCAGTACGCCCCCAGGGCTCAAATGGGCGTGGAGCTGGGCCAAAAGCGCGGCGTTCTTAGCGTCGTCGAAGTAACCGAAGGGCGTGAACCAAAGGCAGATGCCCATGAAGGACCCGGGGCGGAAGGGCAGGGCCCGCATGTCACCGCGCACCAGATGCCCGGCAAGGGACTCCGGGGCCCGCTGCAGCAAGGGGGCGCTGAGATCGAGTCCAAAGGCGGTGGGATGGTGATCGTGGAGGGCCGCCAAGTGCCTTCCTGAGCCGCAGGCCAGGTCGAGCACTGGGCCCAAACGCAGCTCTGGTGCGATATCCAGAGCCATGGCGACCGCCCTCCGAGCTTCTTCATCGTCCCGGTGGGAGTAGAGAAGGGCGTAATCCTCGTCGAACCATTGCTCGAACCATTCGGCCATCCGGCATGATGGCACGCGGTAGACTGTTTGGGATGAGTACCCGTCCCGAACGCCTGGAAGACCAGGTCCACTTTCTCCTGAGCACCCTCATTCAGCGCGAACTCCGCGATCCTGATTTGGGATTCCTAACCCTCACCGCGGTGCGTCTCACGCCGGATCGCAGCCTCGCAAAGGTGTACTTCACCGCGCTGCCGACGGATGGCCGCAGCGATGAGGAGCAACTGGGGATCACCCGCAAGGCCCTGGGCCGTGCCGCAGGCTTCCTCCGCAGCGCGCTCGCTTCTCGTTTGTCCTTGAAGCGCGTGCCGGAGCTGCAGTTCTTCCCCGACACCACGCTGAACCAAGGCAACAAGATGGATGCGCTCTTCGCCGAGCTCGAGAAGGAGCGCAGCCAGCGTCCGCCTTCTGAAGATCCTGAAGAAGTCTGATGCAGGCAGGGGTTCATCTCGTCCACAAGACGGTGGGGCGCACCAGCTTTGATGTGGTGCGCGAGTTCACCCGCGAGGCCCGGGAAGCGGGGCTGAAGAAGTACCCGCTTGGGCACGGTGGAACGCTGGATCCCTTCGCCCACGGGCTGTTGCTGGTGCTCGCTGGTCAAGGCACGCGGCTGATGGAGCTCATGCATCCCCTGCCCAAAACCTATGAGGCGGACGTGGTGTGGGGGGTGGAGACGGACACCTGTGATCGCCTGGGCAAGTCAGTGTTCGAAAGCGATCCCAAGGATTTGACAGCTAGCGCTTTGGATTCGGCGTTGAAGGCGTTCCTTGGTTGGCGTGACCAGGTTCCGCCTGCAACAAGCGCCAAGCGCATCGATGGCGAGCGGGCCTATGCGAAGGCGCACCGAGGGGAAGAGGTGATCCTGCCTCCCTCCAGGGTGTATCTGCATGAGGCGACCTGGGTCAGCCACGATCTTCCCCGTCGCTCGCGCCTTCGCATGACCTGCCGTGGCGGCTTCTATGTCCGCAGCTTGGCGCGCGATCTGGGGAAAGCTTTAGGCTCCGGTGCCCATCTGGAGACCCTCCACCGCACGGCCATCGGACCTTGGGCCGATCCTGGTGAAGGACAGCGAGGCCTGATTCAGGGCGAATCCCTCATCCCTTGGTGTCCCACCCGCCGACTCAGCGATGACGAAGCGCGCCGCTTGGCCCATGGCCAGGCCATTGCGTCGGGCATGCTCGAGCCGCCGACCTGGCCATTGCCCGAAGGGTTTCCCGATCCCAGTGCTCCCATTCGAGCGATGCATGAAGGTCAGTTGGTGGCCTTGCTCAAGCCTGCGGAGGAAGGTCTGCGGACCTTTGCGAACCTCCGTGGTGGTCTATAGGTTCCTGGGACGATGATGGCTGGCCTGGTGGTGTTGCCGATGCTTCTGGCCTTTGACCAAGGCACCAGCCTGGCTTTGCCTCCGCGGGCGCCTCGCATGGGGGAAGTGCATTCAGCCGTCATTTACCGCGAGGGCCGCCGTTACCTTCGACTGGGCTACTTCGCGGATAAGTCCGCGCTAAAGGGCAAAGGTAACGATCCTCTCGCCGTGGTGTTGCGCGGATCGGTGTGGAGCGGCGTCGCCAAGACCTTTTTGTTGGATGTGGGGCCGGCCAAGCGCGAGGCCTACCTGCTGGAACTCCTCAAGCGCTATTGGCCCGAGAAGGGCTTCGATGCGTCCCGTCCCGGAGTCGTGGCCTTCCTGAAATGGGAACGCACACCGCTCAATGAGGGCGCGACGGTGCGCTACTTGTTTGACGATGCGGGGAAGGCTTATCTGGATCGGCCTGGCGCCACGCGCCTCGTGGTCCGGGACGTGCCATTGGTGATTGCCCTTCGAGCCATGCATTTCACGCCAGGCGACAGTGCCGATGATCCCGTTCAACGGTTCAATGTGGAGCTTCGCTACGCCCTGGGTTTGGATTAGCGGTCGCCCCAATGCAGCTTGCGGCGCAGCAGGCCGTAGTAGTCGAGGCTGGGATCCTGCAAGAGCGTGAGGGTGGCCTCCGCGCGGCGCAGCTTAAGGCGATCGCCTTCCATGACTCGCTGCCCCACTTGCCCATCCAAAGTGAGGTGGGCAGATTCCACGGGGCCGAGCACCACTTCTACGGGCAACTCCGCAGGCACCACCAAGGGGCGCCACGTCAATGTGTGGGGGCAGATAGGCGCGAGCACGACGGCCTCGAGCGCGGGGTGGAGGATGGGCCCGCCCGCACTGAGGGCGTAAGCCGTTGAGCCTGTCGGTGTGGAGACGATGAGGCCATCGGCCTTAAGCGTGCCGGCATCCTCGTTGCCGATGCGCAGCTCCAACTCCATGATCCGCGCCAAGGCCCCTTTGCTGAGCACGGCGTCGTTGAGCATGGTTTGGTCCAGCAGCAGCTCGCCCTGGCGCCAGAGCCGCGCGCTCAGCAGGGCCCGCCGATGCTCCAACAGCCGCCCAGAGAAATAGGACTCGATGACCGTCGCTGCCTCTTCGGCCGGATGGGCCGTGAGAAAGCCCAGGGATCCGAGATTCAACCCGAGCAGGGGGGTGCCGCGGAGACCCACTTTGCGGGCCGCGGCCAAGAGAGTGCCGTCACCACCGAGCACCAGCCCCAAATCCGGTGGCGTCGCCAGCTCGGTCCAGGCTTCCTGAACCGTGAGGGATTCAGTAGGAAGTCCTGCTTGGGCCCAGGGGCCTCGCAGATCGAGCTCTCCGAGGATGGTCCATTGCCGTTCGAGGAAGGGCGGAACAACCCGGGCCAGGGTCTCCGCCAGAATGGGGGACTTGGCCTTGGCGACGAGGGCGAGGGTGGACATCTGGGACAGGCTATCAGGTCTAAGACCTGTGTCGATGTCGGTTCCAGCCGGCGGAGGGTGGCAATCGGGGGATTCCAGGTTGAAAGGAGCCGGGTGCCATTAAACTCTGGGGATGCCGAATTCGTTCCTCGCCAAACTGTCCCCCCGCCAACCCTGGATGCGCCGCGCCCTCCTGATCCTTGGTGGCCTCGTCGCGCTCACGGGCGTGGGCCTAGCCATCATGTGGTCCGTGCTGAGCAAGGACGCGGATAGCTACCTCACGATCTTCGCGCTGCGCGTGCCGAAGACCATCACGAAGGTGCTGGATAAGGACGGCAACATCATCGGCGTGTTCGCGGAAGAGCACCGTGTGGTCATACCCTACGGCGATATCCCGAAGGCCTTTGTGAATGCGGTGGTGGCCACCGAAGACGCTGATTTCTGGAGCCATGGGGGCGTGACTGCCCGCGGCTTCATGCGGTCGGGATGGAATTTCGTCAGCTCTTTCGGTCGCCGCCGAGAAGGCGCTTCTACCGTCACCATGCAGCTGGTCCGCACGGTGACGAACAAACGCGAGCGCCGCGTTCTGGCCGGCGGCCTCAAGCGGAAGATGCTGGAGGTCATCATCGCCCGCAAGCTCGAGAAGGCTTACAACAAGAAGCAAATCTTTGAAATGTACGCCAACGAGGTGTACCTGGGCGGCGGCCGCTACGGCATCGAGGCGGCTGCCCAGTACTACTTCGGCAAATCCGCGCCCCAGCTGTCGGTGGAGGAATGCGCCACCCTCGCGGGCATGGTGCAGAGCCCCAATTGGTACAACCCCTTCAACCCGGATCCCAAGTCCCGAGCCGCGGCGAAAGTCCGACGCAATCACGTTCTCGTTCGCATGGTGAAGGAGGGCTATCTCAAGCCCAAGGAAGCCGACACGCTCATGGAGAAGCCCATCCGGCTGGCCCGTGAAAACGCCCAGGAAGATGATGTGGCGCCCTACGTGGTGGAGGAGGTTCGCAAATATCTTTATGAGAAGTACGGGCGCGACACCGTGCTGAATGGCGGCCTGGAGGTCACCACCACCGTCGATTCCTATTGGCAGGAGGCTGCCAACCGCGCCGTGCGCGATGGCCTTCGGGCCGTGGATCGCCGCCGTGGGTTCCGCAAGGAGTCCATCGGATCCATCGATGATCCCGACAACGCCAAGCTGCCCGGCTGGAACCGCTACTTCGAAGAAGGCGATGCGGTGAAGGGCATTCTCCTCGGCTGGAACGGCACCAAGGCCCAGGTGCGCATCGGGGCGACGACGCTGGACGTGCCCGAGAGCGCCTTCGCCTGGGCGGGTAAAGAGGCCCGAAAGGTGTTGGTGCGTGGCGCGGTGGCCCGCTTCACCATCCAAAGCGCCAGCGATGGCGTTCCCAAAACGCTGGAACTGGATCAGGAACCTTCGGTGGAAGGAGCCCTGTTAGCGGTCGATCCTTCGAACGGAGAAGTGCGCGCCATGGTGGGCGGCTGGGATTACAACCGCTCCAAATACAACCGGGCGTGGCAAGCGGAGCGGCAGGTCGGCTCCACGATGAAGGCCTTCGTCTACGGCGCCGCCTTCGAAAAGGGCATGACTCCCGCGACCATCGTGGAGGATGTGCCGACGCGCGTGCTTGATTCCGTGGATTACGCGGAGATCACTCATCCCGATGGCACCAAGGACTACAAGCCCCTTCGTGGTGGCGTGAAACCCTACGAACCCAAGAACTATGAACGCGATTTCTGGGGACCCATCGCAATCTGGGAAGCGCTTCGCGATAGCCGCAACGTGCCTGCGGTACGAACCCTCGATGCGGTGGGCGCTCCTGCGGTCACCGACTTCGCTCGCCGCGCAGGGCTGCAGGGCCGCATCCCGCCCTATCCCAGCATGGCGCTCGGAAGTGCGGACCTCATGATGAAGGACATGGTGCGCGGCTACGCCACCATCGCGAATAAGGGTCTGCAGTGCCCTGTGCCCTTCTTCATCACGAAGATCGTGGACCGCAACGGCAAGGTGTTGGAGCGTCACGTGGCCGAAGCCAAGGAGCAAGTCATTGATCCTCAAACGAGCTATCAGGTCATTCAATGTCTCCAAGGCGTGGCCCAGGCTGGAACTGGTGCTCGGGCTTCGTCGGAGCTCCAGTGGCCGGTCGCGGGCAAGACGGGCACAACGGACGATCACACCGATGCATGGTTCATCGGTTTCTCGACCCGCATCGTCGCGGCCTCCTGGGTGGGGCTCGACGAGAAGAAGACCATCTACCGAGGCGCCGATGGTGCCAAGGCCGCGCTTCCCATCTGGATCGATTTCATGAAGGCAGCGCTTCCGACGACTGAGAAGGAGGACTTCAAGGCGCCGGATGGCATGGAGTGGGCGGACGTGGACCGCTATACGGGTCTGCTGGCTTCCAGTGCCACCACGGATCGCGTTCTCCATCTCGCCTTCAAGCCAGGGACCATGCCCAAGGCGCCAAGCGATGCGGACACCATCCAGAAGATCAAGGATGCGCGGGCCAAGGCCGCATCCCAACCGCAGGAAGTGAGGTTGTGGGGACGGCCCAAGACCGCCGAAGCGCCGCCTGCTCCAAACTTGGAAGGCACAGACCCGAACAAGAATTAGGAATCAGAAGGGGCGTCGATAGCTTCTCCTAGGCCACTCGGACGCCCCGCACCATGGTGGCGAGCTGCTCCGCCACTTCGGCGAGCAGCCCAGCGGTGCGGTTGACTTCTTCCTCAGTGGCAGCGAGCTGCGCGGAAGCTGCGGCGTTCTGAGTCTCCTGGCTCGCGGTCTCCTCCACCTGCCGGGCCACCTGAGCGCTCACCACGGTTTGAGACCGGGTGTGCTCGTTGATCTGGTTGAGGGTGGATGCAAGCTGGGTGATCTGCTGTCGGATCTGCATGAGGGAGGTCACGGTGGTTTCGACGGTTTCCTTGCCTTCTTGGACGGCTTGATTGCATCCGGTGATGGCATCTCCGATCTCTTTGGCGCTGTGCGCGGAACGCTCGGCCAATTTGCGGATCTCTTCGGCCACCACGGCGAACCCTTTGCCCTGTGCGCCCGCTTTGGCGGCTTCGATGGCGGCGTTCAAGGACAGCAGGTTGGTCTGACGGGCGATGTCCTGGATTAGCTTCACCGAAGTCACCATCTGCTCCGTCGCCGCGCGGATCGATTCCATGGCATTGCGGGTCCGTTCGCCTGCCTGGGCTCCCTGCGCGGTGACGTTTACGGTGGATTCCATTTGATGTTGGGATTCCTCCACGCGGTTTGAGACTTGATCGATCGCATGGGTGAGGTTCGCGACGGCGGTGGCGATCTCCTCGGTGGATTTCCGCTGAAGTTCGGCGCGCTGGGCGAGGTCGTGGGTCGTACGGGCCATTTCGGTCGAGGAGGCGGAGATCTCCATGGCGCTGCTGGCGACCTGGCTGCTCACCCCTCCCAGCTCATTGAACATCCCTTTGAAGCGATTGTTGAGGGCATTGAAGGAGTTCGAGAGACTCCCCAGCTCATCCTGCGTTCCAACTACTAACTGAGCTCTCAGATCTCCGTGCTCCATCTGCTGCATGCCTTGCACGAGGGCCCGAAGGGCGCGCAGGAATCCGGACGAGATGTAGACGATGATGGCCAAGGTGAGGAGCGTGACCACCAGCCCCAAAGCCACTGTGCCGACGAGGGCGACCCAGGCCTGATGGTAAAGGAGCTCTGAGCGGCTCAGCAGATCCTTCGCGAGCTGATCCTCCACGGTCTTCATCGCATTGATGCGGTCGGTGCAGAGCTTGTACCAGGTGGGCGCGTCCACGCCGAAGCCACCGGTCTCGGCCTTGTCCAGGGCCACCTGGCGCAGACGCGTCATCTCTCCCTCGAAGGAGGCCGTCTGGGCCTGGAAGAAGGTCCAATCGTCGGGTGCGGCATAGATGTGGAAAAGATCGAAGAAGGTGGCCTGGCCATCCATGGCGGAGACGAATTTCCGGAAGACTCCCGGCGCGAACTTATCGGCGGCAAACGTGTTGCTCATATTGGCCCGCTCTACGCCCGACTTCTCCTTGCCTTGGCTGAGACTGACGTAGGCCCGCGTGGGGTTGGCGAGGTCCGATCCTGAAGCGAGAGAACCGAGCACCTCGTTGGTCTTGAGGAAGATCTTGTTGGAGATGGAGAAATAATCCACCGCCTCAGGCCCAGGAACAGTGAGGCTATCCACCCGACCTCGAAGCGCGGCGAGTTGGTCGATGCGACCCTTACTTTCCGCGAGGGCCTGTTTGAGATTGGGGCCGAAGGGGCTGACGTCGAAGGAGAGCAGGAAATCTCGGTAGTCCTTGACCCTCTGATCCACGAGGCCCCGTTGGGTTTGAAGCTCGGACTGCATCTTCTGGCCCTGGCTTCCCACAAACACGCCGGTGATGCCGCGCTCCTTCTGATACTCGTGGAGCATGTTGCAATTGCGCGTCACGAGGCCCGCGAGGCCCTGAAGCCGGCTGCTTTGTTGCAACACCTTTGCCCGATCGATGGCCTGGCTGGAGATCAGGGCCAACATGCCCAAAAGAGGAAAGAGGGCCAACACGACGAGCTTTCGCTTCACGCTGAGGTTCACGAGCCAACGCATGATCGCCTCCTTCGTGTGGCCTATCGGCTACGAAGGAAAGGCTGATCAATCTTGGACCCGGAAGCTCCGGGAAGATCCACCTATAGTCCGCCTATAGACCGAGCAACTGCCGTGCTTCCGCTTCAAGGCGGTCCAACAAAGCCTCGTCCGTGCGGCTTTGCAGGTAGACCTTCAACTTGGGTTCGGTGCCGCTGGGGCGGAAGGCCGCAAAGGCTCCACTCTGCAGGCGGAACTTCAACACGTTGCTGCGGCCGATGGGTTGGGCCACATCGCGGCGGTCGGGCCGATCCAAGATGGGTTCCTGCTTGCCTTCGCTTTGCCAGAGCCCGGTCTCGAAATCCTCCCACGCGACCACCTTTTCGCCGCCGAGTTGAGAAAGACCAGCTTGGCGAATGCGGGACATGGCGGCCGCGAAGCGCTGGGCACCGCCGGGTCGAGGGTCCTCCAAATTGACGAGGCGGTTGTGGTAGGTGCCCACTTTGCGCTGAAGCGCCTCGACGGCCTCGAAGGCACCCAAGCCCTTCGCCTTGAAGTGGCCGAGCATCTCACCCACTACGAGCGCAGCAGTGACGCCATCCTTGTCGCGCAGGGCGCCGCTGAGCAGCATGCCGTAGCTCTCCTCTGCACTGAAGGCATAGGGTTCGCCCACTTCTTCCAGGCGGTCCATGCAGGCAGCGATGTTCTTGAAGCCAGTGAGGGTCCACATCACGGGGAGCTTGTGATGGCGTGCCACATCGGCGAGGAGGTCGGAGGTGACGACGGTGGTGACGACGACGCCCTTGAGGCCCCGCTGACTGCAGAGGTAATCCAGCGTGAGCGCCGCAAGATCATTGCCGCTCATGAGTTCCCACTGCCCCTTCCTTTTCGCCACGACGCCGATGCGATCCGCATCAGGATCGTTGGCGAGGATGGCCTCCATGCCCAGATCTTCGGCTTCCTTCAAAGGGGCCTTGTAAGCGGCCAGCTCTTCGGGATTGGGGCGGGGGGCCGTGGGGAAGTTGCCGTCTTGGATGCTCTGGCTGCCGCTGAAGGTGATGGGCAGCTTGGCGAGCTCGAAGAGGGCAGGGACAAAGGCGATGCCGGTGCCGTGGAAGGGCGTGTAGAGCAGATTCGCCGGTTCGAATTCCTTGGGGTCCTGAAGCAGCTCCAAACCCATCTGGAGGTAAGCCGTTTCGACTTCCTGAGGGATCGGATGGATGGCGCCTTCGGGGGCCTTGGGAGGCTCGGGGACGAGGGGCAGTTTGGCCATCTCGGCTTCCACTTCGGTGTCCCACGGCGCGACCACTTGGCCGCCGCCGTACTGGTAGGCCTTATACCCGTTGTACTCCTTCGGATTGTGGGAGGCGGTGCTGATGACGCCGCATCCCGCATCGAGGACACGCATGGCGTAGCAAAGGAAGGGCGTAGGGAGAGGCCGCGTGCCGAGGTAGACGGTGTAGCCGGAGGCCGCCAGCACCTTGGCAGCTTCCGCGGCGAAGCGGTCGGAATTGATGCGAGTGTCGTAACCGACCACGGCGACTTTATGAGCGGCTGCGTGGCGACTGGCCACCGTCGCAAGCGCCATCGTGGTTCTCCGCACATTGGGCAGATTCATGCGCTTGAGGCCCGCGGCCATCACGCCCCGCAGGCCGCCGGTGCCGAAGGCGAGAGGTTCGCTGAATCGGTCGGCCAGCTCTTCTGCGGCCTTGGCGTCCCCCGCTTCGGAGGCAGCCACCAGCGTTTCGAGATCCGATCGGAGCTCGGGCTCCAGATGGGGAAAGGCGAGGTAGGCCTGCGCGGAAGCCGAGGAGGTCGTGGAGAGCGAAGTCATGGGTCTGCCTAAGCGAGTCCTCCACGTTAGCACCGGGTTACGCGCTAGCTCTCATTCGCGCCACTTTTGGACGATCCCGCGCGCAAAGGCATGAGAATTATTCAAATTAACAATAATTAATATAACAGTTAAATTGAAATGCCTAAAGTGTTCCTCGCCGCGCTGGCCGCTCGAAAAATCCCCTCTCACTCACCGGAATCTTTCTCGAGGTTTCCATGCGAAGCGCTGTCTTTCTTCCGATCCTGGCCTGTCTGTTGGTGGCCGAGACACCCCGACATTCCTTGGCACGGAGCGAGAAGCCCCGTGCCCTTACCGCGAACCTCACGCAGGAGCTGGTCACTAACGGCTCCTTCGAACAGGGCACTCCCGGCTGGTCGGGAACCACCCAAAACATTGGGCTCTATACCAACCGTCCCAACTACGACGGAACCCATCACGCGTGGCTCGGTGGTTATGGCCAGGTCCAGAGCGATGACCTCTATCAGACCGTCACGATCCCCTCCGATGCGACTTCCGCCACCCTGCGCTTCGCGTTGAATGTCACCACTCAGGAAACGGAATCCAAGGCCTACGACTACCTCTACGTCCAGGTCCGCGATGCTGCAGGAACGCAGATCCTCCGAACCTTGGACACCATCACCAACCTCAATGCCGGAGGCGGCTACCTTCTGCACAGTTACGACCTCTCGGCCTTCCGCGGCCAGTCCGTGCAGATCCGTTTCTACACAGTGGAGGATAGCAACCTCGCCACGTCCTGGGATCTGGATCAGGTGAGCCTAGTTTCGACCAGTGGTGGTACGAGTGGGCTGGATCTCACCGTGGATAACGTTTACATCACCCAATCCACGCAGACCTATGCCAAAGGCGTTTCGCTTGTCCACGACCGCCGGGGCGAGCTGCGGGTCTTCGTGAAAGCCAACCAGGCCAACACCGCCCGCCCCAATGTGAAGGTGCGTCTCTCCTATAACGGGACCTTGGGCCACGAGTTCACGATCACGCCTAATTCGGGGATGACGGGCATTCCTACCTCCATCGACACCGCCAACTTCACGACCTCCTACAACGCCAACCTTCCGAAGGACTGGATCCAGCCGGGCCTTCAGATCTGGGCTCAGGTCGACCCTGAAGGGGCCGTATCAGAGTCGAACAAGGCCAATAACGTGTGGCCCGCATCCGGCACCGTCACGGAGAACGTCAGCGGAGTCGCGCCTTTCCGCGTGACGCTCGTGCCGTTGCGCCTGGCTTCCACCGGCCGCACCAGCGTCGCCACGACGGCCAATGCCGATACCTATGTGGAGTTCCTTCGCCGAATGCATCCCGTGCCGGAGGATCTCGATGTGCAGGTGCACAGCGTGTACACGACCAACGCCAATCCCGAATCCAACTACGGTCCCCAGTGGACCCAGGTGTGGAACGAGATGAACGCACTGCAGCGCGCCGAGGGACAAACCAAGCGTCATTACTACGGCTGCCTCAATCCCAACTACAACAGCGGCGGCACAGGTCTAGGTGTTATCGGCGGGTTCTACGCGGTGGGCGTGGAGTGGTTCTCGGCAATCTCGGGCGGAACATCCAACTGGCGCGCGGGCACCTTCGCGCATGAGGTGGGCCACAACTTCGGTCGCTCCCACAGCCCCTGCGGAAACCCCGCGGGCCCCGATCCCAACTATCCCTATCCCAATGCCGGTATCGGCGTACTGGGCTACGACGTCTGGAACAATGCGATCTACGATCCCAAATCCAGCAGCAACTGGACCGATGTCATGGCCTACTGCGGCTACGACTGGATCAGTGACTACACCTACAAGGGCGCGCTGAATTGGCGGGAACAGAACGCCACCCTTGCACCCGCGCAGGCGAAAGGCGAGATGCAAGATTGCCTTCTTATCTGGGGCCGAGTGGAAAACGGCCGCTTCGTGCTGGAGCCGGCTTTCCGCGTGAAAGGCATTCCCGATGAGCCCGCAGAGCAGGAGGATTTTCTGCTGGAGGCGAAGGATGCTTCAGGCCAGACGCTGCTGCGACATGCTTTCTCCATGGATCAGGCGGACCATGGGCACGATCGAAATTTCGCCGTGCTTGTGGCGCTTCCTTCGGCCACGTTGACGGCCAGTGGCGTCCAGGAGCTCCATGTGTCGCGCAATGGAGAGTCGCTGGTGCATCAAGCTCAGATTCGGTCGAAGATCGCGGCTTCGCGGCCCCAAGCGCCCATGGCGCTACGGACCGGTGAAGGGCATGTGCGGGTGATGTGGGATGGCGCCAACCACCCTGTGGTGATGGCGAAGGATCCCCTCACGGGTGAAGTGCTGGGCTTCCTTCGGGGAGGCGATGCCCATCTTCTGACCACTGCAAAGGAGGTGGAGCTGCATTGCTCGGATGGCGTCGATAGTCAAAGCTTCCGAATCCAGGTTCAGTAATCGCGTAGCTAAACAAAAACAGAGCGAGGGAGAGGATTCCTCGCTCTGTTTTTGTCGGTTTAATCAGGGCTAGGCACCGCCGAGGGCGATGTCCTCCAGCATCATGCTCATCCCGGCACTGGAGCCGTACCAGCGGAGGTCGCTGCCAGTGGCGACGATCCGTGTTAGGAAATCCCGAAGGTTGCCGGCGAAGGTCAGCTGATCTACGGGCTCGGCCAGCACACCGTCGCGAATGCGGACGCCGCTGGCTCCCACGCTGAGATCTCCGCTCACAGGATCCACCGTATGGAGGCCCATGATTTCGGTGATCAATACGCCTTCAGAGGCTTTTCCGTACAGCGACTCCACGGAATCGATGCCCTTTTTGGGGAAGAGGTTGAAGGTGGTGACGCTCGGGTTCGATCCTAATCCGCGGCCCGCGCTGGCGGTGGGCGCCACCTTCATCTCGGATGCAGTTTTAAGCGTGTGGAGGTAGGTCTGCAACACGCCATCCTGAAGCAGCACGTTGCGCTGCGTGGGGAGGCCCTCAGCGTCCCAGGGTTCGGAGCCCAGCGCGGCTGCGCCATCGTTCACCAGGCGGCCATCGTCAATGAGAGTCAGGAGGGGTGAGGCGATGCGCGTGCCGAGCTTTCCGGCGAAGAGGCTGCGCTGCTTGAGTACGGCTTCCGCACTCAACATGCCGACTACGATTCCGAGCACGTCGACGGTCACTTCGGGGTGGAGGATGACCGAATACTTTCCTGCGGGAAGGCGCTTAGGATTGAGCTTCTGAAGCCCTTTCTCGACTGCTTCGCGGCCGATGGTGCGGAGATCGAATCCTTCAGGATCCCGTGCCATATCCCAATGCCAGCTGGCTTGCCGATCATCGCCTTCCGCGACTGCGAGCTCGATGCTGGCCGAGCAGGTGGAACTGAGATCCCCTGCGCGAACCCCTTTCTGGGTGAGGAGGAGGCTCGCTCCCGCACCGTCGGACCAGGCGGCTTCTCGCACGGCGGAGACCTTGGAAGAAGCTTCGCGCGCGGAGTTCTCCAGGGAGAAGGCTCGGGAGATCCGCTCATCCGGAGTCAACGCTTCGGTCCGCGCGTCATAGCGGGAGGGAAGGTCGTCTTTCCCTGAAGGTTCCGCCTGGCGCAGCCAGGGATCCTCATCGCCCAGCGCGCTGAGTTCCCATGCGGTGGAGAAGAGTGATTTGAAATCAGGGGCGGAGAGATTCGTGCTGGTGGTGATGCCCGTGCGGCCCCCGCGGATGACACGCACGCCTACGCCTCCGCGCTTGCTGGCGGTGAGATCTTCCAACTGGCCATTGCGTACCTTGGCTTTGCGGCTGCGGGAGACGCTGACGAAGGCTTCGGCGCCATCCGCCCCCAGGGCCATGGCATGCGCAATGCCTTCTTGAAGGCGGGTTTCAAGGGATTCAGAAACGAGACTGCGGAAGATATCCATATCAATGCTCAAGAAGGGCCTGTTCCAGGCGGAGTCGCGAAGCGGTATCAAAGGCCACGAGAATAATGGTTTCAGGTTGAGGGTGGGTGTCGATCCATAGGCGGCACTGCTCTACGGCGATGCGCGCGGCCCGCTCCGGAGGAAATTTGTAGATGCCGGTGCTGATGGCAGGGAACGCGATGCTGTGGCATCCCTCGTCCAGCGCGAGCTGCAGGCTTTCCCAGTAGCAGGAGGCGAGAATCGAGTCCTCATGGTGCTTGCCGTCCTGCCACACCGGACCGACCGTGTGGATGACGTATTTCGAGAGCAGGTACCCCGGCGTCATGACAGCCTTTCCGGGATCGCACCCACCCTGTCTTGCGCGGATGTTCCTGCAGGCTTCGAGGAGACGCGGGCCCGCCGCGCGATGGATGGCCCCATCCACGCCACCACCACCCAGCAGGCTGGTGTTTGCGGCGTTCACGACGGCATCCACGGCGAGGGTGGTGATGTTGGCCTGCACCACCTGCAAGCGCGATGCGCTCAAAGGACCGTGGGCAGAGGTTCAGCAGTGCCACCCACGACGAGGGCAGGGCAGAGGATGGTGGGCAGGGCATCGCTCACGGGAACGCCCTGGCCGTCCTTGCCGCAGGTGCCGATATCGAAGTGGTGCAGATCGTTTCCGATGCGGGTGAGGCCTTTCAGCACGTCCGGTCCGCAGCCGCTGAGGGTGGCGTTTTTCACGGGGTAAAGAGGTACGCCCTTTTCCACCCAGTAGCCTTCGGTCACCTGGAAGACGAAATTGCCCGTGACCGTATCCACCTGCCCACCGCCCATGTGCTTCACGAGCAAGCCACGGTCGAGGTCTTTGAGAATGGCCTCGGGCGTTTCACTCCCTGGAGCCAAGAAGGTGTTCCGCATGCGGGGGATGGGGATGTGGCGGTAGCTCTCGCGCCGACCGTTGCCCGTGGGTTCCACGCCCATCTTGCGCGAGGTTTTGCGCGATTGGAGATAAGCCTTGAGGATACCGTTCTCGATGAGCACGACGCGGGTGGAGGGGTTGCCTTCATCATCGATGGCTTGGCTCCCGCGCTTATGGGGAAGCACACCGTCATCGACGATGGTGACGCCTTCTCCCGCGACGCGCTCGCCGAGCTTTCCGGCAAAGGCGCTCATGCCCGCAAGGGCGAGGTCCGCCTCCAGGCCATGGCCGCAGGCCTCATGAATCATGGTGCCGCCCGCACTGGAGCTGAGTACGACGGGGAAGGTGCCCGCAGGGGCTGGTTTCGCATCCAAGGCTTGGATGGCGAGGCGCACGGCCTCCTTAACGGTGGCGGCAACGCGTTCCTCGGCAAAGAGTTCAAACCCGCGGCCTTCGCCCAGAGGCTGGTAGCCCGTTTGGAGTTGTTCGCCATCGCCGGCGGTGACGTTTACCCGCAGCACGCCTTGGGTGCGCTGATCCTGCGTGAGGGTCGCTTCAACACCCTCGGCCCTGCACTCCGCGGCCGCGATGGTCACGATCTGGGTGCTATCCCCATAGCCCACCGCCACCTGCCGAACCGCGCCGGGCTTGATGTTTTCACCCTCTTGGCGGGCAAGCACTTCAGCGCGCTTGACGAGGGCCACCTTCTCCGTAAGGGCGACGGCTGAAGGATCGATCTCCACGGGGCAGGGAGAGGGATGGCTCACTTGCTTGAGGGAAGGCACCACGACTGCGGAGCCTTTGCCAGGCGCGGCCAGAGTCGCGGCCGCTTCCATGAGCTCCGCTTCGCTGGGTGCGATGAGATCCGCAAAGCGCGTCGTCTCGCCTTCCACCAGACGCAGCGAGACGCCAAAGGTGTCGGAGGAAAGCACATCCTCCATGCGCCCGTTGTCCATGCCCAAGGCGCAGGCGCGGCGCTGCTCGATGAAGATTTCTCCTAACTCGCCACCCTTCGACAACAGGGTCTGGAGAATGGCGCGTAGGGCTTCGGGCTCAAAGGGTGTGTGCATATCGTCCAACCAGATCCGCCGGCGGCGGATCCTCCAGTCTGCCAGAAGGGCCGCCTCCAGCCGAACAAGCTGCGAATCGAGCTCCCGCCCGTCATTAATCACCACCCAATCGGCATGCAGGTTCCGCTCAGCGGCCTTCAACTGGGCGGCCATCCGCGATTTCGCCGCCGACTCGCTAATGCCATCGCGTGCCATGATGCGCTGGATGCGCAGCGCCTCGGGCGCATCCACGGTGCAAAAGCCGTCGAAGTGATGGGACCGGGACCGCTCCACCCAGAGCGCTGCATCGAGCACCGCACCCTTGGTGCCGGGCGGAAGCGCGGCTAAAGCAGCCTCACGCAACGCTTCGATGCGAGGGTGGAGGATGGCTTCGAGCCTCCGTCGTGCGGGTTCATTCTCGAAGACGAGGGCGCCGAGTTTGGAGCGATCGAGGGAGCCATTAGGGAGCAGCACCTCGTTCCCGAAGGCCCGAACGATGTCCGCGAGTCCGGCAGTGCACGGTGCAACCGCCTCACGGGCGAGGTGGTCTGCATCAATCACCGCCCAGCTGCGCTGCGCCAGTTTAAGAGCGATAAAGCTCTTACCTGCACCAATCCCGCCGCTGATGCCGAGGATGGGGATAGGCGGGAGACGATGCTTTTCTGTAGATAATTCAGGCTGTGAGGTCATGGGGCCTTGCTGCGTGAAGGGAATGTTGGCCGAGGGGAGGGCACTCTGCGACAATCTCAGGTTGGGTCGTTCGAGGACTAATGAGCATGCTAAAACGCATTATGATGGCTGGGGCAATTTGCTTCAGCGGGACGTATAGCTTCGCTGGCGATGATTTTGCGCCCATTCCTGCAAACGTTTGGTCGATTAAGGATGGTGCGAAGGGCGCTGTGGTGCTTGAAGACCGGATGCGGTTTAGCTACACCTCGCTGGAGTTCACTTACAGAGTCCGGATCTTCTCCGAGGCCGGTCGAGAGGCTGCCGAAATCGAGGATCTTCCGAGCAACGCCTCGAGAATCAGGGGCCGTACCGTTTATCCCGACGGACGCCAGGTGGTGTTCAATAGCCGGAAGGATTTCGCAGAAAGGCGTACCGAAGTCGGCAGTCGGGAGCATAAGAGAACGCACCTCGTCGCTCCTGGCGTGACCACGGATTGTGTAGTGGAGTTCAAATGGTCCGAACCTGCCAATGGCCGTATCCACGGTCTCCCCGAGCGATTCGCAGGCGGGTTGTACGGGCGTTGGACCCTTGGAAACGCTTTCCCCACTCAAACCTTGGCGATTGAGGTCTCCAAACCATACCCATTAGCCTGGTCCTTGACTCCCGGTGGGACGACCTCGCCTGAGGTGAAAGACTCCAGTTCCAATAAAGAAATCATCTTTAGGAATCTTCCCGCGATGGAGCATCCCCCATACGCCCTGGATTCCACGCTTCAATTCCCTACGTTAGTGATTTTCTGGCAGCCCGATAACGTGGCTGGTCTCACGACCCTTGGCCCTGAGCGCTATTGGAATGAGGCCATCTCCGACTTCTATAAGCCGGAGTATGAGGATTCCATCGATAAGGGGTCCGCATTCAAAGCGCTGAGCAAGGAGCTGACAGCGGGTCTTCCGACATCGCCAGTGGCGTCCGCCCAAGAGTTGCTCAATCGTTTGAACGCCAAAATCGCGAATCTAAGCCATGCCACTTTTGCGGAAGTTGCAAGCCTGCCAAAGGATTTTTGGGAGGGTTTTGAGCCCAAGAACCTTGGGAAAGCTTCCAAGACTGGACGCACAAACTCGGAAGGCATGAAGCTCTTATATTATCACCTGCTTCAAGCGGCTGGCATCAAGCCCCTTATAGGCAAGGTGCCCAATCGCGATGTCACCCTCTTCGATTGGCAGCATTCGAATCCATGGCAGTTCGATCGGGATCTCATTGGTATCGAAGAGTCAGGGAAGGGAGTTCTGTGGCTTGACCCGAGCCTTCGCGCTGCCATGCCTGGAGTGCTTGCACCTGAGTTCACGTGGGTTCCCGCGTTCGTCATCGATTCAAAGACTTGGAAGGGATCCAAGGGTTCTATTGCCGGTGGGGGGGTGCCCAACGCCAGAAAGTACACTTTCCAGATCGAGCTGGGTGAAGATGGTGATCAGTTCAAAATGAGCTCCGAATTCGGAGGCTATCCAGAGTACTTGGAACGCAGTCGTTACCTCGCATTGGACCCTGTCGCTCAATCTAAGGAATTGAAGGAGCGATTTGAAAACGCAATGAAGAACCTCGTCATCAGCTCGGCTGAAGTTAACAACGCAGCTGATGTGACCAAGAATGTGACCTGGCATGTGGAAGGCAGTATCGAGCGGGAACCCCAACGTCGCCGAGTCGTTGATCCATTCCCTGGAATGCCATGGCCCTTATGGGTCCCATCCAAGCTGGACGAGACCCGAACTTCGACGATCGTG
>JACXTT010001535.1_pt1 | contig 38220 bp, 37 predicted proteins | sample 9270951 | NCBI WGS metagenome assembly JACXTT01 (sample SAMN15532306, study PRJNA645909) | rock metagenome | isolation source: weathered quartz diorite | place: Puerto Rico | collected 2017-06-21
GGGCCGGCGGTACCCCTGGGAACCGAAGGTCCCGGGGGCCGCCAGCAGCTCGCGAGGGTCGGAGGAAGTCCCGCGTGCATGTTATGATTCTGCACTGCCTTGAGCGATTTCACAATTCCAGCGAGGCAGTAGCACCACTAGTGTCACCTGCTTAGTAGTACCCCTGTCTAGGGACTACCCACATTTGTAAGGCTGGCTTACTCCTTTCGGGCGGTTTTCCCCCACGGAAGGATTCCCCGGACCATCAGATCCGGCAGTATCTGCTTGCGAATACTGGGGGCTAAGGTGGCTGGATCGTCCTCCTGACCGAACCACACCAGCTCGGCGATTTCCGAACGGGCGGCTGGCAACCCTTCCAGTTCCCCACCGAACAACTCGACTTGAATGGTCCTGGGGTCGGACTTTTCGGGGGCATCCTGGTCCGCGGCTGCCTCATCCTTATAAATACCCAGGAGCCTGAGCCGCACCGCCCGAACATCCCCAAGTTCTTCCCGCAACTCGCGCTCCAGACACTCCACCGCCGATTCACCCGCCTCGATACGTCCGCCCGGCAGGATCAGGAGGCGGGTCCCGCGCGACTTCCGGCAGAGCAGAATCCGGTCTCCCGCGATCACCAGCATTCCCGCCTTGTGAATATCCGCCATCACTGAAGCACCGGCAGAGCCAGGTAGCCCGGCGCGGTGAACAAGCTGCCCTCCGTGGATCCCTGCGGAGTCAGCCTCTGCAAATCCTCGTGCAATTTTGCAAATGTAATTTCGCGGGCCAGCGCCGCGCCGAAGGCTCGGCTGATTCGCGTAACCTGCTCCGGCGTCTCATGGGCAAACTCGAGCCGGAAATGCCGGATGCCGGACGCCAGCCAGCGCTCCAGGTGCAGGCTGGCCTCCTGCGCCTCGGCGCCAAACACCGTGTTACGGCATCCCACGTCGGCCAGCACCGGATGCGCGCGCCCGCCGGAGTCGCGCAATTCCACCCGGTGCCTTTCACATGGCCGCCCGCAGTCCAGGTAGCTGGTCCCCGTCGACAGGAACCGGCAGAAGACGCAGTGCTCAGTGTGAAAAACCGGCAGATGCTGGTAGGCCACCGCCTCGATCCGGCCTGGGTCTACTTGGCGGGCTAGGGTGGCAATCTGGGCGCCGTTCAGGTCGTGGGTTGGAGTGATGCGCGCCAGGCCCATGGCCAGCATGGCTCCCGCGCCGGCCGCGTTCGCTGCGTTCAGACTGAAGTCGCCCACTAGTTCTACGTCTGCCTTCCCCTGGAGGGCGTGCAGCAGGCCGGCCGGCCTCACCAGAATCGGACACCGCAGGCGCAGCAGGAAATCCGCGATCCGCTCCTCGCCGGGCTTCAGGATGCGCGGGCTCGCCACGCGGATCGCCAGCCCCGCCTCCTTCACCCGGTCCACCGACGGCTTCAGCCCGTAAAGGTCGAGGTAATCGAGCGTAACGCTGGTCGGCCGCAGCTCAATGGCGGCGTCGAGCTGTTCCGGGGTTCTCACCAGGACGTGCAGCGCTGGAAGCGTGGCGGGTGTGGCGGTTCGCGCCGCGACCGCTCTGGCGATCACCCTATCGGCGGCTTGCTCCGGATCGTGCACGGCGGACGCTCTCGGCCGGCTCTGGAATTCAGCCAGCCGCTTTACGGCATCGCGCCGGATTCGGTTCAACAGCGAAGCCGGCAGGAACGGTCCACCTTCCGGCCGGAATTCGAGGCTGCCCAGCTCGTACGGCGTGTCGCCCAGCCTTTCCATCTGCTGCCGGACGCCGTCGAGCGTCGCCGGCTGGTTCTGCGCCGCGGCCAGCGGCTGGTCTGAGTCGGCGCGGACGAAAATCTCCCCAAGTCGCCACACGGTCTCCAGCGGTTTCCCCACCACCGCCGTCACCTCCACCGCCAGCGTCTGCTTGCGCACCGGCGACGCCGGCTGCGTATAAACGCGAAGCTTCCGAGCCAGGACGGGGTCGTCGGTCCGCCACACCAGGTCGCCGGGGCGGATGCGCTCGGGCCGTATGCTGTCGCGTCCAAAACGCAGCTCCAGCAGGCCGCTCGCAATGGCGCCGGCAGAATACACGCGGCCGCCTTCCTCCGGCTCCTGCGGACTGCGCCAGCCCGCCGCGTCGAACACGATGCCGTCGCCGGCCTTCAGCGCCGAGATCGCGTGCGCCTCGGAAGGCTCAATGGTCACCGCGTCCGCGCTAACACGGACCACCCGCCCCATCCGCACGCCGCGGTGCCGGGGCGCGCGCCCGTCCACCACCTTTTGATGATTCGTGCCCGAAAGGAAATACGGTCCCAGCCCGCGCGAATAGATCTGCTCCAGTTCCAGCTCTTCGGCCGGCGTCACGCTGAGAGGCCGCCCCGCCCAGGTTTCGTCCACTGCTTTCCGGTAAGCGCTTGTAGCTGCGGCAACGTAGTCGGCGTCCTTATACCGGCCCTCGATTTTCAGCGCCGCGACGCCCGCTGCCACCAACTCCGGAGTCTCCCGCAAGGCGTACAGATCGCCCGGCGACAGGAGATAGCGCGCGTCTCCCAGGGGGCGAACAGCGCCGTCCACGATCATCTCGTAAGGAAGCCGGCAGGCTTGCGCGCACTGCCCGCGATTAGCGCTGCGCCCGCCCCAGGCTTCCGAGGAGAAACACTGCCCGGAATAGGCCACGCACAGCGCGCCGTGGACGAACACCTCCAGTTCCACCGGAGTCTCCCGCGCGATCGCTTCAATCTGCGGCAGCGACAATTCGCGCGCCAGCGTCACCCGCCGCGCGCCCAGTTCCGCCGCCAGCCGTGCGCCGTCCGCGTCGGTGACGCTCATCTGTGTGCTGGCGTGGATCTCCAGATCCGGAGCCACTTCCCGAGCCAGCGCCAGGACGCCCACGTCCTGGACAATGATGGCGTCGGCGCCCGCCTCGGCGATCGCCGCCAGCGCCCGCGCCGCGGACCGCAGCTCGTGGTCGAACACCAGCGTATTGAACGTCACGAAACCGCGCACGCCGCGGCGGTGCAGAGTCCGCATCGCCTCGGGAAGTTCCTCGAGGGAGAACCCGGCTTTTGCGCGCGCCGTGAAGTGCTTCAGCCCGAAGTAGACGGCATCCGCGCCCGCCTCGACCGCCGCATGAAGCTGCGGCCAGTAACCGGCCGGACTCATCACTTCAGGCTTGCGGGGGCGAAGGGACACTGCTTCCAGCTTAGCCCGGATGGGTTGCGGGCGTTCCGGCGGCTGATCGCGAAGAAATAAAAGCATTCTTATCGCTGGCCTGCAGGTTGATCAGCTGCCTCCTCTTGCCCGCAGCAGACGCAGGCCGTTGAACGTAACCAGCAGCGTCGCCCCCGTGTCGGCTAGCACCGCCATCCATAAAGCCGCCATACCCATCGCGGCCAGGACGACAAACGCCCCCTTCGCCGCCAGCGCCAGCACAAGGTTCTGTCGGATCACGCGCAACGCGCGCCGGGCGTGTCTTACCAGAAACGCCAGCTTGTGAAGATCGCCCGCAATAACGACATCGGCGGTCTCCAACGCCAGGTCCGTCGCGCGCGCACCCAGGGCGATCCCCACCGACGCCGCCTGCATGCCTTCAATATCGTTAATGCCGTCTCCGGCCATCGCCACGACGCCGTAATTCTCCCGCAGCCGCGCCACGGCGGACGCTTTCTCTTCCGGCAACAGTTCCGCCAGCACTTCATCCATACCCAGCGCCCGCCCGGCCGAGCGCGCCGGGTGCGCATTGTCGCCGGTGAGCATCGCCAGCCACCCCACGCCCGAGGCGCGTAGCGCGGCCAGCGCCGACGGCGCCTCGCGCAGCACGGGGTCGGTCAGCACAATAATGGCCCACACTTCGCCGCCCGATCCGAAGTAGAGGGCCGTTCGCTCGGCGTCTTCGAGGCCTGCCAGCCAGCCGCGCAGAGTCGCCGTCGCCGCCCCGCGCTCGGCCAGCATCCGGTTCCCGCCGATCCAGAAGATCTCGCCGCCGATCTCCGCCTCCACCCCCAGGCCGGGCAGCGACTGGAAGTCGCTCGCGGATTCCGCCCGCACACCCGACGCCTCGGAATACCGCGTCACGGCGCGGGCCAGCGGATGTTCGCTCGGAGCCTCCACCGCCGCCAGCTTCGGCAGGATCTCCTCCACCGCGCGGCCGCTGACCGCGATCAGCCGCTCCACCTCCGGCTCGCCCGCCGTCAGCACTCCGATTTTGTCCAGAGCCACGGCTTTCAAGCGGCCCGCCGTTTCCAGGTATGCGCCGCCCTTGATCAGCACGCCCTCGCGCGCCGCCGAAGCCAGCGCGGCTGCGATGGTCACCGGCGTCGAAATCACCAGCGCGCACGGGCAGGAGATCAGCAGCGCCAGCATGCCGCGGTAGGCCCACAGGCTCCACGGACCGGCGCCCGCCAGCGGAGGCGCCACCGCGATCGCCGCCGCAAGCGCGATCATTGCCGGCGTGTAATAGCGGGCGAAGCGCTCAATCAGCCGCTCCGCCGGGGCGCGGCGCTGCCTGGAATCGCCGACCATGCGAAGCATGCGGTTCAGCGTCGTGTCCGGCGCGAGCCGCGAGGTTCGCACCTCCAGCACGCCCTCGACGTTCATGGTGCCGGCGTAGACTCGGTCGCCGGGCCGCTTGAAGATGGGCACGGATTCGCCGGTGATCAGCGCCTGGTTGACTCCGGACGAACCGCCCGTGACTTCGCCGTCGAACAGAATGCGTTCTCCGGGCCGGATCCGGACCAGGGAGCCGGCAGCGACACCGGAGGCCGCCATCCGATGCTCGCCGTGCGAATGAACCACCGTGGCCTCGGCCCCGGCCGATTCGAGCAGCGACCCCACCGCCCGCCGCGCTTTGGACATGCTCCAGGCCTCCAGATGCCCGGCCAGCGAATAAAGGAACGCCAGCGTCGCCGCCTCCAGCCAGTCACCAAGTGCGGCCGCGCCCAGGGCCGACAGGCAAACCAGCGCGTTCATGTCCGGACGCAGGCGCCGCGCCGACAACCAGGCCTTGGGAGCGGCGTGACGCAGGCCCAGCAGAAGCGTGACCGCGCTCAAGGCGGCAGCGTACTTCGCCAGCGGCCCGGCGCCCGTTTCGTGATCGAGAATACCGAGCAGGAGATTGCCGCGGTCGATGCCGTGCAACAGCATCGCGGCCAGCAGCGAAGCGCCGGCGAGGGCGGTCAGGCCGGCGCGCGGCGCGGGCTCAGCGGGTTCCACCGCATCGCGCCAGGGCTCGCAATGCATCCCCGCGGCTGCCACGGCCTGCTCGATCCCCCCGGCCGGGATGCGCTCGGGATCGAATTCCACCGTCATCCGGCCGTTGAGGACGTCGAAAGCCAGATCGTAGATGCCCTCGCGCCGGCTGAGCTCGCGCCGCAAAAGGGACACTTCCTCCGCGCAGTCCATACCATGTATCCGAAAATCTGTGCGCTGGACGATATGAGGCTCCCGCTGTTGTGACGCAGGCGTTATCGCCTGCGTTTGCAAATCGCTAATTGAGAACTTCCTCTCAATAAAGATTGTATTATCTTGTAGGGGAGATGATGAAACGGGATCGCCATTCGATTCACGAGCGGCATACGCACGTGCACGGCGCCGGCTGCGGCCACACTGCCATCCGACACGGTGATCACGTGGACCACCTGCACGACGGCCACCTGCACCACGGCCACGGCGACCATGTGGACGAGCACGTCTTGCCGGTCACCGACGCGAACCCCGCCGCCTGCACGTCCGGACACCTCTGCGGCGCGCACGATGCCGGCCACCTGCACGGCCCCGGCTGCGGCCATGAGCCGGTGCCGCACGGCGATCACACCGACTACCTCGTCGGCGCGCATCTGCATCACGCGCACGAGGCGCATTGCGACGACCACGGCCCGGTGGACGTACTCGACGGCCGATGAACCGCAACACCCGCCAGCGGGCCGCGATCCGCGAGACGCTCGCCCGCGCCGGAAGGCCGCTGAGCCCGGCCGAAATCCACCGCGATGCCGACAAGCGCGTCGGCGGCATGGGCCTCGCCACCGTCTACCGGACCATCAAGGCGCTTCTGGAGGAAGGCTGGCTGGAAAGCGTCGAGCTGCTCGGCCAGTCTCCGAGATATGAGCTGGCCGGCAAGCACCACCACCACCATTTCCACTGCAACGTGTGCGGCAAAGTTTTCGAGATCGAGGGCTGTCCGGAGAACCTCAAGAAACTGGTGCCGCGCGGATTCAAGGTGGCGGGCCACACCGTGCTGCTCTACGGGCGATGCAGGGCCTGTGAAACGAAATCGGCCAAATCCCGCGTGACGTAGTTGGGCGCGGCCGCCGGAAAGCTCGGCGTGGACCGCCACAGCGCTGGAGAGACGCCCTTCCACCGCGGAGTGCCGAGGTCGCCGTTCAACACCACCAGCGCATCGGCGCGGTCGAGATAACGCAAAGCCGAGTCTTTGAAATCTTCCGCAGCGAAGTCGAGCACGGCGACGTAGAGGTCGGGCCTCACGAACTGCATCAGGCTGTTCGATTCAGCGATGACGTTGGCGCTTTGATCAAGAATCTCGCGGACCGCCGGCATAGCATGCCCCAGTGCGCCCACGGCGGTGCGTATCCAGAACGCGCGCCGCGCCCCTGCCGCGAGGAAGCGCCCGCTGTCGGTGTGGGGAGAGCCGTCCGCAGTCTCCTCATCTATGGCGAAAGGCTCGCTTGTGGGGACGGCGCAGTCGCAGGCGCGGCCATGGTCGTCGCAGAAGCCGTGGCCGTACTGAGTGATCTTCATCGCCGTCCAGTTTAGCTCCGGCAAAGCGGAGATGAGCCCTGCGGCAACCGACGTCTTCCCGATATTTCTTGTATGTCCCCCGACAATGACAAGCATGTTCTCAATCCCTATTTTCCCCGAACTCGGCGACAGAGGGGTTCCGGCCCTGGGGTCTGGCCTGTGTCTCAAGTTTCTACATCTGCTGACTTGGCCCTGACAGTAAGGGTGGGCAGGATTCATCTTGCCAAGCCACGGTGGGGCAGGATTCATCCTGCCTTGGGCAGGATTCATCCTGCCTGGCACGAGCATTCTCGCCAGGCGTTCTCGCCTGTGTCTCTCGCGGCCCGCTACTTCCGCCACCCCAGCCGCCGCGCAAAATCGGCAAATCGCGGGTCCTGCCGGAAGCGGTCAAGCGAAGGCTCGACGTTGAAATAAATCACGTAATGCGACCGGTCCGCATATGCCTTCTCGGCATATTGATACCCCTTGTCCATGTCGCCCATACCCTCGTAAATGGCGCCCGGATAAACCGCCGGCACATACCTGGTTTTCGCAATCTCGTTCAGGCGCTCCAGAACCAGTCCGGCTTCCCGCCTGTCGCCGGAAACCGCATACGCATGCCCCAGCCGCGCCAGCGCAAACAGGCTCTGCGGAGCAATAGCCAGCGCCTTCTGGAATACCTCCTTCGCTTCCGGATAGGTTCCAGAGCCATGCCCAGCATGATTTGTGCCAACACGAAGTTCGGATCCTTTTCAAGCGTCCTCCGGTGTTGGGCAACAGCGCCCTCATATACCCGCGACAGGTACAAGCACCATCCCATACCCGTGCTGAAGGCCAGGGAAAGCGGTTCGCGATCCAAAGCCGTTCGCATTTCGACCAGCGCCAGGTCCGTCCGCCCCTGGGCCAGCAGATAGTGCGCGTACCACTGATGCGCTGTGGTGTAGCCTGGTTCCAAGTCCAGCGCGCGCCGGAACTCCCTCTCCGCCCCGGCCCAATCCCAATCGTAGGCCAGCAGCACGTATCCCAGCGACGCGTGCGCCTCAGCCAGGCCGTCGTCCAGCTTGACCGCCATCGACGCCGCCGCTTTCGCCTTCGGCATCGCTACGCGCGGAGGAAGCGCGTCATAGCTGGTCGAGCCCAACAGCGAATACGCGTCGGCCAGCCCGGCGTAAGCCGGCGCGAATCCCGGATCCTGCTTGATGGAGAGCTGGAAATACTCGATCGCTTTATTGAACCCTTCCGCTGTTCGCTTGTTCCAGTAGAAGCGCCCGTTCAAATAATTCTGGTACACCTCCGTCCCTACCTGCCGCGGCGCCCGTAGACGGGCGTACTCCTCGGGTTTGACTATCACGCGGATCGCGTCTGCGATCTGCTCGGCCACTTTCGACTGCAATTCCAGGATCTCGCCCTCGTCGCCCTCGTATTCTTCGGCCCAAATCTGCTCTCGGATTTTTGCGTCCAGCAATCGGACCGTGATCCGGACGCGCTGTACCGAACGCAGAACGGATCCTTCCAGCGCCGCATCGACGTTCATGGAAATGGCAATGCTCGCCGAATCTTTCCCCGGCCCGTCGTATTTCACCACCCTCAGCGCGGAAATCTTGGCGAGGTGGCTCAGCACTGCTTCCGTCATGCCCTCCGCGAAATAGGCCTGCGGGTTGGGCGAGACGTCGGTGATGGGCATCACCACAATAGAAGTCAAGGACGGCCTGGGGCGGCCTGGGGCGGGGCCGAACCAGAGCAGCGCTCCGGCAAGAATCACCACTGCAAGACTGGCGACCGCAAGAACCGCCAGCACCCGGCGGTTCGGGGATGGCGCCTGGACCGGCGCCGTCGATGTCTCGATGGCGGGCGACGTTTCGGTTGAGCGGGGTTCGATCGCTGCCGGTTGAACAGTCTCCGGAGCCAACGTCCGCACCGGGGCCACGAACCGTAACCGCGCCTCGGAATAGTCTCGATGTACGGCGCCTCCTCCGTATCTCCGAGCGCCCTGCGCAGGTAGGATACGTTGCTGGTAATCCCCCCTCCTCCACGAAAGTGCCCGGCCACACCCTCCTAAGCAGCTCTTCCCTTTCCACCACCCGGCCGCCCGCGCCGATCAACACCAGGAGCGTATCGACGACTTCGGGAGGGAGCGGAAGCAGTTCACCGTTGCGAATCAGCAGCCGGTCGGAGGTATCGATTCGGAATGGACCAACCTCGAAAATTTGTCTGGCCGGATCAGGCATTAGTCAGCAATTACGCTTTCGGAACGTTAGCAGAGTTTTGCCGGAAACGCTAACCTCAGCGTTTAGCAATTCTGCGCTCGCATTCCGCTTTCGTACCCGCCAACATCAAATCCAGCGACTCCGCCGGCAGCGATTCCATAACATTGGCCACCATGGCCTTCGGCACCGGCACATTTCCGATCCTGCACGAGAAATTCCGGACCGACCGCGCCAGCGTGATCGACTCGAATTCCACATACAGATTCGGCCCTTTCCTGCGCGCGGCCCAATATGTATTAAAAGCCCACAACACTCCGTGCCCGCGAAAACCGCCTGCTGGCGCTCTCCACGCTGGGGGACCTTCTCAAGGGGCGGTGGCGCGCGGTGTCCGGCATTCTCAGCGGCGCCTGCGCGGCCGGAGTCAGCGGCGTGCTGGTCGCCGCCGGATACGCGTTCGTGCGGGCCGAAAAGCAGTCCGGCCAGACGCTGGCCTACGGAATCCCGGTCTGGGTGGTGCAGGCGATCATCCCCGCCGGCTTCGCCCTGATCGCGCTTCGCCTGCTGCGCCACTCGGCCGAATCCTGGGCCGGACGCGGCATCGCGGCGTTGCTGGCCTGCGGCTTTGTCTCTCTGTGGAGCATCGCCCCCCTGACCTCGCTAGCGCTGCTGGCCGCCGCGACGCTGGCCGGCGTTCCGGCGTTCGTCACGTTGGGAGGCGTGGCTCTGATTCTGTTCACGCGCGCCGGCGAGCCATCCGCGTCCATCCCGATCGCCCATTACTCGCTGGTGACGAATCCGGCCCTGCCCACCATGCCGCTGTTCACTCTCGCTGGCTATGTACTGGCGGAGGGAGGCGCCCCGCGCCGGCTGATCCACGTGTTCCGCGCACTCTTCGGACGGCTGCGCGGCGGTCCGGCGATTGTGACTGCGTCCGTGTGCGCGTTCTTCACGTATTTTACCGGAGGCTCCGGCGTGACTATTCTGGCGTTGGGCGGACTCCTGATGCCCGTGTTGATAGCCCAGCGCTACAAGGACCGCGACGCCCTCGGCCTTGTCACCGGAGCGGGTTCCCTGGGATTGCTCTTCCCACCCTGCCTGCCGCTGATCCTCTACTCCATCGTGGCCAAGGTATCCATCGAGAGCATGTTCCTCGGAGGAGTTCTCCCTGGCGTGGTCCTGCTGGCCGCGACCGCGGGCTGGGGCATTATGGTCCAGGGCCGAGGCGAGAGCGAAACCGCCCCCGCGTTTGACTGGGCCGAATCCCGCAGCGCCCTCTGGGAAGCCAAGTGGGAGCTGCTGCTGCCCGTAGTCGCGCTGGCTGCACTGTTTGGCGGTTTCGCGACTCCCGTGGAAGCGGCGGCTGTGACCGCCCTCTACGCTCTATGCATCGAGACGCTGGTCTACCGCGACTTGAAGTTTTCGAGGGACCTGCCGCGCGTGATGAGCGAGTGCGGCCTCCTGATGGGCGGCGTGCTGCTGATCCTCGGCGTGGCCCTCGGATTTACCAATTACCTGGTGGATGTCGAAGTGACGGCGCGCGCCACCGAATGGGCTACCAGTACGATCCATTCCCGCTGGGTGTTCTTGCTGGCGCTGAATCTGTTCCTGCTGATCGTAGGCTGCCTGATGGACATCTACTCGGCGATCGTGGTCCAGGCCCCGCTGCTGGTAACCATCGGCGCCGCATTCGGCGTCGATCCCGTACACCTGGGCATCATCTTTCTGGCCAACCTGGAGCTCGGCTACTTGACGCCGCCGGTGGGCTTGAACCTGTTCCTCTCTTCCTACCGCTTTCATAGGTCCATCCCCGAGGTCCTGCGCTCGGTGCTGCCTCTGACGCTGGTGCTGTCCGCCGGCGTGCTGCTAATCACCTACGTGCCGGCGTTGACGACGACCCTGCCGCGCTGGTTTGGACGCTGATTCCACAGGCCTTGCGACATATCCGAACTTCTTAAGGATTTCGGAAGCTTTCGCGAAGGACTTTCCGGCGCTGCACGGCTAGTTTCGGACAGGAGGTGGGGCTGGTTCGTTGCGGCCGGCCTGATTCGCGAGTAGCGAACTGGGCCGGCAGTGACGCCGAACCGCCCGTCCGTGTGGTCTCTTGGCCGCTGGCTGGCCGGTAATTGGACAGCAGCGAAGCAGTTGAACTCTAACAACGTGATGGAAAGGAATCAATCCATGCCAAACCATTCAGTGCTCGTCAAATTCATTTTGACGGCTCTCGCTGCTTCCCCAACAGCTTGCCTCTCACAAGGACTCAGCATTGGGCCGCCCGTAGCGGTTCTTCCGCCAGGGACTACAAGTACAGTAGTACTCGATCTTGGCACGCTCCCTGGTGGCTCGTTCAGTGACGCCAGGGTGATCAACAATCGCGGCCAAGTGGTTGGCGTCTCGGGCGCCGGCATCGGGTCCCGCGGGTTCCTTTGGGAAAAGGGCGTGATGACCGACCTTGGCACCCTCCTCGGCGGGTTGTACAGTCAGGCCATGGCCATCAATAATCGTGGCCAAGTGGCTGGCTTTGCGACCACAGCCAGCGGGCGCCTCCGTGCTGTCCTATGGGAGAACGGTGTGATGAAAGACCTCGGGACCCTCCCAGGCGGGTCAACCAGCGAGGCCAGGGAGATCAACGATCACGGCCAGGTAGTAGGGTACGCGGACGCGGCCGGCGGGTCATCTCATGGGTTCCTCTGGGAAAACGGTGTGATGACAGATCTCGGTTCATCCATAATTGACGTCGCCATCAACAATCGTGGCCAGCTCGCGATCACTTCGTACATTGGCGGAATCTACCACGGCTCTCTCTGGGACCACGGCGTCATCACGCATCTCGGCACCCTCCCAGGTACTTCAGTCATTCTTCCCACCGCCATCAACGACCGTGGTCAAATCGTAGGCCTTGCTTACGGCACCTTCGGGTTGCCGTTGACCGCCTTCCTTTGGGAAAACGGAGTGATGACTGACCTTGGGGCGTTACCGGGCGGGGTGTATAGCGTTGCCAGCGGCGTTAATAGTCGTGGTCAAGTGGTCGGATTGTCAAGCCCGCCCTCGGGGCTCTCACACGCCGTCCTCTGGAGTGACGGCACTATAAAGGACCTCGGTGCGCTGCCCGGTGGCTCGTTCAGCTCTGCCATGGCCATCAATGATCGCGGTCAAGCAGTAGGCCACTCGGCCGCAGAGGGCGGGAACATCCACGCGGTCCTGTATCAATAGTCACCGGAGCTACGCGCTGAGACAACGTGCGTCTCAGCGCCGCGGCTCTTGTGTCTTGTAACCAAAGAACTCAAGCACTGACCGGGCACCCGAAGCTTTCACGCTGATCCGTTATTAGGGCTCCGATTAGCCGATCATATGGCGAGAGCGGGCCCCGTAGCGATGAGGTCGATTCGAATTGAAACTCGGCTGGTTTGACCCGGCCTCAGTCTTTCTTCGCAGCCGCCACCCGCTTCTTCAGCTCGGCTACCTCCTTGCGCAGCTCCGGCAACCGGCTCAGGCTGGCAAGCTGTTCCAGGTAAGCTTTCAGCGGCCGGGCCGGCGTCCCCCACACCACCTGCCCGCCCCGCACAATCTTCGACGTAAGAATGCCGCAGCCCGACCCCAACACCGCCTTCGACTCGATCCGCGCCTTGTCCCCGATGCCGACCTGCCCGCCGATCACCACGTAGTCCTCCACCACGACGCCGCCCGACAAGCCCGTCTGCGCCGCGATGACAACATGCCGCCCGATCGCGCAGTTGTGTCCGATGTGCACCATGTTGTCGAGCTTGGATCCCTCCCCGATCGACGTGACGCCCAGCGCGGCGCGGTCCACGCAGGCGTTAGCGCCGATCTCGACGAAGTCGCCGAGCTCGACTCGCCCGACCTGCGGAAATTTCTCCCAGCGTCCGCCTTCCATGGTGAAGCCGAAGCCGTCCGCGCCCAGGACACATCCGGAATGCAGGATGACGCCGCGGCCAACCACGACGCCGTCGTAGATCGTCACGTTCGCGTGCAGCAGGCAGTCTGGTCCCAGCACAACGTCGCGGCCGATCCGGGCCCCGGCCCCGACAATGCTGTTCGCGCCGACGCGGGAGCGGTCGCCGATGCTGGCATGTGGACCGATCGAGACTCCTGCGCCGATCTCGGCCGTTGCCGCGACCGCGGCAGTGGGGTGGACGCCGGCCGGCGGGCGGTCGGGCGGATGAAACAAGCCGATGGCGCGCGCGAACGCAGCCCGCGGAACGGGAACCCGGATCACCGCCCGCCCCGCCGCGTTCTCGAAATCCGGCGCGGCAAGCAGACAGCCTGCGCGCGAAGCGGTTGCCTGTTCTGCGGCCTTGCGATTCCCAACGAAAGAGAGCTGCGCGGGCCCGGCCGATTCGAGCGGCGCGACGCCCGGAATTTCGCGCTCGCCGTCGCCTTCCCACGGCGCTTGCAGCCATTCCGCCAACTCTCGAACACGCATGCCTTATGATACAAGTTCATGTCCATCCACCCCTCCGCCAGCGTGTCGCCCGTGGCGCGTGTGCATCCGGACGCCGAGGTCGGGCCGGGCGTGGTAATCGGCGACTTCTGCGTCATCGAATCCGACGTGACCATCGGGCCGGAGTGTATGCTCGAGCCCTACGTGTACATGAAGCGCTGGACCACGCTCGGGTCCCGCAACCGGATCTCGGCCGGGACCGTCCTCGGCACCGACCCTCTGGACAAAAACTTCACCGGCGAGCGCAGCTACCTGAAGATCGGCAACGGCAACGTTATCCGGGAGCACTACACCATCTCGCGCGGTACCCAGCCCGAATCCACGACTGAAATCGGCGACGACAACTACATCATGACCTCCGGCCACATCGCGCACAACGCGAAAATCGGCGACGGCTGCGTGATCTGCAGTTGCGCGCTGGTGGCTGGCTACGTGGAGGTCGAAGACCGAGCCTTCATATCCGGCGGCGTAGTCGTTCACCAGTACTCGAAGATTGGAAAGCTTGCGATGATCGCCGGAAACACGCGCGTGAACAGCGACGTGCCTCCGTTCCTGCTCGTCTCGGACTTCAACGTCACGGCCAAGGGACTGAACCTTGTAGGACTGAAACGCGCCGGGTTCACCCGCGCGGAAGTGGCGGCGCTGAAACGGGCGTACCTGATTCTGTACCGCTCCGGGCTGAAACTGGACGAAGCTCTGGCGAAGATCGAAGCGGAAGTTCCAGGCGAGCATGCACGTCACTTCGCCGCCTTCATCCGGCGGAGCGAGCGCGGCATCTGCAGGGAGTGAGGCGGCGGCAGTTGAACGCGATCACTTCGGTGGCGGAGCGCTCGACGGCGGCGTCGGCGTCCCATCCACCGTCACCGGCTCCATCAGCTCGACGCGCGTCCCGTCCGGATCGTAGAGGTTCGCCTGCCGCCGCCGGTTCGTGCCGACCCGAGGCTCGATCGCCCGGCCATACCCGCCGCGCCCTTGCAGTGAAGAAACAGCCTTCGCCAGATCCGGCACCTCCAGGCAGATATGATGCTGCACGCCGCGCGCATCCCCCGCCGGCAGATCCTTATAAAGCATGAACTCGATGTAGTCCGAGCCATCCGGCACCCGCATATTCACCCAGCTCAAAACCTTGCCGTCGCGGCTGCCGCGCCAGAATTCTGTGAACCCAAGAATCCCGCCGTAAAACTCTGCCGCCCGCCCCAGATCGCCGACCAGAATGCCGGTGTGCAGCATCCGCGTCGAAACGCGCGACTCCCCCAGAAACTTGCCCTTCTCGCGCATCGACCAGCCGTCCGGCTCGTATTGCACAATCTCCACGGTGTGCCCGTCCGGATCCTTGATGTTGAAATTCGAATTGCGGATGCGGCCCTTCGGCACGCGCTCCGGCACCTTCACACCCTTCGACGCCAGGTAGCGTCGCATCCCTTCAGCGTCGTCGGTGTAAAAGGAAATGTGATTCAGCCGGTCCTGCTCGGGCTTCAGACCGGGAAACAGCTCGATGTACTGCCGGTCGTTAACCTTGATGAAGGTCAGCGTGTCCAGCGAGAACGGCTCCCCGTAGCCGAGAAAATCCTTGTAGAAGGCGCGCGATTTTTCAAGATCGGACACGAACAGCGCCACGTGCGCCAAGCCGAGGATTTTGGGACGCGCGGGCTCCTGCGCAGCGACCATGAGCGGTATCAGAAGCACGATCAGTTTCTTCATGAGGGCAGTACCTTGATAACACCTTTATCGACGACGCGGATGAGGGGAGCGGGGCTTCGGCGAGCGGCGGCCGGAGTTACCGGGCGTACTGAAAATCCGGCAGCAACAGTGGTCCATAGCCTTTAAGATCGTCCCCGATGAAGAGCTCATTTCCAGACGGTAGCAGGTTGGTCCAGTTTGCATTGGAAGAGAGACTGGAACCGGAGTTCGGGCGGCCGGCAGTGCGGAAGCTGGCAGGTCGAGCACGCGAGTCCACGGTCCGGATAGCGGCTGGCTGCGCCACACCATTAGCCGCGCCGTTGAGGCTGGTTGATGATTTCAGAGGGCTGTGATTTCATGCCCAAGGTTGATCAGTAATAAATCATTGTCAGCTGTGTGTGCCTCGGTTGGCGACCCTTTGGCGATCTCTTGCGGAAGCTTCATCTCCACGCAAGGCTGGGCTTGGCAGTCGAGCGAATTCCGGGCGTAAGGGTGGGATCTCCGCCATACGGACACAGCAAACAGACAAGCTCCAATCGCCGCCCATCCTGACAAGCCGATGATCCATGCTCTCTTCCGGATCGGTTGGTTCATGAGAGCAGCACCTTCAGGACGCCCGGCGCGGCGGCGCGGGCGAACGCGCGCGGAGCCTCCGCCAGCGGCAGACGCTCCGAGATCATATCGTCCAGCCGGATTTTGCCGGATTTCAGCAATTTAAGCGCGGGCGCGAAGCGGCCGCAGCGTGATCCGATCAGCGTAATCTCGGGCACGATCACCGCCGCAGTGTCGACCGAAACGCCGCCGTGGACCGTGGATTTCAGTATCACCGTGCCGCGCGGACGGGTCATCGAGACGGCCTGGCGCAGCCCCTCCGCCGACCCCGTAGCGTCCACGACCCAGCCATAGCGGGCCGCTGGAAGGCGATTGCCGGCGACCTCGGTCGCAACGCCGGCTTTACCGGAGATCGCCAGTTTCTCCTTGTGCCGGCCGTACTGATGAACGCAGACGCCCGCCGCCTGCAACACCTGCGCGATCAGCAACCCGAGCTTGCCGTCCCCCAGCACCGCGGCTTCGCCTCCCCGCGGAATCTTCACCTGATCCAGAATCTCGCACGCCGCGGCGAGGGGCTCGGCAAACACAGCATGCTCAGTCGGCACCGAAGCGGGCACCACATGCAGGTTGCGCTCCGGCAGCGTGAGGACTTCGCTGAACGCGCCCGGGTGCCGGACAATCCCCAACACTGAGCGCGTCGGACAATGCCGGCCCAGCCCGCGCCGGCACCACGCGCACTTGCCGCATGCCAGGTTGATCTCTCCCACCACGCGTCGCCCGGCAAGCCCCGCCGTGTCCGCTTCAAGGACTTCGCCCACAAACTCGTGGCCGGGGACGCCGCGAAAGCCGTAGTAGCCCCGTTGCAGCTCCAGATCGGTGTTGCAGATGCCGCCGCAGAGCAGCCGGATGCGCGCAAATCCCTCGGCCCGGCGCGGCAGCGCGGTCTTGCGGATCTCCACCCGGCCGTTTTCCAGATGGACGGCTATCACGGCGTGCGAGCCTTGCGCACGCCGCTCCAATACCACCAGAGGCGCTTCTCTTTCGGCAGGCGCGGGTTACGGGCTTGGGCGACGGCGCACTGGAAAACATCCGCAACACACGGGTCCTGCCGCCTCCCGGTGACTTGGCACAGGCTGTCGTAAAGCTCGCGCGGGTCGGATTGAGCCAGTTGTTCCACCGAGCGCACGCCGAGAAGCTCAAAATCCCGGAGCATGGCCGGACCGATTCCGGAGAGGTCGCGCAGCTGTCGTGCCATCGAAATTAGTATACGCGGTGTAATTTCTTCCCTGCCACGCTTACAGCCCCAGAGGACAAGTGATTGATTCGACGCCACTCGGATTGGCACGCCGTTTGCCATTAAACCCTGGGAGACATCCATGGGATTAGCTTTCAGGCAAAGTGCCCCTTTCGTGGCGGGAGCCATTCTGGCCGCCGCGGGCATCGGATTCGGCATTCGGGAATACAAGAGAGCGGGTGAACTGGCCGCCTCTCAGCAATCCATGGCCTCGTCGATGGCCGACCTGCGGAAGCAGGTGCACGACCTGACCGAGCGCGCAAACCGGCCTCCCGCGCCGGTCGTCGAGCCGCCGCGGCGACACGTCGCGGTCCAGGCGAAAGTAGTCCGGCCGAAAGCAGTCCAGGCGAACGGGGCCCGCCCTGTCCCTCCGCCGCGCCGCAATCCGGACGATCCGCGCTGGAAGCAGATGGAAGGCCAGCTTGCCGACCAGGATCGAAAAATCCGCGAGACACGTCAGGAGCTGGAAGGCCGGCTGACCTCGACAAAGGATGAGCTGAACGGTTCCATCGCCAGGACCCACGAAGAACTGGTCGGACTGCAGAAGCGCGGCGAGCGCGAATATCGCGAATTCACCCTGCCGAAGTCGAAAGAATTCAAAAAGGTCGGCCCGGTGAGCCTGTCGCTGCGCAAGGCGGACACGAAGCGCAAGCGTTACGACGTCGAACTGGTGGTGGACGACGTAAAGCTCCAGAAGAAGAACGTGAATCTGTTCGAGCCCGTGTACATCACGCTCGCCGATCGCCCGCAACCTGTAGAGCTGGTGGTGAACCAGATCGGTAAGGACCAGATCCGCGGCTACGTCAGCACCTCGAAGTACAAGAAGTCCGACCTGGTAGCGGCCGACGCCACCCGCACGAAGCTGGAGCCTGCCGAGCCAACGAAGCCGTAGACTTCAGCGAGCGTCATCGGGAGACATTGGCAAGAATCGCCCGCGCCCGCTGCACCGCCAGTTCCGGACTTGACAAAATCGGCACGCGAAGTACCTCCGGCGGCAGCGCTGCAACTACCCGCGCCATCGACGCCTGCGCCAGCACCACCACGTCGGCTTCCCGGCTCAGCTTCGTGATCGCCGCCGAGACCAGCCGGTCGTGAGTCTCCGTATCGCCCGCCAGCACAGCCTCGAAGGCCCCTTCACACAAGGTCTCCGCCACCTCGATCGGCCGCTGCGCCTCGGCGGCCTTGTCGCGCAGCAGCTTCACTGTCGGGTCCAGCGTGGTACGCAACGTGGCAACAACGCCCACCCTCCGCCCCAGGCCCACCGCCTGTTCCGCCATCGCTTCGTCTACGCGGATCACCGGAAAATCGAACATTCCGCGCACCGCCGGCACCGCCGCGCCGATCGAGGAGCAAGTCACCATCACCGCGTCCGCCCCGCCTTCCCGCGCCGAAGCCACCATTCCGCCCACCCGCCGGATCGTAGTTTTGGCCAACCCGCCCGTCTTGATCGTGTTCTTGATCAGGCTCTCGTCCACCATGTGAAAGAACTCCACCTCCGGAATCTCCCGTCGCGCCAGCGCGGAGAAGGCCGGAATCAGGACGTGGCTGGTGTGGATGAAGGCGAGCGTGAGAGGCATGTTTCAGTATCGCGCCTTGTTATCATGTTCGATCAACCCCCTTTCCTGGGTAAGTAAAGAATGGACCAGCGCATCCACGCGCGCTATTGGATCGAGACCGCCTTCCCCCTCGAGCAGGCCGCCGAGACCATGGCCGGCGAGCAATCCACCGGTACCTTCATCCGCGTGCCCGGCGAAACCGACGAGCTGCGCGAGAATCACGCTGCGCGCGTCGAGAGCCTCACGCCGTTGGACCCGACGGATCAGCCTTCCCTTCCGGGCGCAGGGGTCCCCAAGGGAACCACGCTCCCCGTCTACCGCCGCGCCGAGGTGACGCTCTCCTGGCCTTTCGCGAACGTCGGCCCGTCGCTGCCGAATCTTGTGGCCACTGTAGCCGGCAATCTCTTCGAGCTGAAGCCGTTCTCCGGCCTTCGCCTGCTCGACGTAACCCTCCCGCCCGCCTTCCTCGACCGCTACCAGGGCCCTCAGTTCGGCGTGGCCGGCACCCGCGCCCTCAGCGGCGTCGACGGCCGCCCGCTCATCGGCACCATCATCAAACCCAGCGTCGGACTTTCGCCGGAAGCCACCGCCGCCCTGGTCGCCAGGCTCGCCGAAGGCGGCATCGACTTCGTCAAGGACGACGAGTTGCAAGCCGATGGCCCGCACTGCCCCTTCGAGCAGCGCCTGCAAGCGGTAATGCGCGTGATCCACACCGCCGCGGAAAATTCCGGCCGCCTCGTAATGTACGCCTGCAACATCACCGGCGAAATCGACGAGATGCTGCGCCGGCACGACGCCGTCGCCGCCGCCGGCGGAACTTGCGTCATGGTCAGCATGAACAGCATCGGCCTGCCCGCGTTGGTCGCGCTGCGCCGCCACAGCCGCCTCGCCATCCACGGCCACCGCAACGGCTGGGGAATCTACGGCCGCTCACCGGCCATCGGCATGAGCTATATCGCCTACCAGAAGTTCTGGCGTCTGGCCGGTGTCGATCACATGCACGTCAACGGGCTGCGCAACAAGTTCTGCGAGGACGACGAATCCGTGATCGCCTCGGCGCGTGAGTGCCTCACCCCAATGTTCGCTGCCCCCGGCCGCGGCTGCGAAATCATGCCCGTGTTCTCCTCCGGCCAGTCCGCCGCGCAGGCGCCGGACACCTATCGCGCCCTCGGAACCATCGACCTCATCTACGCTTGCGGCGGCGGCATCGTAGCTCACCCCGGCGGCGTCGCGGCCGGCGTGCGCAGTCTGCGCCAGGCATGGGAGGCTGCCGTCGCGGGAATTCCGCTCGACGAATACGCCCGCAACCACCAGGAGCTGCGCGAGGCCTTGCAGAGATTCGCCGCATGAGCCGTCCGCTCTTCTGCTACTACGGCGACGATTTCACCGGATCCACCGACGCTCTGGAAGTGCTGGCCATCGCCGGTGTCTCCAGCGTCCTGCTCCTCGACCCGCCGGGCGACGAGCTGCCCGGCCGCTTCTCCGCCTGCCGCGCTATCGGAGTGGCCGGAGAAAGCCGGAGCCGCGGCCCCGCCTGGATGTCGGAGCATCTGCCGCCGGTATTTCACGCCCTGCGGCGCTTGGGCGCTCCACTCTGCCAGTACAAAGTCTGCTCCACGTTCGACAGCTCTCCTGAGTACGGCAGCATCGGCCGCGCGCTCGATATCGGCCGTGCCGTTTTCGAAACGCCGTACGTGCCGGTTGTGGCCGGCGCACCGCACCTGGGCCGCTACGTTCTGTTCGGCAACCTCTTCGCGGCCGGCAGCGGCGCGATTCACCGCATCGACAGGCACCCCACCATGCGGCATCATCCCGTGACGCCGATGGAGGAGAGCGACCTCCGTCTGCACCTCGCGCGCCAGACTGACAGCCGCACCTCGCTGCTCGACATTCTCGCCCTACATGCCGGAAATGCCGGCGCGAAGCTGGACCAGCTCCTCACGCAAAATCCGCAGGCCGTCCTGTTCGACGGCCTGGACGAGGCGTCTCTGCGTGAGACCGGACGCCTGCTGTGGCAGCGTCGTCCCGCGGAATGCGCTTTCGCCGTCGGCAGCTCCGGCCTCACCCAGGCGCTGATTCTGCACTGGCGGGAAACCGGCGTCATCCCGGCCGCTCCGTCGCTCTCCGCACCCGCCGCCGTGGATCGCCTGGTCGTCGTCTCCGGAAGCTGCTCCCCCGTTACCGAAGGTCAGATCCGCTGGGCCGCCGCGAACGGCTTCGCAGCTCTACGTGTCCAGCCCGCCGCCGTCGAAGACTCTGCCTTGCGCCGGGACCTGCTGGAAACTGCGCTGAAGTCGCTCGCGTCGAACCGCGGCGTCGTGCTCTACACAGCGCTTGGGGCCCAGGACTGCGGCGGCCAGCACTCCGGCGCCGAACTGGGTGGCTTCCTCGGAAGCTTGCTGCGCGATCTACTGCTGCGCTCCCGAGTCCGGCGCGCCGTGGTCGCCGGCGGCGACACATCCACTCACGCCATACGTCGCCTCGGCATTCACGCGCTGACTTTCCTCGCCCGCCTCGCGCCCGGCTCTCCGCTCTGCCGCGCGCATTCGGACGAGCCCGCGATGGACGGCCTCGAGCTGGTCCTCAAAGGCGGGCAAGTCGGTCCGGAAAATTTCTTTGAAATGGTACAAGGAGAAACATGACGACGATTACCTTGCTCGGCGCCGGCGGCAAGATGGGCTGCCGCATCACCGACAATCTGCGGAAAACCGATTTCGACGTGCGCTACGTGGAGGTCAGCGACCGCGGCAAGGCCGCGCTGGCCGGACGCGGCATCGTCACCGTGCCCGTGGAGCAGGCGCTCAAGGAAAGCGCGGTCGTCATCCTCGCCCTGCCCGACAATCGCATCGGCCAGGTGACCCGCCAGTTGGACCCGCACCTGCGGCCCGGAACCATGGTCATCGCCCTCGACATCGCCGCGCCGCTGGCCGGCGATCTGCCGCAGCGCGCCGACCTGACTTATTTCGTCGCCCACCCCTGCCATCCGTCCGTCTTCGGCGGCGAGACCGAACCGGACGCCCAGAACGACTTCTTCGGCGGAATCCGCGCCCGCCAGAACATCGTCTGCTCCCTGGTACAAGGCCCCGAAGAAGCCTACGCCCTCGGCGAATCCGTGGCCCGCGCCATCTACGCTCCCGTGGTCGACTCGCACCGTTGCACGCCAGAGCACATGGCCATCCTCGAACCAGTGCTGTCGGAGACCGTTCTCGGCGCCTGCCTCACGATCGTCCGCGAGGCAATGGACGAGGCGGTCCAGATGGGCGTCCCGGAGGCAGCTGCGCGCGACTTTCTGCTCGGTCACCTGAAAGTAGAGCTCGGCATCGTGTTCCAGCTCTTCCCCGGCGCGACGTTTTCCGACGGCGCTCTAAAAGCCATCGACGAAGCCAAACGCACCCTCTTCCGCCCGGATTGGAAAAAGGTCTTCGATCAGGACGCAGTCATGGAAAGCATCCGCAAGATCACCACGCCCCCGGCGTGAGCGGGGCGCGAAATCCCTAGTGGACCAGACTTCATTCGTGAGGTTTTCATGCCGGATTGGCCAAGGCGCGGCCGAAAAGGACGCACACCAAAACAGGTGCCTTCACTCTGGATGCATATGGTAGTTTGTTTCCTATGCGAGAGGATCCGCGCAGCGTCATCGGACGGACGCTATCCGGCGATATCCTTGAGATCGGCCCTGGACATGAACCCTTTCCCATCGCTCCGGGTGCGCGTGTCCGCTACGCCGATCGTTCGGTCCAAGGCGGCCGCGACAAGAACTGGCCGGAACTTGTCGGTTTGCCCCATGGCCCCGCAGCCGACTTGAACGTCAATCTCGATGTCGACGGACTAGCCTCCATCCCGGATGGCTCCCTGGATGCGGTAGTCGCCTGTCATGTAATTGAGCACTTGGCGAATCCCATTGCGGCGCTTCGTGAATTCGAGCGGGTCGTCAGTCGTCAGGGACGATTGGTGCTTGTGGTGCCGGACCGGAACGTGACGTTCGATTCCGTCCGCCAACCCACTCCGCTGGCGCACGTGCTGGCCAAATTTCATCAAGGCGTGACCCAAGTCGACGACGAGGAAATAAGAGATTTCTGCTCCGCGATCTACTACCAACCGCCGATTCACCCGCCCGCTGTGCGCGAGTGGCACAATCCTCAGCGTCTCGACGCCGAACGACTCGAGTTGCACCGCCGGCGCAGCATTCACGTCCATTGCTGGTCTCCCGAGGAGTTCGCCTCCTTGATCGCAAGGCTTATCGCCGATGGCTTGGCAACCTGGAAATTCGCTGACCTTTACTTACCCGGAGATCCAAGACAGATCGAGTTCGGTCTTGTACTCGAACGGGGAGGCGCAACAGGGCGTGCAGGGAGCAGCCGGTTCGTTCGAGATTGGACCAGCGCCATTCTCAGCACTCCGGGTTACGATCCCAGACGGATTGCGATGTTCGACTGTGCGCTGCGCCGGGACTTGGCCCCTGGCGATCGAATCGATGCCGCGGCGGTACTGGCCGACGCTGCTGCGCCGGCATTCTCCAAGTTAGGATCCTGACTCGCAAAGAATTCGTGCAGAGCCGCTGGCGTACAGAACAGCCCATTCTCATCTCGACCCTACTCCATTGGTCGCCGGCCAAGGATCCGCATACTCCGGATTCCGGATCAGGCTCTCGTCGGTCAGGCTTTCCAGAAACGCGATCAAGTCCGCCTTGTTCCTCGCGGTCATGTGAAAAGGTCGCACGAACTTGTCCTTCGCCGGATTCTCATGGCCCTCTCCGGCAAGCGGCCCCGATCCAATCGTCCGTCCCCCGGCGGCATAATGGTCCAACACTTCTCCCAGCGTAGTTATCCCGCCATCGTGCATGTAAGGAGCCGTCAGCGCAATGTTGCGAAGCGTCGGCGCCTTAAACTTTCCCATGTCGGCCGCGCGTTTTGTAAACAAATACAGCCCTAAACTCGGAGGCGGATAGGAATACCTCCCGGCGAGATTAAACAGGCCGGTGTTGTGAAATTCGATGGGAGAACGCTCCCGCCCGGCATAATCCACCGCATCGCTGAACTGGAATCCGCCGTGGCAGCGGAAACACCCGGGACCCGTATCCAGAAAGAATAGAATCTCGCCGCGCTTCGCGTCTTCAGAGATCGCGCCCTCATCCCCGTCAAAATGAAAGCGGTCGTATGGCGACGCCGCCGAGAGGATGGAGCGCTCAAAAGTGGCAATGGCCTTCGCCACGTTCGTAATCGTGTAGGGATCGGCCTCCCCCGGAAACGCCCGCCGGAACTCAGGCCGGTAAGCCTGATCGGAACGGATCAGGCTCAGGAATTTCTGTCTCACTCCTCCCAGCCCAAGCTCCACCGGATTCGTGGAGAACATCGGCTTCAGCGCCTGCTCCTCCAGGGAGCGGACCGCTGGATCGCTCCAGTTGAACGCCCCGTTGTAGGCCAGATTCACCAGGCTCATCGAACTTCTCGGATGCAACTGGCCGGTGGCTCCCTCCGCCCGAGCCCGCCCGTCGGTAAACGCCAGCTCCTGCCGGTGGCAAGTGCCGCAGGAAGCGCTCCCGTTTACCGACATCCGCTTGTCGTAGAAAAGGCTCCGGCCCAGCCGCGCCTTCTCTCGTGTGAAGACGTCGCCCGCCGGAATCACCGGTTTTGGAAATCCCCGAGGCGGGGTCAGTCCGCCCGCGCCCCCGGCGCCCGTGAGCGCAAAACCACATACCGCAGCGGCCCAAAACGCCGCCCATGCCCGTTTCATCCCGGTCCCCCGCAGCGTAGCCTCACCACGTTCGACACCTCACCGTCCAGACGGACCGTCAGGTCCACCTCCCCCCTGCCGCTGAACGCCCCGGGCAGCAGGATAGTCAACTGATCGCGCCCCGGTCCTTGCGCCGGTCCGAACGACAACACCGGAACCGTCACGCCGTCCACCGTCACTTGCAAAGCGGCCTTCGACCCGGCATTGCGCAACCCGCTCGCGTCCAGTCGAACCGTCGCCGGCGCGCCCGGCGTCAGCGGAATCGCAACCGTCCGGCAGCCCGCCTGCGAGCACTCCGAAAGCGGCGTCACCGCCGTCCGGCCGTCCGCGGACCGCACGGTGGCCTGCCCGATTGCCGGACCTCTCGCGTCGTTCGTAGCGCTCCAGAAGCCCGGCGCAACGCCGGTAATAATGATTCCCGCCGCCGAGCTTGAGCCGTCCGACCGCATCACCGCTACCTCGGCCGGTCCCTCGGCGGAATCCGGCGGAACGACAAAGTTGAGATAGGACCAGCCCGCGCCCGTAGCCAGCAACCGCGCCTTCCGCGCCGCGCCACGGGCGTCCGTTACCCGCACCGAGACGTTGCCCAGCGCCGTCTCCACTCGGTTTGGATTCGCAGCCCTTACCCGATCGGCCAGAATGGGCCCATAAGCGGAGCATACCGAACCGCGGGCGATCCGAAAGCTGCCCGTTGTCTGGCTCACCGGAAACAAGCCGTGAGGATCGGCGTTCCACAAGTGCGACAGAACCACCAGTGCGATCCCCGCGCCGGAGAAGGGCTCTCCGCAAGTCCACCCGTCATCGAGCTTGGTCCAGTTGTAATAGCGATAGTCCGTGATCAGCCGTCCCGGAACAAAGGACGAAAGGGTCCAGGAGATAGCGCGCGCGTCGAAATATCTCAGATCGTCCTGCATCCGCCGCGTGGCCTCAGCCGGATCCGTCGGAAACGAAGCGCATTCGCGGGAATTCCGGTCCAGTTCGGGATCCAGGCCGTCCGCCAGCACCGGTGCGCGCCCGGCAAGAAAGCCGAATTGCCTCCACCGGTCGCCATCCGTGCGCGTAGTCTCGTAACTGGGCGTCACTTCATAAATGATGTTCCGATCCTGTAGCGGAACCTCTGCCGCAATCCCCTCCAGCGTGCCGCCGAAGCCGCGTGCGATCACCGGCTGCGCGGCGCCGGAAGAACGGATAGCTTCCACCAGGGCTTTCCACCGGAAGCTTGGCGCGAAGAACACGTTGGGGTTACCCGAGAATTCACGCGCGCATCGGACCCAGAACGAGACGCCCGCCGAGGCATCGCCGGCGCCGTCCTCCTCGAGAATCGCCAGCAGTTCCAGACTGTTCGCCGCCTCCACGACATCTTTCACCCGGGCGCGATAGCCGGCCTGCTCCATAAAGTCGCGCGAACTCACCGGTAGGCGCACCGCGTTCATGTTCATCCGGTGCCGAAGAGTAATGAGGCTGGTCCGGGAGTGCGGGTCGAACGGAGCGTTCGCGCCCGCGGCCGCCGTCACGCCCAGCCTGACGGGAGCCATTCGTGTGCCGCGAATCAGGTACGGGCGCCCGGCGGCGTCCAGAATGCGATTGCCGTCGACACGGTACGGACCCGCCGGCGCGGGGGTGAGCTCAGGAACGCGATTCGCGGAGAGACGCGGTTCAGCGGCCAGCACGCCGCAGAAGATGATCGCAACCCAGGCTCCCATACCTACAGCGTATCCTCAGATTCAGGGGACTCCCGCTGTCACGCACCTGGCGCCCGCTCCTCCGTGGCATTCTTAGCCACAAGCAGCGAGGCCCACCGCATCATCGCTTCGGCGCGCTCTCGCCGACGATGTGCCGGACCATCTCTTCCAGCTCTTCCACCCGCTTGCGCAGGTCCTCGATGGCCTGGCCTTCCGGATCGGGCAGCGTCCCGTGCTCCAGCACGCCAATCCCCGCCCGCGTCTTCACTACCCGCCCCGGGATGCCGACCACCGTGCTGTACTCCGGCACCGGATGCACCACCACCGAGCCTGCGCCGATCTTGGTGTGGTCGCCAATGTGAATATTGCCCAGCACCTTCGCGCCCGTCCCGATGACCACATGATTGCCGATGGTCGGGTGCCGCTTGCCTTTGTCGTGGCCCGTGCCGCCCAGTGTCACGCCCTGGTACAGCAGCACGTTGTCGCCGATTTCGGTAGTTTCGCCGATTACCACGCCCATTCCGTGATCGATGAAGAACCGCCGGCCGATGCGCGCGCCCGGGTGAATCTCAATACCGGTCAACAGCCGGCTGAACTGCGAGATCACCCGCGGAATCAGCGGCACTTTCATCCGGTAAAGCCGGTGCGCAAAACGGTGTAGCAGGATGGCGTGGAATCCGGGATAGCAGAGGAATATCTCCAGCACGCTCTTCGCGGCCGGATCTTCCTGAAAAATCGTGTCGAGCTGTTCCCGTATCGCCCCGAACATGATGCACCTTGGATGCGCCGGTCTTGAAAAGGATGCACCCTTACTGTCATCCTCTGCCCGCGGCCTTTGCTTTGTCAAGATTACGGCCGGTACACTGGAATGCCCATGACTCCCGTAGCCGTCAAACCGCCGATTCCGCTCGACCTCCTGAACCGGATCGACGTCCGCGTGGGCACCATCCAATCGGCGGGCGAGATTCCCGGGTCCGATAAGCTGGTTGCCCTCCGCGTCGCATTCGGCGATCACACCCGCACCATTGTCGCCGGACTGAAACTGGAACGGCCCGATCCCCGCGCGCTCGAAGGCCGCCAGGCGCTCTTTGTGGTCAACCTGGAGCCGCGCAAAATGCGAGGCGTCGTCTCCGAAGGCATGCTCTTCGACATCGGCTACGCCGACGGCATCCGCCCCGTCCTGGCCGTCCCCGAAGAGCCGGTTCCCGATGGGTCGCGCGCCGGCTGAAATCAGAGCGGCAATACCGCCGCATCATCCAGCCAGCCGGGAATTACAGCGTAAACCTCCCCGCCTGATCTCATCGCTCCTCCGTAATTTCCTTCTCTGCCTCGCGCCATGAGTAATAAATAAGGTACAGCGTAATGGCAAACGTCGGCGCCAGCACGAACCAGATCGCCCACCGCGGAAATAACGCGCCAATCAGAATCACCGCCGCCGCGCCCTGAAAAAGCCGCGACGCCACGCGGTGTGTCTTTTCCCAAACCTGCGGACTGCTCATCGTCCACGGCGTCCGGATTCCCACGAACCAGTTCTGCTTCACTTTACGCATCGCCTTGCCGAGATAGAAGAACAAACCCGCGACGCTGATCGCAATCACCCGGCCAAGCTCGATCGGCACGCCCAGGTTCATGGCCAGCGACACGGCGTGTATCGTCAGCAGGAACACCAGCAACGCCAGGCCGATGCCGTCGTACACTTCGCGGAATTCCGCTACGTTCCCACGCAGCGGATCGATGCGCGGCAGCACCTGCATCAGCGCCGCGACAAAACACATCACCGCCGGCAGCAGGTACGCGCCCCAGCCGCGCGAAGAGTAACCGTTCGGCTCCCCCGCCGCGTTCCAATGCGTGATCACCCGGTCCGGCAGCTTCGCGTAGAAGGCGGCGCTCAGGCCGAATGCGGCTGCCAGGATCAGAAAAATCAATATCCTCGACCTCGTCATCGCGTCACTTATCATAGCGAAGGAGCCCCTCCGCCCTACGCTCCTCGAAGTGATCCGCAACGAACGCAGCCTCTGGCGCGAGCAGCTCGGCGACCGCCCGCGCGACGTCGGCCTCAACATCGCCGCTCTCCTCTTCGCCGCCGTCTTTGTCCCCTGGATGGCCGGCCTCGCCTTCCTCGATCCGCTCGTCGTGCTCCTCTTCGCCTGCCTTGCAACTTTCTTCGTCGCAAACCTCACGCCGCGCGCCTTTGCCGAAGGCCGCGCCTTCGCCGGACTCGACGGCCTGCGCGCCCGCGGCTCCACTGACGCCGGCATCGTCGCGGGGAAATGTCTCGCCACCGCTCTTACCGGCTGGATCTTCGGCCTCGTCATCCTCGCCTGCGCCATCGTTTCCGTCAACGCCATGCACTGGCACGGCAGGCTGCTGCTGCCTTCTGCGCGCATCCTCGCCGCGGCGGCCGTGCTCAGCCTCGCCGCCTCCTTCGCCGTCGCCGGAGCGGCCGCTCTGGTCAGCCTGCGCGGCGATTCGCTCTATTCCTCCCAGCGCACGGTCCGCTGGTCCCTCTTGATCGCCATGTTCGGCCTGGTCTTCGGCTATCAATATATGCCCGGCTCCTGGGCCGCGTTTCTGGAGGGCGACCTCTCCGACGCCGGCGTCGCCCGCAAGGCCTGGATCGCCGCTCTCCTGCTCTTCGTTCTCGCGGCCCTCCTCTGGTGCGCCGCCGTGCGCCGCTTCTCCGTCCAGGCGGCCGATATGTACCGGCGGCTTCCCGGATCGCCGTTGTAAGATCGTCAGGTGATCCCGCTCGCCCTCCTTCTCGTTGCCCTCCCCCTTTTCGCCGGCGAGTTCCCGCGCAGCCTCGACGCTCACGCCGGATCCACGCCCAAACTCGACGGCGTCATCACCCCCGGCGAGTACGACGACGCCACCGCCTTCACCGGCGTCCTCGACTGGATTCCTCAGTTCTCTCCAACGAAGGATCCTAAGGACCTCGCCCTCAAGGGTTACGTCAAGCATGACGGCCGCCGCCTCTACTTCGCCTTCGACGTCACCGACGACGTGCTTTACGGCATCGACACCGCGCGCTGGCTGCCCAAGGAGAATCCCAAAGCGCACGAGCTCTCCCGCCAGGGCTTTCCCTGGTTCGGCGACGAGATGGAATTGCTGATCAACGCGTCCAACAAATGGACCGGAAACGAAAACGCCGCCGGCAATGGCTCGTCCTGGCAAATGGTCTGCAACCTCACCAAGTCGCGCAAAGGCGGGGTCGGTGTCGGCGGCCTTCTCGAAGGCGAGCCGCGCTCGGCCGAATCCGCCTGGAACACCTATCAACGATGGATTCTCTCCGGCGCCCAGGAATGCGTCGCCAAACCCAAGCCCGGCGGTCACGGCTACATCCTCGAATGGGCCGTCAGCTTCAACCCGTGCCTGGAAGTTGAGCCCGGCCGCTTCTACTCGCCCGCCCTAGGCGACCGCGCCATGGGCATCAACATCGCGCTCGGCGACCTCGACACGCCGGAGCGCGGCGCCGGAAACTTCGGAAATTTCCATCACGAAGACTGGTTCGCCGGCGTCAAGGACCTTCGCACTAATCTCAAACAATGGGGAACTCTATGGATCCGAACAGCGCCGAAGCCCGGCCTCCGCTCCGCACCTACGAAGAACTCGCCAAAATGATCGACCACTCGCTGCTCCGGCCGGAGTTGACCGACGAGCAGATCGAGCAGGGCTGCCGCATCGCGCGAGACTACAAGGTCGCCAGCGTCACCGTCCGTCCCAGCGACGTCGACTTCGCCGTCCGCGTCATGGAAGGCTCCGGCGTGCCCGTCGGCTCCGTGGCCGGTTTTCCCCACGGCGATTCCACCACCGCCGTCAAGCTCTACGAAGCCCGCGACCTGCTCCGCCGAGGCGCCAAAGAAATCGACATGGTCCTCAACATCGGGAAGCTGCTCTCGCGCCAGTTCCAGCACGTCGACATCGAGATCCGCCAGATGGTCCAGACCTGCCGCGAGGCCGGCGCAATATTGAAAGTCATCTTCGAAAATGCGTACCTCACCGACGAGCATAAAATCGTCGCCTGCCGCATTTGCAGCCGCGCCGGCGTCGATTTCGTGAAAACCTCCACCGGCTTCGCTCCCTCCGGCGCCAACCTCGACGATCTCCGCCTGATGCGTAAGCACTCCGACCCCCGCGTCCAAATCAAAGCCGCCGGCGGCGTCCGCACCCTCGAAAAGGCTTTGGAGGTCTATCAGGCCGGATGCTCCCGTTTCGGCGCCACGGCCACCGTCGCCATTCTCGAAGACTGGAAAAAGCAGCTCCAACAAACGGCTACGACAGCCCCCGCCACCTGAGCCACTTCAACCCGCACCCGGTCCGTCCGACACCTGATATCCTATTTGGACTCCCGCTGATGGCCATCAAAAACGCATTCCCTCGCATTTGCATCGCGCTTGGTATGTCGGACGCGGAACAATTGCTTTCGCAGGCGTCACGCGAGGCGGAGGCGGGAGAAACATTCCTTGAATTTCGCATCGATTATCTGAACCGGCCCGAGTCCGGCTTCCCGGTCATGCAGAGAATCCTGCGGCACTTCCCCGGCAGCACCATCCTCGTCACCTGCCGCCGCCATCAGAACCACGGCCGCTTCAACGGCTCCATCGAGGATCAGATCCGCATCCTCCACGGCGCCATCGAAGCCGGCGCGCACGCCGTCGACGTGGAGATCGAAAGCGCCGAACTCGCCGTCGACCGCGTGGCCGGCCTTCGCCAGGCCGCCAAACTCATCGTCTCTTACCACAACTTCGAAAGCACCCCGCAGATGGACCAGGTGCTCAAGCGCATGACCCGCATTCCCGCCGACGCGTACAAAGTGGTCACCACCGCCCGCAAGCCTTCCGACAATAGCCGCGTCCTCGCTCTGGCGAAAGCCAATCCGAGGGTCCCGCTCGTCATCCTCGCCATGGGCGAAACCGGCTTTCCCACCCGCGTGCTCTCTCCCGCGTTCGGCGGCCTCTACAGTTACGCCGCGCCGCGCATGGTCGAAGGCACCGCCGCCGGCCAGGTCACCGCCCGCCAACTGCGTCACCTCTATCACATCGAGAAGATCACGAAATCGGCCAAAGTCTACGGCGTCATCGGCGACCCAGTGCGGCATTCCATCTCGCCCGCCGTGCACAATCGCGCCTTCCAGGCCCGCCGCTGCGACGCCGTCTATCTGCCGTTCCTGGTCACGCCCCCGCAGTTGCGCGATTTCATGGACCTCGCCGCCGGCCTCTCCATCTCCGGCTTCAGCGTGACCATTCCGCACAAGCAGAAAATCATCCGCTATCTCGACGCCGTCGACCCCGTGGCCCGCCGCATCGGCGCCGTCAACACCGTCTGGCGCCGCGCGGGAAAATGGCGCGGCGACAACACCGACGCCGCCGCCGTCACCGGACCGCTCTCGCGCCACATCAAGCCGGCCAAGGCGACCGTGCTCGTAGTCGGCAACGGTGGAGCCGCCAGAGCCGCCGTCTGCGCGCTGGTGGAAGCCGGAGCCAAAGTCGCGCTCACCGGACGCAATCCCGATCGCGTGCGCGCGCTGGCCAAAATTTGCGACGCCGAACCGGTGGCCCGCGAGCAGCTATCCACCCGCCACTTCGACGCCCTGGTGCACGCCACCCCGCTCGGCATGCATCCCAAAATCGAGGGCTGCTTCTTCGAGGGCGAAATTCCCGCCGAAATAGTGTTCGACATGGTCTACAATCCGCTCGAGACCACCCTCATCCAGCGCGCTCGCGAGCAGAACAAGGTCGTGGTCACCGGGCTTGAAATGTTCATCGAGCAAGCCGTCCGCCAGTACGAGATCTGGACCGGCGACTCCCCCCCGCGCGCCGCCATGGAAAAAGCCGCCCTCGAAGCCCTCGGCGAGCCTCGCCCGCAAAACAACCACGTCGCCGCCACCCGCAAATAAGGTGCCGCAGGCTTCAGCCGGCCAAATTTCCCCAACTCGAATCCCGCCCGGCCCCGGATACGCGATAATACCCGTTGATGACGAAGTTCACCCGCAGGGACTTAGCTGCCGTCGCTCTGGCCTCTTCGCTGGCATCCGCGCAAACTGCCCAAACCGCCCCTGCCACCCCCGAAGAAGAACTCACCGCCGCCCGTAGGCGTCTCGGCGCCGCCCAAGGCGCGATGGACAAAGTCGAGCTACCCATGTCCGCCGAACCAGCCGTCCAGTTCCGGGCTTGAGGCCAACATGCCCGATTTCGACGATTCGATCTTCTTCGCCACCGTCACCGAGATCAACGCCCGGCTCAAGAAAAAAGATTTCTCCGCCGTAGAGCTCACCCGCGCCTTCGCCGACCGCCTCGAACGCCTCGGCCCCCGCTATAACGCCCTGGCCCTGACCCTCCGCGAACCCGCCATCAAGAACGCCAAAGAAGTCGACGACGAAATCAAGCGCGAACGTTTCCGCGGCCCTCTGCAAGGCGTCCCCTTCGGCGCCAAGGACCTGCTCAGCGTCAGAGGCCAGCCCACTACGTGGGGCGCCAAGCCCTACTCTGCCCAGGTATTCGACTACGAAGCCACTGTCCTCCGAAAGTTGGAAAAAACCGGAGCGCTGCTCATCGGGAAACTGGCCATGATCGAACTCGCCGGGGGCGGTGGCTACCGCTTCCCCGCCGCGTCCATGACCGGCCCCTGCCTCAACCCCTGGGACCGATCCTGCTGGGCCGGCGGATCCTCGTCCGGTTCCGGCGCCTCCGTCGCCGCCGGGCTCGTCCCCTTCGCCATCGGCTCGGAAACGTCCGGCTCCATCCTCACGCCGTCTGCGTTCTGCGGCGTCACCGGCCTGCGCCCCACTTACGGCCTGGTTTCCCGTTACGGCGCCATGGCGCTCTCCTGGACTATGGATAAGCTCGGCCCCATGTGCCGCTCCGCCGAGGACTGCGGCCACGTGCTGCAAGCCATCGCCGGCGGCGATTCCAACGACCCCGCCTCGGCCGGGAAGAGTTTCTACTACGCACCTCAGTTCGCGCGCCAGATGAAAGACATCAAGGTTGGCTTCGCACCCGCTGACTTCTCCGATCTCGCCGACCCCGCCGCCCGCCCCGCCTTCAATCAGGCTCTCGGCGTGATCAAAGAAATCGGAGTTCCTATCAGCGAAGCGAAGCTTGCCGACTTCCCCTACAATTCGCTCACCGTCACCATCATTACCGCTGAAGGCGCCGCCGTCTTCGAGCCACTGATCCGAAGCGGCAAAGTGGATGAGCTGGCCGACGCGCGCCAGATCGCCGGCCTCAAAGGGGGTCTGGAAATTCCTGCCTACGAATACCTCAAAGCCCTGCGCATCCGCGCAATCGTACAGCAGGAATTCCGCAAGCTCTTCTCGCAGGTCGACGTGATCGTCGCCCCCGCGCGCTACGCCCCCGCATCGAAGATTGGCGATCCCCTCGACCGCCCAAGCGACCGTCCTGACCCGAAAGACCCCGGCATGTCGAACCTCATCGGCGCTGGCAACCTCGCCGGATTACCCGCGCTCTCGCTCCCCTGCGGCTTCGCCGGCAATCTTCCCGTGGCCCTGCAACTGGTCGGCCCGTCCTATAGCGAGAACACGCTCCTCGCCATCGGCCGCGAGTTCCAGAACCGGACGGATTGGCACCGCCGCCAACCGAAGGTCTAAGTTAAGGAGTCCAGAAGATGAAAGAGCTACTTATCAAACGGTTTATTTTCGCTGTGATTGTAATTGCAGCGATGGCCGCTGTAGTCGGCTACATTGGCTCCGCATATGGACAGGGTACTCACGACGCTGCGCCCATCTTCGTAAAGGAGATCCCCCCTGGATACCGCGACTGGAAGGTTATCTCTGTAGCTCACGAAGCAGGCAACTTCAATAGTCTTGGAGCCATCTTAGGTAACGATCTCGCGATCAAAGCCTACCGCGAGGGGAACCTTCCGTTCCCGGACGGTACAATCATCGCCGCATTACACTACAGTCACACTTCGTCCGAGGAGAACAACAAGGTTTTTGGCCGATCTCAATCTTTCGTTCCCGGTGCCCCCACGAACATTCAGTTTATGGTCAAGGATTCGAAAAAGTACGCCACGACAGGCGGCTGGGGGTTCGGTCACTTCGCAAACGGCAAATCCGCCGACGCGGCATTCATGAAAACGTGCTTCCCCTGCCACAATCAGCTCAAAGCTCGCGACCTTGTCTTCACCCGTTATGCGCCTTGATTTTGAAAAATCCGTGCGGCGGTTCCGGTCCCATTGTTGGCAGAATCGTCGGCAATTGGGATGGGATCGTCTAACGTGCTTTTCCGTCTAGAAAAAACCTTCAGCATCCACAGTAAGTCTGGTCCGCGCCAGTGGCCACGGAGTGCTCGTGAGTGAATATCAGGTGCAACTGACCTGAGGTTTCTGGGTCAGCAAATCAGGCAACCCAATCGACAGTTGTACTCCTCGCGCGGAGTTGTGATAACGGATTGAGGAGTCCGGCATGACCAACTGGCTGATCCCCTCTAAGGTGACACAGCGCGGCTTCGCCGCAAACAGTTACCGAGCCACGACCGTAGAGGCGTCGGTCTTTAGCCGCGGCTACCTCTGCCCGCCTGCGCGTTGAAAGAACTGTCGCGGCCCGCAACAATTTTCACTTTTAGTTCAGGCGTTCTCGCCTGTGTCCACTGGCAGCCTCTAAGCCTGCCTCTGGAACTTCTGCATTCTCTGATTGCCAGGCGGGCGCCGACCCGTTCCCGTGAGGGCTGACACGCGGCCGAGGCCGCTCTGGACAGACCAAAACCCGCCCAGTATAAATCTTGGCCATGTAAACCCTCGATGAACCTGATAAATCAGATGGAACAAAGACAACTTGATCGAACGAATCAATCCCGGCGGATTGCAATTTACGTGACGACTTACGGCTCCGCCGTCACGCCATCAGCAACGCCGAATGCTTCTGCACCTTCCGCGCCGCTTCCGCGATCTGCTCCATGTCGCGCTTCCCGCCCAGCAACATCGTCTGCGTGAGCCAAACCGCTTCCTCGCACAGCCTATCGTTCACCGGACACGAATTCCGCTCGTGATACTGCCGCAGCTCCCGCTCCGAAAACACCCGCCGGAACCCCCGCGACGCCGTCACCGTCCGCACCAGCGGCTCTTTGTTCAGCGGCGTATACCCGCCCGAGCACGGAATCCCCTCCGCTGCCATCGCCTTCAGGAACTTCGCCCGCGGCAGCCCGCCGAACTGCGCCGCCTCATACCGGAACATGTAAAGGTGCAGCGCGTTCCGTGTGCAGCCGTCGTGCAGCTTGGCCGGTGTAATCCCCGGGATCTCCCGCAGCATCGACGTCAGGTACGCCGCATTCTCCTCGCGCATCTTCGACTGCGCTTCCACCCGCTCCAACTGCTCCAGCAGCAGCGTCCCCTGAAACTCCGTCAGCCGCAGGTTCGCGCCGTTCCGCACATACGAAAAGCTCCCGCCGTTCTTGCCGCGCCCGTTGTTGTGGAAGCTGCTTGCGACCTCGTAGAGCTCGTCGCTCGATGTCATCAGCGCCCCGCCCTCGCCCGAGTTCAGGTTCTTCGAGGCCTGGAAGCTGAAACACCCCATCGCCCCCAGCGTCGACACCTTCTTGTGGCGCCACTCCGCCAGGTGCGCCTGGCAGGCGTCCTCCAGCACTGGAATCTTGTGCTTCGCGCCCACCGCCAGGATCCGGTCCAGGTCAGCCGGCGCTCCGCCCACGTGCACCGGCAGGATGCACCGCGTCCGCTCCGTGATCGACGCCTCGATCTTCCGCGCGTCGATCTGGAAGGTGTCCGGATCCGTATCCACGAATACCGGAAGCGCATTCTGCAATAGCACCGCGTTGATCGTCGCCACGAAGGTGTACGGCGGAACGATCACCTCGTCCCCGGGACCCACTTCCAGCGTGTTCAGAGCCGTAATCAGCGCGCTCGTCCCGTTGGCCACCGCGAGGCAATGTTTCGCCCCCAGCATCCGCGCCCACGTCTCCTCGAAGCGCCTCACCTCGGTCCCGCCCATGCGGTTCCACCGCCCGGATTTCAGCACCTTCATCCAGGCCCGCTCGTCGTTGTCCCGAATTACCGGCCACGACGGAAACTTATCGCTGCGCACCGGGACTCCGCCCAGCAGCGCTGGTTTGTCGCCTGAAACCGCGGCCGCCGCCACTCCCGCAGCCGCCGCGCCCAAAGCCGTCCGCCTCGTCACGTCGCCCATAACCGGTCTCCTCTTCTTTAGAGCCACTTCAACAGGAACGCACAAATATGATACCCGTCGATGAACTTGAACGGCGTCTCGCCCATCGTGTAATGCCCGCACGGCAGCACCACCACTTCATGCTCGATGCCGCTTTTGCCGATCCGCCCCACGATGTCCCGCGAGAACTCGGGCAGAAACGTCGTATCGTACGTCGTGTAGATGAACTTCGATTTCTTCGATAGCCGCGCGAAGCGCTCCAGGTAGCTGATCGGGCTGATCGCCAGCCATACGTCGCGCAGTTCGTCCAGCTCGATATGGCCTTCCATGCCGTCTTTGATATGCCGGGTGGATAGCCCCGTCCACACCACATCGGCCACGTAAGTCGAGCAATGATTGAACACGTTCGCTTTCAGCCGCTCGTCGTGCGCGCTCACCAGGAACGCGTAGCAGGACCCCAGACTAGTCCCCACGATGCCCAGCCGCTCGTAGCCCATCTGCTGCAGCCAGTCGTACGTCGCGCGGATGTCCACCACTGCCTGCCGCGTCGCGTCGATCGTCCGTCCGATGTTCGACGACACCGCATAGTCGGCGCGGTGCAGCTCGGCCGGCATGCGGTAATCGTGATACGGCAGGCTCAGCCGCAGCGCGGAGATGCCCAGCTTGGCCAGCCCCTTGCACAATCCCGCGTGCTGCTCCGCGCGGGCGTTGAAGTGTGGCAGCACCACCACCGCCCTCCGCGAATCCTTGGCCGGAAACCACTGTCCGTAGACCAGGTTGTTCTCCGGATAAGGCGTACGGATCGGCGACGTGAAGCGCAGGATGTTGTCTTTCAGCCGGAAATCCGCTGGCGTGTCGTAGGCGAAGAACTCTTCGCTTGACCGGATCGCCTCTTCGCTCAGCGCCTTGAAGTACGCGCCCGGCCCGTGCCCGTTCATCGGCAGCCGCGCCGAAGTCGGCCAGTTCCGCGTCCACTCCAGCCCCCACTCGAAGGGCCGCACCACGCGATCCGTCGACTTGAACGCCAGACGCTGCTCCCACTCGTTCATCCAGCGCGAATACAGTTCTCTCATCGGAAACCTTTCATTTTACCAAGCGCCGCGAGCCTGCTCACACGTCAGTGCGCCACGGTCGTTTAGGGAGTGGCCGCCCTTAGCGCGCCACTCGCCATCAGCGAGTGGTCTTTTACCCAAGGCTGCTAGACTGAACGGAGGAGGATCCCCTACTTGCGCGTGATCGTTTCCGGAGCCGCCGGCTTCATCCCGTCCCACATGTGCGACCGCCTTCTCGCCGAAGGCCACACCGTCGTCGGACTGGACAATTTCCTCACCGGTTCCCCCGAAAACGTGCGCCACCTGGCGGGCGTCCCCGAATTCCGCCTCATCGAACACGACGTCACCCGCCCGCTGCCTCCGGGTATCGGCGCAGAGCCCGTCGACGCCGTTCTCCACATGGCGTCCCCGGCCAGCCCCGTCGACTACCTCGAGCACCCCATCGAAACGCTCGATGTCGGCTCCCTCGGCACGCGCAATCTCCTGGAACTGGCCTCGGCCCACAAGGCCCGCTTCCTCCTGACCTCGACTTCGGAATGCTACGGCGACCCGCTGGTCCACCCGCAGGTGGAAACCTACGGGGGTAACGTCAATCCCGTCGGCCCCCTCTCCTGCTACGACGAAAGCAAGCGCTTCGCCGAGGCGCTCACCATGGCCTATCACCGCGCGAAGTCAGTCCGCACCACAATCGCCCGCATCTTCAATACCTACGGCCCGCGCATGCAGCTCAACGACGGCCGCGTCGTCCCCGCCTTCGTCGACCAGGCCCTGCGCGTGGAGCCGCTCACCGTTTTCGGAAATGGCTCCCAGACCCGCAGTTTCTGTTACGTTACCGATCTGGTCGACGGACTCTATCGCCTCCTGCTCTCCGACGAGCGATATCCTGTCAACCTTGGCAACCCGCACGAGATGACCATCCTCGAGTTCGCCCGCCACATCCTCGCACTCACCGGCGCGAAATCCGAGATCCAATTCAAGTCTTTGCCCGAGGACGACCCCAGGCCGCGCAAGCCCGACATCGCCAAGGCGCGGCGCCTTCTCGACTGGGAGACGAAGGTTTCTCTCGAAGACGGTCTCCGCCAGTCCGTCGAATACTTCCAGAAAGCGTGCCTGGCTCCCCGCTCTTAGCAAAGGTGCAGCTTACTCCTGCCCAAGCCAGGCACAGCCCGC
>JACXTT010001536.1_pt1 | contig 38219 bp, 39 predicted proteins | sample 9270951 | NCBI WGS metagenome assembly JACXTT01 (sample SAMN15532306, study PRJNA645909) | rock metagenome | isolation source: weathered quartz diorite | place: Puerto Rico | collected 2017-06-21
TGGCACTGCGATGGCTTCGCTCGCGGGAATGCTCCAGGCACGCGGCCACAAAGTGACCGGCTCAGACGAGAATGTCTATCCTCCAATGTCCACCATGCTCGAGTCGATCGGCATTCAATTGATGAAGGGATATGAGCGATCGAATGTGGGCTCGCCCGATTGCGTCGTCGTGGGCAATGCCATTCCGCGCGGCAATCCGGAAGTTGAAGAGACGCTCAATCGTCGTTTGCTGTATCGCTCGTTGCCAGAGGTCTTAAAGGATGAATTCATTGGCGGACGACGATCTCTCGTAGTGGCGGGGACGCATGGAAAGACGACCACCACCAGCCTGGCGTCCTGGATCATCGATCAAGCCGGTCTCAATCCGTCATTCCTCGTCGGCGGAGTCGTACAAAACTTCGGCGTCAGCTTTCGCGTTACTGACAGTGACTATTTCATTATCGAGGGTGATGAATACGACACGGCTTATTTCGACAAAGGGCCGAAGTTCATGCACTACCTGCCGGAGATCGCAGTGGTCAACAACATCGAGTTCGATCACGCGGACATCTACCAGCATCTCGACGCGGTGAAGCTGGCGTTTCGACGCTTGATGAATTTGGTGCCCGGAAGCGGAAAGCTGATCGTCGGCTGGGACAGTCAGCCCGTGCGCGAGGTGGTTGATTCATTTGGGTCGAAGTTGTTTGCGCAACTCGAAACCTTTGGCACCGGCGACGATGCGAAATGGCAAGCGCGTGACATCAGAGTGTCAGAAACCCGACCGTCAGGGAGGGCAACTTCAGGCAACACGCGCGATGCGATAACGAGCTTCTCCGTGTTTCGCAATGGCGCAAAGTGGTGTGATTTCGAAACACCTCTAATTGGCGACTTCAACATTCGCAATTGTCTGGCTGTGATCGTTGCTGCGGATGCGTGGGGAGTCTCCCGCGAAAAGATCGCTGAAGCGCTGCGAACTTTCAAAAGCGTGCGCCGCCGTCTCGAAGTCCGCGGTGAAGTCAACGGCATCACCGTCATCGACGACTTTGCTCATCATCCGACCGCGGTGCGCGAAACTCTCGCTGCGCTGCGAACCGCGTATCCAGACCGGCGAGTGATTGCGGTGTTCGAACCTCGCTCGCGCACCTCATGTCACGCGACCTTTCAGGACATTTATATTGACGCTTTTGCACCCGCGGATTACGTGATCGTGTCGCGTGTGTATGACGCACAGCGCGCAGCCGAGATGGGTGGCGTACTGGATATTGAAAAGTTGATCGAGAACATCAGCTCGCAGAACAAACCGGCGCATGCCATCACCGAAGTCGATGAGATTGTGCAGCAGTTGAAAAGTGAACTTCGTTCGGGCGACATCGTCGCGATCATGTCGAACGGAGCCTTCGGCGGGATTCATGAGAAGTTGCTGGTGGCGCTGAATACATGATCGGAGCGCAGGCATGTTGCCTACGGGCCGCAGCCATCCTGGCTGCGTCGAGCCAAACGGAATGCGAGCAGGATGCTCGCGAACCGCACGCAGGATGCGTGCGCTCCCTGCGCTCTCCTACTGCGCGCCTACAATCTTCCAGTTGTTATCCGTTTGTGTGGGAACAGTTTTGTTTCGCTCAACCCAATCGATAATTAACTCACGTACTTCTTCGCTGGAGCGATAAACCACTGGCGCATCTTTGTACATAGTGAAGCCACCACCACCATTCACGCGATAATTGTTCGTCACAACTCGCAGCTTCTGAGTCATCGCCAGCGGCTGACCTTTGAACTTTAGGTTGAGGATGCGCTGCCCGAACGGCTTGGTGAGATCGATGTCATACGTCACTCCCTCAGCCACATCGAAGTTGTAACCGGGAACGCGGGTGTCAACCAGATCGTTAACAGATTTGCCTGGCTGATATTCTTTGAAGTAGCGCGCGGAATGTTCGAGCGCGTCCTTCAATTGTTGACCAGTCAATTCCAAAGTCACAAGCGTGTTTTCATATTCGTACAGCCCCGCAATATCGCGCACGGTCGTTGAGCCTTTGGGAATACGCGCGCGTTCGTTGAAGCATGCGGCCATTGAAACGTCCGCCTTGCCGGCTTCGAGCTGCACACGTTGAATCAGGTCGATGATCGCGCTGTCATGAAAACGACAATCGTTCGCCGTTAGTTCTTGGCTTGATTCGCCGATCGCGCGACTGAGCCACGCCTGAGTTTCTTTGTCGTAAGGCTCACCGATCTTGGCAATCTCCGGATCGATTTCCGTCTTCTCCGTAACCGGGATGATGCTGGATGACTTTGCGATTACTCGCCAGCCTCCAGCGGAATTCCTTTCCAAATAAAGGTCGGCGCGCCCGACGTGGCTCGCCCAACGGTTCGCTTGCGCGAGGAGAACACCGTTTATGATGAGGTCGTTTACCGGTCGATGCGTGTGACCCATGAAGATCACGTCAATGCCTGGCACCTGTCGCGCGATCGCCACCGCTGCGTTTTCATTCGGCACCTGTGATGGGCTGGGAATTCCAGTGCGCAAGTCTTCTTCAAGACCCATGTGCATGGCGATTACTACGACGTCGACCTTCTCTTTGTCCCGTAGGATGGGCACCCACTTCTTTGCTTCGCTCACTGTCTCGTGAAACTGAAGCCCGGCGTAGTTCGGTACGTTTTCCCAATTAGGAATCCCCGGCGTGGTCAACCCAAGGACGCCGATGCGCACGCCCTGAACTTCTTTCACGATGTAAGGCTGGTAGTGCGTATTCGACGTGCCAACGTCATAAGTGTTCGCCGACAGCCAGGGAAACTTTGCTTCGCTCCGCGCCTTATTCAGCACTTGCAAGCCGAAGTTGTATTCATGATTACCCACCGTCATCGAGTCATATTTCAACGCATTCATCGCCAGCATCATCGGATCAGGCGGCGTGTTGTTGCGCTTGTTGTGAAAATATTCGAGCGGCGTCCCCTGGATCGTGTCGCCGGAATCGACAAGCATTAAATCGGGATCGTTCTTGCGGGCTTCCTTCACCAGTGTCGCCACTTTCGCGATGCCGACGTTGTCGTACTTGTTCGTGTAATAGTCGATCGGAAAGACGCGGCCGTGCATGTCGGTCGTGCTGAGAATCACGACGTGCGCGCGTTGCGGCGCTTGAGCGCCTTCATTCCGCGTGGCAAGCAGCGTGGTGAGAACTAAAAGGATCGTTAACCAACCAAATATTTTCTTCATTGTCGTCTCGGTTCTTTCAAGCGCTCTAAGAGTCGCGAACCTTTATTCGGAAATTTCGTGTTGCACCCTGGAGATAGGGGTACGGCTCATTTGTTCGGCCATGGCCGCCTCGGCGTCCGCGGCAACCCCGCGCAAAGATACGCCTCGATGAAATAGCAGGGCAACGCCGACAGCCGCCCAAAAAACGTCGCGTGCTTTGCGAATGATCGCCAGCGTGACGCCCGTCGCCTCAGTGAATTGCAGGACCTTAGAGATTTTGCCCGTGCCGGCTTCATCCACACCCAAGCGCAGTGGGATAAATTTGAACGCCATCGTGATTACGCGATTAACCGATTCAAGAATGAATGCCGTGAAGAGTGTCGGGGGCTGTGTGAGGCTAATGAAGCTCAGGACCACGTAGATTTCCAGCACGCCGGCAAGGTGAAAGCATGCTTCCAGCGCAAGAATGGGCAGAAAGCGGCGGGTATCGCGTTGATAAAAACCGTAAACGCGATCCTCAAGCGCGCGGGACTTCTCCACCCACTTAACATTCAACCCGCGCCGATGAAGAAAGCCGGTGGGGCCGCTAATAAAGTGAACCTGCTTTCGAATCAGAAACGCCGCACTACAAACAATCCCGGCAATCACTACGAGCGTAATGATGCTGGCTAGACGCAGACCTTTTGTCAGGCTGAAGTTGAGGAGCAGCGCCAGCATTCCTGAGAAAACGAAGACGACAACCGACAGGCTGTAAAAGATATTTTCAATCACAATCGCCGAGAATCCGGCCATGAGCGGTACGCGGTCGCGAATTAGCGCTGGCTTGGCCGGTTCAGAAACAACAAAGCTGGCGAACGGCAGAATGTTTCCGATCGCGTCGCCCATTAAGCGAGCGCGCAGTGCGTCCCAGAAGCGCAGACGATAGGGCGGCTCCATGCATAACATCCACGCGACGGATCTGACGATGTGCCTGATCGCAGAAATGGCGATGATCAGGAGAAAGCCCGCGCCGAGTCTGCGAATTCCATCCGCGATTTGAGAGACTCCCGCTTTCTTTATGAAGTAAGCAAACAGCGCGAGTCCGACGAGGGCAAACACAATTCCCAGCGGAGTAAAAGATTTCTTTTTTCTGTTTTTGGTTTTGCTCGGATCCATTCGAGTAAAGAGTCAAAATAAGATATTCACAGCGCCGTGTCCAAAGAGCAATGTTCGTGCCTGCGTTTAATGTGACTAAAACGTTAGATTCCGAAATCTTGCGCCTCGCCTTCCGTCGGAGATTAACCACAGATGGACACGAATCTTCACAGATAAACCAAGCTGAAATTTCATCGGCGTGATTCATGTTCTTCGGCGGTTAAATTTTTTGCGACGTTTAATCTTGCGGGCTTTTGCCTTTTGCCTTAGCCGTTGATTATCATGTCGATTCAAGATTGACTGGCTAAATTTCTCGCGATTCAGCAGTACGTGAGTTCCAATTATGACCCAAACGCAAGTTGCCATTGAAGAGTCTCTGGCGCGTCCGTTGACGACCCTTTCTGAGGATGAACAGATGTTTCGCGACAGCGTGCGCGAGTTCGCCGAGGGCGAGATTCGCAAGCGCGTCGAAGAGATGGACGAGCAGCAACATCTCGATCCGGCATTGACCAGACAGTGTTTCGAATTAGGTTTGATGGGAATCGAAACTCCGGAGGAGTTTGGGGGCGCCGGCGGTTCTTTTTTTCAGGCGATCCTTGCTGTTGAAGAATTGTCGCGGGTTGATGCTTCGGTTGGCGTTTTTGTCGATGTGCAGAACACGCTGGTGAACAACGCCATTCTTCGCTGGGCAAATCATGATCAGAAGAAGAAGTATCTGTCACAGTTGGCCGCGCAAAAGGTAGGCGCCTATGCCTTGAGCGAAGCAGGATCGGGCTCGGACGCGTTCGCGCTGCAAACGAAGGCCGTTGATAAAGGCGATCACTTTGTCGTGAATGGGCGAAAGCTTTGGATTACCAACGGCAAAGAAGCTGGAATCTTTGTGCTCTTTGCGAATGCCAACCCCGAGGCAGGCTATCGCGGCATCACCGCGTTCATCGTCGAGAAAGAGTTCGACGGCTTCAGCGTGGGCAAGAAAGAGAACAAACTTGGGATTCGCGCATCATCAACAGTCGAGTTGATTCTCGAGGACTGCAAAGTCCCGAAAGAGAACGTGCTGGGCGAAATCGGCAAGGGCTATAAGGTTTCGATCGAGACGTTGAATGAAGGACGCATCGGCATTGGCGCGCAGATGATTGGATTGGCCCGCGGCGCTCTCGAAGCGGCTTTGAACTACACAAAAGAGCGACAGCAGTTTGGGAAGAGTGTCAGCGATTTCCAGGGGGTTCAGTTTCAACTGGCTGACATGGCCACCGATTTGGAAGCCGCCCGACTGATGGTTTATAACGCGGCGCGCATGAAAGACGCGGGACAGACGTTCGTAAAGGAAGCAGCGATGGCGAAGCTGTTTTCTTCGCGTGCGGCGGAACGAATCACGTCAAAAGCGATCGAGTTGTATGGCGGCTACGGCTACGTTAAAGACTATCCGGTCGAGAAGTATTGGCGTGATTCGAAGATTGGCGCGATCTATGAAGGCACCTCGAACATGCAGTTGCAGACGATCGCGAAGTTGATAATTGGAAAATAGTGATGAGCGCATCACGCATCGAAATCTTCGAGCAAATGCTCGCGGGTGATCCGGCGAACACGGCCGTGCTGTTTGGTTTGGCGAAAGAGTACGAGAAGGCCGGCGATGCCCAGAAGTTGATCGATACACTCGAACGCTATCTTGCCGCGGCGGATGATGAAGGCAACGCGTACGGGATGCTGGCTCGTGCTTATGAGCGCACTAATCAATCCGATCAGGCGCGGCAAGCGTACGAACGTGGCGCCCAGGCGGCGATGGCTCACGGACATCCGAGCATGGCGGAAGAGTATCGACAGATTCTCGAAAGTGAATATCAGAACGAAGCAAATGGCGTGGTCGCCCGATCGTAAGACAGATCTCAATTCTCTATGAGCGATACGAAAGTCCTGAGACTGGTAAAGAAATCCGAGAGCCTTCCGGAAGGTGCGTTCACGGCCAAGGCGGTCGCGAAGGCTGAGCCAAAACCTGCGCCCGCACCGTCGCCAGTCCTCAAGCCTGCCCCCGCGGTGAAACCGATGCGTCGTCGCGGCAAAGCTAAGGCGAAAACGCAGGAGCGGCCTGCACTTAGCCGCGAAGAGGCGCTCACGATCTTTCGCACGATGTGCACGTCGCGTCGCCTCGACGACAAAGAAATTCAGATGAAGGGTCAGAACCGCATCTTTTTTCAAATTAGCGGCGCTGGCCATGAGGCGATTCTCACTGCCGCCGGTATGTGCCTAAAGCCGGGCCATGACTGGTTCTATCCGTACTACCGCGATCGCGCTCTCTGTCTACAGCTTGGAATGACGCCGCTCGAAATGTTGCTCGAGTCGGTCGGCGCCGAAGCGGATCCGAATTCGCACGGCCGCCAGATGCCTTCACACTGGGGACATCAGAAGCTGAACATCGTTTCGCAGTCATCGCCGACCGGAACGCAACTGCTGCAAGCAGTGGGATGCGCCGAAGCGACTTATCGTATCAAGCTGGTCAAGGAGTTGAAGAGGCGCGTAAAGAAATTCCGCAACGATGAAGTGGTTTACGTTTCGTTGGGCGATGGCACCTCAAGCGAAGGTGAGTTTTGGGAAGCGCTGAACACGGCGTGCAATCTTCGCTTGCCGGTTGTGTTTCTCCTCGAGGACAACGGTTACGCGATCAGCGTCCCCGTGGAAGTGCAAACCGCCGGCGGCGACATTTCGAAGTTGGTTTCCGGCTTTCCCAACTTGTACCGGCAACGATGCGACGGCACTGACGCGGTTGAATCGTTGGCCGTGATGCGCCGTGCCGTCGACAATTGCCGCAAAAATCGTGGACCGTCTTTCGTACACGCAAAGGTTATTCGTCCGTATTCACATTCGCTTTCCGATGACGAAAAGCTTTATCGCGCCGAAGCGGAGCGCGTCGCTGATGCGGAACACGATCCGATCAAGCGATTCGGGGCATGGATTGTCCAGGAAGCTGTCGCGACCGCGGATGAGTTGCAGCAAATCAAGGACGAAATCGACGCGTCGATTAACGAGGCGGCTGACCAGGCTTTGGCGAGTCCGCAGCCGTCGCCCGACACCGCGATGGATTTCGTTTATTCGCCCACGGTCGATCCAACCTCGAAAGAATTCGACACCGAGGAGCAGGTTCAGCTAAGCGGCAATCCAGGGACGATGGTCGACTTGATTAATCGCTGCCTGCACACTGAGATGAAACGCGATCCACGCATCCTCGTGTTTGGTGAGGACGTGGCCGACTGTTCGCGCGAGAAATCAATCAACGAAGTAAAGGGCAAGGGTGGCGTTTTCAAAGTTACCGCCAACTTGCAGCGCGAATTCGGTAGCGCGCGTGTCTACAACTCGCCGCTGGCCGAAGCAAACATCGTCGGTCGCGCGATTGGTCTGGCCACGCGTGGCCTGAAGCCGGTCGTCGAGATTCAATTTTTCGATTACATCTGGCCGGCGTTTCATCAGATTCGAAACGAGCTGGCGCTGCTGCGATGGCGTTCAGGGAATGATTTCTCAGCGCCGTGCGTGATTCGCGTTCCCGTCGGCGGTTATCTAAAAGGTGGCGCGGTCTATCACTCGCAGTCTGGAGTGTCGCTGTTCACGCAAATCCCTGGCTTGCGCGTCGTTTATCCATCGAATGCGCTCGACGCGAATGGATTACTGCGTACGGCAATTCGTTGTGATGATCCGGTAATTTTTCTCGAGCACAAACATCTCTATCGCCAGGCCTACAATAAGTCACCTTATCCCGGCGAAGACTTTATGATTCCGTTTGCCAAAGCCCGAACCGTGCGCGAAGGAACAGACATTTCGATCATCACTTATGGTGCGCTGGTGCAACGCTCATTGGTCGCGGCGAAGGAAGCTGAAAAGCAGGGGATTAGTGTCGAGATAGTTGACTTGCGCTCGGTTAGCCCCTACGACTGGAATGCCATCGCTAACTCGGTGACGAAGACGTCGCGAGTGATCGTCGCGCATGAAGACTCGCTATCGTGGGGATATGGAGCCGAAATCGCCGCGCGCATTTCCAACGAACTCTTCGAACACCTCGACGCTCCGGTTCGTCGCGTGGCCGCGCTCGACACCTTTGTCGCTTACGCGCCGCAGTTGGAGGACGCGATCCTCCCGCAGAGTGCGGACGTGCTGAAGGCGATCACTGAACTGCACGCCTATTAACCAACCCAATGCGATGAAGCCGCGGTTCTTCAAAACGCCAGCAGACTTCCGCAAATGGCTCGCCGCGAATCACAATAAATCGAAAGAGCTCTGGGTCGGCTTCTACAAAAAGGATTCGGGCAAGCCCAGCATCACCTGGCCCGAGTCTGTCGATGAAGCGCTCTGCTTTGGTTGGATCGATGGCATCCGCAAGAGACTCGACGATGAGAGTTACGAAATTCGTTACACGCCGCGCAAGCCGGAGAGCATCTGGAGTTCAGTCAACATTCGCAACGTCGAACGACTTGTCAGCGAGAAGCGAATGAAACCCGCGGGCATAAAAGCGTATGAAGCGCGGAAGGAATTTCGCTCGGGAATCTACTCGTACGAACAACGCCCGGCGGAACTTGTCGAACCTTACGCTTCACAATTCCGACAAAACAAAGCTGCGTGGAAATTCTTTCAGGCACAACCGCCCTACTACCGGAAACTGGTGACCTGGTACATCGTAAGCGCGAAGCAGGAACGCACCCGGCAACAACGCCTGAAGAGGCTGATCGATGAATCAGCGAAGGGCCAGCGAATCACATAGCCACGCTCTTACTCCTCGAAAGCAGCAAAACACCCTCCGAACGGAAGCGATACAAATCGATGTACTCGTTTGTTTCGTGAGCGCTCAAACTTTGCGAACTCATTCTGGCTCCTTACGGTTTTTCGAAGCGGCATAGACATTGCACCACTGCACAGTCAGACAAGTCCGAACCTCGACACATCATCCCGATTCACACATAGACCATGGTTTTGAAAAGGAGGAAGCATATATGCGCAAAACCCTAGCTACGCTCTTTGGAGCCGCCTTGATTATCAGTGCGCTGGCCGCCGTCGCGGTCAGTCAAGTCCAAACAACGACAGTAACGAAAGTTCAAACGGTTCAGAATCCCGATGGCACTTACACGATTGTCGAATATCCGGTAGGTAAAGAGACCGCCGTCATTCTAAACCCGATCGGCATTAACGGCGCGACTGCCAGAGGCACGATCATTCGTGACGATACTGGCACGACGATCAAACTAAACCTGGCGAGCCTGCCCGCTGATTTGGCCGGTCTTAACATTTATGCAGTCGATCCAACTGGTGCAGTAACCATGCTCGGTCCAGTCGAGATTGCTAACGGCGTAGGGACGTTTGCTACGACGACACCGCTGAGCCGATTCATGTTGTTTGCTTCACCCGATGCGAGCCTGACAGCATATGATCCCAACACTAAGGTGATCTTCCGCAGCGCCGTTCCGACCGGGTTCGCAGTTATCCCGTTGGGTCAGAACGCGGCGGTGGGGGAAGCGGTCGGAGCCGCAGTTTCGCTCGGCGATTACGCGGTGCCGATGCTCGGCATTGCCACATTCAAAACGGGCGACGATACGAAGCTCAAGATCGATTTCACCGGCGCAATGGAAGGCGCACGCGCGAACGTTTTCATTGAGCCGCACCGGAATGGGAAACTAACCGAAGTGCGCATGCGGTTTCATGACCTGAAGGAAGCGCCGAAAGGTACCGCTTACGTTCTCTGGGCAGTTTCGCCGGACAATCAATTTCAACGTCTGGGTCAAATTGTAAATGTCCGCGGACGCAATGAAGCCGAGATCAAGTCTGAAACGGCCTTCGATGATTTCGGATTGTTTTTGACGACTGAAGACGTCGGCGCCGCGACGGCCACGATCATCAAACCAGTCGGCCATCGTGTTGGCGTGATTCAAATCATCAGATAACTTCGGTCGATGACCAATGTTTGAGGGTCGTCCGCGGACGGCCCTTCTTTTTTCCCTGGCAGAAATTGATGGGAACGATCCCGGTGCGGCTGTCGTATATTGACAACGAAGGTTACGGAAGGAAAAAAGACCTCGACAAAGAGATGAAAGAAACTGGAGACATCCTCAGAATTGTTGGAATCGTTTTGTTGGTGATTTTTGTGTTAGCGGTAGGCATACCCTTGGTGTTGGCTGCGGCCGGCGTGGCCCTTGGAATCATCGGCATGCTAGTCGGATTGGCCATCATGCTGATCAAGATAGCGATCGTCGTAGCGATTATTTACTTAATCATTGTTGGGATAAGAGCGGTGTTGCGCTGACCCCTCACACGTTGAATCTGAAGTTGACTACATCGCCCTCCTGCATGATGTAGTCCTTGCCTTCGAGCCTCAGCAGTCCCTGATCGCGAGCAGCCGCATAGGTGCCAACCCGCACCAAGTCGTCATAGCTGACAATTTCGGCACGAATGAAACCACGCGCGATGTCTGAGTGAATTGCGCCGGCGGCGTCCTGCGCCCGCGAACCCTGTCGGATTGTCCACGCCCGAACCTCTTTTTCTCCGGCCGTCAGAAACGACGTGAGGCCGAGCACGCGATAGGCACTCTTGATTAGTTGATCGACGCCGCTACTGTTCACGCCCAGCGACGCGAGATACTCGCGGCGCTCTTCCGGCGACAGCTCGACCAGATCAGCTTCGAGTTGGGCACAGACAACCACCGCATCCGAATTCTCGGCATCGGCAATCTCACGAACGGCCTTAACGTGAGCGTCCGCGTCGGGCGCCGCCAAGGCCCCTTCATTGACGTTCGCTGCGTAGATGGTCGGTTTCATGGTTAGCAGAAAATAGTTCCGGGCGATCGCGGCTTCTTCTTCTGACAATGCAACGCTGCGCGCGGGCTTGAACTCTTCCAGCACTGGCTGCAATTTGTCGAGCACCGCGAGTTCCGCACGCGCCGCCTTGTCACCGCTCTTCGCGGTCTTCTGGACGCGCTCGCGGCGCCGTTCGACCGTGGACAGATCGGCCAACGCCAATTCGATCTGAATGGTCTCAATATCGCGACGTGGATCGATAGACTCGTCCACGTGCATAACCGATTCGTTTTCAAAGCAGCGCACCACTTGCACGATCGTATCGGTTTCGCGAATGGCGTGCAGAAACTGGTTGCCCATGCCTTCGCCTTGTGACGAGCCACGCACGAGTCCCGCAATGTCGACGAATTCGACGCTCGCCGGCACGATAACTTCGGTCTTCACAATCCTGGCGAGAGGGGACAGTCGTTCATCCGGAACCGCGACGACGCCCACGTTGGGTTTGCTCGTGGAGAAAGCGTAATTGGCGGTGACCGCAGTCGTTTGCGAGGTGACTGCATTGAAGAGAGTTGTCTTGCCAGTGTTGGGTAGGCCTACAAATCCAGCGCGCAGCATGCTTGATGAAAAAATCCTCCTGAACGGAAATTATCAGTTGACCACGACGCGCGGACAGATGTCCAGCACACCTTAGACTGTAGTCACCCATGGCGCGTTCTGAGGGTTGGCCAATTACGAATAGGCCCGCAACCCAAATTGAGGTGTGCGGGCCCGAGAAGTAATACCCAATTTATCGGTAAGGCGTGAAGTTTAATGTTCGATCTTCTGCATCGTGATCGTTATGGTAGGCGAGTTGCCCGCAGTCTTGCTGTAAGAAACCCAGAAGCCGGCTTTTGGATATCGCACCATCTTATATGACGACCCATCAGCCCGCGTGTCCAACTCGCTGCCGATAACCTCCTTCGGCGCGGGCGCGTCATTTGCTCCGCTCATAAAGTCGATCGAAATCGCCGACACCGCTTTCCCTTTGTCGTAGTAGACCTGCACTGAGTGGTTGTCGTTAATCATGTAAATGTCCAGATCGTCGCTCTTGTCCTGGAGACCGGTCAGCTTCTTGCGGACCTCATCCGCGGGCGTGCCGATGCTGACGCCTTTGAATTGCGCAAACAAAGGGTGATCTTCGGCTTTTTGTCGAGGCTGAGCGGCCGCTGCTACACAAGTGAGCAGGCCGATCGCGACTAAGCAGAATATCCCAAACGTAAGTCGCCGACTCGGAAAGAATTGAAGAGAAACGTGGCACATCGCGAATCCTCCTTCGATTCGTTGCCGCGATTGGAATACGCGGCGGAAGGTCGTAACGCGCTCGCCCGAGCGCAAGCCCGCTTGATTGCTGAAAACAATAGGACAAGCGCTGAGTCAAGTCAATACTTTCATAGCCAGCGCGGTCGCTTTACTTTTAGGTGCGTCCTCCATAACTTTGAAGCGTGCGCAAATGTCCCACATGTAGAAGACCGGTCGAGTTACACGACAACCCGTGGCGACCATTTTGTTCAGAGCGGTGCAAATTAATCGATTTCGACAGGTGGACCAGTGAGGAGTATCGCGTGCCCGGCGTAGCGGCGAATGTCGGCGAGCCCGAACACGATGGCAAGCGGGTGGATCCCTCATCTCCCGATGATGATGAGTAATAGATCATGACGTTACAAATCCGGAAATGGACGGTCGCACCAATCGCCGTCACCGCGATGCTGTTAGGCGCGATACTCTTTACGGCGTGCACGCGACACCCGGCACAGCCATCCGGCTCGGGAGGCTGGACTCAAGCGAACAGTCAGCGCGCGAAACTGGCCGATTACAAAGGCAAAGTGGTAGTGCTGGACTTTTACGCCACTTGGTGCGAGCCTTGCCGCGCGGAAACGCCACACTTGGTGAATCTTCAGAAAAAGTACGCCGATCAAGGCCTGCAGATTGTTGGCCTTAATGTCGGTGGCGACGATGATCGCGCCCAGGTGCCTGCTTACGCAAAAGAATTCGAAATTCAATATCCGTTGGCTTATCCCGATGATGACATCGTCGGTGATTTGTTGAGCGACAACCAGAACATACCGCAGTCTTTCGTTTATGATCGTAACGGAAAACTGATCAAGCGGTTTATCGGATTCGAGTCGTCGGGCGCGGCGCAGCTCGAAAGCGTAATCAAACAAGCACTGACCGTGAGCGCGGCTGCGACGCAACCGGCAAACCAGTCCCAACGATGATTCGCGAAAAACTTAGCGATAAGAGAATCGGCGACAACAAACAGTTTCGCTGGCGCAGTCATGAAGTCTCCCGGACTGAAGGACTGAGTGACGCCGTGTTCGGATTCGCCATCACGTTGCTGGTTGTTTCGCTCGAAGTGCCAAAGACCTATGGTGAGCTGATGCACACGATGCGAGGCTTTGGCGCGTTCGCGATCAGTTTCACGCTGCTCTTCATCGTTTGGTACAACCAGTACAAATTCTTTCGGCGCTATGGACTACAAGATAACCCCACGATGCTGCTGAACGGAGTCTTGTTGTTCGTCGTACTGTTCTATGTTTACCCGCTCAAATTTGTCTTCACTTTGATGGTCAATGTCTTTACCGGAGGCGGAGGAGACTTTGTGCTGCCGAACGGAACTGTCGAACACATGATCACCAGTTCCGATCAAATGGCCAAGCTCATGAGGATTTTCGGCGCAGGTTATATCGCCGTGTTCGGAGTCTTCGTGTTGCTTTACTGGCACGCGTATCGCAAGCGCGACGACCTTGATCTCAATGAACTCGAGATCTTCGATACGCGCGTCGATATTCAGGAAAGTGCGTTGAATGTGGGAATCGGAACGCTGTCGATCCTGGTGGCCGCGTTTGGCGGCGGACGGCTTTCGGCCTTTGCCGGTTTCACTTACATGCTTTGTCCGGTGGTCCTCAGTCTACACGGGACCATGATGGGTCGCCGCCGAAGAAAGCTTGAAGATGCGTTCGACAAGGAAATGCTCAACCCCGCTGACTGAGAAATGATATGAGCCGTTGGTCCACTGCTGCATTCGTCCTGATGGCATTGTCCTGGGTGGCCTTCGTAATTGTCTTCGCGACTCAGAAGAAAGCACCGGCGTCGCCTGACAAGAAGCGCGATCCGGTATCAATTCTCGGGATTGCGTTGCAGGGAGTGGCTTACGCAATCGCCTGGATCATTCGACGTCCCTGGTTCACGCCGATGTTTCCGCCGAACCGCGCGCTCGAAATTGGTTTGGCGATATTGACGGTGGCGTTGGCAATTGCGTCGGTCTGGTTTTGCGGAGCGGCGGTCAGAAGACTGGGAAAGCAATGGAGTCTCGCGGCGCGCGTGCTCGAAGAACATAACTTGGTGACAGATGGGCCGTATAGTGTCGTGCGTAATCCGATCTACACCGGCATGTTCGGGATGTTGCTGGCTTCCGGCTTGGCAGTTAGTCACTGGCTTGGGCTTCTGATTGTGATCGGAGTGTTTGCCATTGGCACTTTCATCCGCGTGCGCAGCGAAGAGCAGTTGTTGCGCGAGGCATTTGGTGCGAAGTTCGACGACTATGCCCGAAGGGTGCCCGCCGTCATCCCGTTTCTTGTCTGAATCTGATCAGAGGGTAGGATGGTTTTGAGAAGAGCAAAGATTCTCGCCACGATTGGTCCTGCGTCTCGCGACCCGGCCGTGTTTGATGCAATGCTGGCGGCCGGTCTCGACGGCATTCGCATCAACATGTCGCATGGCACCCAGGAAGAAAAGGCGGCCGATATCGCACGCGCGCGAGCTGCTGCCGAGAAAATGAACCGGGCCCTCGCCGTATTGGTCGATCTGTCGGGGCCGAAGATTCGCACGCGCTCGCTTAAGAATCAGCAGCCGGTCGAGCTGAAAGCCGGACAAGTATTCACCATCACAACTGATGATATTGAGGGCGACGAAACCCGCGTCGCTACCAACTATCCGGGCATGCCGCAGGACGTCAAACCCGGCGATCGTATTCTGCTTGACGATGGCGCCATTGAGTTGCGGGTAGAAAACACAACCGCTACCGACGTGGTGACTCGCGTCATCAACGGTGCGATCCTGGGCGAGCGAAAGGGCATCAATCTGCCCGGCATTAAGCTGCCAATTCCGTCCTTAACAGAAAAGGATCGAGACGATCTGAAGTGGGCGGCGCAACAGGAGGTCGATTATTTCGCGCTCTCCTTTGTGCGTAGCGCGGAAGACTGCGAGCATGCGAAAGAACTAATCAAACAAGCCGGCAGTCGCGCGCCGCTGGTAGCCAAGATTGAAAAAGCGGAAGCGATTGACCACCTCGACGCCATCATTGCGGCCGCGGACGGTGTGATGGTGGCGCGCGGAGACCTCGGCGTTGAGACTAGCGTGGAACTCGTTCCCGTCTACCAAAAAGAGATCATCGAGCGAGCAAACGATGCCGGTAAGGTCGTGATTACGGCAACGCAGATGCTGCAATCGATGGTGCAGAATCCGAGGCCGACCCGCGCCGAGGCGACCGATGTCGCGAACGCGGTGTGGGATGGAACTGATTGCCTAATGCTTTCGGGTGAAACCGCCACCGGAAACTATCCTGTGGCCGCGGTTTCGACTATGGAGCGAATCATTGAGACCGCCGAGACCCGCAATGAGCGTCGTTCAATCGTCAGTAAGTTGGTAGGCCGCCAGAGTGGTCGCGTGAGCCGCGCGTTGTGTGAAGCGGCAGCATTCGCGGCCGACGAGATGAATACTCGTATCATCGCAGTGTTTACTGAATCAGGATTGATGGCCCGCAGACTGTCTTCATTGCGACCGGACCAGCGCATTATCGCGCTGACATCGTCACGCGACGTTATCAATGAGCTATCATTAATTTGGGGCGTCGATTCAGTGATGACCCAGCCATCGCACAGCACCGAAGAGTTGCTAAAGGTTGGCGAGCTGGCGCTTTTGCAAGCAGGCGTCGTCGATCTGGGCGAGACCGTTGTAATTATGGCCGGTCGCTTGTCAGGTTTGGGACTGTCGAGCTCGGTGACGCTTTACACGGTTGAGGGAGATATTCACGAGACGGTGTGATTACTTCGCCTGGATGATCTCGCCGACGCGCTCTTTCTTCTTCTTCTGTTCCTGTCTTACTTGCGCTTCGGACATTTGCGGGTCGCGCCAGTTGTCGAGGATGCCGACCTGATGCACGCATTGAATGGTGCAGGTAGGCGCACACCACTTTTCGGTTTTGTACTCGCGCTTGAAGTCTTCCATCGTGTAATCCTCGAGGGGAATCCCGGGTATGCCACGCTGCTGCGAACACCAGTGCACCTTCCCGTCTTCGCAGATGTAGAGGTACCGCGAGCCGGATCGGCAGCGCCACTCGTAAGGCTTGCCTTCGGCGATGCTGTCCTGGAACCAATTGAGCCGCGCGTGATCCTTGTTACCCAATTTCTTGACCGCGTGAAAAATTTGTTTTTCTTTTTCGGTAAGCGGCTTTAGTGTCCCGTCTTCATCGTGAATTACGCCGACGGTGGTAGAGAATCCAAGTTCGACCGCACGTTGCGCAACCGTCAGGGCATCTTCAGGATTCTTGATGCCGCCGCCAATCACCGAATTGATGTTGATGTGAAAGTCCGCGTGCTCCGATAGATACCGAAGTTTCTTATCCAGCACGCGCAAGCTCTTTCGCGAAACTTCGTCTGGATTGACGTTGTCGATACTGATTTGCAGGTATTCGAGACCCGCCTCATTCAAGCGCTTGATCCGATCGGGCGTGAAGTAATAGCCATTCGAGATCAGACCGGCAATCATGCCATGCGATCGGATGTGCCGGATCAGTTGATCCAGTTCCGGATGCATCATCGGCTCGCCGCCGGAGATGGTCACGACCGACGTGTTCAGCTCGGCCAGTTTGTCCAGCCGCTTCTTCATCACTTCGATCGGCACCGGCTTTGAAACTTGATCGTATTCGTTGCAGTAGCCGCAGGCGAGATTGCAGCGTCGCATGGGAATGATGTGCGCCAGTACGACGTGATTCGGCGAAAGCAGCGCCTTTGAGATGAACGCTGCTTCGCGGAGCTTCAGCCTCAGGAATGTCGTCGTGCGGATTGCCATGCAGATTATGAAGAATATGCCGAGCGTTTAAGTAGCGCAAGTTGTTAACTTGCGGCGCGCAAATTCGCAATTTGCGCTACAGAAAATCAGAAGGGCTTCAGTTGCCCGAAGCCCTTCGTTATCTAAAGGCGCGCGATTCGCGCGTTAGCCTTTGATCTTCTTCACGCTGGAGTCCAGCTTCAGTTCGAAGACGCTCTTGTCGATGTTCTGGTTCTTCGCGATGTTGCTAAGCCGCACCGTGGTTGAGTCATCATTCTTCTCAACCATCTTGGTCTGCACCGGCATGCCGCTGTCGTCGACCCAGACTTCGATGTACTTGTAGCTGGCCACGGTCTTCGGCACAGCTTTCAAGTGCGTGGCTTTCACTCCGCCCCAAAGTGTCTCTTCACGCGTGTCCTGAAAATCGCCAAAGCGCGCTCGCAGCTGTGACGCAGACATATTTAACAGGGCCAGCACGTCATTATCTTTTCCGCTCTTGATCGAATTCGTGGTACCCACCATCGCCTGATTCAAGCGCGGACGATAGAGCACATATGCACCATTCGCGATCACCAGAATCTCGTGCGAAGGTTTGGTCCACTCGAGACGAACAAATGCACTGCGGCCGGCCACGGGAATGTATTTAATCGTGCCGTAGTATTGGTCGGAATCTCTCAGTTGAGAATTGTATTTCTCCATGCTGATATCGGCGCTCAACGTCCTTAGCGTCTGCTGGTTCTTCTGCATCTTCGCCAAGATGGAACTCGCGAGACCTGCCTGCGCATTGGTGCGCGACAGTGGCCACACCACCGACGAAGTAAGAACGAGCGCGACTACCAATGCCGAGGGTAAGAACTTCCTCATAAAAATAGCTCCTTAAAACTTAAGGCCCCTGCGGGCCCCATTGAAAAACCGTGACTAGGCTTTGATGGCGCGATCACGGCAAGTTATGCCCCAAAATTATAAAGAATGGTCAGCGTATGTCAACCTCGTATCTCAAGAGCTTGCCATTCGAATCCTTCACCTCGCGAGTGTCACTGATCGTGCCATTCGGATTGCCAAAAGCCTCTTTTGCCCGCCGCTCCGCCTCTGTTTTGTCAGGTTTTCCTTCGCTAACTTCCATAACGAACGTGTGAAGAGTATGGCTACGCTGAAATGCCGTATTTGCAAACCATGTTTTTGGAGTCAAAAAGATGAAAACCAGAATTAGTACACAGAGAACATCCCATTGCCATGAAGTGCGCGAATAGTTCCAGAAGACAATCTTCCTTGTTAGATTCGAGACGTAGCCCATTTGCTTAACCGGTGACGATGTGACCGTCCCGCATTTGGATGACGCGCTGGCAAGCATCAGCCGCTTCCGGATTGTGTGTGATCATTATGATCGTCTGGTTAAATCGATCGTTGAGTTCGCGAAACATCTTCAAGACGATCTCAGAATTCTCAGAATCCAGATTGCCGGTCGGTTCATCAGCTAAAACGATGGCCGGACGATTTACGACTGCGCGTGCCAGCGCCACTCGTTGCTGTTCACCTCCGGAAAGTTCAAGCGGCTTGTGGTGCATCTTGTCCTCAAGGCGCAGCATTCGCAAAATCTCTCGTCGTCGATCGGGATCGTCTGCACCGTTGGCGTGAATCCTTTCAGCCAGTCGCAAATTGCCTTCTGCGGTTAATGTCGGAAACAGGTTGAAGCGCTGAAACACAAATCCGATCTTGCGACGGCGAATGTCAGTGCGCTTCGCGTCGGAGGCTGCGGTTAGATCCTCACCGTCAATAACAATTCTTCCACCGCTTGGTGTCAGCAGCCCACCCAACAGGTGCAACATTGTCGATTTACCGCACCCTGAAGGGCCCATCACACCGATGAACTCACCCTCTTGCACTGCAAGCGACACGCCGCGCAACGCGGGCACATCAACTTTGCCTACGCGATAGACTTTTTCAAGATTCTCAGCTTTTAAGATCGTTGCCATTATAAATTAGGTATTATCGAAAGAATCCACCCGTGATGTATTTGCGGCAGTCAGACTCCTCACTGAGCTATTCGTACGCCAGAGCGTTAACGGGATCGAGGTTCGCTGCACGCGCTGCCGGATAGAAGGCACCCAAGGCGCCTCCAGCCAGGCCAATCAGCGCCGCAGTCAACGCCCACCATCCGCCAAATTGAAATATCAAGCCCGTCGCCTTATGAATTCCGAAACCAGCGAGCCACGCCAGCGCAAAGCCGACGATCATGCCGAGAAAGCTAATCAGCAATGCTTCACGTTCGATCTCGCTGATAATGTATCCGCGCGAAGCGCCCATCGCTTTGAGAATGCCAATTTCGCGCGTTCGCTCGGTAATCGTCGTGTGCATCGCCAGCATGACAACCAAAGCACTCACCACCGCGGCCAGACCAACGAGCACGCGGAGAAAAATGTTAAGACCCGGAATTGAATTCTCGATGGTCGCAAAGACTTCGCGCGTGAATTGAATTTTGTTACCCGGGAATTGCTGCTCGATTCGACGCGCGACCGCGACTTGATCCGCCGGGTTTTTTAACTTAATAAAGATGAAGGTGCACTTTCCCGGTGCTTCGAGCGACTCTTGCAGACTGGCCAGGGTGACTTTCGCGCGTGCGCCTGATTCGGGCGCATAGATTCCAACAACTCGATATTGTCGCTCGCCAAAGATCTTCAGCGTGCTTCCTACGGGATGATTACGGCTGGCCTTGGTCTCATCGATGACCACATCATCAGGGGCACTGGGCGCACGACCCTGAATGATGCGAATGTTGTTCATCTTCGAGAAGCTGTCCCACTCGATGCCTTCCACCTGGTCAACACCAAACGATCCGCTCGGATAAAAGTAACGAATGACGGGCGTGGCTGACTCAACGCCTTCGATATTTTGCAGCAACTCGACGTACTTCGTGTTCAGGTTCGCTGATGAAGTCGTGAGCTGCATCGAGCCGGGCCGCGTGAAAATAATCTCAGCACTCACATTTGACGAGCGCTTCTGAAGATCTTCCGACATGCCATGAGCCAGGCCGGTAAATAACATTACCAGCGCCACTCCCAGCGCGACTCCGAGAATACTTATGGCCGAACGCATCGGCCTTTGGCGGATGTTCGAGACTACCAGGCTGTCCAACTTCGTGCCCCTCTTGCGAACGCGCAATATTAATACAAGTGCAGGTGATCGGCCTAACAACCGGTCAGCAAATTACGGGCCTTGCGCCTTGCTTAATTCTTTGGCGGAGAGTTCTTTTTTGCGTCGAGATCGACTTCAGGCAGGTCCCACCGGTTGGTGAGCACAAAAGCGTCGGCTGGGTAATCTTTATCGATGATTGCCGACTCGGGAGATTGATAAGTGATGGATATCTTGTAGTGATCCTGCGGGCGGGTCAGCGAGACTTTGGCAGGCATTAGCACGCTTGCGTCGGCGCCAAACTTCACCAGGTCTCCGTAAGTCACGTCGTTCACGAGCGCGCCCTTTTCATCAAAGCTCTGCAGTCTTGCGAGCCGAATTCCGCCAACGCGATCGAACCAGAATCTGCGAAGGAGACGCGCGGAATTCTCACCGGCCGGTTGCAGCTCGTCCAGAAAGTAATAGCCACGCACAACTCGCTTGCTGGTGTCCTCCTTCGCCGGATCTTTTTCGGATTCGAAAAACTCGCTTTGCACGTAAATCAAATTCGAGCCACTCGAAGCTATTGGTCGAAGCAACAACGCATCGGTGAGGTGCTGCGGCCGCAAATTGGACATTGCGTTTACGGCCTGGACGTCAGAACTCGTCTTGCCCTTCTTGTCGTTCGCTGGCTGATCCTTACCGTCCATCTCGAGCTTCGGATAGACCGCGTTGTTCGTGCCCTTCACGAACTTCCTGTAACGTTCGTCGCCTTTGAGAATCGCAATGCGAAAGTGTTCGCCGTCCGAAGTCATTTGCGCGATGTCGGCGGCGACCACGGGCGCCTCAATGACGAGGTAAATGCTTCCGGGCCGCTGGAGCGTTATCGTGCCGCCCGCGGTTCGGTACTTTTCCGCGATACCAGACGTCGCAAACGAAGTGTCTTCGAATTGGATGTCGACCTTGCCGCGAATCGATCGAGCGCCAACCACCTTGTTGACAGCCGCCACGAGTTCCGGCGTGGTCGCATCGACCAGCGGACTCAACAGCTTTTCTGTTTGTACGCTCCTGTGTACGAGATTGCAGCCAGAAGCTAAGAGAATCACCGCGCACACCGCGAGGGTGACTGAAGCTTTCAATTGCTGAAGAAGATCTCGGCGGTGGTAACTGCGCATCTACGTCAAAATGGCGGCGCTGAGACAGGCCGCCGATTCATTAAAAGAAGAATTGTAAGCGCAGTCACGCTAACAAAGGCAGTTCATCATGTCAATGTATGTCGAGTCCGCACGAGCACGTCAGACCGCCAATACGAGTTCGCGGCGATTCGTCCGATCGACGACCGCCGCGAATAACTCTGTTGTGAAGCAGTTTATGGGTTGGAACGCGCGCCCGCAGAACCGCTTACAGACAATTGGAATGTAGCGCCGCTGTCGAGCCTTAGATTCCCGCCAGTCAGGCTCAAAGTGGATCCCCCTTCGGCTGACGCGTCGGTCGACTGGGTAATCCGCAAGCCATTAAGCGAGCCCGTGAGGTTACCGGCTGTGTTTGTAGTGGATCCGACAGTGCTGCCGACTGCATTGGTCGTGGCACCCGCAACATTACCGACGGTGTTCGTCGTCGTGTTCACTACGCCGCCCACCGTGTTGCCGACTCCACCCAGCAAACCTCCATTGCCGCCGGATGACCTCGATGACCTCGCGCTGGTTGAGGAACCCGCCATCGTGTCGCTCTCCATGCCATTGTTGTTGATTTGAGCATGCGAGTGCGCCTGAGTAATCGAAATTATGCTGGCCGTAATCGGGATCTGATTCGAACCGGATCGCAGTTGATCAAATAGGAGCCCAATCCGTGATTCACCTGACGATTTGCTCCGCTGCTGGGCATCGGTCACATGCCCGATCAGTTGAGCACCTTTCGGAATAATTACCTGTCCATTTTCTCTCACCGCCTGCGTTGTCTTCAGCACGACGCGGTCCCCGACCTTAGCATGCCTGGCGTCGAGCGTGCCTTCAAGTTGCGCGGCAATTTGGGTCGCCGATTGCAAGTTGATTTGACGTCCTTGTTTTTGGACGGAAGTATCACTGCTCATACTTCCACCGCCCCGAGTGTTTGTCTTTTGTGCGATTCCTGCGATTGCGACGGTAACAATCAGTGCTATCGCGAAGAGAAGTCGTTTCATTGCATTAATCCCCCGAATCTGTTTTCTGTTTCAGCGTTGGCCGATCTTGGCCTTCCCTTTATTGATGCGAGTAATTGAAACAGTTGTTGTGCGGTCAGATGCGACGGATCGATTGCAATTCAATTGTCAGAGTCTGGTGGCGCGGTAGAAGCCGGACATGCAAAAGCACTCGGGGAAAAGACGATCTAAACTTTTCGCGGCGTTAGCGGCAGCCAGCGTGTTCGCAGCCGCAACCGATCTCCATCACGCGTGATTTGTCGGCTTCCTTGCAGTACTCGCCGCAGTATTTGCTGCCTTGCTCGGCCGGGCAATCGCACACGCCGTGCGCGCATTTGCCCGATGTTTCTTCTGTCATCACGGGCCTCCTTCATCCATTCGGAGCAATTCAACTGTAGTGTCAAACGGGGGATGTTGCTAGGGTAGCGGGTTTAGATGCGGGCCTCAATCACAGCGGTCATGCATTTCTGTGATCTATCAAGCACTCGCGATCCTCAAGCGCCCAACTTCTTCAGACGCTCGGCGGCCAACCGCAACGTTTCATCTTTCTTACAAAAACAGAAGCGCACTTGCTGCGCGCCGAGGGCTGGATCGCTATAGAAACTTGAGCCCGGCACGCAGGCGACGCCGACTTCGCGAATCAGATGACGAGTGAATTCGATGTCATCTTTGAAACCGAAACCGCTGATGTCGGTCATGACGTAATAAGCTCCGTCAGGCCGAAAGGTTCCAAAACCTGCGCGTTCCAGCTCGGGCAAAGTCAAATCGCGTCGCGCTTCGTAGTCCTTTTGCAGTTGGTCGTAATACACCGGCGGAAGAGAGAGCGCATAAGCGCCGGCGGCTTGCAGCGGCGCAGCGGCTCCCACCGTCAGAAAGTCGTGGACTTTTCGAATCGCGCTGGTGATTTCCGGTGATGCAATGCAGTAACCAACACGCCAACCCGTCACCGAATAAGTCTTGGACATCGAATTGACGATCACGGTGCGATTGCGCATGCCCTCGATCTGAGCCATCGAGATGTGCGCGATTTCGGCGCCTTCACGCGGATAGAGAATGTGTTCGTAGATCTCGTCAGTGAAGCAGAGAGTGTCGAACTCCTGGCAGAGTCCGGCGATGAACTCCATCTCCGCGCGCGTGAAAACTTTGCCCGTGGGATTGTTCGGGTTGCAGATGATGATCGCTTTGGTCTTGAAATTGAAAGCAGCGCGCAGTTCGTCGCGATCAAAACTCCAGTCCGGCGCGCGCAGTGGAACGTAGCGCGGCTTGGCATCGGAAAGGATCGCGTCCGGTGCATAGTTCTCATAGAACGGCTCGAAGACGATCACTTCGTCCCCGGGATCGACGGTCGCCATCATCGCCGAGATCATTCCCTCGGTTGATCCGCACGTGACGGTAATTTCAGCCTCAGGATCGATTTCGAATCCGAGGTACCACTTCGTCTTGGTCGCGATCGCGTCGCGAAAATCTTTGGCGCCCCAGGTAATCGCGTACTGGTTTATATCGTCGGCGATCGCCTGCATGGCGACGCGTTTGATGTCTTCCGGCGCGGGGAAATCGGGATAACCCTGCGAGAGATTCACGGCGCCGTACTTCATCGCTTCGCGTGTCATTTCGCGAATGACCGATTCGGTGAACTGCGAAGCTTTGCGTGAGACGCGACGTGATGAAGTTGGTGCAGGTGAACTCATAAGACTGGCCACTGATGAACACCGATTAGCACAGATAAGATTAAAGCCTAAGAAGCGGGTTGATTATTCCACTTGGTCTTATTTGTGTCTATCTGGGTGAATCCGCGGTGAGGTTATGCTACCCGACGATGCCATCTATGGCTGCTGCGATTTCAGTTGATCGATAATCGACCTGACGGCCGACGCCTGTGATCCATTCGGCGCGAGCCGCAGATAGTTCTCATAAGCCGCGATCGCCTCTCGGTTGTTACCACTTTTTTCATAAGCCCCGCCGAGGAGTTGATAGATGATTGGCTCAGTGTCAGACAGTTGCTTGATAGCTATGTCGAATTCTCGCGCCGCTAATTCGTACTGCCCTTTTTCTTCGTAGGTGCGGCCGAGACCGACGTGAGCTTCGGGTTGGAAGCCATGACTCTCGCGAATGGCGCGATTGAAGGCTCCGATGGCGTCGTCGATTTGGCCCGTCTCGCGAAAAATGCGGCCCTCGGCCGCCGAGGCCTCGGGAAAGCTAGGCCGATCGCGCCGCGCCGCCTCGATTTCTTCCAGCGCGCCGTTGGTGTCATTCAAATCCAACAGCACGCGCGCCAGACCTACGTGGGCCGCGGGAAATGTGGCCCTCGCCTTCATCGCGCGACGATAGAGAGCAGCGGCGTTCTGACGCGTCGCATCATCTCGAGCGGATTCACGCGCTGTCTCGGCTTGTTGAAAAAGCAACTCGGCCTGATCGGTTGTGCGAATAAGGCGCACGCGAACTTCACCGCGTTGTACCGCGGTAATCGGCAGCGAGCTTTCCTTGAAGCCGTTTGCGCGCACGCGGAGCGTGTGGGTTCCCGAGGCCAACTGGATGCCGCTCAGATTCCCACCGTCATCAGTGATGCCTCGCCTGATTTCGTCAACCCAGACAATGGCTTTCGGCTCAGTTTGAATCGTGATCGTGCGCGTATTCGAGCTCGTTAATGCTTGTCTCGGACGCTGTGCGTGAACTACGCCGACGCAGATCAATAGAACAATAGTCAATGGCACTAATCTCAAACTCATTCTGAGTACGTTTACTCCAACGCCGCAGTCTGCGCAATCCTGAAGTCAGAGACTCGACCTTGCAATATTGTTGCGCGGTAAAGCCGTCTGGGTGTAATCTTCGCCCGAAATAAGCACACAAGTGGTTCTGCGAGTTACTTGTCATACCGTCTGCGCGCGCAGTGAGTATTGACGAACTGCTGATTAGTCTGGAGGAACCTATGATAATCGAATCGACGTCCTGTGCCGGTCATTTGTTGGGAATGTTCGACGGCAGTATTTTCAAAGCTCCAAGCAGCCAGGAGATTTCACACATCATCTTGCGCTGGTTGCACTTTGTGGCGGGCATCACGTGGATCGGTCTGCTTTATTTTTTCAACCTGGTGAATGTGCCGCTGCAAAAGAAGATCGATGCGGACACAAAGAAGAAAGTAAATCCTGATTTGTTGCTGCCGGCGCTTTGGTACTTTCGCTGGGGGGCGTTGGTAACGGTACTCGCCGGTTTGGGCTATTACTTGATGTACATTCTGAGGCCTGACGTCGGCTTGGCGAACGCAACTGGCGCAAACGTCAGTGGGCGTTTGATAGCAATCGTCTGGTTCTTCATTCCGGTAATTACCTTCCTGATTGAATTTCTAATTATCAAAAAGGTTCCCGCGCTAACGAAAGATGGCCGCGTCTTTGCCGTTGTCGCATTAGTCCTCGTAGTGGTGATGGCGATCGTGATTTTGAAATGGATTGACGGCAGCCTGACGGTGGCCGGCCAGCACTTCGCGAGCAATAAGTCATTATCCATCGGCGTGGGCGGCGCGCTCGGACTGATCATGCTGCTAAATGTTTGGGGCATCATCTGGCCCAATAACAAGCGCATTATCGGCGCATTGACAGGCGGTCCAACAGCCGCGCCCGAGTTACCGCGTCAAGCATTTATCGCTTCGCGTACCAACACCTGGCTATCGCTACCCATGCTGCTGTTCATGGCGACGTCGCATGGCGATTGGCTAATCTTTGGAGGGCGCTAACTAACAAGTAAACTCTGAACAATCTGCGTAAATGCGGACTAAGGGGCGAAGCGGTTCGCCCCTTTTTATTTTGAAACATTATTGGTTTAGGAACTCCATCGCTTCGCCACACTTTCGCTCGACAATCCGCCTATCAGAGGAGTGGTCCTCGATCAATTCGCATTTCTGGAGGTGGTAATGGGTTCGGTTAATACTTACAAGGCCAGGCAATTTAATCTCAGTAAACTGACAGGCATTTCAGATGAAACTCTGGAAATGCATTTCAAGCTTTATGAAGGCTATGTCAAAGAGACGAACAAGCTGAACGAAAAGATCGCGGAGTTTGTGAAAGACGCGAAAGTCGATCAGGAAGAGTTCGCCGAATACTCAGAGCTGACGCGACGTCTGGGATTCGAATACAACGGCATGGTGCTGCACGAGTACTACTTCGAGAACATGAAAACCGGCGGCGGCACCGGCGATCCAAATCAGACGTCAACGTTCCGCAAAGCCGCCGAGCAGAGCTATGGCAGCTATGACATTTGGAAAGCGGATTTCGTCGGTATCGGCAAGATGCGCGGCGTCGGTTGGGCAATCTGCTATGAGAATCCAAGCAACGGCGCGCTATCAAATCACTGGATCACTCTGCACGAGACAGGCAATGTCGCCGGATTCAACCCGGTCGTGGTGATGGACGTTTGGGAGCATGCGTTCATCCTGGATTACAAACCTGCGGAGCGACCAAAATACATCGAAGCGTTCTTTTCGAATATCGATTGGAACATCGTCGAGCGGCGGTTACGTCAGCAGCAAGCACAACCGCTGGCGGCATAGTTCGGCAGATCAATTCGCAGGCATTGCCCGATGATCGTCGGCATTTGTGTCACCGTGTTCGAGCAACGCAAGCGGGCGCTTGTTCAGCGCGCTCGCTTGTGATAATCCATTTCGCAAATTCAACGCTGATATATCGGGAGGACTCATGAGAAGGTCGATTAGTTCTCAACTTCTACTTGTGCTTGCATTCGTCACTGTGACAAGCCTGGTCGGCTGCCAGGCCACCAGTGAGAACGCGAACACCACGGCAACGACTACTGCGACGCCACCAGGCGCACAGCAACTGTCTCAAGTACCGCGGCCACAGAAGATCGAACAGATGATGAAGGACCGCGGCGAGCAGGATACGGCAAAGCCAACGCTCAAAATCGTTTCACCCGCGGACAATGCAACAATCAGTGGTGCGAAAGTTGAGGTCAAGCTCGAGTTGGGCGGTGATCTCAAAGGCTACATGCCGCATAAAGATCCCGCTACGCAAAAGGGAAATCACATTCATGTGATTCTCGACAACCAGCCTTACGAGGCGTACTACGAGATTACGCAAGGGGCGTTCGAGTTGCGTAACGTGAGCGAAGGTAAGCATACGCTGCGCGTGTTTCCGTCACGGCCGTGGCACGAGAGCTATAAGAACGACGGCGCATTTCAAATGGTCACGTTCACCGTCAAGGGTGGTGGAGACGCATCCAAGCCGACCACCACTAACACCGGCCAGACGATGGCCGCTCCATCGAAGAGTCCCGCCGCGAAAACTGAAACGGCGAGCGCGAGTCCAACACCCGCGCGTGAAGGCAAAGACTACGCGCCGAGCACCGCCGGTAACGTCGATCCAAAAAAGCCGTTGCTGACATACAGCCGCCCGAAGGGCGAATACAAAGGCGAAGATACCGATCCGATCATAATCGATTTTTGGCTTCTCAACGCGAAGCTGACTGGTGACGGCGGCGAATATCGAGTGCGCTACTCAGTCGATGGCGGAGAAGCGAAGATGCTCGAGAAGTGGGAGCCGATTTGGTTGAGTGGTTGGACCGCCGGCAAGCATCGCGTACTGCTCGAACTAATTGACAAGAGCGGCAACGTCGTCGACAACGGTGGATACAATTCGACGACACGCGAGATAACCGTCACCAAATAGAATTTTTGAGGGCACGTCTTCGCGTGCCCTCGATTAATTAATCTAGTTTGTTTTGGGAGTCGCGGTGGTGGTTGCATCCGCTGGTTTCTTGGCGGGAGCTCTTCGTTTGGTTTTCAGCTCAATCAGAATTACTTCGAAGTCGCTGTCGCCAAGATTCTCAGGCAAATGCTTGCCGGCGGCCGTCCATATTGCCTGGCCGGCTTTCATTTCTCGCTCTTCACTCTTGCCGCCGGGCAAGCTGAACTTGATGTGCGTATCAGTCTGGGCGATCGCCACACCCGCCGGATGCCAGTGCCAGACTGACTTTTCATGTGGACCGTAATGTACGCGCAGCACGCGCACCCTGGCATTCTCAAACTCAACTTTGTAATGCTTTGAATCGACTTTCACCGGATCCTGTGCCATTACTGGAATGGCAATCGCGAATAGGAACGCTGCGAGAAACAGAACTCGACGCATGGGGGAATCCTCCTGTTAAAGTTTAAGGTTGATAGAACGGAACGATTTCTATTTCACGAACCGGGGGAAAGTCAATAGGTTTGTTGAAGTTGTTATCTTTGACGCACTGATTAGCTAAGACTAACATTTCGGTATGTCGGTTTACTCTCAACAAGAAGAAGGTCGCTGCTCATCGTGCGGCTTTTTGTCGAAACACCCGATATCGGGCTACGCCAGTACACCTGCGCCAAGGTTCTATGAGATTGAATCACATGAACGAACTGGGCCGGACGCTCAATACGACACGATGTTTTTTCAGAAGCTTGATTTGGCCTTTAGGGGAACAACGCCTATGGATCTGGTTTGTTTTGTGGGTGCAGCCGATCTTATGGAACGTATTCGAGAGATTGATTGGCATGCCGATGAACGGCGGATAGAGCGTCGGGACATTGCCTTGGAGGTTATCTGCCTCGATAGGCATTGCAAGTTTTGGTATCCGTACACAGCAGGTTTTAGTCCTCGAGAGCACTACGACAAACAAGAAATGCAGCGCACTGAGTCAGACAGACGCGCTTTTGAATTGAAACTGTTCGAGCTAGGTCAAGAGGCACAACAAACTAGCATTCAAATTGCGCAGGACAGTAAGGCCGTTGTAAGCGATCTTAAGAGCATCGCAGAAAAGAATGACCACTTTACTCGTCGCGTCACGCTTTTAGTGATTCTGCTTGCAATCATCCAGGCGGTTGGACAATTGCTAGCGCTGCCGAGTGTTCCGTGGGTGCAACGAGTCTGGCATCACTTCTTCCGCTGACGGGCGGTTGTTGATGTGACATCCTTCTTGGACACATGCTGATTACCAGTCGCAACGAGCGGGCGCAGTTGCGTGATTACAAAGTGGTTGAGCGAGCAATCGCTTGTCTCAGTGAGCCAAGCGACAAATGACTTCGAGTAGAACGAGATGACGGTCACAAATCTCTCAGATGGTTACCGGGCCGTGCGCTATGAAGGCGCCGGCATCATCGATCTTTCTTCACGGCGCGGCCGAATCCTGGTCAGCGGTCGCGACGCCGCAATGTTTCTAAACGGCTTGGTGACGAACGACGTCAAGAATCTCGTCCGTGGTTCGTGGATCCCTGCCGCGTTTGCCAACGTCCAGGGAAGGCTGATTGCCGCCGTGCGCATCATTCATCGCGAAGACGGTTTTCTGATCGATACTGAAATCGTGACGCGCGACAAAGTGATAGATCTTCTCAGTCGTTTTACCCTGGCTGGTGATTTTCGCGTTACGGACCTGACGAGTGAGATTGGAAGTCTATCGATCCAAGGGAAGAAAGCGGCGGAAATTGTCGGCTCTACTGTGACCGAAGAGGCGACAGGGTTGGAGCGCGGCTCGGTAATTCAATCAACCTTCAATGGCAAAGAAGTAACAATCATCCGCGCGACTCATACAGCAGAGGAAGGATTTGACCTCTTTATCGACACAACTTCGATGGCCGCGTTGGAAGATGCGCTTTGGAACGGTGGCGCTGAAGTAATCGATGATGAAACCGTTGAATTGCTGCGAATTGAAGCGGGCATTCCGCGCTTCGGCATAGACATGGACGAGAACACGATCGTTTCTGAAGCGTGTTTGGATGAGGCAATCAGCGACACGAAGGGATGCTACGTTGGCCAGGAAATCATCATCCGCATCAAGCATCGTGGCCACGTGGCCAAGAAGCAAACGGGCATCCTCTTGAAGGAAGCGATCCAGCTTGAGCCTGGCACCGCCGTTTTGTCTGAAGAAGGGAACGAGATCGGGCGCGTCACCTCCGCCACAATTTCGCCGAACCTTAATCAGGCCATCGCGATGGCGTACCTGAAATTCGATTACCTGAAGATGCGCACTCCCATCAAAGTTGAAATCGACGGGACGATGCACGAAGGTGCAGTCGATGAAATTCCGCTGCTTCGATCAAGCTGGTATGGCGTCATTGAAGATCAGGTGCCGGCATGACGTCCGAACGCGATCTCGAACTCGCGCATTCAATTATTGAATCGCTGGTCGATCACACGCGCGTGGTCAGCGACTTGATTGCGTTGATGGCGCAAGCGCTCGACTCGGACACCGCGAAGGCGCTAACCAAAACGCCGCAGTGGGAAGCATATCTCGAGAGTCGGCGTCGCATGGAAAACACAAAGGAGGAGATTGATAAATTCGCTGAGTCTCTCAAACAGGATTCAGGTGAGCCTTAATCTTTCCGAACTAACCGGCAGACCGCATCGTAGAACCAAGCGGCGAAGCTTATGAGCGATTACAAAGAAAAATTTGACGACCTGCATCGCGCGGCCAAGCGCAAGGCTAAGGAGTTGGACGAGAAGCTCGGCGTCAGCGGTATCGTCGAAGATACCGCGCGAGTTGCCGGGGATGCGGCGCGACGCGGCGCCCAGACCATCGCCAATGGCGCCGAACAACTCCGCGCCGAAGCCGGGAAGTTAGCTGACGATCCAAACCTCCGCGAGAACGCGAAGCGCGCGGCGGGCGAAGCCAAGCGTCACGCGAAAGAAGCCGGGAAAGCAATTCGCGATGCGGCGACCGATGCGGGCAAGCTGATTCGCGACGCTGCCGGACCTGCGGGAAAAAAAGCGGAAGAGGTGTTCGGTGAAGCGGCCGACTATGTTGGCTCCGCCGCAAAGATGGCGGGTAAAGGCGTGAAAGCTACGCGCGCTACGGCGGCCGCGACGGCCGGCATAGTCAAAGCGAAAGATTGGATTAAAGAGAATCCTGGCAAAGCTGCGGCGGTGACTGCCTCCCTGGTTCTTGGCATCCGCGCGGGCGCGGCATTCCCGGGCCTCGATATCGTATTGCTCGGCACGCATCCCCATTGGCTGACGCATTCCGCTCTTCCGGTTCTGGGTTTGAAATTAGCCAGCGAAAAGTTTGACGAATACTTAAAGAAGCAGGAAGCGCGCATTGCGGCCGGCGAATTAGATGAAGCCGAGCGTGAACGCGTCGAGTTTCAGCGCAAGATGGCCAAGTACGTCGGCGCTCCTTTGCTGGGTGCCTTCAGTTGCGCGATGGGCGCGACGTTGTTCGCGCAGATCGTGAATCCGGTCGGCATCGCCGGAGGACCGGTAAGTTGGATTCTCGGTGGCAATCCCTTCCTCGACGGCGTGTGGCTGTTCGCGAATGGCGTGATCTGCTTCCACCAGGGTTACAAATTCTTCATGATCGCTTTGGCGGATCAGGAAGAAGTGAATCGGGTCGTGCGAGAAATAAAGGGACTGTTACCGGCAGCCTAGAGCTCTTCTCACCTCGCGTTGTATAAATCCATCACCCACTTGGGCGGATCGGGATCTTCGGCAAAGCTGACGTTCATGCCTTTACTCTTCATCCAGCGCCAGATCCACGTCGGCCCATTTTTGCCGACCCAACTATCGCGGGTTTCGTATACGGGATCGCTCATCGCCTCATCCAGCGTCACAAATCGATAACCGCGAGCTGCAAAGCGTTGCAGCATCTCGTCCAGGCAGTCCGCATTTAGATCATTCGAATGGATGAGCAGCACTTGCGGAATCTCACGCCCGAAAACTTGCGGTGAAATCTTTTCGGCAAACTCAGTCGCAGCAATAGTGAAGTCGAGATAGTTATCGCGAATTCGTTTGGCCAGAGCGAGGTCCTTCTTATGCAAGGCCTGCGCATAACCGACGTTGAAGATGAAGTCTGAGTTCTCGATCGTGTGGGGCGTTATTTTATAACCACGCGCCGCGAGGAATTTCTCGACTGCTTCTTTCTTCTCGACCGTGTCGCCGGTATGCGTCATTGGATGTCGAAAATAGCGTTGATAGGGTTCGCGCGATTTCATTAATTGCCGCGTGATCTGATCACCCTTGGCTATTTCTTCTTCAAACTGGGCGACAGTGAGTTTATTGAAATCGCGATGCGAGAATGTGTGATTGCCGAGAATCGCGCCCATCGCTATCCATTGCTTCAGCAGGGCGATCCGCGCTTTCTCTTCGTTCTGTTCGTGTAGCCGCGCCTCATTCACAAAGCCAACCACGGGCGCACGACATTTCTCTAACGCCGCGAGAATTCTGGGAGTCGCCTGCCGTGCATTCGCAAGATAAGGAGCATCAATGGTCACGTACGGCAGGTCGTCAATGGTCACCGCCATCGTGCGCTTTTGCGTTTGCGCTTGAGTCGATAGGGCACAAAGAAGGATCGCTAAGGCGACAAATATTCGCATTAGATTTCTCCTTTCAGCTAATTGTAATCGGAAATGGCAGGAAGCAAAGCACAAAAACCAACAGCGTAATTGCTCCTACAAAGATGCGCGCGAGACCGAGCGGCTCCATCTGTTCGGGTTGCGGATGACGCACGCGCAGCATCACCGCGAGCAGCGCGACATAGACAAATCCGCTCGGGCTGCCATGCCAGAACCATCCGAGCACAGAAATCAGAGCCATCGTTACAAAGGCAATGACGCCAATCCATCGATGCACACTCTTGCCAAAGACTGAAAACGTTCCATGCCCACCATCGAGCTGGCCCACCGGCATCAGATTCAGACTCGTGACGAGCGCGCCGACCCAGGCCGCCAGATAGAAAGAGTTCGCGACCGAATTTGCTAAGTCGATTTTGAAGAGCCGCGCGATCAGACGAAACAACAAAGGGTCGTTAAAGTAGAGTCCTCCGCCCGGTCCGCCAGCCGCATCGCCGGCAATCAGAGGCACGTGCTGGACCGTCAGGATGCCGGCGAACGCAAACGGTAACAAAACAACGAAGCCAGCAAGTGGACCCGCGAGTCCGATGTCGAACAGTGCGCGGCGGGAAGGCACGACTGACTTCATGCGAATGAAGGCGCCGAACGTTCCGGGAATGAGCAACGGCGGTTGCGGAATGAAGAAGGGCAGCGTGGCATCAACGCCATAGTAGCGACAGTAGAGATAATGACCGGACTCGTGCGCGGTCAGAATTGCGAGCAGAGAGCCAGAGAACTTTAGCCCTTCGCCGAGATAGTGCGGATGCACAATTGCATAGCGAACTACTTCAAAGACCGTGGCGAGGTAATACCAGGGAATCATCAGCACTGATCCGGACAAGCTGCGCATCCCGGGCGCGGGACCGATGCTGCCCAACTCGGGTCCAGCCATCATGATGCCGCAGACAGTCGTCGTGAATGCGGTGACTGCGAAAAATGCTATGTGCACCAGCCATTGCCGCCGCGTAGTTTTGGCGATGGGTTGGATTTTCGTATGGACGGGAGTTGTTTCCGCGGCGTCAGCCATGGGCGCTTGTCCTCTTTAACCAATCGCGGGAGTGAAAGCGTCGCTTCCACTCCCGCGCTATCTGAAGCTCAAATCTCAAAAAAACTAATTAGAATTCGTCACCCGCTTCATATTCACCGTTAACGCCGTGCGGCTGCAGCTCTTTGCCTGGTTTGAATCGAATAGTTTTCCCGGAAGGAATCGCCACCTCTTCGCCGGTGCGTGGGTTACGGCCGACGCCCCGTTTGCGTGGCTTCACTATGAAGACTCCAAACCCGCGCAACTCGATCCGGTCGCCTCGCGCCAGGGCCTCCTTCATTGAAGCAAATAAAGCCTCAACCGCTTGCTCGGCTTTTAGTTTCGGAATTCCGGTTTCGTCAGCGAGACGATTAATGATGTCGAGTTTGATCACGGCGCGGCCTCCGGGCGATAGAACGCTGCTGATTGTCACGGGCGGGACAAGCTCTCGTGAATGCTTGGCGATGATAGAAAGCGGCCTTTATACCTGTCAAGCTGGACGCAACTTTGCTTAGTGGTTTGCTCATCTGAGTCGTTTGACAATGAAAGCGAACGACAGATAACCTCGATGTACTCAAGACGAGCAGCAGGGAAGTTCAGACAATCCTCGCGACTGCGCGTCTAACATACGATGCGCAGGCTTCAGTTAACCCAGCCACCGCCTTTCGGCACGATTGATCCCGACGATGATCGAGATATTCAAATTCAGCGTCCACGCGATGCCGCGCGCAAACACCTTTGGCAGGAATCGCGGCTGCTGGTGCGCGATCTCATTTTCGCGCTCATGGTGCTGGCGCTGGTGATGGTCTTTGTGATCCAGCCGGTTAAGGTCGAAGGCACCTCGATGTTGCCTTACTTGCACGACGGCGAGCGCATCTTTGTCAACAAACTGGTCTATTACGACGAGTATCGATGGGCGCCGAAGATCTATCGGGGCGATATCGTAGTGTTTTGGTTCCCGGATGATCCGTCGAAGAGTTACATCAAGCGTGTGATTGGATTACCGGGCGATACGGTCGAAGTCCACGATGGCCATGTAAACGTGAATGGCCGAGACTTGGACGAGGAGTATCTCGACCCGCATTTGAATATGTCGCATGCGGCCAAGCCGCCCACGTACGTGAAACCGGGGTATTACTTCGTGATGGGCGACAATCGTGATAATTCCAGCGATTCACGCATTTGGGGACTGGTGCCGAAGAAATACATTTATGGGAAAGCGCTATTCCGATATTGGCCTCTCGGGTCCGCGACGGTCATTACGCGCGACACCCACAACAACGGAGTTCCGCGCGGCGCGGATTACCGGCGCGATGCTGACGGCTCGGATTCCGATGATCGATAGGTACTTCCCCTTTCCCGCTGGGAGAGGGGATTGAGGGGTGAGGGTTTTAGCACGCGCTAAAGCTACGCTCCATCACCCAACCCCTCTCCCGAAGGGAGAGGGCTTCGAAATTGAATGAATGACTGACTGGCTGAGATACATCGCGATGATTTTCTACGCACCGTTGCGCGGCATGCGCGAGGTGCGTGATCGCGGAACTCTTTTTCCGGCGATCATCAGCGCTTATGTGGTTCAAGTGATTTATGTCTTCGCGATTCAGTGGCTGATCGGCCAAAGATCATTCATGACTCATCCGCAGGTTGCGGCTACGAATCTCTTCCAGGCCGCAACATCGTTATTGCCCATCCTGATCGTCCTGGTGCCCCTCATTCTTTTGATGGCGAACCTGTTCGATCGCCGCGGCAGTTTCGGGTTGGTCTTGCAACAGGAGTACGCATCGCTGGCGGGCGTCATCTTCTACGCGCTGATTGCAGCGAACTTAATGACGTTGCTGATCTCGATCTTCTTTCATTTTAGCGGCGTCCAAGCCGCGTACGTGGCGAGTTCGCTGCAATCGGCGCAGCAGATCAAGTCGATGTTCAATTTTCCACCTGAAGTGCAGCTTCAGTTGGAACGCCAGCTTAGTGATCCAACCTTCATTGCGGGCAGTCTGTTTCGCACGGTGAAGATCGGCATCTTCACCATTGGCGCGCTCGAAGCGGTGCGCAAGGTGTTTCGTCTTTCGCTGGTGCGCTCAATTGGCGTGATCTTCCTGAGCTACGTCGGAGCGCTGATCCTCTCGCCGATTTGGACGCTGCTATTCACGCGGATCATTGGCTCGCCGTTTATTTTGCTCATGCTCTTCTTTCTGCTGCGCGGTTACTTCAGCGGAGTGGTCAGCAGTCAACGCGCGCGCGCGGCCTTCAAACAAAATCTCGAAGCTGCGACCATCAATCCACGTGACTCGTCTGCGCACTACAATCTTGGCTTGATTCATCAGAATCGCGGCGAATTAAACGAGGCGCGCGAACGATTTCAGCGCGCAATCGAAATCGATCCGGATGAGTTGGATGCGCACTATCAGCTGGGGCGCATTGCTCGCGCCCAGGGTCGATTGCCCGAAGCCGTCGGTCACTTTGAGCAGGTGGTGCAGCGCGACCAGTTTCATGCACAGAACGAGATTTGGCGCGAAATCGGCGCGACCTATCTCGCCGCTGGACAGTATGGCGACGCGCGCGACGCGCTCGAGAAATTTCTCGATCGGCGAACGAACGATCCCGAAGGTTTGTATCTGATTGGTCGCGCCTATGCGGGATTGGGTGACACGGTGGAAGCGACCAGTTCGATGCAGGCTTGCATTGAAGCGGTGAAGAGCGCGCCCGCCTACAAGTATCGCCTGGAAAAGCGCTGGCTGAATGAAGCGCAGCAGTTTCTAAAAGGCAGAAAACAGTCGACAGTTGGCGGTCGACAGTAAGAAAAACCTATTTGACATTTGATATTTGAGATTTGGCATTTGCGAATTGAAAGGTGAGGCGATGATGTAATTCCTGAACTCTCGATCACAATACGGTAAAGCCTGTGAAACTAAGTTCATCGCAATCCAAATTACTCAATCTCAAATCTCAAATCTCAAATGATAAATAGTTCTTTCTATCCCCTAAGCAACAGGAATCCACAGCCATGAACTGTCCTTCATGCGGAGCTGAAATAGCCCCCGGCGGAACTTTCTGCGGAAGGTGCGGCACGCGAATGGAAGCAGCGCCGGCATCAGCACATTCAATCAACATCGATGCGGACGGCCAGGGCATGGGCCGCGGCTACAGCTATCAAGTCGAGCATTCGCCGGCTTTCTCGTTAGCCGTGCTCAAGCTGCAACCGGAACAGTCAATCATGGCTGAAGCCGGCGCGATGGTTTCCATGTCTGCAAATGTCGAATTGCAGTCACAGATGAAAGGCGGCTTGCTCGGTGCTTTGAAGCGCGCCGCCGGCGGCGAGTCGGCATTTGTTTCCACCTTCACCGCGCGCGGTGGGCCGGGAGAAGTTACGCTCGCGCCGGGCGCGCCCGGAGACATCGCGGCCATCGAGATGCGCAACCAAACTTTCTTTGTGCAATCGAGTTCGTATCTCGCCGGCGATGCAAGTCTGGTGGTCGATACCAAGTGGGGCGGCGCAAAATCTTTCTTTGCCGGCGAAGGCCTCTTCGTGCTGATGGTGCAGGGGCAGGGCCTGCTGCTGGTCTCGTCATTCGGCGCGATCCATCGGAAGACGCTCGCGCCCGGCGAACGTTACGTGGTGGACACGGGTCACCTGGTCGCGTGGGAAGGGACGACGCAATACACTCTGCGCAAGGCTGCGGCCGGTTTCTTCCGCAGCATGGTCAGCGGCGAAGGCATCGTCGCTGAGTTCACCGGACCGGGCGAATTGCTGATTCAAACACGCAACCTTGCAGCACTCGCTGGATTGCTCAAGCCTTTCTTCCCATCACAATCGGGAAGTGGCGGCAGTGGGTTTAGCATTAATCTGGGTGGGTGAGTGTGTCAGAAGCCCGACCGTTAGGGAGGGCCACTTGAGCAACAGGCCCTCCCTAACGGTCGGGCTTCTGACACAACCGAATCATGAACGACTCTAACAAAGCAATCCTCGCACTCGAAGACGGTCGCCACTGGCACGGGCGATCGTGGGCCGCGGAAGGCGAGAGCGTCGGCGAGATGGTCTTCAACACTTCCATGACTGGTTATCAGGAAGTGCTCACGGATCCTTCTTACGCGGGACAGATCGTCTGCATGACTTATCCGCTGATAGGAAACTATGGCGTCAACAACGAAGACACCGAATCGTCGCGACCGTGGGTTGAAGGCTTCGTGGTGCGTGAAGCGGCGCGGGGAGCTTCGAATTGGCGCGCGGAAGAATCGCTCGATGATTATTTGAAGCGGTGGAAAATCGTCGCCATCGATCACATCGACACGCGCGCGCTCGTGCGCCACATTCGCGACAAAGGCGCAATGCGTGCTTGTCTCTCCACCGTCGACACTGATCCCGATATCGTCGTCGACAAAGCGCGCCAATCACCGCCCATGGAGAATCG
>JACXTT010001537.1_pt1 | contig 38218 bp, 44 predicted proteins | sample 9270951 | NCBI WGS metagenome assembly JACXTT01 (sample SAMN15532306, study PRJNA645909) | rock metagenome | isolation source: weathered quartz diorite | place: Puerto Rico | collected 2017-06-21
CTACAAAGTGGTCAAGTTCGCCACCGTGATCACCGACCAGGTGAACCGGGAGAGGGCGGTGTCCGAAGCCGCGAACATTGCCTACAGCACCTCGCAGCAAACCGACAGCACCGCCCAGCGCGGGACCACCGTGGTGACCCAGGCGGTCGAGGTGATGCGCGATCTGGCCGCGCACATGCAAACCGCCAGTGACGGCATCGAAGCCTTGAATGCGCAGTCCCAGGTGATCGGCACCATCGTCAAGACCATCAGCGGTATTGCCGAACAGACCAACCTGCTGGCGCTCAACGCGGCCATCGAGGCGGCGCGCGCAGGTGAGCAGGGTCGTGGTTTTGCGGTGGTGGCGGACGAAGTGCGGCAGTTGGCATCGCGCACCAGCCAGGCCACCGACGAGATCGTCGGGGTGGTGCGGCAGAACCAGGACATGGCTCGGGACGCGGTGTCGCTGATGAACAGCGGCAAGACCCAGGCCGAGGAAGGCCTTGCGCTGGCGGCGGAGGCGGGCACGGTGATCGTCGAGATCCAGGACGGTGCGCAGAAGGTGGTCAATGCGGTCGGGCAGTTCGCTAACCAACTGACGAGTTGAGCGCCACCACCATGTCCACCTCGACCGAGGCGTTTTTCGGCAATTGGAACACCCCGACCGAGGTACGCGTATGCACCCCGGCTTCGCCGAACACCGAATAAAGCACCTCGGACGCCCCGTCGGCGACTTCACTCTGTTGAGTGAAGTCGGCCGCGCTCTGCACATACACGTTGATACGCAGCACTTTCCTGATACGCCCCAGGTCGCCGTCAAGCAGCTGCCGCAAAATCGCCAGGGCGCGCATGGTGCTGATCTGTGCCCCATGCCGTGCCCGCTCCAGTGTGGTTTCGGCGCCGACCCGCCCCGTCACCATCACGGTATTGTCTACACGGGGAATCTGCCCGCTGACATACACTTCAAGATCGTTCTGTACCGCCGGCACATAATTGCCGCCGATCTTCATTTCACCGTCGAAGCTGTAGCCGAGTGCCTGGGCGATGGTTTCGAATGACGCGTTTCGGGTGTGTGGCATGGTCCAGCTCCTGGTGAGACATGTTCGGTTCATACGGGCCAGGCACGATCCGCCCTGCGCAAGGCTATGCCGCCGTATTTGCGCAGCGTTGGGGAAAATAGCGAAAAGTGCAATGTCGTCGGTTACACTCCGATAATGTCAAAAAAACATCATGCACGTCTGACCTTCGCCCGAATCTACAACAGCGTGTTGACCCGACTGCTGGTGTTGGCGCTGTGCATTGTCATTTCTGGCGCTGTCTTGCGCTTTTACGTGTTGACCAACTTCCTGCGCGAGGATCTGGGCGCTGTCGTGGAAGGCCAGCAGCTGGCGTTGGCGACTTATGTCGCCCACGATGTCGATACCAAGATTATTCGGCGTCGGCTCCTGATCGAGCACCTCGCGGCCAGCGTCCCCCTCGATCTACTGGCACAGCCTGAGCAACTGCACGGCTGGCTGAAGGAGCGTTCCCCCTACCAGGCCGTGTTCTCGACCGAAATCATCATCGTCAATGCCAGTGGCAAGCGGGTGGCGGGCGACTCCGACCAGGAGGCACAGGTCGATACGGATTATGCGGCTCGCGATTATATTCAAGCCGGGTTGGCCGGTAGGTCATTTATCGGCCGACCGATCGACAGTGGGGAGAACGCAGAGCCCACACTACCGATATCCGCGCCCATCAAGAATGACGCGGGTGAGGTACAGGGGGTGCTGGTTGGCATGATGGCGCTCAGTGCTCCCGGGTTCCTTGAATCATTGTTTCAGAGCCACGGTGGGACGACAGCGGGAGAGTTCCAGCTGGTTTTCCCGGAAAGTCGCTTGCAGATCGAGTCCTCGCGGTTTGGGGTGGGCTTCAAGCCGATATCGCGTCCGGGCCTCAATGTGTTGCAGGACCGGGCCATGGCGGGTTTTCGCGGTGCTGGGATCACGCTCGATGCCGAGGGCCAGGAAGAGGTCAGTGCCATGGTCTCCGTACCCAGTACGGGCTGGTTCATTGTCGCCAGCTTGCCGAGCCGCGAAGCGTTTGCAACCGTCGAGCGCACCCAGAGTTTCCTGATCAGGGGGGCCATCTCCTCGATTTTTCTGTTTGGCATCATCTCCTCCATCGGGCTGTACTTTGTCTTTCGCCCACTGTTCCATGCCGCCGCGCAGGCGGACTGCATGACCCGTGACGAACTGCCCCATGCGTCCTTGCCGGTGGTTCGTAACGATGAGGTCGGTCACTTGATCTCGGCGTTCAATCGCTTGTTGTTCAAGCTCAAGGAGAAACAGGCCGAACTCGAACAGATCGCGCATCACGACACGCTGACGGGCTTGCCCAACCGGCACGACCTCTCTGGCCGTCTGCGCCAGGTGCTGGCCCAGGCACAGCGAAAAGGGACGCAGGTCGGCTTGTTGTTCATGGACCTCGATGGCTTCAAACGGATCAATGACACCCTCGGGCACGAGGCGGGTGACGAGGTGTTGCGTCAGGTAGGGAAGCGTTTCAGCGCGGTTGTGCGGGTGAGCGATACCCTGGCGCGCATCGGCGGTGATGAGTTCGTTGTCCTGCTGAGCGACCTCGGGGCCGATGCCGAAGAAACCGTGAGTGCCGTGGCAAGCAAATGCATAGAGGCGCTGGGTACGCCTTTTATTATTGCCGGCACGGTTTGCCAGGTGGGGGTCTCGATCGGTATCGCCCTGGGGAATGGCGAAAGTTCCGCCGATGCGCTGCTGCTGACAGCGGATCGAGTCATGTATCAGGCCAAGAAAACCGGACGCGGTCGCTACATGACCCACAAGCTCTGAGGCGCGCACCTCAGTCGCAAGCGCAGCGGACGCAACACAGGTAAACTCCGTGCTTTCCCTGAGGAGTTCCCATGAGTCACTACCAGCCCGGCATCCTTGCCAAGCCTGTGCCCTTGCAGGCACGCCACCTGTTCTTCGCCCTTGAATCCGTCGAAGCATTGCCGGCGGCGCTCGACAGGCTTGCCCGGCTGGTCGACGCAAAGCACACCGTGGTCGGTTTTGGCGAGTCGCTGGTGCAGGCGCTGGGCCGTCATGTCCCGGGGCTGCGGGCATTTCCCGGTATCACTGGTGTGGGGGTGGATAATCCGTCGACCCAACAGGCCCTGTGGTGCTGGTTGCAGGGCGAAGACCGTGGCGAGTTGCTGCACCGCAGCCGTGCGCTGGAGCAGGTGCTGGCACCGGCCCTGAAGCTGGTGCAGATGACCGAGGCATTCCGCCACAAGTCCGGCCACGACCTGACCGGTTATGAAGACGGCACCGAGAACCCGGTGGACGAAGCCGCCGTGGAAGCCGGGATCGCCGCGGACGGTGGCAGCTTTGCCGCGATCCAGCAGTGGCGGCATGACCTGGACGGTTTCGCCGCGCTGCCGGCCCATGAGCAGGACAACATCATCGGGCGGCGCAAGAGCGACAACGAGGAGCTGGACGATGCGCCGGAATCCGCCCACGTCAAACGTACCGCGCAGGAGAGCTTTGCCCCGGAGGCCTTCGTGGTGCGCCGCTCCATGCCCTGGTCGAACGAGCAGGGCGCCGGCCTGATGTTCCTCGCGTTCGGCCATTCCTTCGCCGCCTTCGAGGCACAACTGCGGCGCATGAGCGGCTTGGACGACGGCATCGTCGACGGCTTGTATCGCTTCAGTCGGCCGATTACCGGCGGCTATTACTGGTGCCCGCCGTTGAGCGAGGGACGCCTGGACCTGAGTGCGCTGAGCGCCGCTTGAGTCTTTGCCCAGTGTGACCGACGCCCGATGCCACCCATCGGGCGTTTTCATCAGGACGTCCGGACACGGGTAGTCCTATTCGGTCTCGACCGGGGGTGAAATGGGTCTAAGCGTGCGCTCGATCAGTACTAGACTTAAATTAGCAGTCGCTGCGAAGTGAAATCCAACCCTCGCTCATCCGCGCAGCTCGCTCGCCATCCAACAGAAAACCGCACCCGTATCCGACTGTCGAATGAAATCGGGCGATAGCCCAGCGTGAAAGATGAGACTCGGGCTCCACCGGAGCCAGGGAGTGTTCATCATGATCTCCATCCGTGTTCTTTCGTTCTGTGCCCTTTCCGGGCTTGTGCTGTTGGGCGTGTCCCCGACCGTTTGGGCGGCGGCCAACAGTGAACCCATCAACCAGGAGGCGGTGCAGTTATCGCCTCAAACTCAGAACGGCGTGTCTTACCTGACCGGCGGTATTGGCCAGGATGAATCCCAGGCATTGCTGCAGACCCGCGGTTACAACCTGCATATCGTTTCGAGTGTAGGCCCCAAAGGGGAGTACCTGCCCGATGTGGACATCACGATCCAGAAGGCTGGCGGAGAGTCGGTATTGTCGCTGAGTCAGGTCGGACCGATGGTGTACGTCAAGTTGCCCGACGGCAAGTATGAGGTTGTCAGCCGTCGTAATGGTCACGAGGACCGGCAGAGTGTTGTCCTGATTGGCAACGCCGGCCAGACGGTGAACGTGAACTGGCGAGTCGAATAATCTGAGTCCTGTAGAAGCCTGGCTTGCCAGCGATAGCGATGCAACATTCACCCTCGCAATCGCTGGCAAGCCAGTATACCGTTCAAAAAACACAAACCAGGGGATGCTAAACCACCGTCTTGCGAATAGTCTGCGCACAAGGGGAATCCCCCTGAAACACAGATTTGGACATGAGGTCGAAAGATGGGCAAGTTACGCGTCGGGATTATTTTCGGTGGTCTGGGGGCAGAGCACGAGGTGTCGTTGCAATCGGCCCGCAATGTGGTCGATGCGCTGGACCGCGAGCGTTTCGAGCCGATCCTGATCGGCATCGACAAGCAGGGCCGCTGGCACCTCAACGACAGCTCCAACTACCTGATCAATGCCGAGAACCCGGCGCTCATTGCCTTGAACCAATCCAATCGCGAGCTGGCCGTGGTCCCGGGCAAGGCCAGCCAGCAGTTGGTGGACACCAGCAACCAGGCGCTGCTGGAGCAGGTCGATGTGATCTTCCCCATCGTCCACGGCACCCTCGGTGAAGACGGTTGCCTGCAAGGCTTGCTGCGCATGACTGACCTGCCTTTTGTCGGCTCCGATGTGCTCGGCTCGGCCGTGTGCATGGACAAGGACGTGAGCAAGCGCCTGTTGCGTGATGCGGGGCTGGCAGTGACACCCTTTATCACCGTGAACCGGGCCACCGCCGCCCGGCTCGGTTTCGAGGTCGCACAGGAGAAACTGGGCCTGCCGATGTTCGTCAAGCCGGCGAACCAGGGTTCGTCCGTTGGCGTGAGCAAGGTGCAGACGGCCGAGGAGTATCAAGCCGCCTTGGCCCTGGCCCTGGGCTTTGACGAGAAGGTCCTGATCGAATCGGCGGTCAGCGGACGGGAGATCGAATGCGCGATCCTGGGCAACGAACAGCCGATGGCCAGCGGTTGCGGCGAGATCGTCGTGCGCAGCGGCTTCTATTCCTACGACAGCAAGTACATTGACGCGCTGGCCGCCGAAGTCGTGGTGCCGGCGGCGATCAGCGAGCAGGACAGCGAGCGCATTCGCGCGGAAGCCATCGAGGCGTTCCAGGTGCTGGGCTGCGCCGGGCTGGCGCGGGTCGACGTGTTTCTCACCGCTGACGGCGAAGTGCTGATCAACGAGGTCAACTCACTGCCCGGTTTTACCCGCATCAGCATGTACCCCAAGCTCTGGCAAGCGGCGGGGATGAGTTACAGCGAGCTGGTGAGTCGCCTGATCGAACTGGCGCTGGAGCGGCATGAGGCGCGCAAAGGCTTGAAGAACAGCCGTTAACAGGCCCGAAGCAGGCTCGAGCGCTTCAGGCCTGGTTTCAGGCTCCGGATCTGGACGGTTCGAGATGATCCAGGTCCGGCCGATGCCAGGGGTCGATGTGCGTCATCAGGTCCAGGACTCGATGGCGCAGCATGACATTTTCACGCGCGGCCACGGCAATGGCATGTCCTTCTTCAACGGAAATCAAAGCGTCCACTTCGAGATGTGCATCGACCGCGAGCATATCGCCCATTTTGCGTGTGCGCAGGTCATGCACGCCCTTGATGCCGGGGGTGTCCAATAGCGTGGTGCGAATGGAGGCGACCTCTTCTTCATCGGCGGCACTGTCCATCAGGTCATTCAAGGCGTTCCAACCGAACGACGCGCCCATCCTGGCAATCATGCCGCCGACCACCAGCGCGGCAATCGGGTCGAGAATGGGATAACCCGCCAGATTGCCAACGATACCGACACCGACCACCAGCGACGAAGCCGCATCCGAGCGGGCATGCCAGGCGTTGGCAATCAATAGGCTCGACTTCACCTTCCTGGCCACGGCGAGCATGTAGCGAAACAGCAGTTCCTTGGTCAGCAGCGCGGCGCCCGCCACCCACAGGGCAGCCATATGCACCTTCTGGATGGACTCCGGGGTTTGCAGCTTGAGCACCGCCGAACCGATCATGCCGATGCCCACGGCCAGCAGCAGTAGCCCGAGGATCATCGAGGCGGCCGTTTCAAAACGCAAATGCCCATAGGGATGGCCTTCATCGGCGTCCTGCTTGCTTTTATGGCCGGCGAACAGCACCACGAAGTCGGCAATCAAGTCCGACAGGGAATGGATGCCATCAGCGATCAGGCCTTGGGATTTCGACAGGATCCCGACGATGATCTGAATGCAGGACAGCGCCAGGTTGACGCTCACACTGACCCAGGTACAACGGGAAGCGGCAGCGGCTCGCTCGGCAGGACTGCAGCGTTCGTCCTCGAGTTCGGCGGAGAACTTTTCATCGTTCATCAGATACTTTTTCCATTACTTGCAAATGACTATCAGCACACGGCATTCATGGCCTACTGAATAATCAAGTGGGCTCGCTGATGTAATCGGCAATCATTGGCGTTCGCCTTGAAAGAGGCGGGCTAGAGGAATAAAGCATACTGAAAAGTTGGGCGAATACCCATGATATTTAAATAATTGCGGCGATTGAAAATTTGTTTCGTATACCGATTGAAAGTGTTCTCAAATGCGAATCTTAATATTTTTTCGTGTCGTATTCGAAGTCGCTCGCATCTACTCCAAACGCTTTATATCCCGCTGTCGGCATGTGACTTTCAACGGGGATTATATGAATGGGATGGTGAGCAGAAGAGAGAAGGGGAGCTTGGCTCCCCTCAAGGTGTGCAGAATCAGTTGGTTGCCACCCGGTCGGTGTCACCGGAAGTCACCAACGCTTTAAGCGAGGCATCGAACTGTTTCAGGGCGTTGACCTGCAACTCGCGCTGCTGGTTGATTTGTGCGGCAATCTCCGGCGCCGCCTTGCCGTGGACCCAGATCGAAGGCAGTGCCTTGCCACCGAAGCCTTCGGCCTTGCCGATGTATTGCAGGTTCGAGTCATAGAACGTGGCGACGAAACGCGCTTCGAACTGGTTGTTGCGTTTGGTCACCAGGCGGCTGTAGGTGTCGAGCATCACCACCGCGTCGGGGTGGGCCTGTACCAGCGCATCGAGGTTGGCGTAGACGGTCACCGAGGCGAACTGTTTCTGCAGCGAGCCCATGAGCCAGTCGATGGCCAGTTTCGGATCGGAGCTGTTGACGAACGCGTCGCTGATGCGCGAGTCCAGCGCGGCATTCTTCGCACCGCTCAGCGCGACGGAATGGTAGCGTTCAAGGTACTGGAGTGTACTGAGGGTGTTTTCGCTGTAGAGCACCCCCACCGATTGGGCGTGTTTCAGGCTGGCAGTGCTGTCGGCCACCGGGAGGAAATGGCAGGATTGCTCGTCGGCCGCGTAGGCAGGGGCGGTGGCGACGAAACCACCGGTCAATACAGCGACAAGAGCCAGCAAGGTCGAAATTCTCATCGCGCGTTTTCCTTCTGAAGTCGGTTCGGCATGACGCTATCCTCCTCCTTTCCCAGAAAAACTGAACTTGCCTTCCTTGATGGTTACTATCAATTGAACGAATGATTGGAGGCGGTGAGCTGTAGTGTAGCTGTCAATGGGGCGCAGCATTGAGTGCTCCACCCCCAATATTTGACGTGCCGGGTCATTCCGTTGGCGCGTACTGCATCTCGCCATTGCCAAACGACCAGTCCTCACGTTTTACGTCGATCAAGCTGATCCAGACGTCCTCTTTGCGCAGCCCGGTCCTGGTGTGGATACCCTTGGCGATCGCCTTGTAGAACGCCTTATTGACCTCAATCGTGCGGCCCCCGTTCCAGGTCACTTGAACGAGCGCTGATTGCCACCAGCCGGGCCTCAACCACCGAAGCCTGTTCGCGCAACGCCTCCTCGAACCGGCTGACCAGCCTGGAAGCCGGGCGGTGCAAGGGTTTGATCAAGCTGACGGTAAAGGGGATCGAGACGCTGAACGGGCGGATCTCCAGGCCTTGCCCGACGAAGTCCAGGGCCGTTAGCGGGTTGACAATGGCCAGGCCGACGCGCTCGCGGACCATGGCACAGACCGACGCCGCACTGTGGGTCTCCAGCACCATCTGCCGCTCTACCTGGGCCTGTCGGAAAATCTCGTCTATCTGCTGTCGGTAACTGTCGAGGCTGGACAGGCTGATGAAGGGTTTCGAGGTGAAGTCCCCAGGTGCCAGGACCGTTTTTTCCAGAAGCGGATGGCCGGTTGGCAATACGCAGACTTCATCCACAACCATCAAGGACGATACCTGCGTCCCCGGCGGTGCACTCGCTACTTCGGTCAGCCCCAGGTCGTAGCGCTGGGCCGACAGCCACTCCTCCAGCAAAGGCGATTCTTGCGGCGTGATGGTCATGCTCGCTTTCGGGAACTGCGTAACAAAACGTTGGCATGCCTTGGGCAGCAAGGACTGTGAGAAAACCGGCAGGCAGGCAATGGACAGCTGGCCCTGATCGAACTCTCGCAATGATGCCGCCGTATTGAGAATCCGCCCCAAGCCGAAGTAGGCCCGCTGTACTTCCTCGAACAGGGAAAGCGCCTGTGCCGTCGGCCGCAGGCGGCCGCGCACCCGGTCAAACAGCTTGAGCTGGGTGAGTTGTTCAAAGCGTGCCAGTTCGCGGCTGACCGTCGGCTGGGAGGTATGCAGCATTGCCGCGGCCTCTGTCACGCTACCGGTGGTCATCACGGCCCTGAACACTTCTATATGGCGCAATGTGGCTGACATGGGCCGGGCTCACCTTCTTCGAAAGCCATATCGTAAATGAATAGACTTACTGAATATTGATATTTTATGACTGCCATCTCTTTCCCCATCATGCCGTGACTGCGCAATAGCCCTTTGCTGCGTGCGCGTTACCTGCCTGAGACCCGCCGATATGAAATCCCTCGCTGATAACCTGCTACTGCAACTGGCCGAGCAGCATGGCACCCCTTTGTGGGTGTATGACAGCCAGTTGATTCAAGAGCGTATCCAGCAGCTTGCTGCATTCGATACGGTGCGCTTTGCCCAGAAAGCCTGTTCCAACCTGCATATCCTGCGTTTGATGCGCGACGCCGGGGTGAAGGTGGATGCCGTCTCTCTCGGCGAGCTCGAGCGGGCGCTGCAGGCCGGATTCACTGTCGACGCTGTGCAGGGGGCGGCGGGTGTCGTGTTCACAGCGGATGTGTTCGACCGAGCCACCTTGCAGCGCGTGGTAGAGACGCGGGTCGAGGTCAATGTCGGTTCGATCGACATGCTGCGCCAGTTGGCGCCACTTTCACCTGGCCACCGCGTCTGGTTGCGGATCAATCCGGGCTTTGGTCACGGGCACAGCCGCAAGACCAATACCGGCGGTGAAAACAGCAAGCATGGGATATGGCACACCCAACTGGAGGAAGCCCTGACGCTGGTTCGCGATCACGGCCTGCATCTGGTGGGGTTGCACATGCACATTGGTTCCGGGGTGGATTACCAGCATTTGCAGCAGGTGTGCAGCACCATGGCGGAGTTGGTGGTGGGCCTGGGCCAGGATATCGAGGCCATTTCAGCGGGGGGTGGTTTGTCGGTGCCCTACCGGGATCGGGTGGGCGAACAGCCTGTTGATACCGAGCATTATTTTGCCCAGTGGGACCACGCCAGGAAGCAGATTGAACGCCATCTGGGTCATCCGGTACGCCTGGAAATCGAGCCGGGACGCTTTCTGGTGGCGGAGGCCGGTGTGTTGGTGTCGGAGGTTCGGGCAACCAAGCACATGGGCTACAACCATTTCACCCTGGTCGATGCCGGCTTCAATGACCTGATGCGCCCCTCGTTGTACGGCAGCTATCACGAGATCTCGTTGCTGACCCAGCGCGACGAGCCGTTGCCCATGCAGCCCACCGTTGTGGCCGGTCCTCTTTGTGAGTCAGGCGACGTCTTCACCCAGGCCGAAGGCGGGATCGTCGAGTCTCGCCTGTTGCCGGCTGCCGAGGTTGGCGATTACCTGGTGTTCCATACCGCCGGGGCTTACGGCGCATCGATGTCTTCCAACTACAATAGCCGTACCCATGCGGCAGAGGTGTTGGTGAATGACGGCGAGCATCGCCTGATCCGCAAACGCCAGGCACTGAGTGATCTGCTGCGCCTTGAAGAAGAGAACTAAGGCAATCGCTCAATGAAAGTCAGGGGGTGCTGGCTTACCGTCCATGTAAGTCAGGCACCCGATGCCGCGAACACGAGTAGCCGATGACCGCCATGATCGACTAATATACGATTCATATGCATTTCGTATCGGGTGGGTTCATGGGGATCGTAAAAATTTCAGAGGGCATGCACGAGCATCTGCGTGTCGCCAGCGATGCGTTGAGTCGCTCGATCAATGCCCAGGCCGAGCACTGGATGCGCATAGGGATGCTGGCGGAGTTGTATCCCAACCTGGATCATCGCGACATCAGTCGCTTGCTGGTCCGTGCCGAACTGGCGGGCGGTCTTGATTTGAAACAGCTCTGCGCGCTCGCGGATCTTTCGCCAGGCGCCCAGGTTCATGCCGCACCGGGAGCCCAGCAATGAAGGCCAACATCAAGATCAATACCCCGGCGCAAATAGCCCTGTCCGGCACGGCGGGCAGGCTGGCCGCCGAGGTGCTGGCGATGATTGCTCCCCACGTCAAGGCGGGGGTCACCACCGACGAACTCGATCAGATCTGTCACGACTACATCGTCAACGTGCAGAAGGCCATTCCCGGCAATGTCGGCTATCACGGCTTCCCGAAAACCGTGTGTGCCTCCGTCAACGAGGTGGTCTGCCATGGCATCCCTTCGGGCAAGGCGCTGAAGGATGGCGACATCGTCAATATCGACATCGCCGTGATCAAGGACGGCTGGTACGGCGACACCAGCCGCATGTACTTCGTCGGTGAGCCCAGCCCGCAAGCGCGACGCCTGGTCAAGACGACATATGAGGCCATGTGCGCCGGTATTCGTGTGGTCCGCCCTGGCGCGACGCTGGGCGACATCGGTCACGCGATTCAGAGCGTTGCCGAGCGGGACGGCTTCAGTGTGGTGCGCGAGTATTGCGGTCATGGTATCGGCAAGGTCTACCACGATGAGCCTCAGGTCCTTCATTACGGCTATCCGGGCCAGGGCCTGATACTGAAAACCGGCATGATCTTCACCATCGAGCCGATGCTGAACGCTGGCAAGCGCCATGTAAAAAGCCTGGCCGATGGCTGGACGGTGATCACCAAGGATCACTCACTCTCGGCCCAGTGGGAGCATATGGTGGCCGTCACTGACGAGGGTTTCGAGGTGTTGACCGCTTGGCCGGACACGCAGGATGAGTATCCAGCGGTTGTCTAGGCGCATGATTCCTATACCAAGTGTCATTTTTTACAGACAAGACTTGTCAAAACTTGATATCGAAATGACGGGATCCAGTTATTCATGAGGTTACTTTCACATTCATGAAACTGCTGGACATGAGTGCTGGCTCAGTGCCAGTTTTAAGTAACAAAGCTGATACAAACTTTACGAAGTATTTACTGGGTAAAATCGCGGATTCTTCAAAAAAAACTGTCTGATAGGTATTCCCGGAGATATTATTAAAACCGTAGGTTCGGTGTGTAAAGAGGACTTATCATGATTGGCCAACTCTCAAAAATGAAAGTAGCCGTCTTGCTTGTTGGCGTACTCGCCATAGCGGGGCAGGCTGAAGCCCGTGGTTACTACGGTCACGGCTACGGTCACGGTTACGGCGGTTGGGGCTGGGGTGGTCCGGCCTTGTTGGGCGCCGTGGTCGGTGCTGCCGTGGTGGGCTCGGTCGTCGCCAACTCTCCGCCTCCGGTTTACGTTCAACAGCCGGTTTACGTTCAGCCGCAGCCGGTGTATGTCCAGCCGCCAGCCTACTACCAGGCACCGCCGCCCCCGCCCCCAGGCTACTACTACCAGCTACAACCGGTTCCGACGCGTTAGGCGCTTGTTGGCAATCGCTACGTTATATTTTGATAAAGAAAAAGCCCCAGAGCATTGTGAGTGCCTGGGGTTTTTTGTGTTCTCAGGACATCGCGCCAATGCCACTGTTGGCATCGGCTACCATTGCCGTTCTCACGATTGAACGCTCCATGCTTCGGACAACTGTTCGAAGACCTTCCCCACATCCTGTACCAGCGCGGGACGATCGAAGCTGCGCAGGCGCAGGCGGGTCCTGGCACCCTCGTAGACACCGCTGGCGGAGCGCTCCAGGTCCTGCGGCTGGGCCCAGTACAGAGTCCCCAGGCCATCGCGCGGTGAGCTGCCGCGCCGCGCGATCACCCAGGCACCCCGCTCGCGGTGCAAGGGCCTGCCCTCATTGCTGCGGCTGCGCGCAAGGTCCCTGTAGTGGGTGGACGCTCCTGTCTGGAGTTCCCAGGCGATCCCCAGCAGGTCGATATCGCGCACCTCTCGCCAGAGGAACGGAATCTCGGCACCGCCGACCCGGGCACCAATCTCCAGGAACAGCAATTCGTCCCCCCGGTCGAACAGCTCGAGGTGGAAGACGATTTCCCGCCCCGGTGCGAAGGCCGCCAGCAACGGCTCGACGTGCCGCGCAATCCGCTGCTCGTCCTCACCTTCCTCCAGCTCGATGCTGCCCAGTGGGCTGTCCGGACCGAAATCGGCACAACTGTTCACATAGCGCGACGCCGTGACCACCACGATCCGCTGCCCATCCCACCAGCCGTCGACGTGCAGGATGGGGGCGGCGCAGTAGACCTGGACCATCATCGGCTCCACGGCCTGCTGCAACTGATCAAGCTCCCCGGGACTGCGAAGGATCTTCACGCCGCGACTCGCCGTGCCATAGCGTGGCTTGAGCACCAGCGGATAGCCATGCTCGGCCGCCAGTTGCTCCACGGTTTCGCGGGCATCGGCGGCCACCGCCGGCAGTACGCCGATCGACGTCTGCCGGCCAGCGATATCCAGCATGCAAAGCTTGTCGCGAAACCGCTCGGTCCAGGCAACAAGGTCTCCCGGCACCCCCCAGCGCTCGCGAATCGAAGCGGCATTGAGCAGGTCACCCTCATTGAGGGCGACCACCAGCGCCGGAGCGCCGTGCCGCTCGACCAGGCGCTCGACCTCGGCCATGACCGCCCCGGTATCGTCCAGCGAGGCCAGTGTCGAACTCGACGACAGGCGCTCGCTTGGCAGCGATGCGACGGATTCGGGCGTGCAGATCGCCCGAATCGTCATTCCCGCAGGCAGCTCGTATCGGTCGTAGAGGGCTTGGGAGCCGACCCAACGATGCAAGCAGAGCGCATAGCTCATGCCTTGGGCTCCACGATGAAGTGAACCGCCTCCACCAGTTCGTCGCCGATCCGGACGGCGTCTTCACGCGAGATGCCCGTTGCCAGGACATACCCCGAGACGCAGTCGGCCACGGTGTCTAGCGGTGGAATCTGGTCGCCCTCGTGCTTCTGGATGACCACGGCACGCTCGGCCTGGCCCAGCTCGAACAGGAACGGCAGGAACACCAGCGGCGTCTCGCCCTGCCGGGTGTGACGCACGTCGACGTCAGGCTTGAGGTCGAGCTCGACCTTCTTCACCTGGCCAGGTGTCGGTACGAAGAACTGGATCGCCGCACCGGCCTTCGGCTCGGGCGATACCTCGGGCAGGGTATCGATACCCAGGGGCACGGTCAGGAACATCCGGTTCAGGTCCAGGCCGAACGCGCGCCGCACCAGTTCCGGGGCACCCGAACCGGCCAGGCGGGCGTGGGATTCGAGTACCCGAGGGCCTTTCGGCGTCAGGACGAATTCGCTGTGGGAAGGGCCTTCCTCCAGCTCCACGGCGTCTAGCAGGCGGCAGGTCATTTCCTTCAGCTCTTTCAGCCATTTCTTGGCGTCGGTGCTCGGTGTGCTGACCTCCCACTCGACGTACTTGTCGTTCATGCGGTACTGGGAGTAGCCGATCGGCAGGTGACGGCGCTTGAAGGAGAAGGAGTCGACGCTGACGACCGGCCCCTCCAGGTATTCCTCGATGATGATGTGCTTGACGTCGGCCGCCTGCAGCGCCTGCCAGGCCTGGGTGGCGGAGGCTTCGTCATCGCAGGGATGGATATGCAGGCTGGCGACGCCTTCGGCCGGCTTGAGCACCGACTTGCCATGCTCCTTGACGAACGCGATGGCGACCTGCGCGCTGGTGACATGGCGATAGGCTACGGGGCTCAGGTCATGCTTGGCCAGCAGCTCGCGCATTGCCACCTTGTCCTTGAGCAGGCGCGCGGTCTTGTAGGAAACCCCGGTGAGGCCGAAATGGTCGACCACCTTGCCGGTCGACTCGCCCGCCACTTCGGTGGTGGTGATGATGCGATCGAACGGACGTTCGCGATGCAGGGGTTCGAGCACCTTGATGATCGCCTCGGCGTCGTCGATCCTGGCATGCACCACCCGTTCGCAATGGGCGAGGATTTCCTGCTCGTAGTCACCCTCCTGGTGCACCAGCACTACGTCGATACCCAGTTCCTTGGCCCCGTGAATGGGCGCCGGGCGACCACCGACTACTGCGATACGCTTGTTCATGCGTGAACTCCCTATTTATCGTGATGGGTCTTGAAGAAAAGGTTCAGCTGCCGTACACCCGGCGCAGCCAGCGCGCCTTGTGGTTGGGCATGGGTTGGAACGCCTTGCGTCGGTGCAGCACGCGGGCGTTCTTGAAAATGAAGAAGTCACCCGGTTGCAACACCACCTCTATGCCCTGGGCATTGCGCAGGCATTGGTGGAGGAGCCCGAGGGCCTCCTTGCTGTCCGGGTCGAGCGCCGCCACGATGCCGTCGTCGAAACGCAGGCGATAACCGCTATCGCCTGGCTCCAGGATCGGCAGCACCTTCTGCTGGCCATCGAAGCCCTCGTTGGAAGCCGGGGCACCGAAGGTGTAGGCCGGCCTCTGCAGCTGGGTCATCGCCCACGCGGGTAGCTGCGAGACGATGTGATCCACGCAGACGATGTCGGTGGAGGCGCCTTCGAGGTTGCGCACGGCGGTAAAGGCCAGGAAGTTCGGCACGGACGCCGCGACATCCCGACCCTGGTCGTCGAAGGGCCAGTTGGGGTTGTCGGTGTGCCAGAAAAACTCCACGTCCGCGCCCCAGGAACTGGTGGTTCCCGCGGCCTCCGGCACCGGCACCACGTTCCTGACCAACTTGCCGAGGTTTTCGTACTCGACCGCATGCGGCTTGACCCCCAGCAGTCGCAGCATGCCGAACTGCAGCAGGTCGAAGTCCAGGACGCACTGGGCATTGGGCAGGAAGCCATTGCACGGCGTCGCGACCTCCGTGGAGAGCGCGATACCCCGCAGCAGCAATGCCTTGTACGGGCTGGTGGGGAACGCACGGATCGCCTCGACGATGTCGCTGCCCAACACGCTACCCAGCCAATCCCCGCCGACTTCGCCCACGCCGTCGGCGCAGTGTGGCGTGTCGGCCAGTCTCGAGCGACAACTGTCCAGGCCGGTCAGGTCGGGTTCGTGGACAGTCATGACTTGGACTATCGACGCCTGCTGAACATCCATGGCCATGACGCTCATGATTTGCGGTTCAGGTATGAGCTGACCTTGGGGTCCGGTCGGTGGGCGAACGCGGTGGTTCGGCGGATAAACATCCCCAGTGGCAAGATCAGGTAGAGCAGAACGTAATTCATGGTGCACCTTCCCTAGTGAATGAAATGATCAGTCCAGCGGCACGGTCTCGCGCCAGTCCACCGCTTCCTCGAACTGAGGTTGTTCCGACTTGTCCAGGTAGAAATCGCCGATCGCCAGCACATCGATGTTGGTGCGCATGAAGCAGCGATAGGCCTCGAACGGCGTGTTCACGATGGGTTCGCCACGCACGTTGAACGAGGTGTTGACCAGTACGGGACACCCCGAGCGCTGGTAGAAGCGCTCAAGCAGCGCGCGGAATCGCGGGTTGCGCTCCTTGTCCACGGTTTGCACCCGGGCCGAGAAGTCCACGTGGGTAATCGCCGGCAGCGTGCTGCGTGCCACCTTGAGCAGGTCGATGCCGGTCAGTTGCGCCTGTTCCTTCGGGATCACCTTGCGAATGGCCTCGGCCACCGGCGAGACCACCAGCATGTAGGGGCTTTCCTCGACGATGTCGAAGTACTCCGCCGCTTCTTCCTCAAGCACCACGGGCGCGAAGGGGCGGAAGGATTCGCGAAACTTGATGCGCAGGTTCATGGTCGTCTGGGTGTCCGCGCGGCGCGGATCGCCGAGGATCGAGCGGCTGCCCAGCGAGCGTGGACCGAACTCCATCCGCCCCTGGAACCAACCGATGACCCCGCCGTTCTCGATGCTGGTGATCACCCGCTGGTCGAGCTCCTCCGGCGAGAGCCGGTGGAAAACCGCGCCGCAGGCTTCCAGCTCGTCCCTGATCTGCTCCTCACTGTATTGCGGGCCGAGCAAGGCGCCGCTCATGCCGTCGAGGACGCCGGTGGGCAACTCGCGGCGAGTCACCCTGCGGTGTTTGCGGTCGGTCAGCAGCGCGGCGCCCAACGAGCCACCGGCATCGCCCGCCGCCGGTTGTACCCAGAGCCTGTCGAAGGTTCGCTCGCGGGAGATCACGCCATTGGCCACGCAGTTAAGGGCAACGCCGCCGGCCATGCACAGCGATGTCTCGCCGGTGAGCCTACGGGCGGTCCTGGCCAGGCCCGACACGACTATTTCCGTGACTTTCTGCACCGATGCCGCCAGGTCGAACTCGCGTTCGGTCAGTGGCGCCTCGGGCAAGCGCCGGGGCCCACCGAACAGTCGCTCGAAGGCCTCGCCCGTCATCACTTCGCCGTTGATGAACTCGAATTTGGTCCAGTCGAGCCTGAAGCTGCCATCGGGCTTCACGTCGATCAGGTTCGAGAGGATGGTGTCGACGTAGGTCGTCTTGCCATAGGGCGCGAGCCCCATGAGCTTGTATTCGCCGGAGTCCACCTTGAAGCCGCAGAAGTAGGTGAACGCCGAGTAGAGCAGGCCCAGCGAATGGGGGAAGGACAACTCCGCCACCAGCTTGATGCCATCGGCCTTGCCGTGCCAGAGGGTGGTTGTCGCCCATTCGCCGACGCTGTCGATGCACAGGATCGCGGCGCTTTCGAATGGACTGGGGAAGAACGCCGAAGCGGCGTGGGACGCGTGGTGACCATGCACTTCGATCTGGCGACCGTCGCGGTCTCCCATCGCTTTCAGGTGGCGCACCACCTCACGGTCCATCCGCCGCTTGGTCGAGAGCCAGTCGCCTAGCGCCGGCGCATAGGTACGCACCGCGGAAAGCCCGGCGACCACGGCGGTCGAGAGCACGCGGCGGAACTTGAGCGCCGGGTCTTCGTAATAGGCGACATGGTCGACGTCGGCCAGCTTGAGGCCCGCGTGCGCCAGGACGTACTCGATGGCCAGGCGGGGGAAGCCCGGGTCATGGCGGACCCGGCTGAAGCGCTCTTCCTGGGCGGCGGCGACGATCTTTCCGTCCACCACCAAGGTGGCCGCACTGTCGTGATAGAAGGCAGAGATGCCCAGTGTGCAGGTCATAGCAGCGTCCTTACTTTCTCGCGAAATTTGTCCAGCATGGTTTGCTCCCTGGGTGGATTGAGTGCGACGAATCCGGTACGGACCCGCGCCCACATTTCGTCACGGTCACTTCGAGGAAATACGCTGAGGTAGGCATCCAGGCTGGCGGCAGCCCATGCCGTATGCCCGGTGGAAATGTTGTCGATGGAGTTGTGCAGATCGACGAACATCGTCGGATACCCATAGGCGACCAGGGCCTTGTGGGTCCGCCGATAGCCGCCGCCGACACCGGACAGTTCCATCGCCAGGTTCAGCCCGAGGATCTCCGGGCAGTAGGTTTGGGAATATCGGCTGATCGATAGCCAGAACACCGGCAGTTCGAAGTTTTCGTCGTTGAAGCAGGCGGCATTGGCGTAGCCGGGGTCGGCGGTGGCGGGCAACTCGCCGTGTATCGCCTTGAGCAGATGGCGGTAGATGACGGGATGGTTCTGCGCCTCGATGCCGTTGCCCAGCTCGTCGAAAAGCGTTTCGAACAGTCGGCTGCCGTACGCCGTGGAGGCCACCGCCGGATGGGCGAACCCTGCCAGCCAGGCACCGTCGATCATCGTCAGCGGCGCCAGGGACAGGATATCGGCCACCACCTCCTCGCGGGACGGTAGCTCTTCGTCCTGTTCCAGTGCCTGGTTGGACGCTTCGTGCTGGCGCTGCAACCACTGGCGCAGAACATCGGGCGCCCATTGTTCGGGTAATGGGCAACGCCCGTTGGCGACCCCGCGCGCAGCCCTGGCAAGCCAGCGCGTCACGTAGTGTGCGCTATAGCTTTCCTCTGCAGGCGTGAGCTCCGTGCGCAGCAGGCGCGGGTAGGCCTGTCGTGGCGTGAGGTGGGTGACCAGGACCGGCGCCTCGATGTCCTCGCGGATCGCTCCAACGAGCCTGCCGTCGTCCTTCCACAGCTGGTAGGCCGCGGATTGCAGGGGCGCATCGGCGTAGGGCAGGGCGGCGATCCAGCGCTGAAGAATGCTGATGTCGTCGCGACTGAAGATGCGGAACATCTTGCCCCGTGGCGAAATCAGGCTGGTGAGCAGTGGACTCGACTCCGGCTTGCCCGCCCTCACGTAGGTGCTGGCGGCCAGGTGGTCGAGGAAGGCCAACGAGTCGTCGACCTCCAGCAAGGGCTTCATTGGTACCTTGTTCAGTCGCGTCTTGTCATGGTACTGGCAAGCATCCAGCCGACGACGGCTGATCAGGTGACGCGCCGCCTCCCTCGGATCGAGCCAGCGCTCAAGCACCTCGAGCAGCGCCTGGCTCATTGTCTCGGCCTGCCAGCGTGCCCACAGGTAACCCTGGCGTACGCTATCGCGACCGGATTGCCCCGCGTCCACGAGGAACTCGCGCACGGCCGTCTCGGCGAGCGCGGCGAGGTCATCGCTACCCCCGGCGGGGTCACGACGCAGATCGAGGAATTGTCCGGCGGACGGTTCATCGTCAGCGATGAATTCGAACGAGGGCAGCAACCCGCAATGCCGCAGGTACAGGTTGGCACCCAAGGCCTGGGCCATCATCGACTCCGGGAAGTGCCCGAGCACGACCAGCGTCGAGGCAAAGTTGAAGGCACCATCCGAGATCCTCGGGTCGGCCCCTGCCCGCAGGAGGTCTTCGCCGGCATCCGCCAGCCCATGCTGACGCAGCAACTCCTGGTAACGCTGGATGCGACTGGCTGCTGGCTGACCGACACCCACATCCGCCGCATGGATTCTCAGCGCGGCCATCGCGTAGCGCGTTTCGTTGTTCCAACTGCCACATAGCCCATGAATCAGGTACTGGCTGCCGATCAGCAAGGGTGCCGACTCCAAGGCCGCCTTGGCACGTAGCGCCCGGGCATCCGCGTCGTCAGCCTTGATCGCCTGCGCCAACCTGCGGAATCCGTCGCGCACGGGCCTGAGCCGTTCGACTGCGACGCCCGCCAGCCCGGCCAAGACCGTCTCGTTGGCGAGGTCGACGTCTGTCAGGTCTGCTCCAGGCTCCGTCTCGAAGCAGGTACGCAGGGAGGCCGAGGTGAACACGCGCCTGACCTCTTCCCCTGCGTGGGCCCCGAGGAAACTGGAAAAAATCTGCCGATTAGTCTTCATCAGTACATTGGATAAATAGAGGAATTGTTTTTCTTCTTGGCTTTTTTCTTTCTCTTGAACAGCCCGCCAAGTGCTTTGCGAATTCGCTTTAACATAAATCCTCCTTAATCCTTACTGCAGGTTTCGATGAATGGCGCGTGCCACGACATCATTGCCAAGGTCGGTATAGTGTGCGCGGTCGACGAATAACCATTCATCGGCCGGACGTTGGCGCAAATCATTGACCATATTGCAAAAACGAATACCCAATGCATGACAACCGCTGGCCAGGTTATCGGCGTAATGGTCGGCGACGGCGGGATCCGATATATCGCCATACAAGTATTGCCACGTGCCCAATCGGGAGATTCCGTCAAGCTCATCGAACAGCTTCTGCTCTTCGGCGCATGGTTTTCTTACCCAGGTTGCCAAGGGCTGCATGAAGAAGGAAAGTTCCGCACCCAAGGAGTCTGCCAGGCGCTTCCAAGTGGTCAGGCAATTCAGGGTGTCTTTGGCGGCGCGCGCCACTGTTTGCGCAATCGGTGGCACCGCGGTGGTTTCGGTTGGCCACTTTGGAAGTTTGGTGGGCGGTAGTTCGGCGCCATTTTCCTCGGCGATCTCATCAAATTTTTCATAATAGTCGCCGCAGAAGTAGAACGGCGGCAGGTCACTGCGAATGAACTCGGGAAGGCGGGCCATGACCAACGTGTTGAAACCGCCCATGACCACGATCTTGCGCACTTTGGGCAAGCGGTGGACATGCAGCATGAACAACATCAATTCCTGGGTCGAATTGAAGCAATGCCCCGCGAAATTCAGCCATGGCGTACCGTCGGGATCCTGCGCGGCAAGGCGGCTCGCCACAGAAGCGGCATCGCTGGAAGCCCCGTACCCCAAGGCTGATGAGGCCCCGACCAGCAGATTGACCGCTTGCGGCGCGCGAGCTCCCAGGCTGCCGACACTGATCGGCCGACCCTCGGCATCATGGGCGAGACGAAAGCCGAGTCGATCGGTATTGATCGATGTCGAACGGTAGTCGGCGGCATTGAAGCCCATGACATAGGGCAAGTACTGGGAACGACCACGACTGGCGAATTGATCGTAGTCGAGCATCTGCGGTGTCAACTTCACACGTTCCAGACTGGGGTCGTCAAGTGCGATGCGTTTGCGACTTTTGAACATGGCCAAGCCACTCCTTGGGTGAGAACCGGAATTCCGTTTGAACAGGGGAACTTTGTTTGGGGCGAACGCCGCCATACAATGATCGAAGTTGTAATTTCGAAAATCGCGAACGTGCTAGCAACGGCCCGCGGTAGGCCGGATAGCATGAAATTTAGTTATTGCGTAATAACACTTTCTAAGGTGTGAAAGTCGAAATTAGTTTGGGTGGGATGGGAGCAATGGAAGTCGCACCGCGAGGCGGTGAGAAGGAAGTGTGATGAGCGGATATTGTTGTCGAGAGGAATAATCTGAGAATATTGCAAATTGCAATACGGTGCTGCCGAGAGTTTTCACGCATCGGTGTATTCCTTTACTTTATTCCCTCCAGATTCCCTCCAGAGGCGCATTTGTAGGATCGATTCTAGGCGTTAAATTCTGTCTGTCAATGTGTAACAAGGTGTATTTCATCGGCAAATACGAATATTTCTGTATTTTGCTCATTGTGGACGATCGTCTCGCTAACAGCGTGACCGGTTTCTCCACTCCATTGCGCGGCTTCTAAACTTTAACGCATTGGTCAGGATATTGTTTCTTCTTCGGTCTTTTACCTCGTAGCTGCTTGGCTTTCGTCAGGATTCGATGCGCGCTGTGCAAGCGTCGATCAGGCGATCAAGCAGCCCGTCGACCACTGTTGGGTCGTTGGTCCGTCCATGCCGCTGATCGACGGGCGGTTGGCTGGTCGGTGCCCTCGACCGGGAGTCGGTGCGGTCGATGATCGTTTCTTCGGGAGAAAGAAAACCCCAGGGCATCGCGAGTGCCTGGGGTTTTCTTGTGTTGTGGCGGTGAGGTTTTTTGTAGGGCAAAAAGGGAGCGGGTGATGAGAGGGCGTTCAGCCAGCGCCTCTCATCGCACTGGCCCTTGTCAGCCCGGCACAGCTATTTCCTCTATCACCGAGTCCACCTGCCGCTGTGCCAGCTCGATCAGATGCACGATGCCCATCGCCACCTTGCGGTTGGCGCCCGTGAGGTTGTCGGCATTTTCATAGGCGGTGGCGGCAGCGGAGTCGAGGATTGAGCTGGCGTTGACCAGGGCGTCTTCGTGGCTTTGGGAGGTTGGTGAGTGTTTGTGCGGTGTTGTGGAGCTGGGCGGTTTTGGCGCTTGGCCTTCTGGCTGCAGGTAGTGGGCCAGGGCGCGGTCAGCGGCTTGTGGGTCGATGCTTTCTACAGCGGATGAAACGGGTGGATTAGGCGGTACCTTGAACATGAAGAATCTCCAATGGGCGCCAATCGACTCTGGGCTGCTAAACCCGATCACTGATTTGGCAGTGATGACTCCAGGCTAGCCACCGAAATCGCCGGATGCAACAGGGTGCAGGTTTCTAGGAAATTTCACTCAAGGAAAAACGAGCCGTCTTGCTGGCCTCTGGAAAACACTGGAGGAAAGAGTTTTTTACAGCCAGTGGTGCCTCGTAAGACATAGATTGTGGCAGAACATAAGCGCAGAAGTTGCTCCAGCTCCACGAGCACTGAGTCGAATGAGGGACATCAAAAACTCGATGTCATGGTGGAAAAAATCAGCCGTGGTTAGAAATATCTCAAAGGGCGGAAAAAATTATCTCAAGTGGCATGGTCGTTGACGCCCGTATCAACTGCCTTCAGGGCCTAATCAGGGACCGCGTTATCTCAAAGTCACGATTTAGATAAGTAAAACGCAGAAAATCTATAAGTGGAAAATCATCCACGGTCTGCGCCATCTGAGGGAGAGGGGGAGGGTGGTTGGCCGGGGGGGAGGTTAGTCTGAGGCCCCTGGGTGTGCAACACGGTCATGAGCCGCTGCTGGGCACCAGGGCGGAACAATGGGAAGTCTGGTGCACCCGAAGGTGCCCTGCGCACCGCCACCATAAAACGGAGAAAAAACGCACCTGACTTGGGTGGTGCTATGCGCCCAGTGTTAAAGATCTCAGACTGCGATTTGGCAGTGACGGCTCAAGGCTTGCTACCGAAATCGGCAGGCGCAACAGGGCGGAAGTTTCTAGGAAATTTCACGCGAGGGAAAGGGAGATGTCTTGCTGGTCGAGGAAATGCACCGAGAGATAAGGTATGCATTTGGTTGGATGGGAACCGTCAATCATGGATGTTCCAAACCCTCAGTCGGCTACTGATGTGGCTGCTGAAGCGAGCAAAGCCTCAAAGGATGAGATTGCCGCTTTTCTTGATCATATTCACAACAGGAAATGCGAAGCGTGCAATACCAATCAGTGGATTTTTGATCAGGGTGAGTTGTATCAATTTGTCAGGGTAGGGGACCTCGACCAAGGGATGGCCGTCTTGTGCCTGCTGTGCAGCAATTGCGGAAACACGAGGACATTTTCCTGGGGGCGAATCCGGTATTTCATCAATAACGAGTATAAAAAATGTCTCTAGTTGATGGACATCCCAGCTGGTCCACGTCAAATGTAGAAAGTGACAAGCACCGGAAAGCCCTCGATACTGGAGGTGTAAACCCACCAGGAGGCGGCGAATTGGAAGCCCGGGTAGCGGCATTAGAGAAAGCAATCCCTGAGGTCAGGGAGCGGCTTGCTCGCGTCGAAACAAAACTCGACAACGTTGAAAAGAACATGGCGACCAAGTCGGATGTGGAGGCCTTGCGTGGCTCAATCTCCACTGACGTTCAGAAAGTCGTCAGTGACTCGACTTGGCGCTTTGTACAGATTTCGGCTGTTCTCGCAGGGCTCGCCTTCACGGCGGCAAAATTCATTCACCCGTAAATCTCGAACCTCGCCAAGCCAGGCCCAGCTCCGGGCCTTTGGTTGCTGCCGTCCCTGCCCAGCACTTTTCTCCAGGCATAAAAAAACGGCCTACCTTGCGGTAAGCCGTTTTTAGTACTTGGTGTACACAGACATTTGAACTGGATAGGTAAGTCACTGTATTTGTTGTGTATTCATTGATGTGTATTTTAAAGGGATACACCTGGGGATACACGGTGCTGTCTGCTGGGGTGTTTTTGACCAGGCTACGAGCCGCCGAACAAGGCCGGAAAGAACAGGGGGGGGCGCTTCCGACGAACGGTAATCCCACGTTGGCCAACCGCCGAAGGCGCAAATGTGTGGGTCATCACCGCCACCCACTGGATCAGTCCAAAAATGGCCCGATTGTCTCGCCCCCACTCTTGAGGAGTCACCTGGTGAGTGAGACTAAACGATCTCAGTGAGACCATATGGTCTGCCTCGATGGTGACTTGCGCCGGTCTTTGCTCCACTCGCATGCTGCCAGCGTGGCAATAACGCCACACTTAGGCGTTCTCGCCAGCATCACCCCAGATCGGGGTAGTGGTCATTCATGGGATGTTTTCACAATCGGCGTTGGCGATCAGGGGAGGGGTGTTATTACCCATTGTTTAAGCGGTCGGGTGGGAGGTGTTCTTACCCTGTCCTGATGGCTCGGTCGCTAGCCGCCACCGGCAATACCTCGGCTCCCATTCCGGTAGGTCAGATTCCAGCGCCATGTTTTGCGAGTTGCTGAGATCGTGGCGCGGTTAGAGGCTGGAGGAGCCATGTAGCGGATAGGCCAGGCAGTGCCGGGCGACTACAGCCCCATCATCCTGATAATCCTGCGCGGATCAGTGCCGTTATACAGGGCGTTGCGGGCGTCCCTGGTCATCTGGTCGAGTGCCTTTTCCTCGAATGCCTCTGCCATGGCTGCGGCCTTTCTGACAATCAGCAGCGCCAGCTCCGGCGGAAACACCACCTTGTCGGCGGGTAGATAATCACAGTCAATTACGGACACGGCTCTATCCTCGGTGCGCGGTTGATGCTGGCGCCGGAATGAAGCGGGGCCAGCAGATGACCTGCAGATGTTACCAGCGGAACGTGAGCAGCTACCTGGAATCCGGGGGTTGGCCAAGCTGGCCATCCGACCAGTTTCCGCTCCAGGGTGAACAACTCGTTCACCCCCCCCCTGCTCCGACCTGCTGTCAGGTCGCAGGAAGCCCCGGTAAATATTTGACGAGCCCCAAGCGCCAGCACGCCACTTTTCACGCTGGCGTCGGCGTATTGCTTGGGCTGCGGGCAGTTTGCCCCGTGGTTTGTCGGCAAAAATCCGTCTAGAGCCTGTCTAGTATTGCCTGGCGCACTAAGGATTGGTCCGGCCCGGTATTTCGCCACCCCATCCCGCCAGTGTGGGCCTTGATATTGATCGAGCAGTTACCTTGACGGCCACCTCTTGAATTCTTGACGAGGCCGGCGCTGGCTAAGCAGCGCGAATGCCCGCAAAGCATTGCTCTGCGTGGCTTTCAGCGCTCCAGCTGCTGGTGGCGCCAGATAAATCCGTCAAGACCTGTCAAGAATTTCGTCAAGGGTGGCCAAGGATTATGGCCGCGTTTGCCCGGTTCGACCGTGTGCCACTTGTCCGCAAGTGACTGTCGCGGCTCGCCCCTGTTTCTGGACGAGGTAGCTACCCGGCCGCATGCCCGACCTGCCGCCAGCCTTTGCTGACTTCGGCCCATGAGCCGAGTTGGATGAGCTGCGGCCTCTCTAGCCGTCCAGAGCCTGTCCAGAATCCTAGCCTGCGTCACGACTGCCCCAGGCTGCCGGCGACGGTAAGCTCAGCAATGCCCTGGCGAATGAACACCAGGTTCTCATCGAGCGTTTCGAGAGCGCCGCGCCCGTTATTGGCAATGTCTGCCGATCCGCGCTGCTCGACCCAGTTGGAAAGCTCCTCTACCGCGGCGCCCAGGGCGAGTTGGTTTTGATTGAGGCGGTCGAACAGGCTGACGATCAGTTTGGTGTCCGTCATGGTGGCTCTCCGTGTTTCGAGAGAGCGTAGCACCGGCGCCGTGAATGCCTGGAATCACCTTTACGTGGTTTGCGTCTGCCGGCGGCAAAGTACCCTGGAAATGTGATACGGGATTTCCCCGCATCTAATGCGTGAGCCCCGCCCGCATTGGCCGCTGCGCGTTCTCAGGCGTCGAAGCTCGTCGAATCCGTCTCATGCCTGTCTCACATTGGCCAGCGATTCGGTAAAGGCCAGGTAAAAGTAGGAGGGACGAAAGGGGGGCGTTCGTCTGAGGTCTGTCAGGGGTATCAGCGGCCACGGTGCGCTTGTTTGACGGGCTGGCCACGCGATAAGCATCAGACGCCCACCCGGCGTGGGTTTGGTCTGATGCCTGTCTCACGCTTTGTCAAAGTGTAGTCAAAGTAAGCGCGTCGCCCACAGGAACCCACTAGATCTCATCTTCCGTACCTTTCGGTTCTGCATTTTTGTTATCACCGTTTTTTTCCATTTCCTCTAATAACTTGTTGCATAGGTGGCGAAAAGACATTCGTTTTACTTTTCCTTCCTGTAGGAAAATACAATGACCGAGTGAATACGCCCCTTCATTAGGGAATCCCGTAGTGTTAGCTGGAATGTTGATCATCCCCATAAACTCGCCGAGCACACCAACAATCACACCAAAGCAATCTTTTCCGGGAAGCATTAGCACGCAGGAGCAACCACTCAACTCTATGGCGGCTTTAAATAGTTGGTAATCAGATGGATCTGGAAGTGCTTCTGGGTCTTGAAAACGGGTGTACAGTCTGACACTGGGATTAACGTCAGTAAGGCGCTCTGCGGTCACGATCATGCGAGCCTGGCTGTGCTGGACGCCATTTTTGAAAAAATCGTCGTAGGCGTAGTACCCTGCCGCTAGCGCTACCTTCGCCACGAAACGAATATCTGCGTCCATATCGAGCTTCAAATCGCTGACTTTGATTGTCCGGGTTCCTTCGCTCTTTGCTAAATATCGCTTTTGTTTTAAGTCATATAATCGTAACCCGGTTTTTGAAAATGTCGCTTGGATAGGCGTTCCATCTTCTAATGTGGCACGGCGGGCTATGGGCTCAGGGTGAGTGCCCGAATGGCCTTTTGCTTCTGCTCTATCCCTTTTGAAAAGCATTAGGAAGTCGTTTGCAATAGCGCCATCAACTCGGGAACCGACGGTGTTATTGAACTTCCTGTCAGCTTGGATGCAAAACGAATCTAGGCCGCCCAGTGACATTGGGAAAATGTGCTCTTTGCTCATGTCATCACTGAGGCCATCCAAATAAATGCAATATTCACTCATAAGCCAACTTCCTTGCTTGCGGGTTTGTGACTCTCCAGTTGACCATAGCCGATAGACTTTTTCATCAGGGTTCAAAGCACCTGCTTTTGGTGGAAACCACAGTGGAAACCAGCGCCTGGAAACCATAACTTTTGATAATCAGCGCGCGGTCTGGTTCGCGCCTTGGCGGTTGCGAACCAGAAGTGCGAACCTGCTGGGGGTATGCACCCAGAATGCGTACCAGCCGTGCGTACTGAGCTGCGTACTTGTTGTGCGCAATTACTGCGCAACCAAGCGCCGGGCCTTCGCTGGAGCTGGAACGCATACATGCCCGCGGGGGCATCGCGCGGCCCCGATCTGCAACAGCGCGCTCTGCTGTTACATCGGCTGTTACACGGTCCCAGCGCGTGAATATGCTGCGTGAACTGGTGCGTGAAACATTGGCGGGGGAGGGATTCGCGCACGGGCCAGGTGCGCGATAGGCGTGCGCGAAACACTGCGCGAAAACACGCCGGCCGTTGCTTGACGCGGGTCATTCATGGGGTTATTTCCCCAAATGGGGTGTTTGATGATTTTGTGACCAGAGGAAAGTGGTCACCGCGTCTGGTCATCACCCAGGGTATCCGCCCCGGAATGCCCCCAAACCGCGGATACCAGGGTGGGTACTGGCCGATCTGGCCTACCCCAGCTACTTAGCAAAACTTAACATCTGATGGCGCTAGAACCTGTCAAAACCTGTCATTTGCGAATCTTCAGAACCTGGCAAAACCTGACATTGGATCGAATGCGCGGGCCTGCTGGAGTGTTGACATCAGACCGGCCTGGAGCCCCTGTCAAAGCACGCGCCCTGTTAGTAAAAGTTAGTGTTTGGGTAGGCTTTGCCGGCCATTCAGCCTGTTAACAATTGTCAAGGTTGCTCGGCGCCGGTAACCACTTTTGACTGGTTACTTTTGGTGGTTACCGGGGTGGTTACCGTAAGGAGAGTTGCCAAGGGCAAGTGCCACGTAACCCTGGCAACCTCTCTGGCAACCTTTACAGCGGCGCCTGCTCAGCGAGATAGGCGATATGGTCTCAGTGGGATCATATGGCCTGACGCTTAGTCTAAAGAGACTGCTATTACGCTGAGTTTCAACGACCGTAATCAACATAGGGGCCAAGGTAATACCCCTGCATATCCCCACTGATTCGATAGATGACCTCTTTCCCTGGTTTGATGTTGGAAGCGATCGTTTTGATTGCTGCGCCAACACATAGCCCTGATTCGGCGAGCCCTGTGCCGAGATTCACCTCCCCAGCAGGTAAGTTGAAAGTAGCCTTCTGACCCGGCCCGATCTTCGCCGCGCGCTGCCCATCGATGTAGAACATGATGTCGCAACCCGAACCGACAAAACCTTCATCCCTGAAAACCGTAAGGCGTCCCGAGTCTTTCGCTCCTGTGTCTTTGAAGGCATAAACCTCATCGGCCGGAACCGGCTTCGCTTCGGAAACCGGTATTGGTGATGTGGCGCATCCGCCCAAGGCCAGCGCGATTAGCCCCGCTGCGATAATCCTTTGCATGGTTCTTCTCTCCTGGAAAAGGGCGAATGTATCACTGGTCTCGGGTCATTGCTGGTCTTCGGCGTAGACTCCTGCGCTGATGATCGTCCCACCCCGACTACGGGTTGAAGAATGCCAATTCGCTCCCCGTCCGATAATTACTGCGCTCATACCGGCAGAGCCTCCGACCATGTACCAACTGCAATCACGCTTGAGCCAACCAGCATCTGACCATAAACAACCGGCACCGGAAGGCCCTGCTGCGTGCTGTTGAACGCACCGTTGAAGAGATAGCTCGGCTTGTTCTCTGGGCTGGCCTGCTGGTCTGGTGTCTTGGGGACAGGCGTCAGCATCTGTATGACACCACCCGCCACCATGGATATGCCCATGGCGACCAGATAGCCGCCCCCACCCCATGAAGTGAAAGCACCAACCACAATCAGCGCGGCACCGACGATCGTCTGGAAAAGCCCAGCGCTTTTGCTGCCCGCAATAATGGGGACGATGCGGATCTCAGTGGTACCGCCGATGGTGAGTTCGCCCTCGCCGACGTTTTCTCGGTTACGAAAAATGGCGTAGCGCAGACCGCGGCGAGCCTGATCGCGGATAAATTCCTCGAAACCATCAACGGTATGCTTTAGGGCGCTGAAGGCTTCCTGGGCGGTACCCGTTTCGAGCAGATATTCGCGCTGCCGGAAGAATCTTTGAGCAAGGCTGCCGGACAGCTTGATCGTGGTCATGGTCATTTCGAAATCTCCGACGTATCGACGCCAAGCTGGCGAGCCAGCGCAATTCTGGACATATGGGCTTGCTCCCTGATGGCCTTTTCTCGATTGGGATCTGGATTCCAGGTCGTGCAATGGGTGGCGTGATAAGCGCGAGCGCCTCGGAACGTTCCCCGCAGCAATTCCGCGGAAATCTGAGCTTCTTCTCCGGTGAAGAATGGCCCGTCGACGATGATCTTCTGACCGTCATGCATATGCCGAACCTCCCAGACGACATACCCACCTATCACGCACGGCTCGTTGGCAAAGTCTGTGGAGTTGCATGCCTCTGTGAATCGATCACGATGCGTTGGCGGTTTGCTCGCCGTGTTGCTGTCCTGTTCTGTCATGTGTACCTCTGGTGCGCCGCCGGCGCTGGTCATGGGCTAATGCCTGGTGGTGTTGCTTTGTGCCGCGCCACGATTTCGTGATTCTCAAATCGTGGCGCGGGCGTTAATCGCTATTTTCCGACGATGCTCAAGGTGGGCGGGAGCCAGGGCCCGAATGGCGCGCCAGGAGCGAACGGGTCGGGCAGCAGATGCTCAGGGCATTCCTTGATGAAATTCGTGAATGCGATCTGGCAGGCGTTGAACAGTGGCGCGTCGTTGCATTCCTGGCCTCTGCGGGTGGCGCTTTCCTCGAGCGCGTAGGCGAACACCAGATCGGCCAGGCTGGCCAAACCGTCCTTGCGCGCCGTCTCTCGCTCCACGCTGTTGATCGCCAGCAGGTCGCACAGCCGATCAAATCCAAGCCCACTGGCCAGCCCCTCGGTGTCCAGCACCAGCGAGCGACCGAACGCGGCGAGCACCGTGCGCAGGTCGCTCCACTCCGCGCCGCGGTGGTCGGCGGCTGCCTGATCAATCTCGGCGATGGCTTTGGCGGTGAATGGCAGGTACTGGCTCAGTTTGCTGGCCTTGCGGCGCATGGCCCGACGCTCGACACGGATCGAATCAACCCGCTCCCCGAAGACTCGGCAGATTCGCCGAGTGGTGATCAGACTGGTACTCATGCTGGCGCCGGGTTTTTTGGCGATATCCACCAGGGCGATGACGAGGCTGGTACTCATGGGCGGTCCTCCATAGGTGTGCTGTCGTACCTGGTGCGCAGGTCAGTGCCGGCCGTGCAATGGCGGCCGGTGGGCGCGTAGCAGGAATGGCAAACCATGATGTGGTTGAGATATTGGTCGCGGGCCCGCCGCCACTCGGGTGTGGCCGTGGCGGCGCTGGCGTGGGGGCTGGTGGCGAACGGGGCAGGGCGTTCGACCAGCATCAGGCGTACACGGTCCGTGGGGCGAGTCGCCATGGTCGGCTTGTCCGCGCCAGCGGCGGTCGGTGGCATGTGATCGAGCAGGCCGGAAAGGAGGCTCATTGCGCCACCTTGCCCGTGTTGCTCGTAATCCAATGTTCCTGTGATTTCAAAAAGCTGGGGAACGGGGGAACAGTGGTAACAGCCCCGGAATACGGGGCCTCCAGATGGGGTACATGTTCCCCTTTGTTTTTTAGGGGGAACGGAAATAACCAGATCGCATGGAAAGTACGCGCTCTTATATTGAAAAACAGGTGTGTGTTCCCCCTGTTCCCCAACACTTCCATAAGGGGGAACGCCTGGAAGCCCAGGAAACACTGGCTGTTCCCACTGTTCCCACTGTTCCCCGTGTTCCCCACAAAACTAGGTTCCTGTGTATTTGGGCCGAGCGGGGTGAGCGACTGGCGATTGCTCATTGCTCGCCCCCTTCCCGGTCCATCAATTCGGCGTCGACCACATACAGGCGAGCGGTGCCGCCACCAGGCAGCCGGTACTTCTTGGACTTGCGGCTGCTCCGGTCGGTGTCGCGCTTGGCGATGGCGCCAGCAACGTCCAGGGCCTTGATGACCCGATTCAGGCCGTAGCCGTTGGCGGCCTCAACCAAGGCGGCCTTGTTGAATAGGTACAAGCGGCGGGTACCGTCCAGCTCCCAATAGCCTGCCCGGTTGAATACCTTGGCGTCGGGTGTCTGCTCATCAATATCGGAGAACCGACTGCTGCCGTGGCGATCGATAAAGTCGAGGATGCCGGCCAGGATCTGGCGGTCTTCGGCGTTGCCACTGCCGACCCGAGCCAGCCACTCGCAATAGAGCAGCCTGCAGTCAGCCAGGGCGCTGCCCGGTACCCACGGGAGCAGGCCGTAGGCAATGGCCATCTCACCCGCCAGCGCGATCACGGCGAAGCGATCGGCCACCCGGCCGGCCTGGGCGTTATCCTCAATGAACTGGGCGCGGATACCGGCGAAGTCTTCCAGCAGGCCGGGGCGATCGTCACTGGCCAGCAGCTTCTCCACGAACGTTGGCCCGAGGTGGCCATGGTGGGCGCCGACGGCCACGGTGAGCTGCCGGTGGAAGTCTGCGCCCTCAAGGCCGTGCAGTTCGTCAAAAGCCCGGTGCGCGCGGGTACCGGCGTTTACGTCGACCATGCGCAGCTCGGCGCCAGCGTGCGCGGCATTGCCAGAAATGGCGGCGTGCTCAGAGAGGGAGCGCTCGCCGCTGGAGAGCGTCAGCAGGCGCCAGCTCAGTTTGCCCCGGGCTTCACGCTCGCGGGTCATGGTGCCTTTGCCCTGGCCGTTGGCGAGAGAGTAGGCCATTTCCTGTACGCGCTTGGGATCGGCGCGCTTGATCTCGTCCAGCGGTAGGATGGTGTCGTTACGGCTCGACGCCTCAATCTCCAGGCCGCCCTTGGTCATGTCCCACGACGCGGCGAACACGCCCGGGTCACCCCACACGGACGAGCCGATCAGTTGCGCCAGTGACTTTCCGCTCGAACTGTCGCCCACCAGGTGAACACCACCACCCAGCACGCCGACCAGACTCAGCAGCGGACCGGCCAGCGAGCAGCCGATCGCCAGTGTCAGCACCGGGTTGCCAGCGCACTTGGCGGCCACCTCCGACTGCCACAGCGCCAGTTCGCCGCGGCGGCTGAACAGCACCTGAGCCTTGTTGCTGGCCTGGTACCGAACTTTGTCACTGCCGATAGTCCGCCCGGGCAGCACGAACGCCCCCGATTCATGCCAGCCCGGCCGGCAGGTGGTGGCGAACACTTCGGCGGGGTGCTGATCGAGCAGGTACTCCATGAAGGTGCCGCGCTTCTTGAGGGCGATGATGACGCCCATACCGAACAATGCGCGCCGGGCGTCCTCGCCGCTGCCGCCGAACACCTCCATGGCGATGATCCACTCCTTGATGCCGCCCTCGGTCACCAGGCGGAGTAGCCGACCCTCGCTACCGTCGTCGCTGTTGGTGGTGCGGGCCACGACCGTCACGGGGCTGGAGATCCATTCATCGGTGATAGGCCGGTCGCCGGTATCGCCCTCGGCGTCATCCTGGTCAGCAGCAGTGCGCTTGAAGCTGTGCCAGTAAACGCCCGGGCGCAGCTTGCGGCCCTTTTCATTGGTCACCCAATGCTCATACACCGCCCAGCAGGGGCGATCAGGCGCAACGGTCGCGGCATCTGGCCGAAGGTTGATCACATTGGTGTCAGGCTTGGGCATTGGTGAGCTTCCAGTTGGCGAGATCGTTGAAGTCGGTGAGGTCATCGGGGGCGCCTTCTGGCCACTCAGGAAAAGCCACTTGGCCACCCACGGCCGCCGCCGCGGCGTTTGCTGCTTTGCGTCCAGGATTGCCCTCGGTGAGCCGGTCGTCGTCGCCGGCGATGACGATCTCCTGGTCTGGATAGCGGGCGCGGAGGCCCATTGCCGCCGGGATCAAGTTGCCCGCGTTCATGGCCGCGGCGACGACGTAGCCGCCGTGCTGGTGGAGGCTGGCGGCCGTCGCCCAGCCCTCGCAGATGCAGAGCTGAGAACCGCGCTCAATGATGCCCAGCGGCGAATAGGTGCCACTCACGCGACCACCAGGCAAGAAGCGTTTGGCGCCGTCCGGGGCGATTCTTTGCAGGTTGACCAAGCGCCCATCCAGGTACAGCGGGATCAGCAGGTCGGCGCCACGCTGGCGCAGTCCGTGGGGGCGTACGGCTTTGGTTACCAGGTACGGGTGATCCGGGGCGGCCCGGCGCGCATTCCGCCACCAGTGGTTGGCCTTCTCGGCGGCCTGCTGTTGGCGCTGGCGTTGCTCGGCCTCGCGCTGGCGCCGGGCCTGATCGATTCGCTCGCGGATCTGTGCGGCCTCGCGGGTGTCCACCGGCTCGCGACTGCACCAGGTGCTGGCGCCACCGGCCTTCCAACTGCCGAACGCGCCCGAGGCAATGCCATCCAGATACAGCACATACCAGCCGTTGAGCGTGCCGGGCTTGTCGTCCGGGACACGGAAGCGGTGAATGGCACCATCTGGCACGGGTAGCCAGTCAAGCTGCCCATAGACCGACTGGAGTGCGTCACGGAATAGGATCGTGGCGTCAGTCATGCGACCCCCTTCGGCGGCTCAAACCGCGCCAGCACGGCGCTGAGCTTGGTGGCCGCCTTGCGCATCAGTGCAGCGCGCTCGCGGTCTGGCTCGCCGTCACGGAATGCTGTCAGGTCGTTGAAGACGCCGACCAGCAAGGTACATCTGTACGGGTCGATATGCGGCGGCTCATCGTCACGCACGATGCTGCTGGGTGGGGCGAGCGGAATCACGTTACTCATGATTCGACTCCCGGCGATTAGCACCTGCAAAGGCACGACAGACCTGGCCGTTGTTCATGCCGTGCCAGTGGGTGATGTCGTCGATTGAGTCGACCAGGCAGGCCGTCACCACGGCCTCGGTGCTGCGTATCACGACGCGGCCGCACTCGGCGTCGGCCTGGCTCAAGAACGGCCCCAGCAACGCCTTGGCCACCTTCGGGTGGGTGACATACCAAAGCTCGGTGGCTTTCTTCGGGCAAGCCGATCCCGTCAACGCTGAAAAGCGCTGTTGAAAATCTTTCATTTTTTACTCCGCTGTCAGCAGCGCTGCGAGCTTGGCTCTAGCTAGTTCTTGATCGCGTTCTAAGCCGGTGTACGGCGTCTCAAAGAAGTTCTGGCCGTACATGACGGCAAGCTTCCGTTTTGGCATCTTTGCTTGAAGCGCTTCCAATGCATCGAACGCTTCATCCTCGTCCAGAAATGGGCCGCAGATCCCGTAAGGAAACCTGTTCCCGCTAGGCATATCAGGTAGAGGGGTGCAGATACTGAAATACGATTGGCGAGACACATCAGTGTCAGCCATCTGTGCTTCTGACTCCTGTCGGTTGCACCCTGGATTGAATGAGTGGGAGAGATTTGTTGCTTGGCCGCAATTCATAGCTGCGTTCATTTCACACCTCCGACCATTTGTAGGCTGCGAAAGCTGTGCGTCTGAGGGCTGAGCCGAACTGCCAGGCTTGAAATGAGGAAAGATTGCAGCGAGGCCTGCGGAGCCCTTGTGCGCGGCTCGCCTTGTAAGTTTAGTTAGGGGGCGTTGTGTGTTATTCATTTCCCGCTCCCTGCTCAGAAAGGCAACGACGAAACATCGCCACCTGGCCTTCAAGGTAAGGCGCCCATTCATCTGCGAGGTGCGCCCCCAGAGCGGCCAGACGGCTTTCATGGCCGCTGCCTGGTGTCGATTTTTTGAGTAGCCATAGCGTTGACTCAAGCTGCTGCAAGGTCTCCTTACAGGCGACAAGCTCGTTCAGTGCGTCAGTTGCTACCTGGTGGACGGTGCGGGCGGCGGTCTTCATACGGCACCGCCGACGGCTTCCAAGGTGCGGACGATGGTCATGTGGGCGTTGTAGCGGGCGAGGCGAATGGAAAGGGATGAGTTTGCGCGGAGAGCACTCAGGGCCATGCGGCGGTGAGCAAAGGCGCGAATTGCGGACGGAATGAGGGCGTGTTTCATTGGTGTAGCTCCCGAATCATGAGAGCCACCGCGGCCTGCCGCCAAGCAGAGAAGGGTGGCGAATTGCGCAAGATTGGCGGACCGGTGATTCAGGAACCCGGCGCACCCGAGGGTGCTCCTGCGCAACCCGCCATAACACGAGAATGCGGGCACAAAAAAAGCGCCTGCAATCGTAATGGGGGCGCTGTTGCGCCTGAAATCGTTCGACCCGCCAAGGTCGTTGTCAGCAATGTGACAGGGAGAACCATACCGGCGGGTGCGACTGCTGGCAAGAAGAGTTATCGACCGCCCATCGGCGATCATGAGGGCGGTGTTCACGCGGACACCCCTGCTGGCGGGTTGGTGCTGAGGTAATACAGAGCCATGCCGCTGTGTGTGCGGCCCTGGTCGTCCGTTAGAGTGAGGCGGTGCGTCAGGATCTTGTGGCCCAGGCCGCGCAGCTCGTTGATGCGGGCACCGGGGCGGACAATATTCAGTTCGCGGATGGCGGTGAAGGTGTCAATCGGGCCGGCCTGCAGGCGTTCCAAAAGGCGAGCGCGCTGTGCCGTTCCGCTGGTATTATCGACGTGAGAAATTTCGTGGCTGGCCTGTTGGTCGGCCATTTTTTTTGGGCTCATGTTATGCCGCCTCCCCACGCAGAGCGATGCGCTGGCGCACCCAGGCCTGAACCTCGGCCAGCACGAAGCCAACCGGCGAACCACGCGATTTGCTGTTGCTCAGCGGCACAGGGCGGGGGAAAGTCGGGTCGTCTTTGAGGCGCTTGTACACGGTGGGGCGGGCGAGGCCGGTGATGGCTTCCAGATCCGGCATACGGATCAGTGTATTGGCGGGGTCAAACTGGTTAATGGCCGCAGCGGCTGGCTGCATGTGATCTGGGGCGATATGCATGATTCTGTATCCCGTGATTGCTGTAGATGACGAGATACAGGTTATGGATATGGGTGGCTGCTTTCGATCCAAGTTCCAATGGTCGAAAGTTTCCGGAAAGTTTCAGCCCTTGAAAGTTTCCGGATTGGCTAGCACTCGAGAGGCTGCCTCTACGGCGACCAGCGACTTAATCTCTGACAGGTCCCGCATTAGGCTGTCGGCCAGCGGCGCAACAGTCTTGCGTAAATTGCTTTCTCCCGCGTCATAACTGCTTATGGCGGCTGACATTACGCGGTCAGGAATGTGGCTATCTGTTTCCATTTCCCAGATCCGCAAGTCAAGGTAGGGAAGCAATCCATAGCGCCCCCAGCGATCGTACAGGGGCTTGCTACGTCTTGCGCTAGCGGTTTTTTGGCTTGCTCTAGCGTCTCTCAGCCACAGGGAAAACGCTTCTTTAAGCGCGGCGTCAGATGCGCCAAGATCAACCTGTACGATAGGGATTTCATTACCTCCACCATTGTAATAGCTCCCCTCTTCATCGTAATAGTTGAGCGATAATGGTGATGAAGCGTGCTCTACAGAATCCCATACTGAAATAGCACTAGGGTTAATCGCGGCCCATCTTTTACTGATCCCTTTTACTGCTTTACCGTTGCGCTCTGCATCTAAGTCTCTGGTTCCCTGCCAGACCAAATCCATGACGCATATAGACCTGATTGGCTGATTTTTAGCGTCCGCCATCCATTCGCCAATTTTGCCTTTTGATGGGCTATCTACAGGATTTTCCCTAACCATCTGTGCGGGCTCTTGTATGGTTAGCGCCCAGAACTCCAAAGCGAACTCCAGCCAATGCTCCTGTCCGTGTTGAGCAATTCTTTCATTGTAACTTGGATGTAATCCAAGTAGATCATGACGGCGCTCTACTTGTTCTAGCCACTCAGCCGCGCCGAATGTCTCGCACTCCCGGTACTTTTCAAGGTCGAACCATTCTGGCAAATCCTCTACCCGATCAATCTTTGCCATCCTCACGCCCTCCCAGGCGCCCCATTCCGAATAGATCCGCTGGTCAGGCGGATGGGAAGTCCGCCTTTCGCTCCGTTGAGCTAGGCCAGCCAAAACCTTTGTCTGTACGGGAACTGTTTATCCGAACAGTAATGGCTTTCAGTCTATATCTGTCTATGTGAACAATGGAAGGGCCGCATCAGGCCCTCTTGCCGAAGTCACCTTGCACAACCACCCCACCCGCCAAGCCATCAAGGTAGTTCGCATACCACTGCATCATTGCCGTGCGCTGGGCCAGGTACTGGGCCTTGTTGTACACGCCGGCAACGCCAGGCTTCTTATGTGAAAGTTGGGCCTCGACGTGGTTTTCGTCGAATCCGTTTTCATTGAGTACCGTCGACGCGATATGCCGGAAGCCGTGGCCGGTTTGCCGGCCTTCGTATCCCATCCGGCGCAGAGCCATCAGAAACACGGTGTCGCTCCGCGGTTTGGTGTGGTCGCTGCGGCCAGGGAACAGAAGGGGATAGCTGCCGGTGTACTGGCGCAACTCTTCCAGCGCCTCCACCGCCTGAGACGAAAGCGGCACCAGGTGCTCGAGCCCCTTCTTGCGGCCTTTACGATCGACGGGAATCGTCCAAATCTTCTTGGCAAAGTCGAACTCTGACCACCGCGCCTCGCGCAGCTCACTGGGGCGCACGGCAAATAGGCTCAGCAGGCGTAGGCCGAGGCGCACGTCGTGGGCATGTGGGTAAGCGGCTATGGCGCGAATCAGGCCTGGCAGTTCGTCAGGTGAGACATGGGCGTAGTTCTCGGCCTTGCCGGACTGGAGATACTTCTGCAGGCCGTCGAGCGGATTGTGTGTTGCACGGCCGGTCACCCGGGCCAGGTCGTAGGCGTCCCTGCAGTAAGCCCGAACTCGACTCATCTGCTCCAGGATGCCTTGCTGTTCCATGCTGCGCAGAAACTCCATCCACTCAAGTGGGGTGATCTCCGC
>JACXTT010001538.1_pt1 | contig 38191 bp, 33 predicted proteins | sample 9270951 | NCBI WGS metagenome assembly JACXTT01 (sample SAMN15532306, study PRJNA645909) | rock metagenome | isolation source: weathered quartz diorite | place: Puerto Rico | collected 2017-06-21
CCAGGTGGCCACTTCGCCCGCGCCGGCCATGCGCAGCCAGGCGATGGCACTTACGGCGGCCAAAGCCAGCGCCGTGACGGTGGCCGCGGCGAGGGGCCGGCGCGCCGCCAGCGCCCAGGCAAAGGCCATCGACGTGGACCACACCAGCAGCAGCATCAGGGGAGAATAATCGTCCACCTCCAGCAGGGCTAGCATCAACAGGGCCATGAACAGCAGGGCGGGCGCGCCCAGGCGGCACCAGCGCCACACCGGGTGGCTGTGTTCGGGCAGCGAGATCGGCCCACCCGCGAGACTGCGGCCCATGCCCAGCGCCAGACAGTGGGCCGTCAGCGCGGCCAGGGCCAGCTTGGCCAGTTCCACCGGCTGGATGTCGAACACGCCGGTTTCATCGCCGAACAGTACCTGTGCCGCCAGCGCGCACAAGGCGACCCCGGCCAGCAGCACCAGCAGCCATTCGAGGCGCCCCTGGTCGGCGCCGCTGCAAACGCGGCCCCGGCAGCGCAGGAGCAGGTGCACGCCGACGCCGCTGCCGATCGCCAGCAGCGCCGTACTCTTTTGGAAGTGGCGCAGCCAGGACGACTCCAGAGCGCCCAGGCCCAGCTCCAGCTGCGCCAGCAGGCCCACCGCCAGCAGGAGCACGGCGGCCGTGCCGGCCAGGCGCAGGCGGCCCGCGCACAGCAGCACGCACCACAGCGCGGCCCATCCCAGCAACATCGACAGGCCGGCGCCGGGCGGCGTGCCGGCCCGCTGCAGCAACAGAAAGTGCAGGCCGGCCAGCGCCAACAGGCTGGATGCGATGGCGCCGACTGCATTGCCGTCGCGCGTAAAAGGCCAGCGGCCCCGCTGCCAGCTCCACGCCAGCCAGAACGCCAGCAGCGCCGCCAGGGTGGCGGTGACGCTCCAAGCAGGACCGCCCGGCAGATTCCACAAGGCGCGTGCTCGCCAGCGCCACTGCAGCTGGGGCGGCAGTGCTTGCAGCGCTTGCGGATACAGGGCGACGTGGCCGGCGGGGCGCAGCAGCAGGGTGCCGCCTTCGATGCTGGCGGCGAAGCGGGTATGGCCGGCGACCAGGGCGGTGACGCCGTGCAAGGTATGCTCCTGGCGCGCCAGCAGCTGTGCGCCCGCTGGCGCGCCGCGCTCGCTCACCTGGCGCAGGCCGGGTGGCTCGCCCAGCATCAGCATCGCGCTGGGCGATCCCGCCAGCTGCAAGGCCCCATCGACGTGGGCCAGGGTGGCCGACTGGGGTTCGATGCCGCCGATGCCGATCCGGTTGCCGCAATACAGATTGCCGCCGAAGCTGAGGGAGCGCGGCATTGTCAGCGTTTGAGGCGCGAGGCGGTTCCAGCGCGCCAGCAGGCGCACTGGCAGCGGCGTATCGGGACAGGCCGGCTGCGCCTGGCCGTTGCGCAGCAAGGTGGCGCCGTCGAAGCGCCAGCGGCCACCGGGGCCGCTGAAGACCAGGGCATCGGCGCCGGATGCCTCCACCACGAAGCGGGCGCCGCCCAGCTGGAAATCCTGGCCAGCGGCCAGCCCGGTCGCGCCGCTGCGCTGGTCGACGCCGTCGCGCTGCAACAGCAACTGGCGGCTGGCGCTGGCATTGGCGGCGAACCAGCGGCCGGCGCGGTCGCGGCGCAAGGCCAGATGGGCGGCATCGGCCTGGGGCGCAGCCAATTCCACCTGGCCCAGCACGATCGCTTCGCCAGGCTGCAAGGTGACGCTGATCTGTGAAGGCGCCGACATGGCGGGGCTGCGCAGCACGGCCAGCAGCTGCAGGGCGCACAGCAATGCCAGCAGGCTGCCGGCCAGGGTGAGTAAGGTGAGGCGCTTCATGCCAGGCTCCATGCAGGCGCGCGCGCGAGGTCCAGCATGCGGCCGATTGCCAGCGCGTGCGGGGGACGTGCGGATGGCTCGAAGGCCAGCAACTGGCGCAGCAGCTGCAGGGCATGGCCGGCCGGACCATGGCCGATGGCTTCGCCGCAGCGCTGCTCGAACAGGGCCGCTTCGTCCTGGTGCAAGGTGGGAGGCAGGGTGCCGCCATGGGCCGCGCGCAGGCGGGCGGCCGCTTCGAGCCGGCCTTCGCGCCACGCCCCCGCGCAGGCGCTGCAAAAGCGCAAGGCCACGCCGCCCGTCACAAAATAATAGAGCAGGGCGCCCATCGCAAAATAGTCGCTGGCGGGACTGGTGCGGTAGGCGGCATCAGCGTGCGCCGCTGCGGCGAACACCTGTTCCGGCGCCTGCCAGTTGGGCGTGCCCGTGAAGTCGTGCAGGGCGGCGTCGAGCTGGGGACGGCTGGTGCCGAAATCGGTCAACTTGATGCGTTGCGCATCCTGATCGAGCAACAGGTTGGAGGGCTTGATGTCCAGGTGGCGCCAGCCCTGTTGATGGACTTTCGCCAGCGCCTGATTGAGCTGCCCCAGCCAGGCCAGGGCGCGGGCGACGTCACCGGGCAGCTTGGCGGCGCGGCGGCGCGCCACCCAGGCGCCGGCGTCGCCTTCCAGCAGTTCCAGCGCCAGCACGGGCAGGCCGGCATGCTCGCCGCTGTCGATCAGGCGCACGATGTGGCGGCCGTCCCAGGGCGACAACTGGCGCAGGAACGCCGCTTCACGGCGGGCGCCATCGATCCAGCGCTGCTGCTGTCCGGGCGCGGCCCGCCCCATCTGCGCCTGGTTGACGAATTTGAGAGCCAGCTGGCGTCCCGCCGGCAGCTGGGTGGCGCGCCACACCAGGCCATAGGCCGAGCCGGCCAGGGGCGCTTCCAGCCGGTAGCTGTGGCGTTCCAGTGTGACCACCATCGATTCGTCGAGCATGCCCCGTCCTTGCCTGTAAAGGTGGACGGCGGCGCCGCCCGGACAGGCTTAGCGGAGGGGGAAAGCAAGCGCCGAAAAAAAGGCGCTTTCACCGTTTGCTGTGGAATTTCCCTGAGGATTCGCACCCGGCACTGGTAGTGATGAGTACGCTCCGTGGGCGTTTTAGTTCCAGACCTTGATTTGACGAAGGCCTACAAGCACAGTCTTCGAACTGCTTCCGCGCACTGCCCGGTCAAGACAGTCCGGCCAGTTCTCCGAAGCGCTCGCCACCGTGATGCCAATTCATGCCGAAAGCAAACTTCCACACTTAAGAGGTAAAGCGCCAAAAAAAACCGCCCGGTCTCCCGGGCGGCTCATCAAACGATGCTGCGGCTGGCTGGCGAATTAACGGCGATGACCGTAGTAGCCGCCATGGTAACCGCCGCGGTAGCCGTGGCCGTAGTAGCCGCCACCGCCCACGTACAGCACCGTCGAGGGCTGGCTGTAGTAGACCGGGGCCGGTGCGTAGTACACCGGACGGGGCTCGACGTAGACAGGGGCGGGTGCATAATACGAGTCCGAGTAGCCGCGGTTGTCGTAATAGCTGGCGCGGTTGTCGACGTAGCCGCCGTTGCTGTAGCCTTGGTTGTAATACCCGTTATTGGCTGGCAGCGAGCTGCCGACGACTGCGCCCAACAGGCCGCCGATGGCGGCGCCGTTGCGGTCATGGGTGCTGTTGCCGATGGCCGCGCCGACCACGGCGCCCGCGACGGTATTGAAACCGCGGTCCTGCGCCAGCGCCGTCGTCGAGACGGCCGTTGCGGCCAGGAGCACCGCGCCTACGATAGTTTTCTTAAACATGGCGATTTTCCTTTTGCCCCAAGCTGGATCGGAATGATCGGTTCATACGCTGGGCATGTGTCTACTATAGCCTTCCCACAATTGATCGCTATTGTTAATACAGACTCTTACATATCGGTCCGCTGTGTAACAATCGCCGATTCGCTTGTCTTGCGGGGCGCGTGCCCCATCTGCAAGCCATCTTTCACTCTCCGGAACCTTCATGCCCCGCGCTTTTTTCAAACTGGTGGCCCTGGCCACTTTGTTGCATCTTTATATAGGCATGCGTCTGTTGCCCGCAACAGGCCTGAACGCCCGCGGCATGGCGGCCGGTATTGTTTTGCTGATCGTTTCCTCGATGCTGGTGCCCGCCGGCCTGTTCGCCTCCAGCCTGCGCCGTTCGCGGTGGGCAGGGCCGCTGACCTGGGCGGCGCTGCTGACGATGGGCCTGTTTTCCAGCCTGCTGGTGCTCACTTTATTGCGCGACGTGGCCTTGCTGGTATTGACGCTGGCGCAGCAGTCCAGCGCGCAGATCGCGCGCATCAGTGCGCTCGCGGTGCCTCTGCTGGCCTCGCTGGTCACGGCCATCGGCGTGGTCAACGCGCGCAAACTGGCGCGCGTCAGGACGGTGGACGTGCCGATTGCCAATCTGCCCGCCGCCCTGGATGGCTACACCATCGTGCAGTTGTCGGATATTCACGTCGGCCCCACCATCAAGAGGGGCTATTTGAACGCCATCGTCAACCGGGTCAATCAGCTGAAGGCCGATGCGGTGGCCATCACCGGCGACCTGGTCGACGGCAGCGTCGCCCAGCTGGGCTTGCACACGGCGCCCCTGCAAAGGCTGGCGGCGCGCGATGGCGTATTTTTCGTCACCGGCAACCATGAATATTATTCTGGTGCGCGCGAGTGGATTGCCGAGTTGCGCCGGCTGGGCCTGACGGTGCTGATGAACGAGCACGTGCTGCGCGAGCGCGATGGCGCCGTGCTGATGCTGGCGGGGGTGACGGATTTCACGGCCCACCATTACATCGAGCAGCACCGCAGCGATGCGGCCCAGGCCGCCGCGGGAGCCCCGGCCGGCATCGCGGCGCGGGTGCTGCTGGCCCACCAGCCCCGTAGCGCCGCCGCAGCGGCCGTTGCCGGCTTCGACCTGCAATTGTCCGGCCACACCCACGGTGGCCAGTTCTGGCCGTGGAACCTGTTCGTGCCCCTGCAACAGCCGTATGTGGCCGGCTTGCACCGGCTGCATCAGCTGTGGGTCTACACCAGCCGCGGCACGGGATATTGGGGTCCGCCGGTGCGCTTCGGCGCGCCGTCCGAGATCACCCGGCTGCGCTTGCGGCGCGCGCCAACGTTAATATCGCCGTCTTTACGGGGGCAATAAACTGCCGCAGACCATGCGGATCGGCTACAAATACGCTATTGTTTCAGACTCTTTAACAACGTTTCTCAAAGGATCTGCCGCATGAATCGTTTGTCCCGCGCTAAGTCTTTCTCGTTGTCAGCCCCGGCCCTGCGTGCCGCGGCGATCGCGGCCTTGTTTGCCGGTACCGCAGGTGTTGCCGGTTCGGCCTTCGCCAGCGCTCCCGGCAACGATCCGGGCGCCCTCGGGCAGATCCGCAATGCCGCCTTGCAAAGCGACTGGGCTTACGAGCGCCTTGCCGATCTGACCGACTTGATCGGCCCCCGCCTGGCCGGCTCGCCCGGCGCCAGCGCCGCCGTCACCCAGGTGGCGGAAGCCATGCGGAAAATCGGCGCGAAAGTGACCTTGCAGCCCGTCAAAGTGCCGCATTGGGTGCGCGGCGTGGAAACGGCCAGCCTGGTCGACTACGCCGGCCGCCCCGCGGGCCTGAGCCAGAAAGTGGTGCTGGCGGCCTTGGGCGGCTCCGGCGCGACGCCTGCAGCCGGCCTGCAAGCCCAGGTGATCGTGCTGCACGACCTCGATGAATTGAAAGCCCGCGCGGCAGAAGTAAAGGGACGCATCGTGTTGTTCGACGTGCCTTTCGACCAGAGCATGGCCGATCACGGCATGGCCGGCCAGGCCTACGGCCAGGGCGTGCTGTACCGGGGCATGGGCACCCGCCTGGCGGCGCAGATGGGTGCGGCTGCCGTGCTGGTGCGCTCGGTCGGCGGCGCCGATTTCCGCCTGCCGCACACGGGTTCGTCCGGTTTGCAGGACGGCGCCCGCATCCCGGCCGCCGCCGTGGCCGCGGAAGACGCCATGTTGATGAGCCGTCTGGCCAAACGGGGTCCCTTGACGATGCACCTGACCTTGACCCCGCAAATCCTGCCAGACACGGACAGTTTCAACGTCATCGCCGACCTGCCCGGCACGGACAAGGCGGACGAAATCGTGATCGTCTCCGGCCACCTCGATTCCTGGGACCTGGCGACCGGTGCCAATGACGACGGCACCGGCGTGACCAGCGCCATGGCTGTCATCGAGACCCTCAAAAAGCTCGATTTCCAACCCCGCCGCACCATCCGCATGGTGGCCTGGATGAATGAAGAAAACGGCACCCGCGGCGCCCAGGCCTATGTGGAAGCCAACAAGGCGTTGGCTGAAAAGCACGTGGCGGCGATCGAGAACGACGAAGGCTCGGGCCGCGTGTTCGGCATGCGCACCAGCATCCCCGTGGAATCGATGAAAAACTTCGCGCCCCTGCGCGCGGCCCTGCTGCCCATGGGCGCTGCCGGCTTCCAGCGCACCGACGTGCTGGGCACGGGCGATTTGAGCGGCCTGGAGCGCGCTGGCGTGCCCAGCTTCTCTCCCCTGATCGACGATTCGACCTATTTTAATTACCACCACACGGCGGCCGATACCCTCGACAAGGTCAAGCCGGAAGACCTGCGCCGCCACGTCGCGGTGATGGCGACGACGGCGTGGTTTTTGGCGAATATGCCGGAGCCGATTGGACGGACGCCGGTGCCGCCGGTGGGGGAGCGGGGGCGGTAATCGAACACGTCGCAAGCTGTCGAACCGGGACAGGCATTTGCTGTCATTCGTAGTAGTACCGCGTCGCTGCAAAAAATGCTGAAGTAAGGTGGCGGTATTGGACAAAAAAAACCCGGCAGCGCCGGGTTTTTTCATCTCAAAGCCAGGCCAGCGCCTACAGATTCAGTTTTGGCAGATAGCCGCCGGGGATGATGCCGAACACCGACAGAACGATCAGGATCAGCAGGATGATGAAGAGCACGCGGACGATTTGTGCGACGGGCGAGGGCAGGGGCAGCAGGCTGACCAGCCACCAGATGAGGCCGAAAATGACCAGGTAAATGATCAGGGTGATGAGAACGTTCATGAATTTTTCCTCTGCAGCAGATTGTTGTTGTCGAGTCGGACAAGCTCATCATGCACGAAGGCCCCGCCGTCCACTGTTCGCTGGAGCACATAAGTCCCAAACGAAATATTATCTCATTGTTAATCAATCGCAGGGCACGCGCCGCACCGCGCGCGCGGGGCCGTGGAACTGCCGACCGTACATGGTCTGAATGCCGCTGGAAAAATTTTGTCCCCAGACGAGCTGGGTGCGGGCCTCGGATTGCTCGGAGGACCAGTACCAGACGCGGCTGAACAATTCCTTGACGTTGGCGTGCAGCAGGGATAATTCGCGCCGGTCCGGCAAGTCGCCGCCCGCGCCCAGCGCCCAGTTGCGGGCGGCGGACCAGGTGACGTCGTCGGCGTCGCCGGGCAGCAGCACCAGGTGGTAATCGGGCTTGCCGCTCTTGCCAAGAATGAGGCCGGCGTAGGTCTCGCCGTCGCGCAAACTGGTTTTGATGTTCTGGTGACTGCACATGCGCTGCCTTCCTGCTGGGGACCGGGGATGTGGTCAGACAGTGACGGTTTGGCGAAGTTGCGCGCACGGCGAGGGAAGCTAATCCACATCAAACTTGCGCGCTGCCAGCATAAAAAAAGCCGTCGCAAGGGACGGCTCATTCACCTTCGACGCAACCCTGCGCGCCCTCAGTACACCTTGCGTTTCTCGTTGAGCGGACGCTGGATGGCGACCTCGTCGGGCCGGCGTGTCAGCGCGGGAAACAGGATCAGCGAGCGTTCGCCGCAGTTGGAACACAAGATGTGCTTGCTTGTGAAAATCAGGCGCATCATCGGTGAGCGGGCGATGCGGCGGGTAAAATCCGAGCCACATTCTGGGCAGTACGACATGATTGAAACTCCATTATTTTTGTTCGTGTGTCACTATAGTCGAGCGCCTGTTGTTTCTATCTCCGATTCATGTAAGTTGTTCACCAGAATTCGTGTGGGCCTGGTCCTACGTTGGGTTTGATTGCCGTTTATTGATGCAACGATGCTGCGACTTGCCTTCCTGTTCGTGTTGCTGATCGTCTATGGCAGCCTGTATCCCTTCGACCAGTGGGCGGACCCGGCCGCGCCGCCGTTCACGTTTTTGCTGCACTGGCCGGTGCGCATCGACCATGCCGACCTGGTGCAGAACGTGCTCGCCTATGCGCCGTTCGGCCTGTTCCTGGCGCTCGCGCGCCTGCGCACCCAGCCCCCGCGGGCGGCCATCTTGCAAGTGATGGCGGCCGCAGCGGCGCTCAGCACCGTGATGGAATGCGTGCAGCAATTCGAACCGGCCCGCACGGCGTCGACCGCCGACATCGCCATGAACGTGTTGGGTGCGCTGGCGGGCGCCGTGCTGGCCTTGCTGTTCATCGAAGCTGCGGCGCCTGCGTGGCCGCCCTTGCACCGCTTGCAGCGGCTGCGGCAGTGGCGCCATGCCCGCTTTCGCCGCGGCACCTTGCCCAATATCGGCCTGGCCGCGCTGGCCTTGTGGGCCCTGGCGCAGGCCAGTCCGCTGGTGCCCGCCCTCGATCCCGGCCATGTATCGCGCAATCTGGCGCGGCTGGCGTGGCAGCTGCGTCATCCGCTCACCTTCAACCTCAGCGTGGCGATGGTGGCAGCCCTGCAATTGAGCGGGCTGGGATTGCTCATGCGCAGTTTGCTGCCAGCAGCGGGGCGGGCTGCAGTGGCGCGCGTGTTGGCAGGATTGCTGGCCGCCGTGTTCGCCGCCAAGCTGGTGGTGTACGGACGCAGCCTGCCGCTAGAAGAGCTGGCCGGCGCGGCCTGCGCCCTGGTGGTCGCGGGCACGACGCGTCATACCGGCGAGCGCGGGTTGGCCTGGGCCGGCGCTGCAAGCTTGCTGGGCGGTTTCGTGCTCAGCGAACTTGTGCCGGCCACGGCGTACGGCGGCTTTGCCGGTTTCTATCGCCCCTTCAACTGGGTGCCGCTGGCCGGACAGATGCGCTCGCTCGCGGGTCTGGAAAACATCCTGGAATTGTTCTGGCCGTTTTTTGCGCTGGCGTATTTCGTGCGGCTGCTGATGCCGGCCGCGCCACTGCGGCGGCGTACCCAGACGCAGGGCCTGGGCGCCATGCTGGTGCTGGCGCTGGTGTTTGCCTTGGAATGGCAGCAGCAGCTGGTGCCGGGCCGCTACGGCGACATTACCCAAGTGCTGCTGGCCGTGGGCGGCTGGCTGCTGCCCTGGAGTTTCAGGTCAGCCGATTTCAGCGAAGCGGTCCGGCTCGAAGCCTGCGGCGAACCGGACCATCAAGGAGAGCTCAGCCGCGCAGCTTCGTCGTGATCTCCGCCACCCGCTTGCCCAGCAGGCGCGCCGTTTCCAGGTCGCCGCTGCGGGGCGCTTCGTCGGGCGAGGCGTCCGATGGGGAAATCGCCAGCGCGCCGCCGGAGCCGCCGGTCCAGTTGACGTCGGCGGGGCCATGCGCCTTGGTGTTCGAAGGCAGCAGGCCGGTGCCGACCCAGATCTGGCCGTGCTGCTGGGCCAGGGTCCACATGGCGGCAATGGTGGCATATTTATCGCCGTTGACGCTGGCCGAATTGGTGAAACCGGCGGCCACCTTGTCCTGCCAGGCCTGGCTGAACCACTGCTTCGAGGAAGCGTCGGCAAACTTCTTGAATTGCCACGCGGCGTTGCCCATGTAGGTGGGGCTGCCGTAAATGATGGCGTCGGCGGCGTTGAGGGCTTCCCAGGCGCCTTCCGGCAATTCGCCTTCCTTGTCGATGGCATACAGGGTGGCTTCGCCCACGCTGGCGGCGCCTTCCTGCACGGCCTTGGCCTGGCGGGCGGTGTGGCCGTAGCCGCTGAAGTACACGATGGCAATCTTGCTCATGCTTAGATCCTTTTCAAAACGTTGTGCGGGATTCTTCCGCCGACCCATGGCGGATGAGCAAGCTATCCTAGCTGAAACCGCCGAGCTTGGCTGGCGGCGCGCGATTTTGCGCTCAGGGCAGTTGCAGCACGCCGCTGCCGGTGCTCAGCTGTTCGATCCGGTAGCAATCGCGCCCCGCGTGTTTGGCCTGGTAGAGGGCGCGGTCGGCCGCTTCCATCAGGCGGGCCTGGGTGAGGGCGCCGATCTGGTCGGCGCGGGGCCCCAGCACGCCATCGCCCCAGCCGACACCGTCGACGTAGCGGGCACCGGTGCAGATGGCGATGCCGATACTGGTGGTGACGCTCAGTTGCAGGCGCTCTAGCTGCATGGGCGGGCGCACCACGTCGAGGATCTTGTCGGCCACCTGGATGGCATCGGCAGCGTCCTTCATGCCTTCGATGATGACGATGAATTCGTCGCCGGCCAGGCGCGCCACCGTATCGCTGTCGCGCACCGCCGCGGCCAGGCGGGCGGCAAACTGCTGCAGCACGGCGTCGCCGGCGCCGTGGCCGTGGCTGTCGTTGATTTGCTTGAAATGGTCGATGTCGAGGAACATCAGGGCCAGCGGCGCCTGTTCGCGCTGGTGGCGCGCCAGCGCCAGGCCAAGGCGGTCGTCGAGCTGGCGCCGGTTCGGCAGCCCGGTCAGGGCGTCGCGGGTGGACAGGTTGCGCAACTGCTCCTCCACCAGCTTCAGCCGGGTCACGTCCATGCTGAGGGTGAACACGCCGCGCACCGTGCCATCGTCGCCGCGGTCCGGTATATAAATCGTGTGCAGGTGGCGGCGGCCCCGCCGGGTGCGCGATTCGACGTCGAATTCCTGGCGCTCGCCTGCCAGGGCCAGTCGCAGCTGCGCGTGCCGCTGCGCATACAGCTCGGCGCCGATCACCTCAATCATCGGGCGTCCGGCTGCTTCGTCGCGGTCCACGCCCAGCCATTCGCGGAAGGTCCCGTTGAGGAAGACCAGGCGCTCGGCCGGATCGACATAGGCGATCAGCACGGGCAGGTTGTCGGTGACGGCGCGCAGCTGGCGTTCGCTGGCCAGCACCCGCTCGCGCGCTTCGTGCTGGGCGGTCTGGTCGAGCACCATGCCCACCACGCCCACCACCCGGCCCTCGCTGTCGCGGTCGGGGATGTAGTGCACTTCCATCTGCTCCGGCGCGCCCGCCACCGTGTTGCGCAGCGCGAAGCTGACCGTCTCGCCTGCAAAAGCGCGCTCGATCTGGGGCCGTACCCCTTCGAACACGTCGCGCCCGAACACCTCCGCCACGCTGCGCCCCTGCAGGGCCGCCTCGTCCAGGCCGAACCAGCTGCGGTAGCGGTTGTTAAAAAAGCGGTAGCGGAAGTCGCGGTCGATATACGACACCAGCGCGGGAAGATTGTCGGCCACCAGGCGCAGGCGCTGCTCGCTCTGGCGCAGGGCCGCTTCGGCAGCCTTGCGGCGCGAGACGTCCTGCACGAACACGTGCGCCACTTCGCCCGCAGCGGTCAATTCCGTTTGCAGCGACATCTCGACGGGGATCGGGCGGCCGTCGCGGTGACAAGCCTCCAGTTCGATGCGTTCGCCGCCGGCGCCGCTGCCGGCCTGGGCATCGGCGCCGGCGCGGGAGGCGGCGAAGCGGGCCTGGCTTTCCGGCGGCAGGATCAGGGCCGCCAGCGGCCGGCCCAACGCGTGCGCCGCGCTCCAGCCGAACAGCTGGCAGGCCTGCGCGTTCCAGTCGGTGACCCGGCCGTCGCCATCGAGGGCGATGAAGGCGTCGTTGCAGTTTTCCAGGATGCGGGCGGCGCGGCGCTGTTCGCGGCCCAGCGCCGCCACCAGGGGCCGCACCTGGCTGCGCAGGATCAGGGTGCCCGCCGCCACCACCGCGGCCAGCACCAGCAGCAATTGCAGTACCCGCGCGCGCAGCGGCGCGTACAGCGATGCCACGTTCGAGCGCACGCCCAGCACCAGGCCGAATTTCTTCACGGCCGTGAAGGCGGAAATCACGTTCGCGCCGCTGCCCGTCTGCGCACGGGTGCCGTCGCCTTCGGCTTCCCAGACATCGCTGACGAAGCGCGCGCCGCTTTCGCCCCGCAGGCCCAGCGCGAGGGTGCCAGCCACGCTGGCCGGATCGCTCGCCAGGGGCTGGCTGACGCCGCGCGGGTGGGTGCGGGTGGGACCGCACACCATGCTGTTCTGCTGCGGGCCCGAGCCGGCGCTGCACAGGGCGATGTCCATGCCGGGGCCGGATTCCTGCACCTCGCCCAGCAGCTCGTGGATGCGGGGCAGGCGGGTTTCCACCACCAGCACGCCGACCATGCGGCCCTTGTCGACGACGTCGTTGCGCGTTTCAAGCACGTAGCCGTTGGACCAGAACAGCACCGCGCCGCCGCCGCTGTCCTTCAGCGGATGCCGGACGATGGCGCTGCCGATGCTGAGGGTACCGGTGGAATAGAGCACTTTGCCGCTGGGGTCGAGGAACTGGGCGCCGGTGACCTGGTCGTTGAAGAAGCGCTCGGCCAGGCGCGCCAGCGGGTCGCTTTCGGGCGCCTGCGGCGCGGACGGCGCGGACGGCGCGGATGGCGTCATGCCGGCCAGTTTCGCCATCGCCGCGCGCACACTGCTGCGGGCCACGATCACTTTCGGGTACCACAGGTTCGCTTCGATCTCGCTGGCGATCGAGGTGGCGGTGGTGCGGGCGGTGAGCAGCAGATTGTTGGCGGTGGCCGCCTCGAAGCTGCTGCGCAGGACGGCGAAACCGGCCACGCCGCCCACCACCGTCACCAGCGCGAACAGGCCTGCCGCGCGGCGGTTGATCTGGCGCTCCGCCGCGCCCTCGTCGCGGCCGCCCCTGCTCAACATGGTGCCGCCATCGTCGCCTTCGATCAGGGGCCACAAGCCCACCGCGCACAGGCACAGGGCCACGGCGGTCTGGGGCAGCATGCGGTTGAAGGCGGCCAGGCGGTACAGGTCTTCGAGGCCCAGCGCGTGACCGGTCAGCGCGGTGGCGCCGATCGCGCCCAGCACCAGCACGGCGCCGAAGCCCAGCGTGCTGCGCAGCTTGCGGCGGGACCAGGTCAGGCTCAACAGCGCGAGATCGAGGGCGAGGAAGGCCAGGGCGGCGTTGGGCGAGGTGCGGCCCGGGTGGGGATTGAGGGCAGTCGGATGCAGCGAGCGGGGAGGAAAGTCGATGCCGAGCGCAACGTCGAACAGGGACTCGAGCAGGAAGCCGATCGGCAGCAGCGCCAGCAAGGCCATCGCCAGCAGCACGCCGGCACGGCGCCAGCGGCCCAGCGCGGGCCAGCCATCGGCCAGGACGGCGATGGCGTAGCCGGCCATGCCCAGCATCAGGATATTCAAGAGTCCCGTGCGCTGCGAGCCCGGCAGCCAGGCCAGCCACGCCGTCAGGCCGAACTCGCGGCCCAGCAGTAAGGCGAGCGCAAGCGCAAGGACGATCAAGCCGGTGAGACGCGAAATGGAGTACCGCTGCACGGAAAACCCTGAAAATAGTTAGTCAAGTTATTGTTACTTAAGCTCAACGATAGAGCAAACCTAAATTGGCAGGGGCGAACGTCGCGCTTCAGCAGCAAAGAGGGGTCGATCTTCGTTGATTTATATTAATTCCGTAGGACTGATCCCACGAAGCTGCGCTCGGCCGTCCGGTGTTCGGATTCTGTCAGCTTGGTATTCTGGCGGTCCTGAGCAGCTCTTCCCGCTCCCCGCAGTTCCTACCAGGCCCGCCGGAGCACATCCGCCGGGACCGGCCCAAGATGCAACGGGGCCACAAACCACAGGAGAATTCGCATGCGTACAACGATTCACACCAGCCTGCTAGCCACCGCCCTTGTCACCGCCGCCCTGTCCAGCTCGGCATTCGCCCAGACCACCAAGCAGCCCACCACGGGCAGCAGCACCTCGGCCGCCGCCACCACCTCCGGCAGCGCCGCCGCCGACGCTGGCCTGATGACGCCGCAGACGGGCACCGTCGGCGCCACCGGCACGGCCGGTACCACGGTGAATTCGGGCACCACCGGCAGCATGGGCGCGATGGGCACGCCGATCCCGGCTCCCGCCGGCACCCCGGGCGCGACCCCAGCCATCCCCGCCATCCCCGCCACTCCGGCGATCCCCGGCAGCGACACCATGGGCAGCTCGACCACGGGCACCAGCGCCGCCGGCACCGCCACGCCGAGCGCGCTCGATCGTCCTGGCGTCGCCAACCCGGATGTCACCAGGGCCGACGGCTCCGCGGCGCCCACCGACCCGGCCGTGACCCCATCGTCTTCGAAGTCCAAGTCGGCCAAGAAGAAAAAGAACTAAACCGTTTGACCGTTTCAAGTCACCGCCGCCCGCGTCGAAGCAGGCGGGGTGGCTGTTGCAGAGCCGGCAGTGCTTGCGCGCCGCCGGCGGCGTTGGTCCGGCGTGTCTGCCGGACCCGACGCAGAAAAGCCATCTTCCCCGGGCGGGGAGATGGCTTTTTTATGTGATGTGGGGATGTGCTGGTGCCCGGAACCGGAATCGCGTCTAACTATGAAAAGAGGCCAATTCCAGTTGAAAGTACCAACAAAAGTACCAACAAATTTAAATTCGTTACCTACTGAAGATGGAGATTAGATGGCAGGCGAGTTGAATAGACAACAAATCTGTGCCGCGCTGAACGTGAGCGAGTCAACGATCAGGCGGCTGGAGCAAGAAGGGCTTCCGTTCACACCGATAGGGCGTCGCACCAAACGTTACGACCTAGCAGAGTGCAAAGCCTGGCTGCGCAATCGCACAGGTCCTGGACCGGCGCCCTACCTCCGTATACCTAGCGATGCAGCCGTCAAGGAATTTATTGACCTCAGCATGAAAATGAAGCGCCGCGTTCAGCCGTCGTAAGTGCGGTCGTGGCTGACGACCGCAGTCCCAGCCATTTGCTGATTTCCATTTGATTATTTGCTGATTTCAAATCGAGTAAAAAGGCGGTTTTCCCTATGAGAAGGTTCGGCGGCGTTTGCTGATTTCCATTTGAAAGGGGGATATTTTCTGCGCGTGAGAGAACATGCGGTGCCCAGTCTGGCGCGGCTCTAGACAACGGATGGCCCCCTAGGGTCAGAGCCGGGCGAGCACAGCAGCAGCGGCTTGGCTCGACTCCGCCTCGTGATGGGCTCGGGTGAGGATGGCCGCGGCTGCGATCAGTAAGCCAAGCGCTTCAACTGATAGAGTCGAACTCGATTCTATTTCGCTGATGATGTGAGCGGCCAGCGCCCCTGGCTGAAAAGGTGGATGGTCCCTCAACATAGCCTGTTCGTTGATAAAGGCTCGAAGCTGTTCAGGTGTCATGATCATGCGCGCCCCTGTTTCATGTTCCATAGCAGGCCGCCTTGGCGCATCTCGCTCGAGATCATCTGTTTGAACTTAGCATTGAGGGCGTCACCCATAGCGCGTGCATTCGTCCCGTCGCCCCCGCTTGTAGTCGTGCTGGCTGTGCCGTTCTGAATGATAGTTTGCATACTGATCTCCACGTTACCGCCGCCATCCCCCATCGAGCCAAGCCGGCGAATGGTGTCTGCATGGCGCGCAGGCAAGACCATTTCGCGCTCATGCAGTTGGGTGAGCGGATTGACCCCGGCGGGAATGTCATAACCACCAGCGGCAGAGGCAATGCTCAATGTCGCGGCTGCGGTCGCCAGAGCGGCTAGGCCCTCTGCGGCGACACCAGCCGCCGCGGCTGCCCCCGGCGCCAAGGCAGGCCCAACGATTGGAATGGCAGCCGTCGAAGCGAAAGCGTTTAGGCTGGCCATTGCCACCATAGCTTGCGATTGGGCTGCGATCGTGGCCGAGAAAAGGGCCGCAGCGGACTTGTCTACTAGTAGCTTCTGAATGCCGATCTTGATGAACGCGGCAATGAAATTCTCGCTGATGCTGAGGGCAACGTTTTTCAGCGACTCGCCAAGGTTGTCGCCACGAACGATGGTCCTCGCAATGCTGTCGGAGACGCCATTGGTCATTCCCTCGAATGCACTCGTAAATGCCTGGGAAGACTGCGCTGCTACATTTTTGGCATGGTCAGCGTAGTCGTTCCAAGCATCTTTTGCCCCGTTCACCCAGTTACCCTGGGCGAGCTCGATTGCGGCCGTGCGATCGTTGTAGGCCTGAACTTCCTGCGAATAGGTCTCGTTGACCAGCTTGGAGTAGGCATCAAACTGATCTTTGTTCAGTTGCCCCTTGTCAAATTGGTCTTGGTAGCCCTGCAGCTTAGCGTCACGGTTATCTTCCATTGCGCCGCGACTACTCTGGTCCTGGCGGAACTTCTCGCCTTTGCCAATGCCATTCAGCTCGCGGGCGGCCTGCTTGCTGATGGTCGCTAAGTAGCGCTCTGCCGCGGTAGTCGCGCTGTCGAACGATTCCTTGATCCGGTCGTTCGCTGCTTTCTGTTGGATCGAGTTGATCTCAATGGCTGTCTTGCTATCGGCCCGCACCTTATCCAACTGCTTTTGCGCGTCGACGATCTTGCGGTCGATGTCGAGCTTGTTTTTCCCGGTTCGCTCCTCTTCGCGGAGGCGCGCGATCTCTTCGGTTAGCGCCTTCTCCTGCGCGGCTGAGTTACCTTCAAGGAGACGCTTCTTCGCCGAGTAGTATTCGTCTACCGTGTACAGACCGGCAGCGTAGAGCGCCTGCATCGTCCGCTCGGTATTGCTGTAGGCTTCGATCTGTTCGGCGCCGGCCTTCTTAATGTTTGCGATGTCGAGGCTTAACTGGGCATTGAGTAGCTTGTTTGGATCGACAACCTTGGACTTCTTATTTTTGCCGTTGTAGTTCAGATCGGGCCTGTCATCCTTCTTCGGCTTATCATTGTCGGGACGATCGCCAGCATTAAATGCCGCGATTTGGCGTTCCGCCACACCTCGCTTCACCTTGTCTGAAAACAGTGGTTGGTCCAATATCTTTTTATACGCGGCTTCTGTGTCTTTGGCGTATTGCATCGCTTCGGAGAATTGACCGTGGCCAACAAGATCAGCGGCGCGCCCTAGTCGACCGATCGACGTGATTAGCAGCTCAATCGTTCGGTAAATCCCTTGGCCTCCGTCGATCACCGCCGAAAATGCCAGGACTGCATTGTCTGCAAACTTTCCAATTGCTTGATTCTTTGAGAGATCTGATGCGCCTTTGCCAGCGCCCGCCATTTCTGCGATGGTAGCTTTGATAGCGTTTGTAAAATCGTTGATCGACGGAAGGGCCTGTAAAGCAATCGACTTAGCATAAAGGCCTATCTCGGTACGCATCTTGGCACTTTTGTCAGCGTACTCGTCTGCGAGCTCAATCTGCTGCTGTGTGAGAATCACCTGGCGCCCGCCCTCCTGGCCCAGTTCTTTGAGGAATGGCAGAGCATCGGCGCCAGCCTTGCCGAATAGTGCGATGGCCACGTCGCCTTTCGTTGCTCCATCAGCAAACCCATCAAAAGCTTTTGCGATGGCTTCCAGCCGATCGGCCGCAGCAAGCTTCTTTAAGTCGGCCATGTTGAGTCCGAGCGCTTTGATGGCGGCGCCGGTAGCCTCCGAATCGTCATCAACACCTGAGAGGTTTTTCGAGAGCTTGACTGCGAGGTCCCCGACCGACTTCATCTCAAGTCCGGCCGTTCCAGCGGCCACCGCCAAAGAGGCAATATTCTGGGCAGAGTCGCCAGTTTTCTCAGCAAGATCCTGGAAGTCCCCAGCTTTTTTGACTAGGTGATCAAAGCCCACTGCGGCAGCAATTGAACCGGCAGCCAATGCTGCCAGGGCTAAATTAATACCGTTACCAATCTTGGCGCCACGCTCGTAGGCTTCGCTCAGGCGATGGGCAGCATCGGCGGCGGCAAGTTGTTCACCAGTGGCTCCGCGAAGTGCGAGTTTGTACGCATCAGCCTCGCGCGCCGATTTGCCAGTAACAGCATTTTGCGTCTGCAGACTCTTGATGTAATTGTCGATGGCGCGCGAGGAGCGAGCCGCGTTCTTCTCGGCAGCGTCACCCATGCTATTGATCGAGCGCTTCGCATCATCGATGCCAGCCTTGAGCTTGGACGAGTCTGCCGATACCTCGATTACACCGCGACCTATAATTTCAGACATGGGCTAAACCTTTCAATTTTTTGATCTCAGATGACCGTTGATAATCATGCGGGCCAGCAGGTATATGGCTTACTTCAAAGTGCATCGCCATTTATGCGCCACTAACTAGATGGAAAAAGAGGCACAGTCGTGGGACGGTGCCTCGTAAATCTGGTGCGTGCCACGAGATCGCCAAACCTCTGCGCGCTTTCGGGGGTTTATTGAAAGGTGGGCCACTCCCCGACTTACGCCGCTTGCTCTTTAGCGCACGCCGGTAACGACGGCCAGCGCTTTCGGGTACATGACAGCGATGTCGGCGCGAACGTGGCAGATAAAGCCGATCTCGCCAGTTTGTGCAAACAGCTCGCGTGCGATCTGGATGCTCATTTGCTCACGCATCATGAAGTGGACCTTGGAGAAGTCGCCGACGTAGATCTCGCTGCAGTCAGTCGAGGTGCCCACGGTCAGGTTGTTCGGCACCTGGCTGGTGGAGATCATCTTCCAGTTCTCCATCATCTTAGGCATTTCCAGTGGCTGGTTGGTGGTGTCCGTCAGGCCGGCCAGCTTGATCAGCGAGCGGGGCGACATGATGGCGGCCATCGGTGCCGGCGCGTCGACCTGCAGAATGCTTTGAGCGGCGCTCAGGAAGTTCGAGTAGTTCGCCAGGGCGGCGCCGTTTGCGCCGTTGCCGACCGTTTGGATGCCAGCGGTGCCCAGGATGCCCAGCGGCTGAGGGTTGACGCCAGAGCCGCGCAGGCCCACGCGGTCCAGCTCTTTTGCGAATGCCTGTGCGATGGCGGTGTTGAGGGCGGCGCCCATGTTCGGCGCGTCGGCCAGCAGTTCTCGGCTAACCTTGAAGAGGAAAGCCAGGCTCTTGGGGGCGGCCACGACGGCGCGGAAAGTAGGATCCGACACGGCGATGTTGCCCGACTCGAGGCGCCACTGTGCGCTAGGAATCGTGTCGATAGCCGCGGTGGTGAAGTTCTTCGCTCCTGCGTCCAGGGGGACAATGCCGGCGCCGGCCGACAGCAGGGCGGAGGCTGGAACCAGCGCTTCCAGGATGCCGGGCATCACGACGCTTGGCAGCATGTAGCCGCCAGAAGTATCGGTGCCGGTGCTGAGTGCTGCCTGCACGGACTGCGAGGATTTCATGCCGGCCACGCCGCGCACAAAATCATCGATGCGCATTGGCTCTTCGCCTGGGCGGGATGTAGAGCTGTTGATTTTGGAGTAGTGCGCGCGGATGTCGGCCGCATTGCGCAGCACCTTGACATCGCCGCCGCCCTGATTTTTCCACGCGGCGTCGTTGTTCCCGGTCAGGCTGTCGGCGTGCCGTTTCTCTTCGTTGATGGCGGCATTGATTTCATCACCGCGTTTCAGCAGGGCGTTAAATTCGCCTTGGTGACGTTCGGTCCATTTCTCGGACGGTACGTCATCGAGCAGTTTTTTGGACTTCGCCGTTACTTCGTCCAGTTCGGCGCGCAGTTGAGCAAGTTTAGACATGATATTTCCTATGTGAATGTGTACACGTAGGATCGCTGCCTTGCTTGCCGCGCCGCAACTGCTCAGCCTGCCTCAGGCTGGAGCATCGCGGTTCATCGCGCTGGCTTTAGGCTCATAGCGCGTTTCTTACGGAGCCAGTGGTCGAAGTCGGCGCGGGCAATGACGGCGATGCCCGGCGTGATCTCAAAGAACCGGGGAAAGCTGTTGTCGACCTTGAGCATGCGCGCCAGTGTGTGCCGGCTGATGCCCAGCTCGTAGGCGACCAGCTGTTTCCGCATGTACTGGCTGATGACGGCGGCGCCCATCAGTTGCTCCCGTGATCAGCAAAGGCACCGCATCGGCGCAGCACATCAACCTGGTCGGCAGGGATCGACGGGCCGGAGCCGCCAGTCTGGCGCCACTGTGCACACCGGCGGGCGTCCGAGGTGCCGGAAAGGTGGGTGCAGGCCAAGCACGTAACCCGGTTGTCGGATGCTGGCCTGACGACCAAGGGAGCAGAATTTGCCAAAGGGAGCAAAGGGAGCAAGGGAGTCTGTGTGCACTCTTCGGCTCCCTTTGCGCTCTCTTCGCCTTTTTTCGGCAAAGACCAGACCCATGCTCCGCCGAGGCCCAGTTTCTTGGACTCAATCCCGAGTTCCTTTTTGACACGTTTCGCAGTGTCCCAGGAGTGCCCCGCGTCGCGGACTTCGACCTGTAGCGCTTTGGCCGGCATTGATCCGCCGGCGTCGCTTAGGGTGTCGGTAAGCATCTGCTTCAATTCATCCCGCGCGTCGCCGTCGCCGTTCTCGTCGGTTTCCACCTCGCCCAGAATCTCGCGCGCAGTGCCCTCGATGATGCCGTCCCAAACCGCGTGAGTGGCAGCAATGCCACCATCCAGTGTCTTGAGGTCGATTGTGTAGGCCACGCCGCCATCGTCCTGTGCGATGTTGGACTTGGCACGAGCCAGCACCCGGCGGCTGCTGTCCTCTTCTTTTGCCGTCACCAATACCATGCGTGCGAGGGCGCCGAACGCCTGAGAGCCGATGACGCGGTCCTGGGGCGCCTTGCCGGCCCCACCCTTAGCGAAGTGCGTGATTCCAATGACCGCACAATCGTGGGCCTCTGCGAAGTCAACCACCGCCTGCAGGCTGCGCCGCACATCGTTCGCGCGATGCATGTCACCAGCCACGGCAGAAACGATGGGGTCGATCAGCAAAAGGCTCACGCCTCCCATTGCCTCAGCTGCGCGGTGGAGCTCTACGATGTCCTGAGAAGGATCAAACGGCACGCTCTCGCCGGCCTGGGTGATGCCCTCGATAAAATGGCAGCGGGTCAGGTCCGCCCCGGAGGCAATCAGGCGGGGCACCAGGGTATCGTCAGCTACGTCCTCGCTCGACCAGATCAGGACATTGCCCTTTTTCCGACTTGCCGACCCATCTGGCCAGCGGCCGCCAGCGGTGATGACGGCGGCGATCGCCAGGGCGAGCGTAGTCTTCCCGGTACCCGCGGCGCCGGCCAGGATCGTGAGTTTCCCGGCCGGTAGCCAGCCAGGCCACAGCCAGGTAATGGCTTGTGGCTTGATGCTGGCGCCGCATCGGATTTTCACTACCCTGTCGTTGCTGATCATCGCGAGGTTAGTTCGCACCGCGGTTAGCATAGGCTCGGCTGGTTCGACGGCGAAACCTTCTGTCATTCTCATGTAGCCTCCAACTTGAGATAAGCGACCTTTTTAGCATCGAGGTCAACGGCGATCAGGCGGCGCGGACCGGCGGCGCCCAGCGCGTCACACAGGGAGCGCAGCGCGCCGTAGCGCGTTGTGTTGCCGTGGTACGTCAAGATGACGTCCAGGCCCACCACGGCGCCGCAATCGCCCGCCGTAGGCAGCTTGGCCGGGTCGATCCGAATGGCGCAGCGCTTCGGCGGGATATGGCCCAGGCCAAGCCAGACCTCACGGCGGGTCGGCTGGAGTCCGCGCGAGGCCAACCCGGCAAGCACCTGGAGGGGGTTACTTGGGCCCATGAGGCACCCATTGGCGGCCGAGCCGTTTGTCGTTGGTCCAATCGATGCGGGTTCCTGCGGATTTAGCAAGCAGGTCGGCTGAAGCAATCGCCATTCGCATCAATGTGCAATGTTCATTGCGCTCCAGGAGCGTTGGTTCTTGCTCATCGATTGCAAGCTCGTCGCTTTCGCAGATCTGCAGCAACAGTTTGATACCCAAAGCGATATCTTGGGTCTGTTCTAAAAGGGTGTCGGCGCCGGTGTGATCAAAGTTGACCAGCCAGTGGAATGGCTCGAAGGCGGCTTTTGGGGTGGCCTGGTCGCTCATGCTGCACCTCCAACAATCGCGTTCAGTGCTTGAGCAAGGTCGTTGGCCAGGCTGACCGAGACTGCAAGCGAATCGGTGCGGCCGTCTGCGGGGATCAGGGCATAGACGCCGAGAAGCGCGCCGATGGTGTCAGCGATGCCGGCGAGGCGGCGAATTTGTTCGGATTGATTTGCGGGCGAGATAGTGCTTGGCATGATGGCCTCCTTTGGTGGAAGGCCTGCATTCCGTCGCCAAACGGGGGAGCAGGCACAAGGTAAGGTTGGCGAACCGGAAAAGGAGGCATCCGGCATACCCGAGGGTATCCCTACCAAGGCCCGCTCATTGAGAGAAACGTGCAAAGGCATACGGACAAAAAAAAGCCGCCGAGCGGCGGATGTCCGCCTCACTTTGTTCAGGTCGCCAAACCCGGTCGCTTCTTTTTTCGCGACAGGTTCAGAATACGCCTTTGGTTTGCGATATGTCAAGGAATTGTGCGAAGAGTGCGGAAGGGTGCACACGTGCGCTCTTGCTCCCTTTGCTCCCTTTGGGATTTTCCTGCTCCCTTCGGAGGGATAGTTGCCAGCCATCACTGCGAGACCTCAGCAGTTTTCTGCGGTAAAGCGCGAGCAGAAATGAAGGCGTCCACCTCGGCCGCATTCCACACAGTGACGGACTGGCCCAACTTGAATGGTTTTGGAAATTTGCCTTCGCGGACCCAGCGCCAGATGGTGGCGGGGCTGACAGGAAGTTTGCCAGGCCGGCCTGGGTGGCTGGCCAGCTCAGAAATGCGGATTACTTGTGACATCGTCTACCCCTTGGAAACATGCGAAAGCTCGGGATGAGCTTGCTTGCGTCAATGGGGTGGACTGTGAATGATTGCCGATCGTTAAATAAGTCCGCTAGCTTGCTGACGGGTCATTATTGCCAGCTGGCGGTATACGTTTGCTGGCGAACGGGATATCCGATAACCAACCGGTAATGGTCTTTTCGGCCTGCTGTTCGGACAAATTCACGCCCAACTTTTTCGACATCTCCAAGATGTTCGGCTTCAAAGTCAGCGCCGCATTCCTGCGACTTGGGAAGTTACGCTTGAGTGCTTCAGCGCGCGCAAAGTCACGCATCGGTTGATATTTGCTATCGCGTCCCTTTGCACCTGCTCTAGCCATCAGCAATAAAGAATCTTCGACGTCTTCGTCTGGCAGGCCATCGACATACCCTTTCGTTACGCCGACGAACATCGACGCTTGTGTCAGTGTGTAAACCGTTGATGCACCCGCGGGCGAGATTGACGCGACTACACAGTGATGCAGTGCCATTTTGATCCCTGCCAAAATCCGAAGCCTCAATTCGGCAACGTGATCATCTAGACCTTTGATACTCGCGGCGAACTCAGAAATGTAGGTCATCGAGTCCCGCCCAGGATCAGCTTTTAAATCGCTCACGAATTTCGCAACGAATATGTCAAACGGTGTGTGGTTGCCACAGGCGATATAGGGACGCTTTAACTCCCTCTGCAGCCATGCAACAATTTCGGCAGTCTCTTGCGGCTGGGTCCAGCTCATATTTTTAACTCATCTAAGTAGTCGGCCCACCGCTGCATCATCTGGCGGCGCGCGGTTAAGTGGGCGGTGCGGTTGTACGCCCGGCCGTGAACGTCCTTCACCTGGTGGGCAAGTTGGTGCTCGATCAGGTCGACGCGCTCGCCCAGCACTTCATCCATGATCGTCCTCGCCATCGCCCGGAAGCCGTGGCCTGTCATCTCTTCTTTGTCGTATCCGAGGCCGCGTAGTGCAGCGTTGATCGTGTTTTCGCTCAAGCACCTGTCAGCGGTGCGGATACTGGGAAAAACGTACTTGCCGCCTGCGGTTATCTTCTCCATACCGCGCAGGATTTCGACGGCTTGTTTCGCCAGGGGCACGATATGGTCGACACCCATTTTCATTTTGGCGGCCGGTACGCGCCACTCTGCGGCGTCCAGATCGATCTCTGCCCACTCCATCGCGCGCAGCATGCCAGGGCGCACAAACACCAGCGGCGCCAGTTTGAGCGCTGCAGCGGCGTACGGGTGGCCCGTATAGCTGTCGATGGCACGGAGCAGGGCGCCCACCGCTGGCGGCTCGGTGATCGAGGCGTAGTGAGTGCGCGGAATGGCGGCCAGGGCGCCACGCAGATCCGCGGTGACGTCGCGGTCCGCCAGGCCGGTGGAAACTGCGAACCTGAATATCTGGCCGCAAATCTGCTTAATCTTGTGCGCCGACTCGATGGCTCCGCGGGCTTCGATCTTCGCCAAGGCGGCCAGCATATGACGGGGGGTGATGTCCGCAATAGGCATGCTGCCGATCTCGGGAAAAATGTTCCGCTCGAGCCAGTTGGTATTTTTCTCCTGGGTGCTGTCCGCCCTGGTCGCTGCGGTCTTCTGGAGCCACGCCCGGGCGACCGCCTCAAAGGTGCGGCCGACCACGGCGGCTCGGAGGTGCTTCTCGTCGGCCTTGGCCTGTCCGGGGTCGGTGCCGGCGGCCAGCAGCTGGCGCGCGGCATCACGGCGGCCTCTTGCTGTGGCTAGGGAGACAGCAGGGTAGACGCCGAGAGCTAGGGTCTTTTGCTTGCCCTCGAAGCGGTAGTTCAGGCGCCAGTACTTGCCGGCTTCCTTGACGAGCAGGTGCATGCCCTGGCCGTCAGTGTGCTTGTCGCCGGCGGGCGCGCCGCTGTGCTTCACCTTGCGGACGAACGTGTCATTCAGAGGCATTTCAGCTCCGTGTTGGTATCTCGTTTTGCTGGCTGGCGTGGTACCAACAAAAGTACCAACAAAAACATGATATACCATGACTCAGTGTAAGACAGCGTAACCCAACAAAAAGCCCGCGTTCCCTATGAGAGAGGCGGTCTTCGATGCCTCGTGATGCGTTATAACTCAATGCGGTGGTGCCCGGAACCGGAATCGAACCGGTACGCCATTGCTGGCACGAGATTTTAAGTCTCGGGTGTCTACCAGTTTCACCATCCGGGCAGCGGGCCGTAGTTTAGCACATTGGGCAACACTTCAGCCAGGGAAAGGGTGCCAAAAACGGTCTGGGAAGGATGGCGATGGTGTAGCATGCTGGGCGGCGCCGGCAGCGGTGCCTTCAACATTTACCGGCATCACGAGGACCGTTTTGAATATCACCATCAACGAAGAACTGCGCGCTTTTATCGACCCATTGACCGCCATCGAACAAGCCGCCCTCGAGCGCAGCCTGCTGGCGGAAGGTTGCCGCGATGCGCTGGTGCTGTGGGGCGAGGTTCTCATCGACGGGCATAACCGCTACGACATCTGCAGCCGCCACAACATCCCTTTTCGCACCGTGCAGAACACCAGCTTTCAATCGATCGACGACGTCATGCTGTGGATGATCGACAACCACCTGGCGCGGCGCAGCGTGTCGGACTTCCAGCGCGGCGTGCTGGCCTTGCGTAAAAAGGAGATCGTCACGGCGCGGGCGGCGGCCGAGCCCAAGCCGGAGAAAACGGCAGCCGATACGGCCCCTGATGCGGCGCCGGCGCCGGCCAGCCCGCCATGGAATACGCGCGAGGACGTCGCCAAGGCGGCGCGGGTGTCGAGTAACACCATCAGCCAGATCGAGCGCATTCAAAAGGCGGCCGCCCCCGCGCTGGTCGAAGCCGTGCGGGCCGGGACCATTTCCATCAACGCGGCGGCCAACGTCGCCTCGCTGCCGCCGGAAGTGCAGATCGCCGCCGTGGCGGGCGGGCGCAAGCAGCTGCAGGAAGCGGCGCGCCAGGTGCGCGAGCAAAAGGCGGCGGCGCGCCCGCCGAAAGAGAAGGACGAGCCGCCCGGCGAAGTCACCGCACTGCGCGCCCAGGTGGCGGCCCTGCGTGAAAAAGTCGACCTGCTCAGCGCTGAAAACACCGCATTGAAAGCACAACTGGGATTGCCATGACCATGATGACGCCATTGATGACGCCAATTCGCTCCCTGTCCGCTTGCGCCCTGCTGCTCGCGCTGGCGGCGGACCCCGCCACGGCCGCGCCGGTGACGCCGCCCGCAACGCAAGCGCCGGCCGCCGAACAGGCGCGCTGGCGCGACACCGCCGCCCGGGTCACCATCATGCGCGACAAATGGGGCATCCCCCACGTGTTCGGTAAGAGCGATGCGGACGCCGTCTTCGGGCTGTTATACGCGCAGGCGGAGGACGATTTCAACCGCATCGAACTCAATTACATCAATGCGCTGGGACGGCTGGCCGAAGTGGAAGGCGAGAAGGAGATATGGCGCGACCTGCGCATGAAACTGTTTATCTCGCCGGCTGCCATGCAAGCGAAATATGCGGCCAGCCCACAGTGGCTGCGCCAGCTGATGGTGGGCTTCGCGGACGGCCTGAATTTTTACCTGGCGCGCCACCCGCAAGTGCGGCCGAAACTGATCACCCATTTCGAACCGTGGATGGCGCTGGCCTTCAGCGAAGGCTCGATCGGCGGCGACATCGAATCGATCGATTTGAAACAGCTGGAAGCGATGTACGGCAAGCCGGTGCGGTCCGATGCGGTGGCGCTGGCCGACGCCGGCTTCGACCCCGAGCCGCGCGGATCGAACGGCTTTGCCATCGCGCCTGCGCGCAGCGCCAGCGGCCATGCCCTCCTGCTGATCAATCCCCACACCTCCTTTTACTTCCGCCCCGAAGTGCACATGGTCAGCGAAGAGGGCTTGAATGCCTACGGCGCCGTCACCTGGGGTCAGTTCTTCGTCTACCAGGGTTTTAACGAGAAGGCGGGCTGGATGCACACTTCGGGCGGCGGTGACGTCATCGACGAGTACCTGGAGACGGTGGTGGAAGGGCAGGGCAAGCAGCGCGGCCAGTATTTTTACCGCTACGAAGGCAAGCTGCGGCCCCTGCGCGCCGTGACCATCACGCTGCCGTTCAAACAGGGCAGCGATACCCAAACGCGCATGGCCAGCAAGACCGTCACCGCCTACTTCAGCCACCACGGTCCGGTGGTGCGCCAGGCGAACGGCAAGTGGGTGGCCGTCAGGCTGATGGAAGAACCTTTGAAAGCCCTGATGCAATCCTACGGCCGCACCAAGGCCGCCAATTACGCCGACTTCGTTCAAACCATGGAGCTGCGCACCAATTCCTCGAACAACACCGTGTACGCGGATGCCGACGGCACCATCGCCTACTTCCACGGCAATTTCATCCCGAAGCGCGACCCGTCCATCGATTTCACCCATCCCGTCGACGGCAGCATCGTCGCCACCGAGTGGCAGGGCCTGCACACGATCGCCGAGACCATCACCCTGCACAACCCGGCCAGCGGGTTCATCCTCAACACCAACAACTGGCCGTTTGCGTCCTCCGGCGCCAGCAGCCCGCGCCAGGCCGACTATCCCCGTTACATGTGGGCGCTGCCGGAAAACGCCCGCGGCCTGCACGCCGTGCGTGTGCTCAAGGATGCCCGCAACGTCACGCTCGATGGCCTGATCGCGCTGGCTTACGACAGCTACCTCACCGAGTTCGAACCGCTGGTGCCGGCCGTGCTGGCCGACTGGGAGGCGCTGCCGGCGGGCGACGCCTTGAAAGCGCGCCTGGCTGCGCCGGTGGCCGCGCTGCGTGGCTGGAATCTGCGCTTTGGTGTCGACTCCGTGCCGACCTCGCTCGCGGTGTACTGGGGCCAGGCGCTGGTGGCGCAATCGTCCAGCGCCGCCAAGGCCAAGGAGATTCCCGTGGCCGATTTCATCTTGAAGGACATCGACGGCGCCGCGCGCCTGCAGGCGCTCGACAAGGCGGTCGCCAGGCTGGCCGCCGATTTCGGCAGCTGGCAAACGCCGTGGGGCGACATCAACCGCTTCCAGCGTTTGTCCGGCGCGGTGGAGCAGCGCTACGACGACAGCAAGCCCAGTCTGCCCGTGCCCTTCACCTCCGCCACCTGGGGCTCGCTGGCATCCTTCGGCATGACGGCCAAACAAAACACCAAGCGCATTTACGGCGACCGCGGCAACAGCTTTGTGGCGGTGGTGGAGTTCGGGCCGAAGCTGCGCGCCAAGAGCATCCTGGCGGGCGGGGAGAGCGGCGATCCCGCTTCGAAGCATTTCATGGACCAGGCCGAGATGTACAGCCGCGGCGAATTCAAGGACGTGCTGTTTTATCGGGACGATATCGAGGCGAATCTGGAGCGGAAGTATCGGCCGGGGGAGTGAGGTTCAAGGCGCCGACCAAAGGCGGGGACAGGCCGGGCCACGTCAGGCAGCCAGTGCCAGTCCCCACCCGCTGTATAATCCCGCATCCCCATCACAGTTAACGCCGTGGCAAAACTCTATTTCCGATACTCGGCGATGAACGCCGGAAAATCGACCGCCCTGCTGCAGGTGGCGCACAACTACGAAGAGCAGGGGCAGCACGTCAAGCTGTACACGGCGGCCATCGACAACCGCTACGGCACCGGCAAGGTGACCTCGCGCCTGGGTCCCCAGCGCGAAGTGGAGACCTTCGATACCCATACCGATTTCCTGGCGGTGGTACCGAAGGTGGCCTGCGTGCTGATCGACGAGGCCCAGTTCCTCTCCACCGCCCAGGTGCAGCAGCTGCACCAGCTGGCCCAGGTACGCGGCGTGCCCGTGATCTGCTACGGCTTGCGCAGCGATTTCAGGGGCGATCCTTTCCCCGGTTCGGCCTATCTGCTGGCGCTCGCCGACGATATCGAGGAGCTGAAAAACATCTGCAGCTGCGGCAAGAAGGCCACCATGAACGTGCGCATCGACGAAGCGGGGCGGCGCATTCGCGAAGGCGAGCAGGTCTCGATCGGCGGCAACGAGCGCTATCGCCAGGCCTGCGGGCGCTGCTTTTATTCCTGAGCGGGCCGGCCACGCTTCACGCGCATGAGCGCTTCCTGCACCACCTTCGCGCCCGCCTTCCTGTGTGCCCACCTGGACCTGCTGCTGTATCTCGTGCCCTCGGCCGCGCTGGCGGTGGTGATCGGCATCCTCTCGCGCATCCACCCCTTCTTTTTTTTGTTCACGGTGGCCGGCACCATCTGCCATGAACTGGCCCATTTTCTGGTGGGCGCGATGGTGGGCGCCGGTCCCGCTTCGCTGTCGATCATCCCGCGCCGGCTGGTGCACCGAGACGGGCGCACCCAGTGGCGGCTGGGCTCCGTCACTTTGACGCGGGTGCGCTGGTACAACGCGGCGCCGGCCGCGCTGGCGCCACTGTTGATCCTGGCGGTGCCGCTGGCGGTGGCCTGGTGGCGCACCCGCGCGCCGTGGCGCTTCGGTCCGATGGATCTGGCGATCGCGCTGGCGCTGGCGCCCCAGTTTTTGTCCTTCTGGCCCTCGCGCCCCGATTGGGCCATCGCCGCCCGCTCCTGGCCTTATGTTTTGATCATGCTTGCGGTGCTGGGGGCCTTGCTGCTCTGGCATCCCAGCGTGTTTCAGCATGTAAAAAGCTGAGGCCAGGCTTAAAATCGCGCTATTCTGCAAAGAAGCCGTGCTGCGCGGCCCGTATTGCTGGGGCAAACTGTTAGAATCATTCGATAGATTCGCCCCAGCGCAGCATCCCTGTTCCACGCATGGAGAGTACCGAATGAAGAAGCAGATGTACATTGCCATCGTTGCAGCCTTCGCCGCTGCCGCCTATACCGCCCCGTTCGCCACCATCGCCATGGCCCAGCCCGTGGCCGAGAAAGCCGACAAGACGGCGCTGGTCGCGCTCAAGGCCGATCCGTCCCAGGCGCAGGCAGCCCTGTGGGCCTCGAAATTCCTGGCGCGCTACCATTACAAGGCGATGCCGCTGGACGACGCCATGTCGGAAAAGATCTTCGACCGCTACTTCAAGAATCTCGACAGCGAGAAATTGTATTTCCTGCAATCGGATATCGACCAGTTCGATGCCGGCCGCAGCAAGCTCGACGATGCAATCCAGAATGAAAATCTGAGCCTGCCGTTTGCCATCTACAACACTTACCAGCAGCGTTTCGCCCAGCGCATGGCGTATGCACGCGAGCTGCTCAAAGGCAAGTTCGACTTCACGTCCGACGAAACTTTCCAGATCGACCGCGAAAAAGCCGCCTGGCCGAAAACGGAAGACGAGGCGCGCGACCTGTGGCGCCGCCGCGTGAAAAACGACTGGCTGCGCCTGAAGCTGGCGGGCAAGGACGACAAGGCGATCCGCGAGACGCTCGACAAGCGTTATGAGAATTATCTGTCGCGCGTAAAAAAGCTGAACAACGAGGACGTGTTCTCGATGTTCATGAACGCCTACGCCACCGCCATCGAGCCGCACACCAATTACCTGGGCCCCCGTTCGGCCGATAATTTCGATATCGCCATGCGCCTGTCGCTGGAAGGCATCGGCGCCGTCCTGCAAACGCGCGACGAATACACGGTGATCCGCGAAATCGTGGCCGGCAGCCCGGCCGCGCTGTCGGGCAAGCTCAAGGTGGGCGACCGCATCGTCGGCGTGGCCCAGGGCGAGACGGCCCCGTTCACGGACGTGCTGGGCTGGCGCATCGACGACGTGGTCGTGCTGGTGCGGGGCGCCAAGGATTCGGTGGTGCGCCTGGACGTGTTGCCCGGTGAATCGGGCACGGACGGCAAGCACCAGACGGTTTCGCTGGTGCGCAAGAAGATCAGCATGGAAGAGCAGTCGGCCAAGAAGTCCATCATCGAGGTCAAGGACGGCACGGCCAAGCGCCGCATCGGCGTGATCTCGCTGCCAACCTTCTACCAGGACTTCGACGCCCGCCGCCGCGGCGACAAGGATTACAAGAGCGCCACCCGCGACGTCGCCCGCATCCTGGGCGAACTGAAAAAGGACAAGGTCGACAACGTCCTGATCGACCTGCGCAACAATGGCGGCGGTTCGTTGACGGAAGCGGTCGAACTGACCGGGCTGTTTATCGACAAGGGCCCCGTGGTCATGCAAAAAACCACCGACAAGGTGGAAGTGGAGAGCGACACCAATCCCGGCATGGCCTGGGACGGTCCGGTGGGCGTGCTGATCAACCGCGGCTCGGCTTCGGCTTCGGAGATTTTCGCGGCAGCCATCCAGGACTACGGCCGTGGCCTCATCATCGGCGAACCCAGCTTCGGCAAGGGCACCGTGCAGACCATCGTCAACCTGGACCGGTTTGCACCGAGCGAGAAGGTCCATTACGGCGAATTGAAAATGACCATCGCCCAATTCTTCCGCATCAACGGCGGCACCACCCAGTTGCGCGGCGTCACCCCGGACATCAAGTTCCCCGTCACGGCCGATGCGGACGTGTTCGGCGAATCGACCTACGACAACGCGCTGCCCTACACCACCATCAAGCCGGCCACCTACACGCCGGCCGGCGACTTGAAGGAGTTGTTCCCGCCTCTGCAGAAGCGCCACGAAGCGCGCATCGCCAAGGACAAGGACTTCCAGTACCTGCAGGAAGACCTGGCCGAGTTCCGCAAGATCCGCAAGGACAATGCGCTGTCGCTCAATGAAACCGTGCGCCGCAAGGAGCGCGACGCCCAGGAAGCGCGCGCCAAGCTGCGCGAAGCCCGCCTGGCTGCGCAGTCTCCGCTCGACGATGCCGCCGCCGGTCGCGACAGCAAGGAAACCCGCAGCAAGGTGCCCCTGCCCGTCAAGCCCGTGAAAGCCGTCGCCATCAAGGGCTCGACCCGCACCGACGACGGCCTGCAAGCCGACGAGCGCAACCTCGCCGCCGAACTGGCCGCGGAAAAAGCCGCCAAGAACGCCAAGGACGTCGTCCTCCAGGAAGCTGCCCACGTCCTGGCCGACGAATCGGCCATGCTGCGGACGGACGTGCGGATGGCCTCGCGGACGATGCCGTACAAGCCGGCGACGAAAGAGGTGGGGAATTAATTAGCATCGGGGACTGGCCCTGCGGGCCTGTCCCCATTTTTGATGCGTCGCGTGCGAGTGCCCGGGGACTGACGCCGCAGCTGTCTGTCCCCTTTTGGATTACCACTGGGGACTGGCACTCGCTGCCATTCGTGGCCCGGCCTGTCCCCGGTTTTTTTCGCGCCGCGGTCCCACCCCGGGACATGCAGCAAGTGCCAGTCCCCCTTCTTCACGCGTCCCGGCCCAAAAAGAGGACAGGCACCTGCGGCGCCAGTCCCCACAGCTTTCTACCTCAGCACAATCCCTTCATGTACAATCCTTAAGAACGACCGTGCTTTTTTAGGGCGGTCCATCTCAAGGAGACAGCATGGATCTGCATTACAGCAGCGAGGACCTGGCGTTTCGCGACCAGGTGCGGGCGTTTTTGGCCGAACACTTGCCGGCCGAGTTGCAAGCCAAGGTGAGGCAGCACAAGCGCATGCAGCGCGAGGATTATGTGCGCTGGCATAAGATCCTGGCGAAGCAGGGCTGGGTGGCACCCGGCTGGCCGGTCGAGCATGGCGGACCGGGCTGGACGCCCGTGCAGCGCCACATCTGGGAAGAAGAGTGCGCCCGCGCCGGCACGCCGCCCATCCTGCCCTTCGGTGTGAACATGGTGGCGCCCGTCATCATGGCCTTCGGCAGCGAAGCACAGAAGGCCCATTTCCTGCCCCGCATCCTGTCCTGCGAGGACTGGTGGTGCCAGGGTTATTCGGAACCGGGCGCCGGCTCCGACCTGGCCTCCCTCAAAACCACCGCTGTCCGCGATGGCGAACACTACATCGTCAACGGCCAGAAAACCTGGACCACGCTCGCCCAGCACGCCGACATGATCTTCTGCCTGGTGCGCACCGACACCGGCGTGCGCAAACAGGAGGGCATCAGTTTTCTGCTGATCGACATGAAGACGCCTGGCATCACGGTGCGGCCGATCGAAATGCTCGATGAAGACCACGAGGTCAACGAAGTCTGGTTCGACAATGTGCGCGTGCCGGTGGCGAATCTGATCGGCCAGGAAAACCGCGGCTGGACCTATGCCAAATACCTGCTGGGCCACGAGCGCACAGGGATTGCGGCGGTGGGCCGTTCCAAGCGCGAGCTGGCCTTCCTCAAGCGCTACGCCGCCAAGCAGCAGGTCGGTGGCAGATCGCTGCTGCAGGAGCCCCTGTTCGGCGCCAAGGTGGCGGCGCTGGAAATTGAATTGATGGCGCTGGAGATGACGGTGCTGCGCGTGCTGGCCCAGGCAAACAAGGCGCCAGGTGCCGAGGCCTCCGTGCTGAAGGTGCGGGGCACCGAGATCCAGCAGCGGCTGACCGAATTGATGGTGGAGGCGGCCGGCCCGATGGCGCTGCCGTTCGATCCGGCCTACCTGGAAGGCGAGACGGCGCACGCCATCAGCGGCGACGACGATGCCGCGCCCCTGGCCGGCTACTACTTCAACTTCCGCAAGACCTCCATCTACGGCGGCTCCAACGAAATCCAGCGCAACATCATCTCGCAGATGATCCTCGGCCTGTAAAGGAAATACCATGGACTTCAATTTCAAGGAAGAGCAGCTGCAGTTTGCCGATGCCCTCAAGCGCTGGATGGAGCGCGATTACAGTTTCGGGACGCGCAGGCAGATCATCGCATCGAACGAAGGCGTCTCCAGCGCCGCCTGGGCCACCCTGGCGGAACTGGGCATGACGGCCTTGCCCGTGCCGGAAGCACAGGGAGGCTTCAATGGGTCGGCGCTCGACATGCACGTGGTGATGAAGGAGCTGGGCCGGGGCCTGGTGATCGAGCCGTATTTCGCCACCATGCTGGGCGCCGAATTTTTAAAACGGGGCGGCAGCCACGGCGAACTGCTGGAACAGGTGGCGGCGGGCAGCCTGACACTGGCCTGCGCCCTGCACGAACGCCAGTCGCGCCACGAGCTGGCCGACATCACGACCACCGCCACCGCGGATGGCGACGGCTTCCTCATCGACGGTAAAAAAAGCGTGGTGGTGCACGGCGCGCAAGCCAAGCAGCTGATTGTGTCAAGCCGCAGCAGCGGCGGCCAGCGCGAGCAGGCCGGTATCAGCCTGTTCGTGGTGCCGGCCGATAGCGCCGGCGTCACCATCAAGGGCTACCGCAGCCTCGATGGCCAGCGCGCCGCCGACATCGTGTTCGACCAGGTGCGTGTGCCCGCCAGCGCAGCCATCGGCGCCGTGGGCGCGGGTTGGGAGCTGCTCGACGCCTGCGCCGACTACGGCGCGGCCCTGCTGTGCGCGGAGAGCGTGGGCGCGATGGAAGCGCTGTTCGATGCGACGCTGGACTACCTCAAAACCCGCCAGCAGTTCGGCGCCCCGATCGGCAAATTCCAGGCCCTGCAGCACCGCATGGCCGACATGTACGTGCACCTGGAGCAGGCCCGTTCGATGGCCCTGCTGGCCGCGGTCAAGGCAGACGCCGGCGATGCCGGCGAGCGTCGCAGCGCCGTCTCCGCCGCCAAATACCGGGTCGGCGAGGCAGGGCGCTTCATCGGCCAGCAGGCGGTCCAGCTGCATGGCGGCATGGGTGTGACCAACGAGCTGCCAGCCGCCCACTACTTCAAGCGCCTGGCCATGATCGAGCTGACCCTGGGCGATGGCGACCACCACCTGCGCCGCTTCATGGCCCAGCCGGGTTTCATCGACACCAGCGTGGAAGGAGCCGCAGCATGATGGGGACCACAACTGCGACCAACTGGTTTTTCGAGGATTTTCAACCGGGCCAGGTGATCGAGCTGGGACAGCGCAGCGTGACGGAAGAGGAGATCATCGCCTTTGCCACCCAGTTCGATCCCCAGCCTTTTCACATCGACCGCGCAGCCGCCGCCAATTCAATCTACGGCGGCGTGATCGCCAGCGGCTGGCATACCTGCAGCATGATGATGCGACTGATCGTCGACGGCATGATGGCGGCATCGTCCAGCATGGGCTCGCCGGGACTGGACAATGTGCGCTGGCTGCAGCCGGTGCGGGCAGGCGACACCCTGTCGGTGCGCTACGAAACGGTGAAGGTCAAGGCCTCGGCGTCGAAGCCCGACCGCGGCGTGGTGTGGTCGAAGTGGGTGGCCCGCAACCAGCACGGCGTGGACGTCTGCACCATCGAAGGGATGGGCATGTTCCTGCGCCGTCCGGAAGGCGCCCATGCGTGAACTGGACCTGACCGAAGGCGCCGACGCGCCGGCGCTGCGCGCCCTGATCGGCACGGAAGTGGCGGTGTCGAACTGGATGGCGATGCCCCAGTCCCGCATCGACACCTTCGCCGACGCCACCGATGATCACCAGTGGATCCACATCGATGCGGCCCGTTGCGAGCTTGAATCGCCATTTCGCAAGCCGGTGGCGCACGGCTTCCTCACCTTGTCCCTGATCCCTGCCCTGTTTGCCGATGCGATTACGCTGACGGGCGCGAAGATGGTCTTGAATTACGGCCTGAACAAAGTGCGCTTTCCCGCCCCCGTGCCGGTCGGCAGCCGTGTGCGGGCCCGCCTGACCCTGGCAGCCCTGGACGCCGTCGAAGGCGCCGTGCAACTGATCTGGAACGTGGTGATCGAGTGTGAAGGCAGCACCCGGCCCGTGTGCGTGGCCGAGATTCTGATGCGGCGCTACTGAAGCGGCGCCGCGAAGTCCGGCAGGCCGCAGCACGCCCCGGCATCGACCGGGGCGTTTTTCATGGCGCCATCAGATCTGCGCCATCCCCCCATCCACAAACAGCTCGATGCCATTGACAAAGCTGGCATCATCCGAGGCCAGGAACACCGCCGCCTTGGCCACTTCATCCGGCTCGCCCACGCGGCCCAGCGGGATGTCCTTGGCCAGCACGTCCAGAAAGCCTTGCTGGGCGGCGGGGTCGGTGCCCACCAGCTCGACCAGGCCGGGGGTCTTGATCGGGCCGGGGCTGATGGTGTTGACGCGGATGCCGCGCTCTTTCAGGTCGAGGATCCAGTTGCGGGCAAAGGCGCGCACTGCCGCTTTCGAGGCGGCGTAGACGCTGAAGGCAGGGGTGCCGCTGCTGCCGGCCGTGGATGCCGTCATGATGATGGAGCCGCCCGCCTTCATCAGGGGCAGGCCGCTCTGCACGGTGAACAGGGTGCCCTTGACGTTGCGGTCGAAGGTGTCGTCGAAATGTTCTTCCGTGATCTGGCCCAGCGGCACCATCGAGCCGCCGCCGGCATTGGCGACCAGCACGTCAAGCCTGCCGTGCTCGGACTGGATGCGGTCGAACAGGGTTTGCAGTTCGGCTTGCTTTGTGGAGTCGACGCTCACGCCAGTGGCGCCGTGGCCGATGGCGGCGACGGCCGCGTCGAGCTGGGCCTGGCGGCGGCCGGTGATGTAGACGGTGGCGCCTTCGCTGGCGAAGCGCTTGGCGATGGCCAGGCCGATGCCGGTGGTGCCCCCGGTGACGAGAGCGATTTTTCCTGCGAGTTTGGTGGACATGGTAGTTCCTCCGGTAAGTGTGAATGGACGTGTTCGCTGGCTGATAGTGCAGGGAACAGGAACCAATGTACGCCGCCAGGGGCTGGTTGATAAGACAGGCAGGGCGCATAATACTTATGCAATTTCTGCATAAAACCTGCGAAAATGGCCCAATTATGAATAAATTAATGTGGATGCAGTGCTTCGTGCGCGCCGTCGAGACGGGCAGCTTTTCCGCCGTCGCGCGCGAGCTGGGCATCGGCCAGCCCAACGTCAGCCGCTACGTGGCTGCGCTGGAAGAAGACCTGGGGGCGCGGCTGCTGCTGCGCTCGACCCGCCGCTTGACGCCCACCGCGGAAGGCCAGCATTACTATGCCCAGGCGCGCCATGCACTCGACCTGATCGACCAGGCCGAGTCCGACGCGCGCAGCCAGGACAAGCCGCGCGGCCTGCTGCGGGTGGCCTGCGCGCCCGGCCTGGGCGTGGAGCAGCTGATCGCCCTCATGCCGGACTTCATGGCCATGTATCCCGAGGTGGCGGTGGACATGCGCCTGTCGGACGATATGGTCGACCTGGTGGCGGGCGGGGTCGACGTCGCCATCCGCGGCGGAGCGCTCAAGGACAGCGCCCTGCGCGCGCGCCGGGTCGGCAGCTCCGAGCGCATCATCGTCGCCAGCCCCGCCTACCTGGCCGCGCGCGGCACGCCCGCCACGCCGGCCGACCTGGCCCGGCACGAGTGCATCGTCTATACCTTGCTCAAGGGCGGCAGCTGGCCGTTCATCGACCAGGGGGCGCCGCTCGAGCTGCAGGTGCACGGGCGGCTGCGGCTCGATAATCTGCAGGCGATCCGCCGCGCCGCCGTCGACGGCCTGGGCCTGGCCTATCTGCCGCGCTGGATGGTGGTCGAGGAACTGGCGGACGGCCGCCTGCGCACCGTGCTCGATGATTTCGCCAGCGCGCCCAGTCCCATCAACGCGGTCTACGCGGCCGACCGCCTGCTAGCGCGGCGCGCCGCCGTCTTCATCGACTTCATCGCCGAACGCTTTGCGGCCACGCCGGGCCTGCGCTGAGCGGAGGTCCGCCGGTGGCAGTGAGGGTGGTATAGTGGCGCCCCGCTTCGAAAGACCACCATGACCAGTAAAAAAACGCCAGGCTCCCCGTCCGCGGGCCGCCCCGACAATCCCTTCCTCGACGCCGGGTTCTACGGCCGCATGCGCGACTACACGGAGCGCGACGCCGCCTTTTCCAAGGAATTGAAAGCCATCGGCGAGCGGGGCGCCGGCAAGCGCAGCGTCGATGCGCGCCAGGCGCCGTCCCTGCAGCTGCTGCGCCTGGGTGTCAAGAAGGGCCTGGCCCTGCACCAGATGTTCGCTCGCATTGTCGAGGGCGTGGACCCGGGCCTGTGGACGCCCTGGCTGGCGCAGTTCGGCATCGAGCTGCTGGGCGTGAACTATGCGAAGACGGGACCGCGCAACGCGCGCCTGGCGCTGGATCTGTCGCTGGGATCGAAAGCCACCGCCTTCTTTGCCAACAGCGGCATCGCCAACTGGCGCAGCCTGGCGGCGGAAGACAGCGTGCAGGTGCAGATTCACAAGCCAACCGAGACGGTGCCGGCCAAGGCCTACGCGATTTTCTATCTCGATGCGGCCGATGCTGCCGACCCTGCCGACCCCGACGCCGCTTAAGCCGCCGCTTAAGCGACTATCCGCGGCTGCGCCAGCAGGCTGCGGATGGCGCTGGCCAGTTCGGCCCGCCCGTAAGGTTTGCTGAGCAGGTTGACCCCTTCGTCGAGGCGGCCGTTGTGGATCACGGCGTTTTCCGTATAGCCGGAGGTGAACAGCACGCGGATGTCAGGGTGGCGCGCGCGCGCCAGTTCGGCCAGCGCGGTGGCGCTCAGTTGGCCCGGCATGATGACGTCGCTGAACAGCACGTCGATGCTGCCGTGGTCATCGAGCATGGCCGCCGCTTCGTCGGCGCTGGCGGCGGTCAGCACGCGGTAGCCGAAATCGCGCAGGATGGCGGCCACATTGTCGAGGATGTCCTGCTCGTCGTCCACCGCCAGGATGGTTTCGCTGCCGCCGCGCGCGGGCAGGGCGGGCGCGGGCTTTTTGAGGCTGGCCGCCGCTCCCGTGCGGGGTAGCCAGATGTGAATGGTGCTGCCTTCGCCTTCGACGCTGTCGATGGCGATCTGGCCGCCGCTTTGCAGTACGAAGCCGTGCGCCATCGACAGGCCCAGGCCCGTGCCCTTGC
>JACXTT010001539.1_pt1 | contig 38170 bp, 30 predicted proteins | sample 9270951 | NCBI WGS metagenome assembly JACXTT01 (sample SAMN15532306, study PRJNA645909) | rock metagenome | isolation source: weathered quartz diorite | place: Puerto Rico | collected 2017-06-21
CTCGGACGTCTCACACGGCGTCACGTCGAGATCGGAGAACACCGCCTCGAGCTCGCGCCGCAGCGCTCGGTCGTTCTCGAGGATCAGGAGTTTCCGCCGCTGCATCGCGGTAGCCATCAGCGCGCCCCCTTGCCGAGCAACACCACCTCGGCGGTCTGGACCAGGATCGCAAGATCGAACATCAGGCTGTTGTTCTTGATGTAGTAGAGATCGTACTGCAGCTTCTCGAGCGCATCCTGCTCGGACGAGCCGTAGGGATAGCACAGCTGCGCCCACCCCGTGATGCCAGGCTTCACGCAGTGCCGCTCCACGTAATACGGAATCTTCTCCGCCAGGCTCGCCACGAACTCCGGCCGCTCGGGACGCGGCCCGACGAAGCTCATGTGTCCGCGCAGCACATTGATGATCTGCGGCAGCTCATCGATCCGCAGCTTCCTGATGAGGGCACCGACGCGCGTCACGCGCGGATCGCCGCGCTGCGCCCACTGCGCGCCCTCGAGCTCCGCGTCCTCTCGCATGCTGCGAAACTTGAGGACGTTGAAGGTGCGCCCCCCCAGGCCGACCCTCCTCTGGCTGTACAGCGCCGGCGCGCGCCAGCCGTCCTCGAGCTTGATCGCCAGCACGGTGAGCAGCATGAACGGCAGTGACAAGGTGAGCACTGCGGCTCCCGCGATCACATCCATGAGACGCGAGGAGAACAGCCTCAAGGGATCGCGGCGGAAGCCTTGTCCGAAGATCATCCAGCTGGGATTCAGCACGTCGATGCGCACCCGCCCGGTCTCGCGCTCGAGGAAGGTGAGGAGCTCGGTGACTTCGATCCCCGCGAGGCGGCAATCGAGGAGCTCGCGGATCGGAAAGCCGCGGCGCCGATCATCCATGGCCACGACCACTTCGCTCACATTGAGCCGCTCGCAGAGCGCGCGCAGGTCGCCTGCCGGATCGAGCAGCCGATCAGCGGGAACCGCCGGTTCCTCATCCGGCGGAGGAACGAAGCCGACCAGCACGAAGGCGCGGCGGTCGGCCGAGCGGCGCAGGCTCGCGACCGCGGCCGCGGATGCACCGGCACCGTAGATCACCACGCGCCGCTTGAAGAACTCCTGGTCGACCGCGCGCGCAAACACCAGCCGCGAGAGGAGGATCCCGAGGCCGGTCAGACCCACCGCGAGGGCCGCGACGCCGCGCCACAGCTGCAGGCCCGGGAGGACGTAGAAGACCGCGGCGAGGGCACCCGAGGCGACCGCGAGTGCCATCGCCAGCCGTACGAAGATCCCGGGGAGCGGCGCGCGCTGGCGGGAGCTGTAAAGGCCGAAGGCGAAGAGACACACGCTGATGATCACACTGAACACCAGTCCCCGCGGCCATAGAGGCCCGAGCTTCCGCTCGAGGTCCGGCAAGTGACCGATCGGGGTCGCAAAGCGCATCAGCACGGCCGCGTACAGCGCAAGGAACGCGACCGCCGCCTCCGTGAGCGCGAGCACGCCGAGGGGAACGGGCACGTTTTGTCCGAGCACGCGGATACGCATGGAGACTTCGGCGACTGAGACCTTGAGCAACGGGAGCCGGCGCGACCGGATCGCCAAATTTTACAGCATAGTGTAAAGCCAGGTGCATGCGGAACCGTGAGTACAGTCACAGTTGCCGTGCGCGAAACCCGGAATTATTCAGGAGACGCGGATAGTTGCGGAGAAACCGGGCTAATGACCCCAGTCAGCTCCGGACGCCTGCGGTTCGATCAGGGATGCTGCCGGAAGGCCACCATCTGCATGATCCATTTGCCCGATGCGATGGGCACGGTGGCCGTGTAGCTGCCGGCGGTAATCACCACCTCGTCCTCGGCATCATCGCCATCCGGGGAGGTGATCATGCGGCTGGTGAATCCGGTCCCCGCTCCGGTAGCGTGCGTCGAGGTCATGACCGCACCGAAGATCAGATCGTTCGCATTGGTGGTCGTTGCGGCTCCACTGCTGGCCGATGAGCTGTTGCCGGTGGCTGCGGCAGTCACATCCAGCGCGCCCGAGACGGCTATGCCGGAGTACTCCAGAATGCGGATGTCGGGATAGGATGCGGTACCGTTGAAGCTCACCGTCACGGTGTTGGCACCTGCCGCTGCGCTCACGATGTTCGTGGCGTAATAGATCGCCTGGGTCGCCACGCCGCTGTAGAGCGTCGGTCCGACCGCGAGCTGATACACGTTACCGCTCGAGTCCGTGACCGTGCCGACCGTGGCCGTCGAATCATTCCAGCCCACCACGACCACATTGAGGTCGCCCGCCTGCTGAGCGGCGGTAAACGGCACCGCGACCGAACTCTGCGCGCTCTGCGGGGTCGCGTAGTTCTTCTGCACGAAAGCGATCGCACCGGCCGTCCCCGCCGCCGTGGTGGCACTGGCGATGTTGGAATAAGGTCCCGTGTTGTTCGCGGCGTCCGTAGCGCGCACCCGGTACGAGTACGTCGTGCCCGCAGTCAGCCCCGTGTCGTTGTAGCTCGTGCCGGCCGTGCTGCCCACCTGCGCGAAGGTGCTGCAGCCACTGCCCTGGCAGCGCTCGATGAGATAGGCGCGGATGATCCCGCCCGTCTCGCTCGCCGCACCCCAGCTCAGGTTGATCTGCGAGCCGCTCGCCGCTACCGCCGTCAGCGTCCCGGGAGCGGTGAGCACGGGGGCCGCAGTCATCGCGCTGGCGATGTTCGAATACGGCCCGTTCACGGCGCTGCTGTCCTGGGCACGTACGCGGTAGCTGTAGCTGGTCGAACCCGTCAAGCCGCTGTCGGCAAAACTCAGCGTCGTCGAGGCGCCGATCTGAATGAAGCCGCTGCAGCCCGAGCCCTGGCAGCGCTCGATCAGATACTGCGCGATCGTCCCACCCGACTCGGTCGCCGCCGTCCAGCTCAGACTGATCTGCATTGGCCCCGATGCCGAGGCCTGCAGGTTCCCAGGCGCCGTCGGGCTGATCGCCGCCAGCGTCGTCGCCGAAGCGACGTTCGAATACGGCCCGCTCACGTTCGCGGCGTCCTGCGCGCGCACCCGATAGCTGTAGCTGCTCGAAGCCGTCAATCCCGTATCGCCGAAACTGAGCGTCGTGGATGTGCCAATCTGCGCAAAGCTGCTGCAGCCCGAGCCCTGGCAGCGCTCGATCAGATACTGCGCAATCGTTCCCCCCGTCTCACTCGCCGCTCCCCAGCTGAGGTTGATCTGCGAGCTGCTGGCCGCGGTTGCGGCAAGCCCCGTGGGTGCCGTCGGGGTCGGCGTGCCGCCGCCGGCGACTGACTTGAACGCGGCCATCTGCATGAGCCATTTACCGGGGGCGACCGGTACGGTAGCGGTGTAGCTGCCCGTGTTCGTCACCACCTCGTCCTCGGCGTCGTCGCCGTCGGGGGCGGTGATCACGCGGCTGGTGAACCCCGCCCCCGCTCCGGTGGCATGGCTCCAGGTCATCACGGCACCGAAGATCAGGTCATTCGCATTGCTGGTCGTGGCCGCACCACTGCTGGCCAGCGCGCTGTTGCCGGTGGCGGCCGCCGTCACATCGAGCGCCCCCGAGGCGGCCACCCCGGAGTACTCCAGAATGCGCACGTCGGGATAGGTCGCGGAGCCGCTGAAACTCACCGTCACAGTGTTGGCACCCGCCGCCGCGCTTACGATGTTCATCGCGTAGTAGATCGCCTGAGTCATCGCGCCGCTGTAGATCGTCGGCCCGACCGCCAGCTGATAGACGTTGCCGCTCGAGTCCGTGACCGTGCCCACCGTGGCCATCGAATCATTCCAGCCCACCACCACCACGTTGAGGTCGCCCGCCTGCTCAGCCGCCTTGAAGGGCACGGCCACAGAGCTCAGCAGGCTCTGCGGCGTCGCGTAGTTCTGCTGCACGAAAGTGATCGGTGTCGCTGAGGGCGCCAGCGTCGTGGCGCTTGCCGTGTTCGAATACGGACCCGTGTTGCTCGCCGCATCCGTGGCCCGCACCCGGTACGAGTACCCCGTGCTAGGCGGCAGAGAGGTGTCGCTGTAGCTGGTGCCGGCGCTGCTCCCCACCTGCGTAAAGGTGCTGCAGCCACTGCCCTGGCAGCGCTCGATCAGATAGCCGCTGATGGTCCCGCCGCTCTCGCTCGCCGCGCCCCAGCTCAGGTTGATCTGCGTGCCGCTCGCCGCCATCGCCGTCAGCGTGCCGGGGGCGGTCGGCGTTGCGGCGGGTGTCGTCAACTGGACGATGCTGCTGTAGGGGCCGACGTTCCCATTCGTGTCCTGGGCGCGTACCTCGTAACCGTAGCTGGTCGAGGGTGTCAGCCCGGTGTCGGTGAACGTGAGCGCGGTCGTGGTGGCGACCTGCGCGAAATTGATGCGCCCGAGGCCGACGCGGCGGTCGATCAGGTACCGCGCGATCGTGCCGCCCGATTCGGTGGCCGCGGTCCATGTCAGAGTGACCTGCGTCGGCCCCTGGGCCGATCCCTGCAGAGTCCCCGGGGCCGTCGGCGCGACCGGACCGAGCGTCGTAGCCGAAGCGAGGTTCGAGTAGGGTCCGGTGTTGCCGACCGTATCCTGGGCACGCACGCGGTACGTGTAGGTCGTGGAAGGCGAGAGCGGACTCGAGGTGTCCTGGTCGCGGTACGAGGTCGTTGCGGCAGTGCCCACCTGCCCGAAGTTCGTGCAGCCCGCGCCCGGGCAGCGCTCGACGATGTACTGCGCGACCGTGCCACCAGCCTCCGTCGAAGCCGTCCAGGTGAGGTCGATCTCGTAGCTGGCGATCGTGGTCGCCGCCAGGTTCGTCGGCGCCGTGGGAGCCGGCGGCGGGGCCGTGCCCCCACCGCTTCCGAGCTTGAACGCGACCATCTGCATGACGAAGAAGCTGGAGGTAGTCGGGGCGGTGGCGGCGTAGCTGCCGGTGCTCGTCACCACCTCGTCCTCGGCATTGTCTCCGTCCGGGGCGGTGATCAGGCGGCTGGTGAACCCCGGGCCTGCGCCTTTGGTCGTGCCCCCGACGAGATCCGCACCGAAGATAAGATCGTTCGGGTTGGTGGTGGTCGCCGGTCCGCTGGCCGCCAGCGTGCCGTTGCCGGTCAACGCCGCGGTCACGTCCACCGGGCTCGTCGTGGCCACTCCCGAGTACTCGAGGATCCGCACGTCCGGATAACTCGCCGCACCGTTGAACGTCACGGTCACCGTGTTGACGCCCGCCCCCGCGCTCGCGATGTTCGTCGCGTAGTAGATCGACTGCGTCGCCTTGCCGCTGTAGATCGTAGGCCCGACCGCCAGCTGATAGACGTTGCCGCTCGAGTCCGTAACCGTACCGACCGTGGCCGTCGAATCATTCCAGCCCACCACCACGACGTTGAGGTCCCCCTGCTGCTGGACCCCGGTAAACTTCACCGCCACCGAGGTCAGCGCCGACTGTGGGGTCGCGAAGTTGCTCTGCACGTAAGTGGCCGTGGGTGTCGACCCGATGGCGTAGGTCGCAGCGCCGACAGGGCTCGAGTAGGACCCGCTCTGCACGGCCATGGCGTTGATCGTCGTGGTGACGCTCACCGGGATCGGTCCCGTGTAAACGGCCGAGGCCAGCGTCGGCAGACTGCCGTCGAGTGTGTAGTAGATCGTCGATCCCGAGGCGGCGCTGAGGGTCACCGACTGCGCGCCCGGGTAGTTCCCCGGGGCCGGTGCAAAGACCGGGGTTGCGATGCGCGGGCGGCTGCTCGCGAGCAATCCATACACGTCGAGCTCGCGCTGCGCACCGACGAATACCTTGCCGTTGGCAATGGTGGGGACCGCGAACTTCACCGGCGGCCCGCCCGTGTCACGTCCGGCGGCGGCTTGGTAGCTGTCGTAGAGCTCGTTGGCGAGGTTCGTCGCATCGTACGCCCTGAGGACAGCGGCGTTGTTGGGGGTGTCGCGCTGAATCACCCACATGATGGCGCTGGTGGCCGTGCTACTCGCGGCGCTGATGACTGAACTGGCACCCGGGTACGCGAAGGTGGTGGCTGCCTGGGAGGTCGGCTGGGTGCTCAGGAGGCCGTTGGTCATTGTGAAGAGCTTGCAGACGTCGTTGACGCCGCAGAAGTAGGTCCGGTTCTGCCAGAACGCCGGCGTCGTGTAGCTATTCTCGACGTAGGGCAGCACCGAATTGGTCACGCTTATGGGCGCCGTCCCGACCGCGTTCGGGAGCCACTGCACGATCTGCGTGTTGTGGACGCTCGGGTTGTAGTGACCGAGGTTGTCCCGATCGAGCAGGTAGACTTCGCCGTCCTTGCCGCTGCCGAGGAGCAGGTGCGGATGCGTCGCGGTGCCCGCGCTGGCGGGCAGCACCGTGATCCCGGCAGAGGCCAGGTCGAGATCCGCGGTCCCGAGCTGTGCCTGGTTGAATGGCGCGAAATAGTCGCTGACCACGAGACCGCCGGTGGGCGTCACCTTGAGGATGGCGTTGCCCCAGTCAGTGGTCCCGTTGAACGTGCCGTTGCCCGTAATCAGGTAGAGGTTGCCACTCGGATCGACCGGCGGTGCCTCGCCGCTCGACCACAGCCCCGCCCCTTGCGCGCCGTCACCGGACAGGCACAGCACGCTCACCTGCGCGAGGGTCGTCGCGTCGTAGCCGAGGAGCCACCCCACCCACGGATAGGCGTCGGCGTTCGATCCGAAGGCGACGTACACAACCCCGTTGGAGAGCACCAACCCCGGGCGCTGCTCGGACGCGAGAGCACTGAGCGCCGGCACGCCGGCGCCGGCTGCAGCCTGGATACGCGTCGGGGTTACCTTGTCCGCCCCGCTCGTGATATCGAGCGCGTGTAGGTAGTAGTAGGCGGGTGAGCCGGCCTGCTGGGTCTCGGCGACCACGTACAGCGTGCCGCTCACCGGATCGATCACCGGCGTGGACGTGATCGAGATCTCGGGAATGATGTCGGAAGCGGTATCGGCCGGGCGTGGAGTGAGGCCCAAAGCGGGATTGATGAAGCTCTGCCGCCAGATCGGCGTGGCGCTGTCGGCGTCGAGTGCATACACGCCGCCGTGCTGAGTCGCGACGAACACGACGTTGAAGGTGCCCTTGCCCGGGATGGTCAGGTTCGATTTGACGAGCGGCTGCGCATAGACGTAGCCGTCGACGGGGTACGAGTAGAGTTTGCCGAATGTCGAGACGTTGACGTTCTGGTTGGTGAGGGCGGTTTCGGTGAGATTCTGTCCCGTACGCGCGAGGTCGTAGTGCGATACGAGGACATCCGTCTGTGCGTACGCGGGCGATCCTGCCAGCAGCGTCACGACGAGAAGGGCTGCAGTCTTTCTGATTGTCATCGACTCCCTCAAGACGAAACGAGGCTGTCCGCGCCCCACCCGCGACGTGTCGATACCCAAGCAACAACCGTGCCCGCGGCGATTGCGCCCTAATGCCTTGAAAGAGCGGGGAAAATGAAGAGGCCCCCGGCGCTAGCGCGGGGTCGGTTCGAGGCCTGTAAAGCGCGCCGACGTGACGTGCTTCACGTTGACGGACGCGGGGCGGCATGCGGACTCGAGTGTCCTCGAGCTGCGCGCCGATCTCAGTGCCGGTGTATTTCCCGGCCCTGACGAAGGACGGTCATTTGCCGAGGCAAACCGTGCTCACGGTAGATGCCTGCGAATTCTTCGGGCGACGCCACGGGCTGTCCGTTCACGGACACGATGACATCACCGGCCTCGACGCGCAGTTGACTTACGACGCTCTGCGGTGGGACCGCGAGCACGAGAATTCCGCCAGCGGGATTGACCGCGAGTCCCGACGTGATTTTCTCGGATTGCCGCTGATCCTGGCCCGTTGTGTCCAGCTCCGGGGCGGCGGCATCGGCCGCGGCCTCACGGGCGCGGGCGGCCTCGACAGCCGATCCCATGTCCGGACTCGGCGGTGTGCGAGGCGCCTCGCGTGGCGTGACCGGGCCGCTCGGGCTCGCTGCGGCGGTCGCGCCCGAGTCGACCGCCCGCCCGCGGAGCGCCAGCACCGCCCACGTCGCGAGTCCGGAAGCCAGGATCAACGCGGCGATCACCGCGTAATTCGTCCCTCGTCCTTCGGTCATCGATCCTCTTCTGTGAGGTGCCGTCGGCGATGTAAAGGATTCCGACACCAAATCTGTAAGGTCAATCGCCGAGAGTGGGACATGGATCGCGGCACATCAAGCCAGAACGAGCTTGCTGATGTGAAAGCCCTCGGCCCACCCGGTGCTTGCCCCGGCCTCGATTCCCCGAAGGCGCATCAGCGCGTCAAACGTATCTTTCTGGAACCACGGCTTCGAGCGCTGACTGGCATAGCTCGCGAGCAGGATGCGTGTCTTGGTCGCAGCCTGCCCTGGGGTGAGCCGCACATAGGCGTTCGGGGTCGTCAGCCCGCCCTCGTACTTCGGAATCTCGTACTCGAGGATCAGGTGTCTGCGGAACGCGTTCCAGGTGAGCTCGCCCACCAGGCGATGATCCTGGTGAAGGTCGCCACGGTGGTGCGTGAAGATGATGTCCGGCGGCGGCAGATCCTTGAGCGCCGCGAAGGTGTTCTTGATGGCCGTGTACTCGCCCGGGAAGTAGCTGTCGCGGAACTCGTAGGCGAGCACCCGGCTGTGCGCCGCGCGGCGCAGAAACTGCCGGGCGCTCGCGCGCAACTCGCGCTCGCGCCGCTGGTCGGAGCTGAGCACCGCCCAGGTGACGTCCCATCGGCCGCCGCCCGCGAGCAGCTTGAGCAGCGTCCCGCCGCAGCCAATCTCGATGTCATCGCAATGGGCTCCGAGACACAACAGGCGCGTCGCGCGCCGGCTGACAGCCGACAGTGTGAGCTCAAGCATGGAATGCGGTCATGCCTTCCTCCCCGCTCGGAAGTTTGTCAAGTCAAAGGGGATTTGGCCATCCGGACTTGACCGCCCGGACCGTCCCAAGGATCGTTGCGCCGTGAGGCGAACCAAACTGGCTGTAGTGACCGGCGCGACTTCGGGCATCGGCGCTGCGGTCGCTCAGGCATTGAGCTCATCAGGGCTGCGCGTTCTGCTGGTCGGCCGCAGCGCGCGCAGACTCTCGGCCGCGGCACGTCGGATCCGTCCCAGACAGCTCGCGGGCACCGCCCTTGCGGACCTGCGCGCGCCGGAGGACATCAAGCGCCTCATCCGCGACGTATCGCGGCGATACTCGCGCCTCGATACCCTGGTGCACTGCGCCGGCGAGTACCAGTGGAGCGACACCCGCAGTCTCGACCGCGACGGCTTCGATCTCCTTTTCGCCGTCAATGTGCGCGCTCCCTATCTCCTGACCCACGGTTTGACGCCGCTGCTTGCGCGCGGTGCCGGCCATGTGATCTTCGTCAATTCCAGCGTGGTCAGGAGCCCCGGCCAGGGGGTCGCGGTCTTCAAGGCCACGCAGCACGCCGTGCAGGGTCTCGCCGATAGTCTGAGACAGGATCTGAACCGCCGCGGCATCCGGGTAACCAGCGTGTTTCCCGGTCGCACGGCGACGTCTCGCATGCGCCGCATCTATGCCCGCGAAGGCAGGCGCTACGAGCCGGCGCTGTTGCTCAAGCCGCGCCACGTGGGGCAGGTGGTGCTTGCGCTCATGCAATTGCCGCAGCCGGTCGAAGTCACGGACGTTCACCTGCGCTCGGCGAGCGCCTATTGAGCATGAGCCTCGCGCTGCGTAGTCACGCCGCACCCACTACCGCCTGCGGTGGTCCGTCCTCATATGCAGCAGTCGCCTGTTGTGGCAGCGGGGCAAGATCAGTGCACCGCAGGTAGTCGCCCATGGTGGTGCCGGTACAGTAGGAGTCGATGTTGGGTGCGCCGCGCTGCGCAACGACATCGTCGAGCTGAACCGTACGGAAGTCGATGCTGAAGCGCGCCCGGTCCGACGTGTTCGGGACCGTGGAATGCAGCTGCGCCGCCGAGAAGACGATGATGCCTCCCGGTGGGGGCAGCAGCCGGATCTGCGGATCCGTCTGGACCGCCTCGGTAGCGTGTGGCTGCTTGCGGGTATCGACCCCGATCTGCTGGGCGGCGGCGAAGCGCGAGGTGCGGTTCCACTCCTGGTAGTTGTACTCGGATGAGGAATTGCGCAGCGGTTGCGCCCAGTGGGAGGGGTGAAATGCCATGCAGTTTTCGGCGGTAATCGGGTAGATCGGAATCCACCAGTTCAGCTGACAGAACGGCGCCGAATACCAGGTGTCGCGATGCGGGTGAAACGCGTAGGCGATCCCGGTCGTCAGGTAGTCGCCGCTGGTCGCGCTGCGCATGCGTGGAACGTCGAAGTACGTGCGCTGTGGGTCGCAGCCGAGCTCCGCCAGCAGCGCTGGAATGAGCTCCTTGCACCTGGGGTGATGAATAAAGGCGGGCTTGAGGGCTGCCAGGATCTGCGCGTACCTTTCCACGGACAGATCGAACTGTGCGTACTGTGGATCGAGCGGCGCAAACGCCTCGTCGAGCATCGAGCGGGCGAGCTCCACGAGCTGCTGCGAAGCGGGGGTGGGGCTGTAAACGAACAGATCGCCGGCGTAGAGCCGTCGCCTGCGGTCATCGTCCGGAATGCGGGCTTCGTAAAATACGGATGTCATTGCTGCTCGTGCTGAGCCAATCTGCTTGAGAATAGTAACCGACATGCCGAGCGGGGACTTGCGACCCAGGTCGCGCTACCGCGCTCGGTTGCCCTCCCGGCGGGGGCAAGGCGTGCCTCAAGCACGGTCCCGGCGCGAAAAGACGGGGTACATTGCCTCTGTCCAGGAACGCTGAGCCAGCATGTCAAGCGCGATTCCTACAGTCACGGTCGGCGTGCCCGCGTATAACGCCGCAACGCACCTTGGGGAGACGCTACGCTCGATTCTCGCCCAGACATTCACGGATTTTGAGCTGGTCATTTCCGACAACGCTTCGACGGATGGCACCGAGGCCATCTGCCGTGATTTTGCCCGCCTGGATCCGCGGATACGCTACCTAAGGCGCGAGCACAACATCGGGGCGCCGCGCAACTACAACGCTCTGGTGTCCGAGGCGCGCGGGCGTTTCCTCAAGTGGTCCTCATCCAACGACATCATTCAGCCCGAGTTTCTCGCGGCGTGCGTGCCGGTCCTGGAGGCCCGCCAGGACGTGGTGCTCACGTATACCAGGACACGGTATTTCGATTCCGCGAGCGGCAGCGTACGCGACCACGTCGACAACCTCGATCTGCAGAGCGACGATGCCGTCGAACGCTACCGGCAGTGCGACCAGCGGCTCATCGCGAACAACATCATGAACGGCGTGATCCGTGTGCGCGCACTGCGCTGTTCCACCCTGCACGGTGACTATCCTTCCTCGGACATTGCGCTGATGATGGAACTGGCCTTGTACGGCAAGTTCGTCGAGATACCGCAGCCGCTCTTCTATCGGCGGACGGAAGCGGGCGCGCGCTACGGTGAGGGGACGGCGAGCATGCACCGCCAGTACTATCCGGAGGACACCTACGGTTCCTCGCGACGGCACTGGCAGCGCATGCGCCAGCTGATCCGGGGCGCGACGCGTGCCCCGGTGAGCCCGTCGCAACGGCTGCGGCTGTACGATTATCTGGCGCGCCGCGCTTGGTGGAACAGGCACTTGCTGCTGCCGCGCTTCTTCGGAGCCGACGCAGTCCCGCGCGTGTGAGCGGTCGCGTTCGCGGAGCTCAGGTCTCCCAGACCTTCCACGGGCAATCGCCCTTGGCCTCCATGCGATCGTAGTTGATCTTGTCCTTGAAGGTGTCCATGCATTGCCAGAAGCCGTCCCAGGTGAATGCCAGCAGTTTCCTGGCCGCGATCAATCTTTGAAAGGGCTGCTCCACGAGCTCCTCCCCTTCGCGGATATAGTCAAAAATCTCGCGCCGCAGCGCGAAGAAGCCACCGTTGACCCGTGACTGTCGGCCGCCCGCGGTACCGAGCGCGGTGACCGTGCCGTCGGGCGCAGCTTCCACGGCGTGGAAGCTCTGCGGATTGCGGACCGAGACAAAACTCGCGATGGCGGCTTTCTGACGGAAGTCAGCGATCAGCTGGTCGAGGGGGATGTCTGCCAGCCCGTCGGAGTAGTTGGCAAGAAACTCCGCATCGTTGCCCAGGTGCTTCTGTACGCGCAGCAGGCGCTGACCGATATTGCTGTGCAAACCCGTATCGACAAAGGTGATGCTCCAGTCAGGGATGTCATGACTATGGAGCTCGATCCGGCGGCCACCCTCGCGCAGGGTGAAATCATTGGTCATGGCCTCGTTGTAGGTCAGGAAGTATTCCCGGACCATGTCGCCGCGATAGCCGAGGGCGAGAATGAATTCGCGGTGACCGAAGTGCGCGTAGTAGCGCATCAGGTGCCACAGGATGGGCCGGTAGCCGATATTGACCAGCGGCTTTGGAATGGTATCCGAGTGCTCGCGCAGACGCGTACCCAGACCACCGCAGAAAAGCACGACTTTCATGACTTCTTGCGCCTCTTGTTGACACGCGCGGTGCGCCTGCCAGCTACCTCGAGCAACCCCGCCTGTTCGAGCATGCGTGCCGCATCGCGCAGCCGCGCAAACGGCAACCCCGAGCGCCGCGCGATGTCGAGCACCGAGCGGCGGCCGTCGGACTGGTTCAGCATCCAGAGCATCGCGTGCTCGTGCTCGGCCGGCGAGCGACCGCCCACGTTCCCATACAGTCCGCGGGCACCCAGCCGCGGCTCTCCCTTGGGACTCAGGTTCAGATAGCGAGCATTGTCCTCGATGACCTCGACGATGCGTTGACAGGTTTCGAGGCTCTCCTGCAGCGCCGCCGGCGTAATCAGCGAGAGGTCGTCCGCTGAGGTATGGTACTGGGGATAGCCGTTGTTGACCGAGCGCGTCAGCCGCCCCGCCGGCAGATCGAAGCCCGGGGAGCACAGCTGCCTCTCGTCATAGCCGTAGGGCGAGAAGGGTATGACGCTCCCGCGGCCCGCGACCACGTGCGCGCCAATCTCGTCGATCTCGTTGTTCTCACCTCGGCTGCACTTGTAGGTGAGCGCGCCTGGATCGCCGAGCAGCGCCAATACCAGCGCGTGCCGCACACGCGCCAGCCGCTGCTCGTTGCGCCTCAACCAGGTCAATGAACCTATCGTTCCTGGCGCGAACACGAAGCGATACGAAAAGCGGCGTGTTTCATGCGCGATCCATTCGGCGAGATGCGTGGCAACCGACATGCCACTCGTGTTGTCGTTGGCAAGCGATGGATGGCAGATGTGGGTGAAGAAGAGCACTTCGTCGCGTGTTCGTCCGGGGAGTGCCAGCTCGCCGTAAGTCAGTGAGCCGGGAGCCAGCGAGCCCGTCACCTCTACACGGTACTGTCCGGGTCGCAGGGCTGCACGCTCGCGTGCGCGCATGCAGAACCCCCACGTACGTCGGTAGTAGCTGGTTCGATACGGGATCCATTCCGGCTGCTCGGGCAGAGTGTGCAGGCGCGCAGAGAGCTCCTCGAGGGATAGCGTGGCGCACACCGGCTCCGAATAGCTCACCAGGTGCAGGTTGTGTGCCTGAAAGTCAATCACCCGCCGGCCGTCCGGATCCACGACGGCCGCATCCTCGACGTTCCATTCATCGGGGACCTGCCAGTCGAACACCCGGGTGCCCGTCGGCACCTCGTGCACGACGAGCGGTACGCGTCGGCGGACGATCGCCAGCGTCTTGCGCACGCCCGCTCCGGTGATGCTGCGGCAGATCGGGTACAGGCGAGCGGCAAAGTCGTACAGCTCCTGTCCGCTGCCGCTCGCGTGCGCCCGCGGAGTGAGGGTTGCGTCCATCAGGGGGCCCCCGTCATGCGCCGGGCGAGCTCCGTCTCGAAAGCCCGGCGGTCGAAGCTCGGATAGCCCGCATCGCGGTCGCTGATTACCACATCGCGTGCGATCGGCCAGTCGATCGCGAAAGTCGAGTCGTTCCAGCGCACTCCCGCTGCGAGGTGCGGCGCATGGAAGTCGGTCATCTGATACAGGATCTCCGAGTCGTCGGCGAGCGTCTGGAAGCCGTGCGCGACGCCCGACGGGATGAACACCGCGTCACGGTTGTCCGCATCCAGCAGCACCGCACGATGCTGCAGATAGGTCGGCTCCGCGGGACGCAGATCGAGCAGCACGTCGTGAATCGCGCCGCGCACGCAGCGCACCAGCTTACCCTCGTGCGACGGCGGCCACTGGAAATGCATGCCGCGAACCGTGCCGCGACGGCGATTCCAGGAGATGCTCGACTGCACGAAGTCCGCCGGCAATCCGTGAGCACGGAACTCCTCGACGCAGACCGAGCGCGCGAAAAACCCGCGCTCGTCCGTATGGCGCTGCATCCTCACCAGAGCTGCACCCGAGAGCTCGAGAGCTTCGAACAGCATGTCAACGCCAGTAGAACTCGTCGTCGATCTGCTGCGTCGTCTGCAGATACCTGAGCTGCTTCAGGCGGGTGAAGGCGCGGAACTGATAGGTCTCGGGCGGCATCTGAATCCGCGCAAACAGCTCGTGCAGCTGCCGCGCGCCGTCGCGTGCGGTGTAGCGGCACTTGAAGCCCGGCAGCTCGCGGTGGATACGCTCGAAATCGACGCGATAGCTGCGGTTGTCTCCGGCGGAGCTGCCGACGGAAACCGTGCAGCCGGGAAACTCATCGGCCACGATCTGCGCCAATTCCCGCACGCGGTAGTTCTCCGAGTTCTGCCCGACATTGAAGATCTTGGCGCGTATCGCGCCCTCCGGAGCCACCAAGCTGCGATAGATGGCCTCGCAGATATCGGCGACGTGCACTACGGGCCGCCAGGGGCTGCCGTCGCTCGTCATGGCGATGCGCTTCGTGGTCCAGGCGAGCGCACAGAGATCGTTGATCACGATATCGAAGCGCATGCGCGGGGAAGGTCCGAACGCGGTAGCGTTACGCAAGAACACCGGCGTGAAGTCTGCTCCGGCCATCGCCGCCAGGTCGCGCTCGACCAGCACCTTGCACTCGGCGTAGGCGGTTTGCGGATTGACCCGTGCGCTCTCATCGAGGAATTCCCCGGTCCCGGCGCCATAGACGCTGCAGGAAGAGGTATAGACGAAACGCCGGATACCGGCGCGGCGCGCCTCGTTGGCGAGCGCCACGGAGCCGCGGTAGTTGATCTGCTGCGTGACCGCGGGGTTGTTCTGCCCGAGCGGATCGTTCGAGAGCTCCGCAAGATGCACCACGGCATCGCAACCTTCCAGGTCACCTGCCGTAACGGCACGCAAGTCCTTGTTGAGTGTCTGCGGTGTCACGGCCAGATGCTGGTTGTCGCTATAGAGCCAGCCGTCGCGGTAATAGCCGGTGTCGAGGCCGAGGACGCGCAGGCCACGCTCGATCAGGTAGGGCGCAAGCACGGCCCCGATGTACCCGTTCACCCCGGTGACGAAAACGCGCGTCGGTTCAGCCATGGGCCACCGAGTTCAGCTCGTTGGCGGTGTTGCCGGCGCCGATACCGTCGAGGCGCCAGCGCTGCGGGAAGAACACGAGGCCGTAGCGGCTGTCGAGGCGTCGCGGCGTGCCGTAAATGGGCGCCTCCTCCACATCGAGGTAAACGGCATTATCCAGGGTGTCGTACAAGCGGTGGGTCCCCCAGTGATCCAGCTTCAGCGATAAGTAGTAGCGGCCCTGCATCAGATTGAGCGCATCGATCTCGAGCTCCACGTAACCGTCTCCGGCGGGCACGGACGGAATGTCCAGGCCGTGATGCCAGGTGCCGGTGTCGGTCACGAGGGTGCCGAGGTCCGTGTACAGTCTGAACCCGAAGGCCGGTTTGTCGATCGTTTGCCTGGCGCGGTAGTAGAGCCTGACCACCAGACTCTTACCGCAGCGCGTGACGGGCTGTAATGCCCCGTCGGTCGAACGGAACTCGACGCGGGTATAGCGTATCTCTCCGCTTCCGCCGCGACCGTCGACGGCGGTCAGCTCGCTGGAAACGCTCCCCGCGGAGGTGAAGGACGCCATGTAGGCTTCGATGACTTCATGGCTCGGCCCGTCGAGCTGCACTCTGCCGTTGGCGATCCAGATGCAGCGAGAGCACAGGTTCTCGACCGCCGTCATATTGTGCGAAACGAACAGCACCGTGCGCCCGCCGCCGCGCAAATCCTGCATGGCGCTGATGCATTTCTTCTGAAACGCCGCATCGCCGACCGCCAGAACTTCATCCACGATGAGCACATCCGGATCCAGGTGCGCCGCCACCGCAAAGCCCAGACGCAGCCGCATGCCGCTCGAATAGCGCTTGATGGGCGTGTCGATGAAGCGCTCGACGCCCGAAAAGGCCACGATCGCATTCAGCTTGGCCTCGACCTCGATCTTCTTCATGCCGAGGATCGAGCCATTGAGGAAGATGTTCTCGCGTCCGGTGAGCTCCTCGTGAAAACCAGTACCGACCTCCAGCAGTGACGCGACGCGTCCGCGCGCCTGCACACTGCCTGCGGTCGGGTAGGTGATCTTGGAGAGGATCTTCAGCAGCGTGCTCTTGCCAGCGCCGTTGCGACCGATGATCCCGACCACCTCTCCTTCCTGCACGCTGAACGACACGTCCCGCAACGCCCACAGGATTTCCTTGGGCGCACGCCTGCGAAAGGGCGCGCGCAGCAGTCGCACGAGCTGCTCCCGCAGCTGGGTCTCGTGCTGGAGTGCCCCGAGCTCATAGCGCTTCGAGAGCCTCTCGACAATGATGGCTTCAGTCATGGCGCAACTGGCGTCCCGATCTCAAACGATGTCCGCAAAAGCCCGTTCGGTGCTGCGAAAGTGCAGACTGCCGAGCAGCAGCAGCAGGAGCGTAACAATCCATGAGATGAGGAGTAGATTCCAATCGACCGCACCGGCGCCGAACAGGCAGGCGCGAAACCCCTCGATCACACCCGTCATGGGATTCAACGCCAGCCAACCCTGGAAGCGATGGGGAAGAAAAGTGACCGGGTAGATGATCGGCGTGACGAACAATCCGATCTGGGTGAGAAACGGGATGGTGTACTTGACGTCGCGGTAGCGCACGTTCAGCGCCGCGAGCAGCATGCCTACACCCATGACCAGCAGCACGGTCTGTGCGACGAACACGGGCGTAAGCAACACCGTCCAGCGCAGCGGCACGCGGTAGTAGAACATCAACCCGACCAGGAATACCGAGCCGACGACGAGGTCGAGCAGTCCGCTCAAGGCCGCGGAGCCCGGAAGCAGCACGCGGGGAAAGTAGATCTTGGTGATCAGGCTCGAATTGGCGACCAGGCTGTTGCCGACCTGAGACAGCGTGACCGCAAAGTAGGTCCACAGCAACAGAGCGGAATAGGAGAACAGCGGATACGGCACGCTATCGCTCGGAATACCCGCCAGCGTCCCGAAGAACAGCGTAAAAGTGATCATGGTGAACAGCGGTTGCAGCACGGCCCAGGCGACGCCTAGAACCGCTTGCTTGTAGCGGACCTTCACGTCACGCCATGCCAGGAAATAGAGGATTTCCCGCGCGCGCCAGATTTCGGCGAACCACTGCCCCATAGTCCGTCTACTTAGCTCCGCATTAGTATGCCGCAGCGGGCGCCGGGAATACGCCGGCCCCTGGTACTGGGACTGTCACAAACTACGTATGATAGCGATACGCGGCCGGCAAGTAGGTTGAAACGCTGCACAATTTCCCGGCAGGGTGGCCGGGGTGCGCGCGATCCGCGAACTGCTCCCTTTGCGGTTGTGCTGTTGGCGGTAAGCTCGGCGTCATGGAGCGGGGAGTCATGCCGGCATCTGAGAGGGCTGTGAGCGGGTCTGAGGCCGTGCTCGAGCGCCGGAGCCCTCGGTAATGGCCGATCGCCCGCAAGTCAGCGTGATCATCCCGGTGCACGACGCCGAGCGGAGCGTCGACACGACGATCCGCTCCGCGCTCGCCTCGAGGGACATTGATCTCGAGGTCGTGGCCGTCGACGATGGCTCGACGGATCGATCGGCCGAGATCATCCGCGCCATCGACGATCCGCGCATCGTGCTGATACGGACGTCTGCCAGCGGCGGACCGGCGCGACCCCGCAACATCGGCATTGCGCACGCTCGCGCGCCGTATGTCGCGCTGCTGGACGCCGACGATCTGTTCAAGCCCGACAACCTGTCCGCGGCGATTGCGGCTCTCGACCGTCACCCGGAGGCAGACTTTGCATTCGGCGACTTCGAGAAGATCGACGAAAACGGGAAGATACTTGTGCCGTCCGTTCACGCAGGGACGCACGTGCTGAAGGGACTCGCCAGCCGCCCGCTCGAGGACTCGTGGCGGCTGATCACCTGCAGCGAGTTGCAGCGCGGCCTGCTCGATCACAACTTCATCGGCACCTCGAGCATGATCGTCCGCAAGAGCGTTCTGGCAAAGGTCGGCTCCTTCGATGAGACTCTCGTGTACGCAGAGGATCATGACCTGTGGTTCCGCCTGGCGCATCAGTGCTGCCACGCCTTGTACCGCAATCAGGTCGGTCATTCCTACCGGATCGCACCGGGAAGCCTCACGCACGAGCACACGCCGCGACTCAGAATGGATCGCATCACCGTGCTGCAACGTGAGAAGGGTCGACGCACAGACCGCAGTGACCGGGCGCGCCTCGACGGCATGATCGCCCGGGATTTTGCCAAGCTCGGTTATCTGTATCGAGGCCGGCGTGAGCGCCTGCGCGCGGCTCTGGCGTTTGCACAGGCTCTGCTGAAGCAGCCGAATATTCCGTGGACGCGTGCCCTCGTCGGGTCGCTGGTGCGCGCCGATCCGACCAAATGAGGCGCGCATGGAGCAGCATAAGGTGAAGTGCCGCTTCTGCGGCCAGACGGTCAACCAGACATTCGTCAATCTGGGAATGTCGCCGCTTTGCCAGACGCACATCACCGCCGAGCAGCTCAACCACATGGAGCCCTATTACCCGCTGCACGCGTACGTGTGCGGGCGCTGCTTCCTCGTGCAGCTCGAGGAGTTCGTCGCCCCCGGGGAAATCTTCGGCGGCGAATATGCCTATTTCTCGTCCTACGCCGACAGCTGGGTGGAGCACGCGCGCCGCTATTGCGAGCTCATGTGTGAGCGTTTCGGCATCGGCCGTGCGAGCCGTGTGATCGAGATCGCGAGCAACGACGGCTATCTGCTGCAGCACTTCGGCGCGCGCGGGGTGCCGGTGCTCGGCGTCGAGCCGGCCGCCAATGTCGCGGCGGCGGCGGTGAAGAAGGGTGTCCGGACGGTGGTCAGGTTCTTCGGCCGGCAGACCGCGCGCGAGCTGGCGAGCGAGTTCGGCAGACCGGACCTGCTGCTCGGCAACAACGTGCTCGCGCACGTGCCCGACCTCAACGACTTCGTCGCGGGCATGAAGTCGCTGCTCGGCGAGCGCGGCGTGATCACCATGGAGTTTCCGCACCTGCTCGAGCTCATGCAGCACAACCAGTTCGACACCATCTACCACGAGCACTTCAGTTACCTGTCCTTCGGCACGGTGAGCGAGGTCTTCCGCCACCACGGCCTGACACTGTTCGACGTCGAGCGGATTCCGACCCACGGCGGCTCGCTGCGCATCTACGGCCGTCACACGGAGGACGCCTCCCGGCCCGTGAGCGAGCGCGCGCTCGAGCTGCTCGCGCTCGAGGAGCGTGCGGGCCTGCGCCGGCTCGAGACCTATGCGGCTTTTACCGAGCAGGTGCGGGAAACCAAGCGCGCGCTGCTCGAGTTCCTCATCGGCGCCAAGCGCGCCGGCAAGCGTATCGTCGGCTATGGGGCTCCCGGGAAGGGCAACACGCTGCTCAACTACTGCGGCATCGGCACGGACTTTCTCGATTTCACCGTCGACCGCAACCCCTACAAGCAGGGCAAGTACACTCCGGGCATGCACATTCCCATCCGCGACCCGGACGAGCTGATCAAGGCACGACCCGACTACGTGCTGATCCTGCCGTGGAATCTCAAGGGGGAGATCCTGGCAACAGTCGGCAAGACGCCAGGCCTCAACGCCCGCTTCGTGGTGCCAATTCCGAGAGTCGAGATCGTCGGCTGAGGTGCGTAGGAAAAGATGACGACCGCGCTGCTGGTCTCGCGCTACTTTCCGTTCGACACCCGCAAGGTCCACGGCGTCTACCAGCGCCTGGGGCTGCAGGTGCGTGCGCTCGGCCAGGTCGCCCGCCGGGTAGAGTGCCTGTTTCTCGTGGACTCGGATCGGCGCTACGTCGAGGCGGAACGTGCCCGACACGAGGAGCGCTTGCGCGGCCTGTGGTCGCCGGCGGTGCGGCTGTCCTTGCGCCGGTCGCCAGCCACGAGCTGCCGCGTGATCCGGCCTGGCCGAGGGAGCCTCTGATGCTCGCGCAGATCCCGCGGCTGATGCTGGCGGAGGCTCAGGCCGTGCGTCAGACGACGGCGACCTTCGTGTGCTCGGAGACGGACCGACGGTACCTGGCACGCCTCGCAGGCAGCGAGCGGCTCGAGATCGTGCCCAACAGCGTGGCCGTGCCGCCCCCAATCGCGGACGACGCATCCGAGGCGCTCGTGCTCTTCGTCGGCAGCATGGTGAGCCGGCACGACGCCCAAGCCGTCGAGTACCTCGTGCGGGAGATCTGGCCGGCCCACTGCAAGGCGGTGGTGTCCACACGGCTCGGTGCAGAAGGTCTCGAGTTCGCCGACGGTCGCGAGATCGTTCTGCGCGAGACCGCCGGCGCGCTCGCCGAGGCGTGCGTGCGACTGCTGCGCGATGCGGGCGCGGCCGCGGCGCTCGGCAAGGCCGCACGCGCACGGGCGGAGCGAGTCTACGATCGGCGGGCCGTGCTTGAGCGGCTGGTGCGGCTGTTCGGCAATGCCATCGGCACGAGGAGCCGGCAATGAGCGCAGCACCACGCGTGTCGGTCGTGATGCCGATGTTCAATACCGAGCGCTACGTTGCCGCTGCCATACGCTCGGCGCTCGATGAGGGCTTTGCCGACGTGGAAGTCCTCGTTATCGATGACGGCTCCACGGACGGCTCGGTGGCCGCGGCGCGCAGCGTCGCGGATCCGCGCGTGACGGTGGTCACGCTCGAGGCGAGCGGCGGTCCGTCGCGACCGCGCAATGTCGGCCTGGCGCGTGCGCGCGCCCCCTACGTCTCGCTGCTCGATTCCGACGATCTGCTCAAACCTGGCAAGCTGGCGGCGTCCGTCGCCGCCCTCGACCGCTGCCCCTCGGCGGGCCTGGCGTTCGGCGACTTCGAGAAGATCGACTGCGAGGGCAAAGTGCTCGAGAGCTCGGTGCGGGACACTTATCCGCGCTTGCAGAGCGCCGCCACCGGGCACGCCGCCGGGGACTGGTACCTGATCAGGCAGCCCGATTTTGCCCGCACACTCCTGTATGAGAATTTCATCGGGACGTCCGGGGTCGTCGCCCGCAGGGACCTCGTCGTGGAGCTCGGCGGGTTCGACGAATCGCTGCCGAATTCCAACGACCGGGACCTGTGGTTCCGGCTGGCGCACCGCTGCGACGCGCTGTACTCGCCGCGCCTCGGACATTCCTACCGGGTGCATGCTGCGAGCGTCGTCCACGGTCCGGTGGTCCGCAACACCCTCACCCGGATCACGGTGCTGCGCCGGGAGCGGGACCGGTGGCGCGACCCGGCGGCGCTGCGTCAGCTGAACCGGCTGATCGCCGAGAACTACGCCGTTCTCGGCTATCACCAGCGCCGCCGGCGCCAGCGCTGGTCGGCCGTCGGCTCGTTCCTGCGCGCCTTCGCCATATCGCCCGACTGGCGCAGGCTCAAGAGCATCGCGGGCGCGGCGCTGCTGTTTCCGGAGGACGATCCTTAAGCGGGCGGCTAGCGGGCGTGGTCGCGCCAGCGATAGAGCGCCGGCAGCACTCGCCCGCGCAGCATCTGCACGGAGCTCAGCGCACGCCGCATCTGGCTGAGGTGGCGTTTGTAATCGGTGTTCTGTCCCGGTCCGGCAAGCAGGTCGTAGACCCTGACACCGACTTGAGCGGCGTGCTCCATGGCGTAACCGAGGTGCAGCAGACCGAGCGACATCTGCCGGCTGAACGCGGGATCGAAACCCATCTTGATGTTGTATTGCCGGCTTGCCTTGCGGATGTCGTAGAGCACCGATACGACCCGGCCCGCCACCCGGATTTGCGACAAGGCCAGCTCGCCGCGTCTCGCCAGCCGGACGGCGAGGGTCACATGAAACGCCAGGCGTTTGCCGGCGAAGGCCGGCTTTCCCCAGCGTAACTGATGCAATCGGTTCAGCTCGGCGAACCCGCCGGCGACTTCCTCGGCCGGCAGCACCTCGATGCTCACCGGGCCGTGCTGAGCGAGCCGCCGCCGCAGGTTCCAGACTCTGCGCCGCGTCGACTGTCCGAGACCGCGCAGATAGGACTCGAACCCCTGGGCGAGATCCGCCTGGTAGCTGACGGCCTTGTCGAGCTCACGCACGTAGTACGCCCCGAAGGGCGCCCGCCGGGCGATCGCCGCACGCCATTCCTCTCCCCCGGCGGTCAGGCCGACGACGAGCTCGTTCCACGCGGGCTCTTCGAGGAGCACGCACAGGCACGCGTAGCGCACGTCGGCGAGATCCTCCGGGGCGGCGATGACGTCCAGATATTCGGAGATGAGCGGCTCGGGATCCCGCCACGACAGGCCGATCATTTGCACTGAGCGGGCGATGAGGACTCCGCCGCGCAGCACCCAGCGGTGGTAGAGCGGCGCCAGCCCCACCAGGGTTGCGCCGCGATAGAAGGCGAGGATGTCCGGCGTGCGCCCGAGGCTGCCGCCGTAGCACTGCCACCAGCGAGTCAGCCACTCCCAGGAGAGAAACAGCGGGTCGGCATTCGAGCGGGCCAGCAGGCCGTCCCAGGCCGATTCACCGGCCAGCCACTCCGCCACGCTCCACCTGCGCAGCGTCAGACCGGCCGGATGAGCGCTCCGCGATGAGCTGCCGGCGGCGCTCACGTGTCCTTGTCTCCCTGAGTAATGCTCCAGGCGAGCCGCCCTCGAGCAGCCCGCACCGAGTGGACCTGGAACACTGCATCGGCCCGCCGCGTTACGAAGCCCAGCCGGCGCAGGTGAACCCGGCACGCGTGCTGGTCGTTCACCCACACACGCAGGGTCTCCAGATGGCGCTGCGAGAGTCCGCGCAGCACCCACAACGCCAGCATGGTGCGCAGGTCCGCTCCGGTGCGTGCCGCGAGGTCGTAGATCGTGCAGGTCCGCTCGAGCGTACTCTCCTCGAAGACCAGGAATCCCCGCACTTCACCCGCACCCGTGAGCGTGGCGTACATGAAGCGCGTGCGCGGGTGCTGCGCGTAGCGCCACTCGAGCGATTCCGGATCGAGGTCGCGCACCGCGCGGCCGCTCCCCCCGTTGCCGCGGACGAACTGCAGGACGGTCGGGCCGAGCGACTCCTGGACCTGCACGAAGGCATCTTGCGGCACGTACCGCCGCACCCAGACCCGCAGAAGCGCCTGCAACGCTCGCGCAAGCTGCAGCGCCAGCCAGTGGCTACGCAGCACGGGCAGCAGGTGGCGCATGACATTGAGCGGACACACGTGGGGCCGCAGGGCACCCGCCGTCACCCATCCGGCTCCGGCGAGGGCGCGCCGTGCCGCTTCCGTCGGGATGACGAAGCCCGGCAGCTCAGGGAAGTTCCTGTCGAGATACTCGGTCATGTAGCGCACCAGCCGCAGGCCGAGACCGCGGCCGCGCCAACGCTCGTCGAGCGAGATGTCCCCGAGCACGGCGGTCTGCACACGTGCACCGTCGATCCAGTACGGCCTGAACACGACCGACGCCATGCCGATGCGCACCCGTTCCGGCGACAGCAGCCAGAAGATCAGCGGCGCCGGGGCATCCGCGCTGTGGCGATAGCGCCAGCGCACGTACTCGAGCGACTCGGCTCGAGCGCGGTTCGCGTTGCGCAGCCGCAGGATCTCGCTCTCGAAGCCTTGGTAACCGGAGACCGCGCAGGAAAACTCGCTCAGGTCGTTCACGGGGCCCGTCAGGCCTGGCGGCGCGAGGCGTGGCAGAGCGAGCGGTAGAGCTGCGCATGCTCCGCGCACATCCGCTCGAGCGAGAAGCGCTCCTCGACACGCCGCCGCGCTGCCCGACCCATGCCGGCCACTGCCGCAGGATCGGAGTGCATCCCGATGAGCCCGCGCGCCAGGGCGGCGGCATCCCGCGGTGGGATCACGCGGCCGCTCTCGCCTTCGATGACCGCCTCGGCGTTGCCCCCCACGCCGGTCACGATCATGGGCAGGCCGACCGACATCTGCTCGATGATCGCGTTGGAAAAACCCTCATTGCTCCCCGACGTCAGGCAGCCGACGTCCATGGCCCACAGGTACGGGACTACGTCGGTGACATCGCCCGTGAAGAGCGTGCATGCGCCCATCGCCGACGATCCTGTCTGTTCTCGAAAAGCATCGAGGAGAGGGCCGCCGCCGACCGCGAGCACCTTCAGACCCGGAATGGACGCCCGGCTCCGCTCGAGCCCCTCGAAGAACACGTCGTGGTTCTTCTCCGGACGAAACCCGGCGACCATGCCGACGACGAAATCGTCCGCTGCAAAGCCGAGCTGCGCGCGCGCCGCATCCCTCTGTTCTCTCGTGGGGACTGCGAAGCGTCGGGTGTCGACACCGTTATAGATCGTTACGATGCGGGACGTCGGCAGATGATCGTTCCTCACCACCGCGTCCCTGACCGCCTCCGCGACCACGATGAAGGAATCGAACAGGGATCTCAGGCGTCGGTTGAGGAAGAAGTGCCATGGCTTGCGCAGTTGACCCGTGTCGCGCTTGCTGGAAATCAGGTGCCTGGCCCCAGACAGCCTGGCGATCAGTGCGCCGTAGGTGTCGGCCTTCTGGTGAAAGGTCTGCACGATGTCGTAGCGCCGCTGGCGGATCAGTCGCGACAACCGCCAGCCCTGGAGCGCCGCGTTGGGAACGTACTCGCGACCGACCGGGAGGCCGATGACGGGAACACCGCGCCGTCGCAGGCCGTCCAGCAGCGGATTCTGCCCGAGGTCGAACACCACGACGGAGCAGCGGAAGACCTCCGGCGGCAGCCCGGCGATCAGTTGCGCGAGGTGCTTCTCGGTGCCGCCGGTCCGATGAAAGTAGTCGATGATGAAAAGGATCTCTATCCTGCCCGCATCCACGCCCGCATCCACACCCGCATCCACGGCATTCCTGACGGAGGACCCCATGCCTCCGCAGCGCGCGGCAAGTATAACCGCGGGAGGTTCAGCGACCCGGGGGAATCGCGGGGATCAATGCACCCCGTGCGGCTCGCACACGAGGTTGGGCGAGCTGGGGTGTTTGCGCAGCGAGTAGCCGCGCGCGGTGAGCTACTCGGCGATCGCACTGGTGAGCGAGGCCTCGACGATCAGCGTGGGGCGGTGATTATCAAGCAGGGCCCGCATGCCGTGCAGCACCTCGAGGTCATGGCCCTCGGTGTCGATCTTCACCAGACGCACCCTCCCGGGAACGGGTACGGTACCGGCCGACGACGACAATCCGACGTTGAACGGCACTGACGTTGGTCAGTGCCGCCGCGCGCACGTTGGCCGACCGACAGCGCGAAGGACGGCGGCACGGGCTCGAAGGCCACCACACGCCCGGCGGGCGTGACACAGCGCGCCATGTGACAGGTGTAGTGCCCGGCGTTCGCGCCTACATCGACCGCCCAGGCGCCGCGGCGCAGCCGGCCGGCGATCTCGGCCATCTCGGCGCGAACCTGCCGTCCTTGGCGTCCGCGGCACGTCGGGAAATCGCGACGTGCGGCTTGGCCCTGCCGGCCCTGATTTTCAAGGACCTGCGCCGCCCGGATCCTCCATATCCGGAACGCCTGTCGGCAGTTGACGACGGTGGCGAGTCGGGCGTGGGGCCCCGGGATGGAGCCGAGTGGACCAATTCCTTCACATGCAGCGGCTTATGCGCTATTGGTGTCGGTGCCGCCGGGCGGCATGAAACTTGTATCGTGGATTTGCATTGTTGGTTGTGAAACTCGGTGTGCTTCAACGTGTTGTCCCCGGGGGTGCTGGATTGACTACGAGCAAGCTGAGAGCCTTCATGCGGCGCGTTGCGCCCGGAACCCGGCGGGTCCTCCGCGTGGTTGCCGTGGCCATGAGCGCCGGCCCTGCGGCCGGCGTGCCACTCATAACGCAGACCAGCGGAACGCTCGCACACAGGAGCCAGATCGTCATCAACGGGAGCGGGTTCGGCTCCAAGGCGAGCGCTGCGCCGCTCGTCTGGGACGACGCGAGCGGCAGTAACATTCTGGCGCTGTGGGACGGCGCGTGGCCGAATGCCATGCCCTCGGAAAACACAAACTATTACGCCCCGATGCGCGGCATCGATCTGCCGCACGGACACGACACCCGCTACATCGCCGGCGCGCACGCCCAGAACACCGGGGCGAACACCGGCCACGACGTGGTGGTCTTCAAGAACATCTCCCTGCCCGCATTCCCCTTCTACATCTACGCCAGCTGGTATCAGCGCGCGGACGATGCCTGGGTGTTCGGGGGCGATAACAACTACAAGACCTTCGCTTACTCGGTCTGCTGCAGCCCCTACGAGATGCCCAACAACTGGTACACGGCGTACGGTCCCCCGCATCCGGGCAGCCCGAGCGACATCGCTCAGTGGGTCATCACTGACGACGGCAGATCGCTCCTGAATCCCGACGTCAATGGGCACAATGCCTGGTGGGGAATGGGGGTCAATCCGATGGGGGGCCGCTGGTCCAAAGTCGAAGTATCGGTCAGGGTGACCAATCAGACCGATGGGTACGTGAAGGTGCGGGAGGACGGCCACGACGTACTGAGCTATGCGGGTCCCACCGACAGATATTCCGGAACCCGGCGCACGATCGGCGTCGGCGGGTACGCGCGCATGCAGGGCTATAGCGCCAACTGGCGCTACTTTGCCGACGTCTACCTCGACACGACGCTGGCACGGGTCGTCCTGGCGGACAAGCCGACGCTCAGCCTGTCAACGATCATCGAGGCTCAGATTCCCAGTGCGTGGAGCGACGGCTCCATCACCGCCACCGTGAACCTGGGGAAGTTCGTGCCGGGTCAGACCGCGTACCTGTTCGTGATCGATTCCACGGGGACGGCGAGCGTCGCCGGGCTTCCCGTGGCGGTCGGCGGCACGGCCGCCACGCCCAGCCCACCGTCGGCGATCACGGTGCGCTGAGACGCGCACCGCCCCGCTCAAGGGGCGGCGCACGGCTCGCCGGCTGACAGCTCCGCGAGCAGCTGCCGCGCCCGCGCGTTCCAGGCTTCATCGAGCTCGCGGCGCTTACCCGCCGCCGCCGCTTCGCGCCGGGGCCGTTCGAGTGCCACCTGCCGCAGTGCGCGCCGGATGTCGCCCGGGCTGTTATCCGTGAACACGGCCGCCTCGCCGAACAGCTCCACGCTCGCCGGGTTCTCCGAGAGCACCGACGCCTTGCCGAGCGCCAGCGCCTCGTAGGCGCCGCACACCAGGCAATCGGGCATCAGCGTCAGGTCGAGGATCGCATCCGCGGCCCGCAGCAGTCCCCAGTATTCCGCCTCGCCCAGGAAACCCGTGAAGCTGACGTTCGGCGGAACCCTGGCGGCAGTCGCCGCGTCCAGCTTGCGGTGATTGCCTGTGACATAGAGGGTGAGCGGCTCGCCGCGCACCGCCTCGAGCACCGCGGCGAGCGGCTCGTCGGGCGCGAACGTGGCGATCAGCACCACCTTGAAATCCCCGCGCAGCGGGCGCGTAGCGCCGGCGGGCGCACAGGGAATCCTGTCCGGAAGGACGAATGCCCGGCCGCCGCACTGTTCGACGATCCGCGCGAGCCGGGTGTTGGTGACGATGGTCAGATCCGCCCTCCGGAGCAGCCAGCGCGACAGTCGTCTCACCCAGGTCTGGCGGTTGATGAAGGGCGCCACGGCTTCGTTGTGAGCGTCGACCACGACCCGATAAGCGCAGAGGGGACGCAGGAGGATGCTGAGAGCGGCCAGCACCAGAGACGGACTCTGCACCACCAGCACCCGCGGGCGGCGCTTTGCGAGCAGCCACAGGGTGCGAAGCGACAGCAGCAGGTAGCGCACCGCACCCTTCGATCGGGTGCCGAGGACCACCAGGTCCACCCCGAGGCCGGCGCACAGCCCCTGCATGCGCCGGTGCTCGAACCAGCTCAGCGCGAGCGCATCCCTCATGCGACGAAGGCCGCGGCTGTCGCCCCCGCCGGCTTCTCGGCAGCCCCGCGCCGCTTGCGCTGGCCTTCGAACCACAGGTGGAACATGAGAAGAGAGAACAGCAGCTTGCTGTGCTTGCGCGTCCCGCCGAGGTGCTCGTGCTTGAGTCGCTCAATCTCGCTTGCGGTGAAGATCCCGGCGGCCTGGATACTGCCCGCAGCCAGCACGTCGGAGAGCATCTCGCGCAGCGGCCCGCGCAGCCACCGGCCCATCGGAGCCTCGAAGCCCTGCTTGCGGTGGCGGATGACCGCGTCGGGGAGCCACCGCGCCGCGACCTGCTTGAGTATGTGTTTCTGATCGAGGCGTCGGATCTTGAGACTCGCGGGGATGGTCATCACCTCCTCGACGAACCGATGATCGAGATACGGCACGCGCAATTCCAATGAGTGCCACATGCTCAGGCGGTCGGTCAGCGTGAGAATGTCGTCGGCGAGGTACCAGCGCAGGTCGCTCTTCAGCGCGCGATCGACGCTCGTGCCATGCCTGAATTCACCAAAGGTGCGCGTCAGCGTCGCGGTGGTCCCCTCGAAGTCGACGAGTCTCGCGATCTCCCGCGAGTACAGCCGCGATCGCTCGGGCACCGGCAATGTGGCCATCGAGTCCTGATAGCGACCGGCGGGCGAGGCCGAGGAGGCGCGTGAGAATCTCTTCAGATGATCGACCAGATCGCTCGAGGTCCGGGGCTCCGGAAGGCTACGGACGATCGGGTCCACCACGCCTTCACGCACCCACCGCGGGACCCGCGCGTAGGCGTCGCCGATCCGCACCCCCAGGTGGCGGCGGTACCCGCCGAAGAGCTCGTCGCCGCCGAGACCGGTGAGTGCCACCTTGACGAAACGAGCGGCCTCCCGGCTCACGTAGTAGCTCGGGATCACCGAGTCATCCGCAAAGGGCTCATCGAAGGCCGCAACGATGTCCTCGATGATATCGGCGACGTGCGGCTCGACGTTGATCTCGTGGTGGTTGAGGCGATAGCGTCGTGCAATCATGCGCGCGTACACGCGCTCATCGATGAAGGAAGAGCCGGCGTCCGCGAATCCGACCGTGAAGGTCTCGACCGGCTGTTCGGTGGCCGCCGCCATCATCGCAACCATCAGTCCGCTGTCGATACCGCCGGAGAGAAACGCCCCAACCGGTACATCGCTCACCAGATGCGAGCGCACCGCGCGCTGCAACCCATCTTCAACGCGTCCCAGCCACTCGGGCAGCGTTCGCGGAACTGCTTCGGGATCCGGCACCTCCCAGTAGGAGCTCGCGTGCGTCTCGCCCCGGGGGCCGACGGTCACGATGGTGCCGGGCGGCACTTTGGTGATGGCGCGAAATATGGTCCGCGGTGCCGGAATGAAGGTGTAGGTCAGGAACTGATCGAGCGCCTGCCAGTCGAGCTCCGCCGGCACCAGGCCGCTCGCCAGGAGCGACTTCATCTCCGATCCGAACAGCACCCCGCCCGGAAGCTGTGCCATGAACAGCGGCTTGATCCCCAGCCGATCGCGCGCGAGCAACAGCGTCTCTTTCCGCGAATCCCACAGCGCGAATGCGAACATGCCTTCGAGCTCGCGCACGAGATCCGCGCCGCGCTCCTCGTAGAGATGAACGATTACCTCGGTATCGGAATGGGTGCGAAACTCGTGCCCGCGGGCGAGCAGACCCTCGCGCAGCGCCCGGTAGTTGTAGATCTCGCCGTTGAACACCACGGCGGCCGAGCGGTCCTCGTTGTAAACAGGCTGCGCGCCGCCCTCCACGTCGATGATGGCGAGCCGGCGCATCGCCAGCCCCACGGGCGGAGAGTGGAGCGACCCCTCGCCGTCCGGCCCCCGCCGGACGATGGCGGCATTCATCGTTTCGAGCAGGGCCGCCGACCAGCTCGTCGAAACGAATCCGCAGATTCCGCACATGCCGGCGCGCGACTATCCCGTGCCCAGATCGGCTGTCGCGCCCGTGCGCGGCACACGCCGGTGCGCGCGCCCGTAGCCGTAGCTCTGGCGGGCTGCCGCTTGCGCGCTGCGACTCGTGGCATCGCTGACAAGCGGCCGCGCGAGCTTGACGGCGAGCCGCGCGGTCACCACGGACAGGCCGCCAACGAAATACCAGTACGGTTCCGACAGCCCGAAGGCCGCAAAGCTGAAAAACAAGTCGACCGCGACCACCACCACCAGCGCGTCGGCGACGTTGTGCAGAAGCTTCAGGCGCTCATCGCTCCCCGCGGTCGCGTTCACGATCTGTCGCGCTCGCCGACAGGCGCGCACGAAACTCCAGATCAGGGACAGCAATATCGCGAGCCCGATGTAGCCGAGCTCCTCCGCGGCTTCGGTGTAGAGGTTGTGAGAGGGCAGATCCTCGCCGCGGAAATGCGCATTGGCCTCCCGCGAGGTCCCGATCCCGTGTCCGAACAGGGGGCGCCGCAGAGATACCTTGAAGTCTGCGATCAAGCCGGTGAACCGCGCCTCGGCCGTGGCGGCACCCGGGGCGGTGCGGGAGACGATGGACAGGTAGCGCTCGCGCTGCAGATCCGTCATCAGGGTGAAGGCGATGAAGCCCCCGACTACCGCGGCGGCCAATAGAGCCGCGCGGTATCTGCTGCGCCAGATGACGAACAGGCACAGGAACACGAATGCCAGGAACCCGGACCTCGAGGCGCTCAGCACGAGCGCATAGCACATGGAGCACGCCACGGCCGCCCAAAGCAGCTGCCGCAGCCTCGTGTCCGGCTTGATGAGGAAATGCAGCAGCGGCAGCGTCATGATGATCACGAATGCCAGCCCGTTCGGGTTGATGATGTCGTAGGGCGAGCCGGCGAGCCGGTCCATGTACTCCCAATTGCCGAGGGACGTGAAGGAGCCCCAGTAACCCGACCGCACGTGCAGGGTCAGGGGCTCGAGCACTCTCCACACCTGTGTCGCAACGTACACTGCCAGCAGGACCCTGAGCTTGCGCGTGGTGTCCACGGTCGCGACGACGAAGAAGAAGAAGCACAGGGACTTGGCATAGCTCTCGAGGTTACTGAGCGCGCTGCCCGGCCATTCCACGAACGGAATGGTCAGGACGATGTATCCGACGAGGATCCACAGCCGCTTGGCGACCGGGTCGATGGCGCCCGGGGGGCCCGCTGCGGTCGGCCCCCGCCCCAGCACGATGGCCAGTGCCGTTATCGCCGCGAGCACGAAATCAAAGTGGATCGCGCCGAGGAACGCGACTCGCGCCGTGAGGTGCACGAAGTAGCTGACCAGAAATGCGCAGAAGAGATGGAACGCCGCATTGCGCGTCCCCTGTTCCGCAGGCAACTCAGCTCCTTGGTATGTTCTTGTCCTTGTCATGAGATCATTATGTCACGTCAATCCGCCACCCGCGGCGCGCATGCCCTCAGTGTGCCTCGGCGCGAGGATTGATTCAGGACGCCGGTTCACGAATCGCCTCATAGGCGTCGAGGTACTGCTGCGTCATTCGCGCGCTGGTGTACTGCGCCGACACCGCCTCGAAGGCGGAGCGGACCGTCTCCGCGCCACCGCAATCTGCTGACATGAGGCTGCGCAGCGCGCGCGTGAGCGCCGCGAGGTCGTTGGGGGCGACCAGCCGCCCGCGCCGTCCTTCGTCGAGGAGCTCCGGCATGGCGCCGACGGCTGTCGAGAGAATCGGCGCCCGCCACTGCATCGCCTCCAGGACCACCAGCGGCAACCCTTCGGAAAGCGAGCTCATCACAAACCCGGCGGCACCAGCGAGCAGCCGGTCGGCGCCCGGCACGTAGCCGGCGAGTCGCACGAGCCGCTCCATGCCGAGCACGCTGATGCGCTTCTCGAGAGCCGCCCGCTCCGGCCCGTCGCCGACGATCAGCAGCTGGTGCGATGTGGCGCTCTGCGGGCGGGCCTGCGCAAAAGCCTCGAGCAGCAGTGCGTAGCCCTTCTCCGCCGAGAGGCGCCCGATCGCGACCAGGGTCGGCTCGCGCGCGGTGAATTCGATCAGCTCGCGCGGCAGATCCGCAACACCGCGGGCGGCGAGGTCCGCGAGCCGCACCTCGCGCGGGGGAATGCCGTTCTCGATGACGTGTCGGCGGCGAGGGCGCACGCGCTGCAACGCAGGCAGCTCGAGCATGCCTCGAGTCACCACCACCACTGAATCGATCCGGCGCAATGCCATGCGGTCGAGACGCTCGTAGAGCCACAGGGCGCTGAAGGTGCGGACGCCCGTCCACCCATGCAATGTCGTGAGCATCGGGCCGCGCAGCCGCCGCGGGAGAGGCCCGAGCAGAATGTTCGCCTTGTAACCATGAGAGTGCAGTACGTCGGGCAGCACATCACGGACGGTGCCGAGCAGTGAGCGCACGACTCGCGGTGTGGGTCGGGGTGGGATCCGAATCGGGACCACGGGCACGCCCCAGGAGCTCGCCAGCGCCTCGAACGGGGTCTGCCCGGTCCCGGGGTCGCGGATACTGCCCACGAGAGCGTCATGGCCCCGCTGGCGCTGCTCTCGGGCGAGGTATAAGAGAATGAGTTCCGCCCCGTAAATGCCCTCACTGTGGATGAGATGCAGGATCCGCATGAATCAGGACGGTGCGCGTGTCGTGACCAGTGAACGCAGCATGGAGCGCCAGGCTGGCCAGTACGCGGGATGAAACGCGAGCGCCCGCAGATAGTCGCGCAGCGCCGCCGCGTGATTCTTCTCCCGCCACAGGATGACGTCGCCGCGCCCCGTGTAGGTGTGTGCCCAGGCGCGGCGCTCGAGCGAGCGGCGCACCGCCCCGGGGTTGCGCTCGAGGAAGGTGCGCATGATGCGAATGCCCGACTCGTAGCGCTCACGGTAGTTCTTCGACATCTGCCCGGGCCAGATGCGATAGCGCGCCGTCGGCTCCGCGATGAAGTCGAATTCGACGTGCGCCGAGAGGCGCAGCCACAGCTCGTAATCGATTCCCATGCCGAGGCCCTCGTCGAACGCGCCGTACCGCTCGAGGCATTCACGCCGCACGACGGCGGTGGGGAACGGAACGAAGTTCTCGATCAGCAGCGCACCGCTCACCCGGCCGCGGTGCAGAGCCATCGAGCCGCTCGGCAGCGGCCGGCCCTCCCCGTCCATGCGCTCGCAGTCCGAATAGACCACCCCGGTCTCGGGACGCCCCGCGAACAGCGGCATCTGCCGGGCGAGCTTTTCAGGGAGCCACACATCGTCGGCGTCGAGGAAGGCGAGGAATTCACCGCCGCTCAATGCCACACCCCGGTTCTTGGCACGTGCCTGCCCGGCGTTCACCTGACGATGCACGCGCACGCATCGATGGGACTCCCACTGCCGCACGATTGCGGACGTTTCGTCCGTCGAGCCGTCGTCGACGATCTGCACCTCGACGCTCGGGTACGACTGCGCGAGCACCGACTGCACGGCCTCGGACAGGTAGCGCCCCATGTTGTAGGTTGCGATGACGACGGAGACGACACCGGCGGTGCCCGACATGTCAGATCCTGCAGATCGCGAACCGGTACTTGCCCGAGCGCTCCTGCGGGATGCGCTCCACATACTCGGGACGGATGTCGATCCCCGGACCGAACACGGTGCGAAACTCCTCGAGCAGCACTCGCTCGGTCGCGGCCGTGAAGTCCGGCGCGCGCACCACGTTCACGACGATCTCGCCGGCCGAGGCCTGCACCACCTGCATCTGCTCGATCCCGGGGATCGCGGTCAGAGTGCGCTCGACCAGCGACACCCCGGCCACCAGCGAGCCGTCGCAGCGCTTGAGATAGTCGGCCACCCGTCCCGTCACGCGCTCCATCAGCGGCAGCCCGCGCCCGCAGGCGCAGCGGCGGTCTGACGGAACGCCGATGTCCTCGATCCGGTAGCGGATGAAGGGCATGCCGCGGTTGAAGAGGTCGGTAATGACGATCCATCCCTCCTCCCCGGGGGAGGCAGCCGTGCCATCGGGCCTCAGGAATTCGATGTACAGATGCTCGATGTTGAGATGCATCCCCTGGTGCTGCTCGCACTCACAGGCGATCAGCGACACCTCCTCCGAGCCGTAGCGGTCCGTGACCTTGCAGGCGAAAGCCGCCTCGATCGCCTGGCGCTCGTTCGCAATCAGCATCATGGAGGTCGAGATGACGCCGCGGGGCCGCAAGTCTCGAATGCCATGCTTGAGCACGTAGCGGGCCACCATGTAGAGGGAGTGCGAGTGTCCGAAGAGGATCTCCGGCCTCTCCCGGCGCCACCTGGCGATGAACTCCCGGATCGTGCGGTCATTGAGATCGATGGTATCGAGGTAAATGAAGCGGTCGATGAGAAAGGCCCGCACGAGCTGCTTGAAGGTCTTCGGCAACGGCGGATTGCCCCAGAGCGAGGCGATCTTCATACCGTGGAAGCAGCCCGCCCACTGGTCGGCGCGCAGGGTGTCCGCGGCCCGGAACTCCCGCCAGCCATCGTCGAAATACGTCGTGAGGGCGACGCCTGTCGAGCCGCCCGTGCGGTGGACGCCGAGAGACTCGCGCGGGAATTCACGCGACAGGATCTCGTCGGTCGAACTTCGGATCATGGATTTCGTGAGCAACGGCAGCGCCGCGAAGGCCTTCAGGTCGAAGTGCTCGGGATCGAAGCGCTGCTCTCGGAAGATCCGCTGGTAATACACGGAATGTAGGGCCGCGTAGCGCACAATCTGCCGCAGCCGCTCCTGTTGCCGCGCACGCAAAGTCTCGTACGGCAGCCATTGCGACCGCTCGAGCTCCTTGAGGATTCGCAGCCGTCGGCTGCCGTCCTTCAGGTCCCAGAACGGGTGAAAGAGGTGGCGCGACAGGGAGCTCATGAGTGCCATGAGGTCGCTCACCCCGTTCGCGGCTGCCACAGCACCTGCTTCTCGCCGCGCAGGAAGCGGACGAAGGCCACCGCGGCCGCGAAGTTGAGGAGCAGGAAATAGTAGCAGTAGCGCGCCAGCGAAAAGCGCCGCAGGCGCGCGGGCCCCGCGAGCGCAAGGAGCGCGAGAAGCGCCACGCAGCACTCGCCGGCGGCCACGACCGCATAGATCCACCCGTGCTCCAGCAGCAACCAGTCGAGCACCGCGGCGACACCCAGTGGCAGGAAGCTCAAGTATCGCAGCAGCTTGTGGGAGGCGAGCTGCCAGCCGAACAGGGGGAAGCGCACCGGGTTGAGCAAGGCTCGCTTGTCCCAGAGCGCCCACAGGGCGCGCAGCGTCACACGCACGCGCATGCGGTACTCGGCGGACTCACTGCTGAGCGTTTCCTCCTCCAGCACCGCCTCGGGTACGTACACCACGCGGTAGCCCTGCTCGACCACGGCGAGCGGCAGCACAAAGTCCGGCAGCTGGTCGGGACGCATCGGCCGGTACAGGGAGCGCATGACGGCATCGACTCCCCCGTCGACGCCGGCGACCGAGCCCACCGCCGACTCGTACGCCCGCAGGGTGTTCTCGTAGCGCATGTAGGCAGTGCAGCCATCGCCGACCAGGGAGCCCCGGGGATCGACATAGAGCATCCGACCGGATGCGTAGCCGACGGACGGATCGGCGAATGGCGCGACGAGCCGGCGCACGGTATCGGCCCGGTACATCGAGTTGGCATCGGCAAATACGGCGATCTCGCCCCCCGCCCGCTCCAGCAGGCGATTGAGCGCGGCGGTCTTGCCCGCACGCGGCTGCTGGCGGAAGAACGTGACGCGGGAGTCGCGCTGCGCGACCCGGGTCAGTATCGCGTCGGTGCCGTCGGTCGAGCCGTCCGAGACCACCATCACCTCGAGCCGATCCTGCGGGTAGTCCTGCTCGAGCTTGTTGCGCACGGTCGCCTCGATATGGGAGGCCTCGTTGTACGCTGAGATCACCACCGTCACGCGCGGTGTGACGGGCGCTGCGCGCAACGGACGCGGCCGTATCGCCGCCAACAGCGCTACGCAGACCGGATAGCCGGCGTAGGGGTACAGCCCGACGCCTAGGCACGCCCAGAACAGCAGCTCAGTCGGCGCGAGCATGGGCGGGTCCGGACCACCGTTTCACGGCCGCGGGGGGCTCGACCCCGGCCTCATCCCGGGTGTCGGGGATGGCAGCCGGCCGGGCTCCTGCCCGGGCTGGGCATTCGCCTCGTTGCCCACCAGAAAGGCGTAGCTGGCCGTGATACCTACCTGATTGTCGTGGTAGCCGTGAGGAGAGAGGCTCGAGCGTGCGTAGAGGATGCGCAGGCCGAGCTGCTGTGCGACCTGCCAGCGCAGATCCGTAATCGCATTCACGGTGGTCGACGAGCCCCCCACCGAGAACGTCTGATGCTCGAGCTCGCCGCCGACGTCCCAGGTCAGCACCGGACTCATTTGCCGCGACAGAAACGCAGTGCCGTCCTGGACCTCGCGATTGGAGTTCGGCGTGAGCCGGTAGTGGTCCCGGAAGTCGAGGAACGCCAGCTCGAGCGAAGTGCGCGAAGCCTGGATGCGCCAGTCGGCTCCGAACTCGCGATGAGTGAACGGCTGGCCGGTGGTCAGGCTGTAGGCGACGGTGGCGGGTACCGGCTGGTCGAGGCTCGTACGGAAGAGATTCGCGGCGTCAGTGATCTGCTGCAGAGCGTGCAGGGAGGCGCGCTGTGACGGGGAAATCTGTCGCGACAGCGAAAAGCGGTAGATCGTGCCGGTGGGCTTCTGGCTGCCGACACGAAACTCGGTGTAGCCGGCGGCCGCATCGAGTACGGTGCGGGCACCCGCGACCTTCAGGCCCGCGAGCCCCTGCTCGTCCCTGAAGTTCGTGTTGACGTTCTGATCGATGAAGTCGACCTTCTCGGCCGTTGCGGTGATGTAACCGCTCACACTTCCGGTGAAGGCGTGGCTCACCGTCGCATCACCCGCGTAGCGGTGGTCGTCGATGTTGACGTACAGCGGTGACTTCGAGCTGCCGGTGATGTAGGAGTAGGAGCCCTCGACCGTCAGCGAGGTACGTAGCGTCGGGCGGACCGTGAAGCGCGGGCCCGTCGACACGTAGTTGAGACTCTCGAGATTGTCGGGCGTGACGGGCACGAACGGATCGAGGACGGTCTGCGTATAAGTCTCGCGGCCCGTCCAGGAAAAGAACCCCGGCACGATCCACAGGTCCCCGAGTGCGTCGAGATAGCCGAAGGGCCGCGTCTGGTAGTCCGCCGGGACGTACTTCACCAGAGTGATGTCCGACGCCAGACGCAGGTCCAGGCGCGGTCCATTGCGAGCCAGATTGCCGAGCAGCCCGAGGAGCGCGAGCGTATCGCCCCGGCCGTTAGGGTCACGGGTGACGTTGTCGCTGTAGACCAGCCCGGCGGTAGTTTCCAGGTAATTGCCCCGGCGCGCGGCTGCGGCCTGGTCGAAGAACAGGTTCTGATTGGCGAGCGGCCCCATCTGCGCGGCCGCGGGCAGCGCCGCGAGCGCCAGCAGTAATCCGATCGACAGGTGAGCGCGGGCGAGCGGCCCCGCGCGCAGTCGCCTTTTCATGTCACACGCTCCTTCGCGTGGGTCGAGCGCTTCGGGCTTAATCGCGCGGCCCCGCGCCGGTGCTGCCGTATTGGTAGTAGTAGCCGTATTGCGGCTGCTTCATGCTCTGATTGAGCGCGAGCGATACCGGCTTCCCTTCCGGGAGACTTCCAACGGCCTCGAGCACCACGTGTTGCGGAGTCTGATCGGCCCTGACGACGACCAGTATCTGCCCGGCGAGCTCGGCCAGCGCCTGGGACTCGGTCGTGAGCACCAACGGTGCCGAATCGAACAGCACTATGCGTGTCGCATCGTGCCCCCCGAGCTCGCCGACTACCTCGCGCATCCTTGCGCTCGCGAGCAGCTCGGTGGAGTTGGGGTCCTGGCGACCGGCGGGCAGGAACGAGAGCCCGGGGAGATCCGTCGACAGAATTACCGAGGCGAGCGGCAGGGCGGGATCCTTGATCACGTCGAGCAGGCCCGGCTCGGACTCGAGGCTGAGGATCTGCGTCATGCGGGGATTCACTACGTCGCCGTCGACGAGCAGAACCGTCAGGTCCTCTTCTAGGCGCATGCTCAGGGCGAGATTGAGCGAAGTGAAGGTCTTGCCCTCGCCTGCCATGGCGCTCGCGACCAGGATGAGATTGCCGTTGGGGATCTGCGCCA